>Ga0105047_10019975_pt1 | contig 10312 bp, 6 predicted proteins | sample MAT04_FD_78384 | JGI IMG/M metagenome (GOLD analysis project Ga0105047, IMG submission 78384) | Freshwater microbial communities from Lake Fryxell liftoff mats and glacier meltwater in Antarctica - MAT-04 (megahit assembly) | ecosystem: Environmental > Aquatic > Freshwater > Ice > Liftoff... | reverse complement strand
GCGGGCCTGTGGAGCGAGTTCCCAGCGATAGCCCGTGGCGTCCAGTACGGACTTCGGAATGCCCGCGACTTTCTGACCGTGAATCAGATGACAGGGCAGATCAACGTAAACCCTCGCCCCACCAGCGTTTCGTTTTCGCTGAACCAAAGGCTGTTCGCCGAGAAAGTCGAGCACATCGCGCACGGGAACTTTTTCGCTCAATGCTTTTCCTAAAGCCAGTCCGCAGCCCGACGAATTGCAGACCACGGCATCGACGGGAAGCGACGCAAATGCACGACGGTTGTGATCGCGAAGCTGTTCGATGCCATCCAGCCCGAGATGTTCCTGCATTGCTCCGCAGCAGCCCTGATCAGACGGGACGAAAACCTGCACGTTGTTCTCGATCAACACGCGGACCGTCGCAAAATTGATTTCTCGAAACACCGCTTCCATCAGGCAGCCGGTCAGCAGTGCGACGCGCGGGCCGGTCGGGCGACGTTGTTCCATCAATTGCTTCGCGTAACTGGCGGTCGACTGCACAACCGCCGGACGTCCGGAGAACAGGAACCGATGCGGCAGTACGCCCCATCGACGCAGCAGCCGTGTCGGAAGCATCGTGAGATTGAACAGCCGGGGCCGCGCCGCTAAAGCCGCCGCGATTCGCAGCTTGAGGGGCGTATGAGTCCGTCCCGCAGCAACGTGCATGTGCCGAGTTTGCTCAAGTATCACTCCGTAAGGCACATTTGCGGGACAGGCTGTTTCGCAAGCCAGACAACCGACGCACTCTCTGGTGTACTCAGCGGTCCACGGATCAGGAGCGAGCCGTCCTTCAGATTCCTCACGCCAGAGACGCAGCCGTCCGCGCGGCGAATTGTTTTCGTCACCCGACAGCATGTAGGTCGGGCAGACTTCGAGGCATAGGCCGCAATGGACGCAGCTGGTCAGCAAGTCGCGATCGCCGGATGGCGTTGAGCATGCATGGGATGAGGATAGGGGCGTTTCAGACGAGGTCATTGAGAAGCGAATTCCTGTTCCAGTTGCCGGAGCCATTGCACCTCGACTCCCGAAGGTGCGGTGGCTGGGATGTGTCTGGATTGCCAGTCACCGCCAACCGCGTGGAATTCTTTCGAGCAGCGTGCGATGATATTCGCGACCTTGAACTGCGATTCCGCAGCAGAACTCGTGGGACTTTGGCTGGAACTCTGAAGTGCTCCGCGACTTCCGGGACCTGTCCCGGACCCGTCCTGCAGATAGCCATGCACCGCTCCGTTGTAGCACAGAGCGACACATGTGACGTCGTTTTCGACAGCGACCCTGCGGGCCAGTGGAATCACCTGATCCGGTGTTGTCTTCAGCACGAAGTCAGGGCAGCCATCGGCGGGAACCAAAGCGATTGATTCAGAATGCAACAGGAGTTCGTGCTTCGCGGCAAACGATGACAAGTGCTCCGCATAAACGGCAGATTCGTGCGCCGGACAATTCAGCGTGATCCGCAACCGGCACCATTCCTGGCGGCCTTCCACAACCACATCGACTGAGTCAAACCAATGCAGCCAGCAGGTCGCCAGCATCGCCGCCGCAGCTTGTGAGACAGACTCACAACTGCCCGTCAGCGAAAAGAGATACGTTGTTCCACAGTCGGGCCGCAGTCGCACTACAAAGTCGACAGGCTCGCCAAAATGGCCGGACGAATTCAACAGAAATCGCAACAGGTCGTAGCCAGTTGTGGACTTCACAACGCGCTCACCAATGCGGACGATACGCCCATTGGGCAGTTTCCAGTTCATGCCCGTAATGTTGTCGCAAAACGGGCCGAAACGCGATGACGCCGGAGCAAAACCACTGGACGCCACCTGCTCACGGAGCGGCTTGTGTGCATCCAGAATTAACGGAAACCGAAGCCCGTGAACTGCCGCCTGCGAACGCAGTTCGGCGGTCGTTATCGTCGCGGGACAGCACATGACACCGTCAATGGCGTCTATGAACGGCTCAAATGTGCGCGGGACACTGGGCTCGTCATCAGTCCCAGGCGTCCCTGCTCCAGGACCATAGACAGGCTTTACACCCGGCCCAGGCCCAAACCGCCGAGTCGCAAACACTTTGAGCGGATTCAGCTGATGCTGCGGATTGAAGACACCCGGCACGGCCAGTTGTAATCGTAACGTGTCCTTGCCAAAGAACAGCGACATATAGGCCGTTTTGTCGTTACCGATGCCATGTTCGCCAGACAATGTGCCACCCACCGCAATCACACGCTGCATCAATCGCTTGCTGATCGCTTCAACTTTTTCAAGCTCTCCTGGATTCCTTGAATCAAACAGAAAGTTGGGATGCAGATTTCCGTCGCCCGCATGGAACACATTGACGGCTCGAAGTCCTGCGGCATCGGCTTCGTCATAGACCAGTTGCAGCACCTCGGCGAGTGCGCGCTTGGGAATGACGGCATCCTGGACCAGGAAGTCCGGGCTGAGCTGCCCCATCAGGCCACCGGCGACTTTGCGAGCTTTCCAGAGTCGATTCCGCTGTGTCTCATCGTCACTATATTCAACACTCGACGCGCCGGCGTCGTTGAGCAACTCTGCAACGGCTTTTACGCGGGCGTCGAGCAGCACCGACGGACCATCGATCTCGGTGACCAGCAGAAAAATATCCTTCGGCAGGCCGACTGCCATAGGACTATTCTCCACCATGGCCACGCAGCGCGGATCCATTAATTCGATGGCGACAGGAAATGAGGAGTGTGCGGCCAGAGCATGAATCGCGCGTTCGGCCGATTGAAGATCAGCAAATGTGGCACGGTAAGTCCACGCTTTCTCCGGGCGAGGCAACAGTCGCAGCCAGAAGCGCGTGAATGCACCGAGCGTCCCTTCGGAGCCCACCATCAGACGCTTCCAGTCTTCTCGCCACGCACCCCGCCCACCCGCTGGTCCGCCGAAGCGATGCACGCTGCCGTCCAGCAACACCACTTCGATGCCGAGCACATAGTTGCTGGTCACGCCGTACCGAAAGCAGTGAGCGCCGCCGGCATTCATCGCCACGTTGCCTCCCAGCGTGCAAACGGGGCCGCTGGACGGATCGGGCGGATAAAACAGCCCGTACGGCAGCAGTGCCGCGTCAAGCTGACTGAGAGTCACGCTGCATTCGACTTCGCACCAATAGCCTTCGGCACAGATCTCGCGAACTTTGCGCAGCGACGAGGTATGCACCACAACACCACCCTGCGCCGCAACCGGGCCACCCGAAAGTGACGTCCCCGCACCGCGAATTGTCACGGGGACATTGAGTCTCCGCGAATCCCGAAGCAGATTGACGAGTTCGTCTGCATCCGCCGGAATCACAACTGCGTCCGGACGAAACGTCTTGTAGCCCAGACCATCAGCGTCATAACCCGCCAGTTGAGCCGGTGCCGTCAGGACTCGTCCCCGACGAATCGACTGCTTCAACTGCGTCGCCAGATTTGAAACACTCATGACACAACTCTCCAGGGGCTGTTGATGCCCTTACGATTTGCGAAGTGCGCAGGTCAGAATGTCGTTCGCCATTGACCCTCTGACATCGGAACTGATCATCGGGCGTCTTCCCGTGCGAGTTTTGTGCCATAGGCTAAAGGAGATCTATCGAAGCCCCAGTCTGGCAAGGATTTGGAGCACTGCAACGATTCGGCTGTTCCAGTGATGATGGAAAAATCCTTTCGCGATCAGTTGGCTAACGTACCGTTTCGGCAAAAGTCACCGTATTTCTCAGTGCCCGGCGTTTACTGGTGGGTTCCGATAATCTCAACATTTCTGAAACAGCGTTCGCCACTTGACACGCCAGCAGCGGAGGCACAGCATTTCCAACCTGTCGGAATTGATCCCCGCGTGCTCCGAGAAATCGCATGTGATCAGGAAAAGATTGCAGCCTTGCGGCTTCCCTGACGGTCAGCGTTCGTTCCTGTGTCGGATGGATGTACGCACCCCAATGGAGGTCACATTTGGTCAGAATCGTACTGGCGAGACCGTTTGGATGCAGCCTTCCGTATCGTTTAGTGTGATCGCTTCGATTCGCCCTTTTCATCCCTGCAGGAAGGAGATTGACGGGGATATCTCGCCAACTGCCACCCTGTGGAATGTGTTTAAGTCTCTCCTGATTGATCTCTGCAAGGAATGGCGCGACGTGGTTATATACAAGATCAGACTTTCGTCTCAGTAAGGCCTGAAAGTCTGACTGCGGATTTGAGGTGTATTCTGAGACTTCATGTCCCTCACAGCGCTGGAGTTCCGGTAAGTCTGATATTGCATCCCAGACAGTCACTAGCGGTTTCAGGAATGGATCTTGCGCAAACAGGCCATCGATCCGTCCATGTGTCGAGACAGGCCAACTCACACGGTCATGTTCGCGTGTGGCGATGAAAAAGATTCGGCGACGCTCTTGAGGTACACCGAATTCCTCGGCTTTCAAAATCTTATGTTCGACATGAAATCCCAGTTGTTGCAGCGACTGGTAAATTTCATGCACAGCGCGACCGCCAGCGACGCTTGTAATTCCAGTCACGTTCTCCATGACAACTATTCGCGGCATCAGCCCCTCAACCATTCTGAGGTACTGTCGGAACAAGCCGGATCGTTCGTCGTGCATTCCTCGCTGGTGATTGTAAACACTAAAGGCCTGGCACGGTGGTCCACCGATGAGCACATCGAGTTCACCGCGTTCCAGGTTCACAGTCTCAAGCAACGTTTCCGTCGAAATATTCTGGATGAGTCCGTCGAAAAACTTCGTCGTCGGGTGATTCAGCTTGAACGTTTCGGATGCTGTGGCATCAAAATCGTTCGCCGCCAGAACATTGAATCCAGCTTCCTGAAATCCTGCGGACATACCTCCGGCACCAACGAACAGGTCAATTGCGGTGTGTGCAGTGCGTGCCACGGGCGGGCAACCCCTCATTCGTTGTGTAATCTTCAATTGCGTGACACAGTCTACCGACGAACATTGACACTTAAAAGATTGGCCGGAACGTTATTCCCGAGATTCGAGTCATCACAAAAACAGGACGGCACGTTAATCGCCCGCAATCTCGTCAAGTTCTCAGCAAAATCCTGTGTCACAGTATCGGCTGCCCGATTTCAGCGATGTACGAATTGGCCTGACTTGCGGCGGAACATCACGCATTTGGACGGGTATTTCGTGCCGTCATTGTCTTTCCAGTCGGTGAACCGGTAGATATCGTTCCGCCAAACGACAAGGACCAGTTCCCAGGTCTTCCTGTCGAAGTACATCCTTTCAATTCAACACCGTGCCTTGCCTCTTCTGTCCGACCCACCGCATGACCATCAATCGTCGCCAGTTTCTTGATTCCAGTGGCCAGGGATTTGCGTCTCTGGCTGCCGCCATCATGCTTCACGAATCGGCGGTCGCGTCGAGCACGACATCGCCGACAACGGGCAACGTCGATGCCGGAGTCCTGGGCGATCTGCTGCACCATCCGCCAAAAGCAAAGCGCGTCATTCAGTTGTTCATGGCCGGAGCAGCAAGCCATATCGATTTGTGGGATCACAAACCGCAGTTGGAAAAGCATCACGGCGAGTCATCAGATTTTGGCGAACATGTCGAAGCGTTTCAGGACGGTCTTGGTCCGTGGATGAAGTCTCCGTTTCGGTTTTCGAGGTACGGCCAATGTGGAAAGGCGCTGAGTGAAGTCGTCGCACCGCTGGGAGACTGCGTGGACGACATCGCGTTTGTTCACAACATGGTGGGCAAAACCGGGGTGCATAGTCAGGCGACGTATCTGCAGGCGACCGGGTTCGATCGGCCGGGATTTCCCGGGATGGGGTCGTGGATCAGCTACGCGATGGGTTCGCTCAACGATAACCTGCCGACATTTGTCGTGCTGCCCGATCATCGAGGCTTCGCCAGCAACGGGCCGAAGAACTGGGGTTCAGGTTTCCTGCCCGCCAGTCATCAGGGAACGATGATTTTTCCGCAACGCAGGACTCCGATTGACGATCTCAACGCCATCGCCGATTTTGTGACGCCGAGTGCGGAAGCCGACGGCCAGTCACTGCTCAGGTCGCTCAACGATTCGTACCGCCGCAAACGTCCCGGCGATTCGCGTCTGGAAGCACGCCTGCGCTCGTACGAACTGGCTGCGAAGATGCAATTGAGTGCTCCGGGAGTTTTCAATCTCGCCGATGAAACCGAGGCAACGCTCAGGATGTACGGCATCGACAAACCCGATGCAGTCTACCCCGCCGAAATCAACATCCCGGAAGAAGCCGAATACTTCGGCCGCAAATGCCTGATCGCCCGGCGGATGCTGGAACGCGGCGTGCGGTTCATTCAGATCTGGTCCGGCAATGACAACGGATTTCCTCGGCGGAACTGGGACAGCCACGAAGACATCGAACGTGACCACAAGCCGCTGGCCATGGGCATGGCAATTGGAACTGCGGCGTTGATCAGGGATCTGAAACAACGCGGGTTGCTGGATGATACGATCATTTTATGGACGACGGAATTTGGTCGCATGCCATCGACCCAGGGCAGCAAGGGACGCGATCACAATCCGTACGTGTTTACCAACTGGTTATGCGGCGGCGGAATTCGTGGCGGAATCAGCTACGGCCCGTCCGATGAATGGGGCTACAAGCCACTGGATCGTGACAACCCCTCACAGGTGTATGACATCCACGCGACCGCTTTGCACCTGCTGGGAATCGATCACACAAAGCTGACCGTCCGACACGACGGCATCGACCGCCGCCTGACCGACGTCCACGGACATGTGCTGCACGATATCCTGAGCTGAGAATCAGCCGCAAGGCGCTCGCGTTCTGTTGAGATAGGGCCGTCGAGCTAGTTGCAGGTTGTGGGATTTGTGGTTTTGGGTTCAGCATTGGGCTGGCGAATTGCCGCTCACACAACCAGCGGTCATCAGACAGACGACTACGGCAATTTCTCCTGTTGTCGGTCGAGTTTGCAGATTCTGGCGGCAGTGGAGATTCTGATCAACAGGATGCCAGCACGGAGCAGTCCGAGTGACGCGAAAATCACGACGGATGCTTCCACAATCTTAGGACTGCCTGAGGTCAGTGCGAAGTTGAGGCCCATTCGCATCACGACCAGTGCCGCGACGACCAGAACCCAGCCTGCAATTTCTCGAATCCAGAACATCATCGACGGAACTCCGGTGAGTTTTCGGTCTTGCGGGGAAAAGCGGCTGCTTCAGGTTCTCTCTTTTGCGTTCCATCAACTGGCGCTGAAAACCACTCGGCGATGGAAGAGGCGGCGGCTTCACGTTTTTTTTTCTCACGAGCGGCCTGTTGTCGCAGCTTGAGACGGCCTCGCACGACCATTCTCAAATCTGCATGATGCATCGTCAGAAACACCGAACGCAGATAAAGCCGCGACTGGTCGCGTGTCAGTTGTCGCCATGAGATTTCATGACACACGACCCACGCCGCAATCATCCCTGTCAACAGCAAAGAACACTGCAGCACGGACGATTCATCCAGCATCCATCCCCGCAGATCATCGTTGAGAGTCCGACGATTGGGAAGCGTGCTGAGCAGGATCCGCGACACAAATACACAGCCGACCAGCAAGGCCATGGCCCGAATCGTCGCGCCCAGCATTCGTGGAATCTCGCGTGCGGCTTTGCCGGAATCAAACGTAATTTCGCTCCGGAATGCGGACACAATGAAGCCGACGATGGAGCTCAGTGGGCGGCTGGCGGCCTGTTTCAATAGCTCACGATTGCGGTTGATGAACATCAGCAACCCCACAATCAGAAAGACGGTTAACACGCCGGTTAGGCCGTGCAGAGTCGCGCTGCGTGGTGGTTCGCGAAAAAACAGATCCGCCTGAACGGCGACCAGCACCATAACCGCCCCCCAGTACTTAAGCGTCAGCAGGATAATGGTCGTCAAAAAAATCCTGAGTGGCCAGCCCATCTCCGGGGCCAGCAATAACAGAATTCCAACTGCCGATGCGATGACGGAAAAGATCAATAGCCCACCGAACGGAGATGTTTCGTGGGTGGGTTCGAGAACGGTTGGAGAAAGAGATGGATCCTGCAGGTTCATCGAACACCTCCGGCGGCCATGCGGCCGGTGCGTGCGAGCGCCATTTGACTCAGCACAAGGTGGATAGCACTCGATTCCCCGGAAATTGAGACCGTGGCACCAATGCGTCGCAGTTCGAATTGCAGCCGCGCAGCCAGCTCGCGCGTTCGAATTTGTTCAGCTGCCAGAAGCAGATCTTCAGCAGATAAAGAACGAATGACAGTTGATTCTGCCGTGGGACGCAAAAATGTGGGCGACGGACAGACAAATGCCACGCGATGATGTCGAGCCAGAGCCAGCTTGACGGCCGGCATCAGGTGCGACAGGCCTGGAACGCATTCCAGGAGGTCCGCAAAGATGACAAACACTTCATTATCCCGGGCTTGTGAGACCGCGCGTGCCAATGCAGAACTCAGGACTTCCATCCGGGCCATACCGTCGTGATAACCGCGATTGCGAATCGAAACCACAGGTTCCATCCATGACAGCCCGGATTGACTGAGGAAATGCTGAGCAAATGTTGCCATCAGCGGATCGTCATATACGAGCTGCAATTGTTTAGCGGGTGACAATCGATACAACTGTGCGATCACAGCCGCCAGGCGATACCTTTCACGGAGCCTGCGATGGGCCCATGGTGAAATTGGAAACAGCAGAAACGGGACGTGATTGACCCGGTCATCCAGCAGTTCCGGAAACTGGTCCGCCGCAACTCCCATTGCTGTTTCGATCAGTCGATTGGTCAGTCGATCCGGGATCGGGGCGGGGTTGACGCTGAAGTCGGACAATGCGTCCAGCAGTCTATGAAAACCGCGATCGCCTGTGGCCGCCGGAATGCGTCGCAGGCCACGTTCATCAAACAGCATCGCACCGACCGGATCGCCTGCAGAGATCGCCGCCTTTGCGACACTGGCCGCTACAAAATTCATCTGATCCAGCAATCGCAACCCGAACCCCCCGGTGCGAGTCCCGATCGATCCGTCGATAAACAATTGCAGTCGCACGGGAACTTCAGATTCGTACTGTCGCGTCATCAATTTGTCACGGCGTGCTGAAACCTTCCATGCGATACTCTTAGGAGGATCGCCGGCTACATATTCACGCAACTCAAGCAGTTCTGATCCCATCCCGGATCGCTGCAGGCGATGGATACCATGCTGTGGCTGCGAATTGATGCGTTTGACGATCGGTTGAGGATCACCGACCTGCTGAAACGCAGGTAACACACGGAAACTCTGCGTGAACGGGATAAAACGCTCGGCTCTGAAGAATCCCTGACGATCAAGCATCACGATGCGGAATCCCGGCAGTCGCAATTGACCGGCTCCCATGACTTTGGCTCGATAACGGAATACAGCGGAATGAATGCGACTCCGTATGGTCACGTCATTCTCCTGATCCATGACTTCCATGTTCTCAGGCACGACATCGCGAATCCGCACTATCGATCCCATTCCCAAAAAGGACGACTTCAGGCGCACTTCGACGGCGACGTTGCGTCCGGCCCACAGGATGCCACTGGGCTCGGTACGACCATTGACGCTGCGTTCGAACTTCAGATGCTGCAATTCGTACTGTACTCGCCAGATGAACAGCAGCCATTCGACCAGCAACCAGACCAGGACTGAAAGCGACAGCAGCATGAGTCCAGTTTGTGCCCGGGGAATCCCGGGGTACAGCTCGGCGTTTGCCGGCAGCGCCAGCCAGCGCGCGAGTCCCGTCATCGGTGTCGATCCTGCAGGACGGGCACAGCCCGAATAATGGCCGCGATGACGCTCGCCACCGACCGGCCATCCATTTCTGCTTCCGGACGCATGATCAATCGATGAGCCAGCACGGGCACGCACACGGCCTGAATGTCTTCGTGGGTCAGATATCCGCGTCCCGACAGCAGTGCATGGGCGCGTCCGGCTTTCATCAGATTGATAGCGGCACGCGGACTGGCCCCCAGCGCGAGGTCCGGATGCTGGCGACTTTGTCGTACCAGATCGATGATGTATTCCTGTAACTCACGCGATCCAAAAACAGAATCCAGTTGTTGCTGAATCGACAGGATCTCGGCCGCCGTGGTGACGGCCGTGGGTTTTACCGCCTGCCGACTATGGAGTTCCAGCATTTCGACTTCCTGATCGCGCTCCGGATAGCCAACATGAATGCGAAACAGAAACCGGTCCAGTTGCGCTTCCGGCAGTCGATAAACGCCCTCCTGTTCGATGGGATTCTGCGTCGCAAGTACCATAAACGGGAGTGGCAATGGCAACGTTTTGCCCTCAATCGTGACCTGGCGTTCCTGC
>Ga0105047_10019974_pt1 | contig 10313 bp, 11 predicted proteins | sample MAT04_FD_78384 | JGI IMG/M metagenome (GOLD analysis project Ga0105047, IMG submission 78384) | Freshwater microbial communities from Lake Fryxell liftoff mats and glacier meltwater in Antarctica - MAT-04 (megahit assembly) | ecosystem: Environmental > Aquatic > Freshwater > Ice > Liftoff... | reverse complement strand
GGCCGCCTTGTCTGCATTGACCTCGGCAATCAGGCTTTCCTCAAACACCTGTGCACGCCGCGCATCGAGTTTGTCGATTACGGCGCGCAACTGGCGGTACTGCGGTTGCGATGCGGTAATGATGAGGGCGTTGGTGGCCGGGTCTGCCTGAATCTGGCCACCGGTGGACGGTGCGCTGGCTGCGCCTGCGGTGATGCCGGCAGCGACCGGCAGCCCGGGTGCAGGGGTCACGGTCGGGCGGGCTTCCGCGCTCATGGCGGCGCGCAGGGTCGGTGCCAGTTGCACCGCATTGGCGTTCTTGAGGTAGACCACATAGATGTTGCCGGCGTCGCCATTGGCCCCGTTACTGGCGGGTTTGTCCAGCTTCTCAATGAGCGACAGCGCCAGTGCCAGGCGGGCCTGGTTGGCGGCGCGCAGGATCAGTGCGTTGGAACGGGGCTCGGCCAGGATGGTGGTCTTGAAGCTCGCGTCCCCCTGGCCGGCAACCGCACCGCCGCCGGAGTCCAGCAGGCGCAGAACCAGCGGGGCCAGGTCGGAGGCATTCGCGTTCTTGAGGGGAACGACCTCCAGATCGGTGGCATTGGCCACATCCAGCGCCGCCACGATGCGGGCCAGGCGGCGCAGGTTGTCCGCATAGTCGGTAATGACCAGCGAGTTGTTGCCGGGGTTGACGTTGATGGTGTTGTTGGGGCTGATGAGGGGCCGCAACACCGGAACCAGGTTGTTGGCGTTCTCATGCTGCAGCCGGATGATCTGGGTCATCAACTGGTTGCCACTGCCGGTCCGGTCGCCGGATTCCGCCACGGCCACCGTGCCCGCCTGCAGCTTGGCATCCGCCTCGGGCAGTACCTTGTCCAGGTCGTCGCCCTGCACGATGGTGAAACCCTGCAGCCGCAGCAGTGTTCGGAACTGCTGGTAGGCCACGGCGGGGGACACCGGGGTTTCCGTGTTCAGCGTGATGACTCCTTTGACCCGGGGGTCGACCACCACGTTGCGCCCGGTCAGCGTCGCCATGGTGCGGGCCACCGCCTCAATGTCGGCATTGGTGAAGTTCAGCGTAATCGGTTGACCGCGCTTGGGTACTGCCGCATTGGCGGCTGGCTGGAGCGTCGTCTGCGCCTGCAGATTGAAGGAAAAAAGGCCTGTAGCCACCGCCAGTATTGCGTAAGCAGCTATTGAAATAATAGCGGATGGATGGCGTTTGTAGAGAATGCGTTGCATACGGCGTGATCCCACGTTTAGCCCACTTTGATGATGGAGCGCGCGCCGTCGCGTCGCCCAAGAATGTTCAGGAGATTGGAGAGCGCCTCCACGCGCTCCGGCGTGGCACTGGCCTCCCCCTCGAATCGCAGCCGCTGCCCCACCCATTGGCCCTGGCCGGCGAGCTGCAGGCTGCCCTCCAGTGTGGTGAGCTGGAAGGTGGAGGGCGCGCCCCCTTGTAGCGTGAGCCGGTAACTGCCCATGGGCTGGATGGTGGACAGGCGTGACGAGACCTGGGTGGCGTCCAGCTGCACGCGCCCCGATAGGGACAGCCGTCCTTCCACCCACTGCGCAGCAAAGCCCTGACTGGAGACCACCAGTTGGCCTTGGGGCTGCACCGTGTTCCACGGCGTCCCCAGCCCGGCGAGCAGCCCGGCGGGCCAGCGGGACTGACCGTCGGTCAGCGTGAGTTTCAGTCCACCCCAGCCCGCTAGGCCGGCGGTGAGTTGCAGCGGCTGCGCAGTGCAGCAGTCCGCGGTGATCTGGGCCACCACGCCACCCCAAGTGGGGCGAATGCGCCAGGCCAGCGGACCCGGAAGGGCTATTGACTCGGTGCTGCCTTCACCGCCTGAAAGTACCAATTGGGCAGAGCCTTGCCAGACGGTGCCGCGGGCATCCGCCAACTGCACTTGCGCGCCACTGACCCGCTGCACTGCGGCCGCCAGCCAGCGTGCGGGGGCAAACGCCACGGTGGCAAGCACCAGCCCGGCCAGCGCGCCCGCCCACGCCACGCCCCAAGGGGCCGTTTTTGCGGAGTGGGGTAGGGTGCGCGCCATGGGCGTTAGCGCTGCGGCAAGGACATCACCAGCACACCGCTCCAGGTGACTCCGGCGGCGTTGGCGGCGGTCGAGGCGGGTGTGGCTGTACCGCGCACCAGGCGGGCTTCCACCGGCACTGAGCGGGCGTTGAGGCGCGCCTGGGCCAGCCACTGGGCCAGCGCGTCGGCTGACGCGCCTTGCAGGGTTACGCTGGCACGCTCCCCTGCGACATTGACCTGGGCGGTGGCGTCCAGCACCTGCTTGGTGGCGAGGTTGAGCGAGCGCACGGCTTCGTCGAATCCGAGCGGAGGTTGTTTTTGGAGAGACTGCGCTTGTGACTGCAATGCCCGCATCTGTTCCAGTTGGGCGTCCAGCGCATGGGCTTGTGTCTCGGCCGTACGCAGCGTGGCAACCGTCGGCGCCCAGACCAGCAGCCACAGCACGGCAAACAGCGCCAGCGCGGCGGCCAGTTTTAAAAGATTTTTTTCACGGGTGGCGAGCTGCGCCCAACGCGCCTGCAGTGGCGCAAGCGATGTCATCCGGCTCATGGGCGACGCTCCTGCTTCATCACCAGGGCATCGGCTTCCCAGCGGGCGGAGTAACCCTGGGCCTGCAGTCTGGAGGAGATGTCGGCCAAGCTGGCAAAAGCGGGGTCAAGCCCTTTGAGTTGCAACTCGCCTGCTATGAAATCAATAGCTGCTGGCGCAGGTGTATCGGGGGCTACAGCCTGAAATTGTCCCAAAAGGGTCTCCAGGTCAGCGCTGGATGCCGCACCGCTTTGGCGTTGCAGGTCGGCCAGGGCCCGGGCCATTTGCAGGGGCGCGTCGACCACCACGCGTACATCGGGGAAAGTGGTCGTCAGCGTATCGCGGATGGCCGCGCGTTTGGCAGCCTGCGCGGATTGTTCTTTCCAGGCCCAGGCCTGCACGCCCACCAGGTTGACGGCGACCACTGCGATCGCGCACCACCGGGCGGCGCGCCATTGGGGCGCACGCAGCAGGCTTGTCACCATCGCGGACAGGTGCTTTCGGGTTCGGGTGCCACGCGTGCGCAGCAGGTCAAACTGGGCCAGGTCCCAGGAAGATTGAGCCGCCGCAACCGCGCGATCGGTACGCGTCTGCAACGACACACTGCGCTTGAAAAACTGCTCCGCCAGGACCGCCACACCCGGCTCAGCAAACACGGCCTCCGGGGCGTCTTGCGCGTCAGGCCGCGTAACCAGTGCCACCGCAGCCGAAGACAGTGGCAGCAGGGTCAGGCCGTCAGACCCGTTGTGCACCAATACCGCTTGGTCGGGGGTGCCGATGACCTGAAGGTCCGCGCCCGCTGCTGCGCGCGCGGAATGCGGCGCCATTTCCGGAACGATGCGGGCCACCGGGCGGCCCGCTTGCTCCAGAGCCGCAATCCATGCCTGTAACCAGGCACGGTCGCAGGCGGCCACCCACACCGGCGCGCTGTCCTGGGCCTTGGGCTCCAGGGCAAAGTGCAAATGGGAGGGGTCATCGAGAAGCCGGTCTTCCAGCAGCCCCTCCAGCACCGAGCGCAGGCGGGGGGCGCTGCCTTCACTGAAGTAGCCGTGGTCCAGGGTCCCGCGTGGCGGCGTAAGACGGTGCCATGACAACCTTTGCACCGGCACGACCGCAACGACCTCGGCACCCGGCGCCGATGGCAAGAGAGCCACAGGTGACTCGACCTGGCGCGTGACCGACGTACCGTCGTCAACCAGCACGCTCTCGCAGGGAGTCGAGGCCGAGAACGGCAACAGGGGAAGGGTGACGATCAGGGTGGACATATTGTGCTCTGGAGGGTCATTGTAGGGAGGTGCCATGTGCTGGCGGGGCGCCACGGTCCCGCCAAAGGGTTTTTACTTCCAGGCCTTCGCGTTGAACAACCGACAGCTCTTCCACCACAGCCTGATCCAGGCGCAGACGGCCGCGCACCTCAAAAAAGCGGGAGCCCACGCTGTGCTGTGCCTCGTTGAGTTGGCCAGGGGCTTCACCCAGGATCTTGCCGGCATCCGCCAACGTGCGGAAGTGGGTTACTTGTCGGGCGCCGACCAGTCGCTGCGCCTGCGCCATGTCCAGAAAAGGAACGCCCGCATACAGCACCGTTGCGCTCGCGGTATTGATATTGATCGGGGTCCGCACGGGCAGCAGGGTGATGTAAGGGCGCAAAACCGCAAGGCTGCTGGGCGAAAGCCCCAGCCAGACCAGTTGATTCACGCGTTGCGGCAGCACGGGAGCCCCTGCCGCGGCGCTGTTGTCGGGGGAGGGGGCCATTGCCAGGCGCAGGTTTTCGGCCAGTGCCGCCAGTTCGGTGGGCGGCAACCCCAGCAAGTCAAAGAGTTTGGCAAAGACTTTAAGGGCGGGTTCGGACACCTTGGCGTCGTCGACCAGGTTGAGCACGTTCAGGCGACCCTGCAAATCGCTGATGCTCCCGGACAGAAAGGCCTGCGGCATGGTGTCGTCGTTGTCCACGGCGGTACTCTTGTCGGCGGATAAGAACGTCGAGAGCCGGGCTTCCTCCAGCGGCACCGCCCAGGGTTCGGCGAGGTGGTCTGCCCCACCCGAGCGGCCGTCCTCTCGCAGGATCAGGCGGGCCCAGTCCAGCGCGCCGGTCAGTACCCACAGGGACTGCAGCCGTGAGCGCTCGGCAGACTCCACTTCGGTATTGCGCCATTGTTGCCAAAGCGCGGTAGCGGCGAGGCTGGCCACGAGGGTAACCGTGAGCATGGCGGTCAGCAACGCGGCGCCCGATTGGCGGATCTTCATGATTTTCCGCCTCCCAGGGTGGGGCGCATCCAGTCACGGGTGAGAGCCCCGCTGACAGCTTCGCCAGGCGGCAGCGTGATGACAACGCGCAGCCCATCGGGGTGTGCCAGGTCGGCCGCAACGGGTTTGCCGGCGACCGGCGCAGCGGCGGAGCCATCACTGGAGAGGGGGTTGCTCCAACCATCATTGCGAAAATAGAAAATTTCCCACTGCGCCAGTGGACTGATGCGAACTTCGTACTTTTTCTCATCATCTCCCGGGTTCTGGGCCCACAAGGCGGCTTTGGCCCAAGCGGTTTGCATCTCGGTGCGGGTGCGCACGGGTGGAGATTGCCAGCGCAGCCATTGGCCCGCGCCATCGATGTTGCGGCGGGACCAGCACACTACCAGCATGCCGTCTCCCGGTGCGGTCGTGCTGCGCCGGATGATGCGCAGGCCGCGACTGTCCCAGTCGAGCGTCTGTGTCTGCGGCAAATCGGCCCATGCGTCCAGGTCGGCAGCCCATTGCGCCAGCCCGGCCTGCAAAGTCAGAAGCGCATCTGCACGTTGCTGCAGCTGTGTCTGCGCCCGCACCATGCCGTCAATGCCGCGCCAGCTCAAACCCGCCATCAGCGCCATGACGCCGATGGCCACCAGAAGCTCGATCAAGGTGAAGCCGCGCAGATGTTTTGGAGAGGCCATCAATACCGGCCCACCACCGTTGAAAGCGTGAGCATTGGGGTGCTGTTCTCCGTCACCTGTGCCTCGACCCGCAGAAAGTTGGCATTGGGCGTGGGCCGCACCGCCAGCCGCACATCCAAACTGCGACCCGCCTGTTCACAGCTTGTCGAGTTGTCACCTACCGCCGGCATTTGCCGGGCCAGCCGCATGCCGATCAATGCATTTTCAGCACACAGTTGGGCCAACAGCAAATCGGACTGGCGCTCCGCGTTGCGGGTCAGCGCGGCTGTGGCCTGCGCACCGGCAGCCAGCGCCAGGGCTACGATGCTGAGGGCCACCAGCACTTCCACCAAGGTGAATCCGCGCGTCTTATGGCGGTTCATGGCGGGCCAGCCGGTGCCGGCGGCTCTGCAAGCACCGAGAAGGGCCGAATACCGTCTGTGGCCAGCGTCAGGCTTTGTGCCGGGTTGGATATGGACACCAATCGAATGTGCTGTGGCCCGATGATGGGCTCGGGGCCCAATACAACCGTGCCGGTGCCAATGGTCCGGACATCTTCGCCGAGCCAGCTGGATGGCAGCGGCGCACCGGTGATTCCATCAAATGAAAATCCGGTGGGTGTGGCCCGCCAGCGCACCACTACTGCGCTCATGCGCGACTGTGCACGGGCCGATTCCAGCAATGCGGCCAGTCGTTGGGCTTCGCGCTCCAGTTGGGCCCCCGAGGAGTCACGCATCGCAAAGCCCACTCCTGCCGTGGCAATCGCCATGATGGCGACCACCACCAGCAACTCCAGCAGGGTAAATCCGCGGCGATGGCGCGGCTGGTTCGTCAGGCTACTGCCAGGAGCCAACATCTGCATTTTTGCCTTCGCCTCCGGCCTGCCCATCTGCGCCAAAGGACAGCACATCGATCTCTCCCTTGATGCCCGGGTTCAAGTACTGGTAGGCGTTACCCCAAGGGTCATTGGGCAGCTTGTCGAGGTAGGGCTTCCAGTTGGAAGGCACCGGTACGGTGGTCGGTTTGGTCAGAAGCGCCTGTAAACCCTGCGCAGCGGCGGGGTAGCGCTGGTTGTCCAGCCGGTACAGTTTGAGCGCCTGCATGAGGTTGTTGACATCGGTCTTGGCCGCCGTGGCCCGGGCGTCGTCGGCGCGGTCCAGCACATTGGGCACGATCAGCGCGGCCAGCACGCCGATGATCACCAGCACTACCATCAGTTCAATGAGGGTGAAACCGGCGGACGAGCGGCGCTTGGCTTGACGAAGGAGGGGGATGGAAAAAGTGAGTCGGTTAGGCATGTTGTGTCAATCATAATCCGGCTATGCAAACAAACGCTAACAGCATGTGGGGGGTGAGGGTTGCGACGTTCGCACTGGCCGCCTTGGCCGCCGTGAGCGCCACCTATTGGGGCCTGAAGGGGTTGGGTTCCCCATCACTGGCGCGCGCGCCGGTGCTTTCCACTGCGCCTTCGCCAGTGGACCCCCAGGCAGTCGCCCGGGCCTTGGGTGGTGGAGTGGTTGCTGCGCAGGTGGATTCTGGCGTGGTAGCACCTTCCGCCAGCAGTCGCTTTGCCCTGGTGGGTGTTGTGGCAGACACGTCCAGTGGCGGGGCGGCGCTGATCGCGGTAGATGGCAAGCCGGCCAAACCGTTTCGCGTAGGAACGATTGTGGACGGTCGGCTGCTGCTGCAGTCGGTCAACGGCCGTCGGGCTGTGCTGGCCGCGGGCATGCATACGCCCGCCGAAGTCGCGCTGGAGCTGCCTGTTTTGGGCAAATGATGCGACGCGCAGTCGGTCATCCGGTGGCTGCCTTGGCGCTGGCCAGAAATGGATCCGTTGATGCGCTGCGTGGCTTTGCGGTGTTGTGGATGACGGCGTTTCATTTCGCGTTCGACCTCAATCACTTCGGCTTCATTCATCAGGATTTCTACACCGCACCCCTCTGGACGACGCAGCGCACGTGCATCTTGAGCCTGTTTCTATTTTGTGCGGGTCTGGGGCAGTCGCTAGCAGTAGCGAGCGGTCAAACCTGGCGCAAATTCTGGCGGCGCTGGGTGCAGATTGCGGGCTGCGCTGGTCTGGTCAGTATCGGGTCCGTCCTCATGTTTCCCCAAAGTTGGATTTACTTTGGGGTACTGCATGGCATGGCGGTGATGCTGTTGATCAGCAGGCTGACAGGCCGCTGGCGGCAGTGGTTGTGGCTGGCTGGCGCACTGGCAATAGGTGTGGGTTTGTTGGCTCAGCCTGCGCACGCAATCTTCCCCCAGTTGGTCGTTCTGAACCAAAAGACACTGAGCTGGATTGGCTTTGTCAGCCAGAAGCCGATTACGGAAGACTTCGTTCCGGTATTGCCCTGGTTGGGCGTCATGTGGTGGGGGATGGCTGCAGGACAGCTCGCCATCGCACGCGGATGGTTGATGGCGGCTCGCCCAACCCGGAGCGGCGCCGCCTTGCGCGCCTTGGCGTTCATCGGCCGCTGGAGTCTGACCTGGTACATGGTGCACCAGCCGCTGCTGATCGGTCTGCTGACCTTGACCACCGCGGCGCTTCATCGATAGGCGATCAGTACGTCCGTCCCTTGGTCACGGTTTCGCGGGTGATCTTCCAGTCGCCCTGTACGCGCTCTAGTGAAAGTGTCTTCTCGACCTGGTCGCGGTAGTCTGTTGAACCGTAACCCTGAGTGAAGGCCACCTCTGCGGACTGGGCATTGCAACGCACGGGGCGAAGCTGACTGGCTGAAGCTTGAATATCGCCTTTTTTCTCCGTGATGCGTTTCTTGCGCAAGCCTTCCCACACGTTGCGGGTCATGCCCATCGCTGGGACGAAGTTGTCGGAGTAGAGGCTCAGATAGCGTGGGATGTTCTTGCTGTTCCATGCACCCAGCCAGGTCTCGACCACCTGTGGCAGCTGGGCGCAAGCGGGCCCGGATGTATCGGTTTTAGGGGCTGCGGCAGCTGGAGCGACAAGCGTTGGGACAGGCTGGACCGGTTCGGGTGGAAGCGTCGCCGGGCGAGAGTCAAAATCGCGGTTCAAGGTGGGTGCAAGTGGTGGCAGGTTGCTGCACTGCATCAATTCATCGTCGTCTTCGGTGCCGCCATTCGCCGATGGCAATTCGTTGGAAAGAGGCTGCAACTTCAAGGCGCTGAGCAACGAACCCGATGATGCAAGGACACGTATTTGGGCCAGCGCCAGATCGTATTCAGCGTTCGACAGTGAGCGGCGAGCCTGGTAGAGCTCGTTTTCTGTATCCAGCAGGTCCAGCAGCGAGCGTTGGCCAATGTCAAACTGTTGTTGGTAGGCTTGGCGTGCTTTGGAGGTGGACAGTTCGTGCTGGCTGAGCAGTTTGAGCTGCGCCACCAGCCGCTGGGAGTCGTTGAATGCAATGGCGCCGGTTTGCCACACATCGCGGCAGGCTTTGTCTCTGAGATCGAACGCGCTGCCGAGCTTGGCCACGTACTGCTTTACCCGGGCGCGGTCTGAACCACCGCGAAACAGGTTGTAGTTCAGAACCAGCTCCAGCGCCGAGTCCCGAAAATCGCCCGTGGTACCACTTTGGTTGGTCTCGAAACTTTGACGTGCCCGAAACTCCAGCGTAGGTGAATACGCGGCCCGACGCACTTCGTTGTCAGCTCGGTATGCCCGGATGGTGGAAACGGCGGCAAGAAAATCCGGGTTTTTCCGGACCGCCTCACTCAGAAGACGGGTGTTGGCGGGTAGGAGTCCACTCCACGATTCCGTGGGCGCCAATGATTCTGCCGGGATCTCCCCGACCAATCGCTGGTAGCGGCTCGATACGTCATGCAGGTTGCTCGCTTCGGTTACCCAGTTGGATTCAGCCAGAGCCATGCGACCGGTCGCTTGTTCCAGGTCCACTCTCCGCCCGACACCAGCCGTTACTTTCTGGTTGAGGCGGTCGTGCACTTCCTGGTGTGTTGTGAAGTTGTCTGACGCCAGCCGCATGAGATCCCGATACCGCAAGACGTCGATATAGGCGCGAGCGGCCTCCAGGCCAGTCTGGTTGCTGGCGGAGAGCAGCTCAAAGAAAGCGGTCTGCTCGCTGTAGCTCAGTCGGCGGGTTTCGTTTAGCGTGGAAAAACCATCAAACAGCGTCTGGCGCAACTGAATGGATGCGCGGCTACCGGGATAGTTCAGAGACGAAGCCAAGGATGGCGTCTTGATTTGGTAAGAACCCGTGGCGGCTTCAATGTCGATGCGGGGCAGCCACGCCCCCTCGGCCCCTTTGCGCTCCTGCTGGGCCGCTTCCAGGTTGTGAAAGCGCAGTTTGACCTCCGGATTCTGCAATATGGCGCGCTCCACCGCATCCTTGAGCGATGCTGGCGTTTGCGCTGCGACCATTGCGGCCCCCAGTCCGGTGAAGGCGAACAGGACGGATTTACTCAGGAGTTTCAGTTTGGTCATTGGATAATCGGAATATTCAATCGCTTTGTGGGCGGCGCTGGGGTGGCTGGTTGTGGGCTATGCTAGAAGCGACGCAGCCTTGGATGTTGCGCATTCTCCCTTGAAATACAGGGTTTCGGGTGCCGGACGGAGGGCTTGCGATGCAACTACTGGGGCTAAGTGCGATGGATTTCACGTTTTCCCGAATTCTTGATGCGATGACCATAGGCCGCGCGAAAAAGCCGAGCGCATTGATTGGGTGGTTCTAGTGCCCGTTCGCAAGTCTGAACATGGTTATCCCGCGCTACCTTAAGGGCCTGATTGCGGCACTGGCCTTGCTTGCGTTCGGTGTATGGTTTGCCGGCGTAGCCCACAGCAGTGCCAATTTCGACCGACTGCTGGCGTCATTCTCCCAAAGGTGGGGCGAAAGCAATGCGACAAAATTCAACGCGTGGCGCATTCTGTTAGC
>Ga0105047_10019973_pt1 | contig 10313 bp, 6 predicted proteins | sample MAT04_FD_78384 | JGI IMG/M metagenome (GOLD analysis project Ga0105047, IMG submission 78384) | Freshwater microbial communities from Lake Fryxell liftoff mats and glacier meltwater in Antarctica - MAT-04 (megahit assembly) | ecosystem: Environmental > Aquatic > Freshwater > Ice > Liftoff... | reverse complement strand
GCGCACCTTGGGGTCCGGCGAGCGCACGGCATGGGGGAAGATGTAGTGCAGCGGCTCGACTTCCTCCTTGCAGAACTGCTCGACCCAGTCGAGCTTCTTCTGGAATTCGGGCTCTGTCTCGAAGGACCACATGGCTGCGAACGTACTGCGGCCGCTACGTCCGCGCCGATGTGGAGCGCATCGAATCGGCGGGGCCACCCGCTCCGAGCGGCTACGTTGCCGGAGTGGCGACCGGTCGGGGCATCGACGAACAGTTCACGACTGCGGTCGGGCAGGCGCTCGCCGCCGACGCCAAGGTCGTGCACGTCAGCGGCGCACGCGGATCGGGGCGCAGTTGGCACCTGGATGCGATTGCACAGCTGGCGATCGACCGTGGGATGAACGTGCTGCGAACCGCTGGCCACCCCTCCGACCGGACGCTGGCGCTCGGAGGGTTGTCGGCGTTGCTGCAGCCGGTTCGCGATCTGCTGACGACCCGCCAACGGGCACTGCTCGACCCGATCATCGCACTCGACGACGGCCCCTTCGATCCGAGAGCGGTGCGAACTGGAGTGTTCCGGGCATTGACGTCGATCGCCGCATCCCGTCCGGTTGCGATCATCGTCGACGACGTCGACGATCTCGATCCCGACAGCATCGAGGCGCTCTCGCTCTTCGTTCGCCGGCTCGATGCCGATCCGGTTCTCGTAGCGACTGCAGGAGCCGGCCAGCCACCATGGACTGTCTCCGCCGATCGTTCGATGCCCATCAAGCTCGCTCCGATGCGTCAGGACGAACTTGCGTGCCTGCTGGTGGAGCGCGGCGTCAGCCTCCCGTCGGCCGAGTCGGTGGCTGCGGCCGCTGCCGGCAATCCGGGGTTGGCAGTTGCGCTGGCCGATGCGATGACCGAGGACCAGCGCGACGGCCGGTCGCCGGTGGCCCTGCTCCCACGGCCCGCCGGGGTGCTTGCCGACGAGCTGCACCAGCAACTCCAGCGCCATGGCGACCGTGTCGCCCGCGCACTCGTGATGGCCGCGTGTGATCCCAGCGGCGACACGTCCCTCATCCGTGCTGCGCTCGAGTTGCTCGGCGAGGAGCCGGCGTGTCTCGACGAGGCCGAGGCTGCCGGAGTGATCGACATAGTCGGACCGCGACTGTCGTTCCGTGACCCGTGGATGGCATTGATCGCACCGCATCTCGTCGCGCCGGCGAGCCGGCGAGCTGCGCATCGAGCACTCGCCGCGCTGTACTCGCGACCCGACGACGGAGCAGTACGAGCTTGGCACCTTGCCGCAGCTGCCGATGGCACCAACGATGAGGCGGCTGATGCCCTGGCGTTGGTGGCTGCCAGCGCGGCCGCCCGTGGTGCGTCACGTAGCGCCATCTTGTCGTGCGAACGTGCGTCAGGTCTCGCCAACGATCCTGACCGCCGTATCGAGCATCAGCTGTCAGCGCTCGGCTGGGCACTGGACGCCGCCGACGTCGGTGCGGTGCGCCGGCTCGGCGAGTCGCTCGATCGGGTCGATGCAGCTGGAGACGACGTCCGTCTGGCCCTCGGCGAGGTGCGTGCATTCATCGACGGGCCCGACGCTGCGCCCCTCCCTGGACGCACGACCACACCGGCGACAGCGATCGGGACCGGCGCCGAGCGAGCTCGGCGGTGGGGTGATCGCCGCCGACGAAGAATCGACCTCGTCGAGTCGCTCAGCAGAGGCGATCATGCCGGCGCGCTCGCGATCATCGGCGAGGCTCCGGGCGATCCGTTGGGTGAGGGTCTGGGGAGCGCTCTGGCGTTGCGGCACCGGGGTGAACTCCGTGAGAGTCGGGCGCGGCTCACCTCGAGTCCACTTGCGCCGCTGCCGCTGCTGCTGCCGCCGGCTGACGGCCCCCGACGGGATCGGCCGGTCTGGGGCCAACTCTTGGCGATGCTCCTGTCGGCGGATCTCGATGTGCTCCAGGGGCGTGGCGTCGACGCCGTCGACGTGCTGGGCGTTGATCGATGGCCCGGATCGCTGGCGATCACCGCATCTCGACTGCGAGCTCGTGCGGCTCTGCAGCTCGACGTGACTGCGTTTCCCGACGCCCATCCCGATGCCTTTCTGCACGACGACGACGGTCCCCTCGGCGAGGTCAGGACCGCGATCGGAGCAGGTGTGCTCGGCGGATCGCCGGATGAGTTGCTCCGAGCGATCGATGTCGGCGAACGGCATCGATTGCCGATCGAGGTGGCCGAAGCGCGGATGTGGCTGGCAACCCTGCCGACCGCCACGGCATCAGAGCACCAGCTCGCATCCGGTGCGCTGCACCGGTGTGGCCTGCGTGGTTGGCGCCGTCGGCTCGAGCAGATCATCGCGCAGCCGGTGACGACGAACGTTGCTCGACACCGCGACAGCGCTGTGGAGGCACTCAGCAAGGCGGAACGAAGGGTTGCGGACGCGGTTGCGAGCGGCATGACCAACCGGGAGGCGGCGGCGAGCCTCATCGTGTCTGTCAAGACCGTCGATTTCCACTTGCAGCAGATCTACCGGAAGCTGACGATACGGTCGCGCACCGAGCTTGCTGTCCGCATGATGAACGCCACGCATCCCGAACCGATCGAAGTCACCCACCCCGTGGTCGGCCGCGACCGGGAGCCGCGATGAGCGACTGGTGGAGCGCGATGGAGAGCGAGCTCGATCGTCTCGGCGCCGACGCACCCGATCCATGGAGGGCTGCGTCGCTTCCCGAGGTTGCACTCACCCCGGAACAGGTCGAACAGTTGACCCAAGTGGACGACCTCGCGGCGAGCCTGGTCGATGCGGACGACTTTCTCGACGATCCGACGAACCCAGAGGCCTGAGCCGAACCGGGAATCCTCCCGGCGACGGCATCGGCGCTGAACATCTACGGTGTCGATGTGCCACCGACCACGCTCGTCATCGATCTGGGCAGCACGACCGTCATCGCGGCCACAGCCGCTGCCGGGTCGATGCAGTTCGTGCGATCGAGCCCTGCCCTCGTCGGCGTCGACGGCGATGCCGTGATCGTCGGCGCCCGGGCTCACGATCTTTCGATCGGCCACCCCGACGCTGTTGCGAGCCAGTTGGTTCGACGTCTCGGCGATTCGGCTCCGGTCATCCTCGGGGGTCGAGCCTGTTCGATCGACGAATTGCTCGGTGCCTTGATCGACGACTGCGTCACGGCTGCGGGCGTCGACCCGGCAACGACTCATCTCGTACTCACCCGGCCCGCAGCTTGGCGTGAACACCGCCTCGACCTGCTCGCGGGGCTCTCGCGTGATCGGGGTTTCGAGAGTGTTGAGATCACGTGTGGGCCGGTCGTTGCGGCGGCGACCGCCCTGGGTGAGGGCAGCGGACCCGTCATCGTGGTCGACGCGGGTGGCAGCACCATCGAGGTGAGCGTGGTGTCGAGCGCGGACGTTGATCCCGTTGCGAGCCAGAATCTCGAGCGGCTGGGAGGCAATGACTTCGATCAGGCTGTGTTCGCGCACGTCGACACGACCATCGACGGGATGCTCGGTGACCTCGACCGTCGTGATCCACATGTGCGGCAGTCGATGCTCGAGCTCCGCCAGGAATGCACGAGAGCGAAAGAGCGGCTGTCGACCGACACCGAGACCACGATCCCGGTCTCGTTTCCCGGACTCGACACCTCGGTGCGAATCACGAGGAGCGAATTCGAGTCACTGATCCGGCCCCAGGTCGAGGCGATCGTGGCACTTGTCGACCGGGTGATGGTGAGCGCGCAGTTGTCCGCCCAGCAACTCGCCGGCCGGGTGATGGTCGGCGGCTCTGCCCACATCCCGCTGCTCGCCGAATTGATCGCCGGCCACCTCGGTGGTGCGCTCACGATTCCGCCAGATCCAACCACTGCCGTCGCGACCGTCGCGGCGGTCGCCGTTTCAACGCCAGTCCCGATTGATTCCGAACAGACCGAAGGGAACACGCCAATGTCAGATGACGACAGCACCACCAGCTCCACGGGGACCTCGGACACAGCAGCGAGTTCCGCTGCGCCGTCAGCCTCGACGACGCGGACTCCGCCTCCGCCTCCGCCAGCGCAGAAGGACAAGTCCGGCCCTTCGAAGGGCGCCAAACTGGCCGGGGCGGCGGCGGCGGCGGCAGCGGTCGCCACCGGAGCGGCGATCGCATTCGGTGACGACATCGCCGATGCACTCGAGGGCGACGACCCGCAGGTCACGGACGGCGACCCCACGGTGCCCGCACCCGGCGACGGCTCGGATGATGGCGTTGCTGATGCCGCAGCGCCCGTCGGCCCGGCCGGCATCAGCATGGACGAGTTCGACACCGTCGCTGAAACAGGAGGCGCCGTTGCTGCGGGAGCGGCATCGCAAGCCCGGCCGGCTGCACCCACCCAGGAGCAACGCCAGAACGACCGGCCGGATCGACCGGACCGGCCGGACGTCGCGCCTCAACCCGCCTCGTCAGCCGCGCCGAGTCAGGCCGCTCCGAGTCAGGCCGCTCCGAGTCAGGTTGCGCCGAGTCAGGCCGCTCCGAGTCAGGTTGCGCCGACAGAAGCCGCACCCGCCGCAGCGAACGCCACCTCGGAGGACGACGGTGCCGTCGACGCTCGGTTCGAAGATGCGCGCGACACACTGCTCGAGCGGCTCGAGAGTTTCTCGCCCGCTGGCGCGGACCCGGAAGACGCCGCCGAATTCCGCCAGGAACTGCAGGATGCGATCAGCCGGTTCGAGCCACGTCAAGGGCAGTCGACCGACGATGCGCTCGCGGAGCTTCGTGATGACTTCGATCGCCGGGTGGAGGACTTCACGCAGGACCAGAAAATCGATGCGTTGATCAGTGAAGTAGAACGCGACAACGCCGAGGAGGCGGCCCCAGTGTCGACTCCGGGCGTCCTCGTCGACGACTTCGACGATTTGATCGGGGCTGACGCCGTCATCGATGAGCCGGTCGGCGATGAGGTTGGAGCAGATGAGGCCGTCATCGATGAGCCGGTCGTCGATGAGGTCGTGGTCGATGAGGGTGTGGTCGATGAGGGTGTGGTCGATGAGGTCGTCGTCGATGACGTCGTCGTCGATGAGCCTGCGCCGAGCGAGGCCGAGGTCGATGACGCAGTGCTCGACGACTTGGTGCTCGAAGACGCGACGCTCGTCAGGGCCGTCGCTGACGGCGACCTGATCGAGGAGGCCTTCATCGAAGGCGAGGCGGTCGATGGTGGCGCCATCGGCGAACCGGTCGTCGTCACCAACCTGGCCGACCTTGCTCAGATCGACCTTGCCCCGGCCGATCTCGCTGACGATGGTGTGCGGCTGGACGTTGATGATCTGGTCGCGACGAGCTCCATGCGACTGCCCGACGGCCCTCGGCCGACCTTGCTCGGTGATTCGCCAGACGTTGCGATCGACGACATCACCGGCGACGCGATCTACAGCGAGATCGTTCAGGCTGAAACGTTGAGCACGATCAGCCCGGTCGAAGGCATCGGCGTGGTTGCGCCGATCGATGACCAGTTCAGTGCGGCTGTCGTCGACATGCCGATCTTCGAAGTGGCCGAACTCGTCGATGTCGCTCAATTCGTGGTGCACGAACAGCCGGATGATTTCGCGGCCGACAACCTCGAGCAACTCGAGGAACTGGCCGACACCTCATCACTTCCGAACGACGACGGCCTGGGTGGATGACGCTGTCAGACGAACCGGAAGCTCGCCACGAGCGCAGCGACGTCGTCCATGTGCGATTGGACGTCGCTGTTGCGTTCGCAGGTGCCGATGATCTGGAAGAAGTCGACCACGCGACCGCCTTCTTTGACCGGAGCGAAGAACATTGCCTGCGTCTGGGCGAGAGCACGGCCGTTGCCGTCGTCGAGGTTGACACCGCGCATGTAGACGACGTTGTTCTCGAACCGCACGATCCGCTCGCCCTGATCTGATGCCGACGGGTACAGCTTGCGCAGCTTTGCCCATGTGGTGATCGCGGCCCGCTTGAAGTCGACTTCGCGCGGCACCTTGTCGTGGCGCACGAGGATGTTCGGCCAGAACCCGTCGTCGTCGCGTGGTCGACGGATCACGCACAGCGCACTCGGCGCTTCGTCGATCACCCATCCAGTGGGCACATCGAACAGGAATGCCGGGATACCAGGCACCACAGAACTCGGATGCACGACGACTTTCGCCGTGCTCGGCGGATCACCCAGGTTCGCTTCGTCCATCATCGAATGCTAACCCACCCTCGAAGCCCGGTTTGCAGTGCAGCAACACAACCGGGAATGCTCCCGGTGCTCTCGCCGACGAGGTGTCGTACGGTGCTGAGTATGCAAGCACAGTGGACCCACCAGAGCCCCGGAGGATGTCATGGGTTGGTTTGACGAGATGATCGCCGACATCGGCGAAGCGTTCGAGGATGCCGGGGAGGCAGTGGTCGATTTCGTCGAGGATGTCGTCGAGGTCGTCGTCGATGTCGTCGAAGACATCGCCGACGTCGTGGAAGATGTTGTCGAGGTCGTGGTCGATGTCGCCGAAGATGTGGCCGATTGGACCTTGAACGTCCTCGACGACACGGTGTTCGACACGGTCGACTTCCTCACCGGCGGCGTCATCGACGTCGACTACGACGACGGTCAGTTCACAGCCGGGCTCGACATCGGCATCGCGTCGGTCGGCATCAGCATCGGCGAGCAAGGTTTCAGTGCCGAGGCCGGCTTCGACGTCGGTCTGGCGAGCGGGGAGATCAGCTACGACTCCGACGACGGGTTTGCCGCCAGTGGCTCGCTCGGAGTCGACTGGGGACCACTTCCGTACGCCGAGGGACACCTCACGATCGGCACCGACGGATCAGTGTCGATCGGCGGTGAGTTCCAAGCATCACTGCCGCTGCCGTTCGGTGAGATCTCCTTCGAGACGAGTGGAGGATTCGAGCGCAACCCCGATGGCAGCTGGGGCGCATACAGCGATGCCGCACTGGACGTCGATGGCGCTTTCGGGGATCTCCACCTCGCAACGGACGCCCGGCTCGAAGGCGACGCGAGTGGCGTCCGATTCGAGAGCAATCTGGACATCGACGCGAGCGGCCCGCTCGGTGCGCGCGTCGGTCTGGATGCCGGAGTCGCGGCGGGAATCACCGACGGTGTTGCGTCGTTCGCTGGTGACCTCGATGCCGAAGCCGGGCTGTTCGACAACGAACTGCGTGGCGGCGGCTCGATCGTTGGCTCGGTCGCCGCCGATGGCGCTCACGATCTGAGCGCCGAGGTTCGCGCCGGCGTGAGCGTCGGTGACAACGACGTCGACGCTCGGGGAGGACTTGCCCACGCAGTCGATGCCTCCGGTGTCGTCACCGATGTGCTGACGGGTGAAGTCATCATCGGCCAGGATGGTGCAACGGTGATTGCGGCGGGCGGCACGGTGGGGTCGACGCTCGGTCCGGGTGGGCCGTCGGTGACCGCTGACGGATGGGTCGACGTGGTCGGTGACGAGACACGACCCGCCTCGATCGATTCGTCGTCGGCGCTCACCGACGGCGCGGCGCCCGACGACTCTGGGGCAGGCTCGACCGCCGGCTCGGAAGTTCTCTCGTCGGCTGACGACTTCGGCGCCGACGGTCTCGGTGCGCCGACGCCTGCACCGTTCGAGATGTCCGATCCGGTGCCCGAGCCTCCGCCGGCCGACGAGTTCTCGTCCGCGATCGCCATGGTCGACGAGACCGAGGCACAGGCCGACGATCTCTGGGACGACATCGCCCCGTGAGCGACGCCGACGCGAGCGGTGTCGATGCGGTGATCGTCGATGCGGCGCGTCTGTTGCACAGTGCCGGTCGAGCGGATTTGTCGCAACGCGTGTCCGCGGCGGCGGCGCGCCTGCGCCGACCGGCCACCGTCGTGTGCGTCGTCGGCGAGTTCAAGCAGGGCAAGAGCTCGCTGATCAACGCGTTGCTCGGCCAGCCGCTGTGCCCCGTCGACGACGACCTCGCGACCTCGACCATCACCTTGGTGCGCTTCGGCGACGAGCAGACCGCGGTGGTTCGGCGACGACCGGGCGGCGACGCGTCCGACAAGCCCGCCGAACTGGTCACCGAGCCCGTGCCGATGAACGAGTTGTACCAGTGGGTCACCGAGGCAGGAAACCCAGGCAATGAAAAAGCCGTCGATCGCGTGGAGATCACCACGCCGAGCGCGCTTCTTCGTCAAGGCCTGGTGATCGTCGACACGCCGGGTATGGGCGGCCTCGGTGCCGGTCACGCAGCGGCGACACTCGGGTTCCTGCCGTTCGCCGACGGACTGATCTTCGTCAGCGATGCGTCGGCCGAACTCAGCGCTCCCGAGATGGACTTCCTGCGTCGGGCCACCGAACTCTGCCCCACCGTGCTGTTCGCCCAGACGAAGGTCGATCTCTATCCGCACTGGGAGCGCATTCTCGAGCTGAACCGAGGCCACCTCGACAAGGCCGGCCTTCCAGTGCCGATCGTCGGGGTGAGCAGTGAGCTTCGTCAAGAGGCGCTGCGCCGCAAGGACCGGACGCTGAACGAGGCGAGTCGAATTCCCGAGTTGGTCAATCGTCTCGGCGCGGAAGTGGTCGAGCCGGCCAAGGCCAGTGCTGCCCAGCGATCGGTCGCCGACACACGAGCGGCACTCGATCAGGTGGCTGCTGGGCTGCGAACCGAGGAATCGCTGCTCGCCGACCCCGGTCGGACCGACGCGGCGATTGCCGCTCTCGAAGACGCGAAGGCGCGTCTCGAACATCTCCGCGGACCGGGCGCGAAGTGGTCGGTCGTCGTCGGTGACCGCGTCGCTGATCTCGCGAACCAGGTCAGCCATCAGTTCCGTGCTGCATTTCGGTCGGTCTCCAAGATGATGGACGAGCGGATCGAGACGTTGAGCAAGGGGTCGGAATGGGACGACCTGAGCCGGTATCTCCAGACGGCGGTCGCCGATGAGGTCGCGAACGTGTTCGTCGACCTGGAGACCGGCCGCTCCGCGATCAGAGCTGACGTGGTTGCACTCCTGCAGGAGGAGCAGCTCGAACTCGCCACGGGTTCGCCGATCACGGCGTCGATGGATGTCGGCGACGTCTGGCAGGGCAAGGCCCTGGAGCAGGTCACCACCAAGCGGAAGAAGGCCATGGGCACCGTGCTGACCACGGCCAAAGGGGCCCAGGGTGGGATCATCATGTTCGGCATGCTCGGCTCGTTCCTGCCGGTTGCCGCAGGAGTCCTGCTCATGTCGAACCCGGTGCTGCTCGGCATCGGCGCGGTGTTCGGCACCGTCGGCCTCGCCGATGATCGCAAGCGGAAGGTGGCGGTTCGCCGCCAGTCCGCTCGAACCCAGGTGCGGCAGTTCCTCGACGACATCAGCTTCGAACTCACGGACCAGGTCGGCTCGTTGGTGCGCGACATCCAACGCGAACTACGAGACGACTTCGGTGAACGGATCAGTGAACTGCTGCGGACCTACACCGAGACGGCGCAACGGTCTCAACAGGATGCGCAACGGTCGGCGGCCGAACGCCAGAGTCGGGCTGGCGAGGTGGCCAATCAGCTCGCCACGATCGAGCAACTCGACGCGCAGCTCAGCGCTGCGCTCGGAGCACTGCGTTGACGACCGACGCTGCACCACTCGGCGTCGCCGACGAGATCCTCGTGATCGCGCGGACGCTCGCTGCGCGCTCGACCGATCCGGCGATCACGGCCGCTGCCAAGGCCGTCGTCGAACGTCTCGATGGCCCACTCCGAGTCGCAATCGCCGGCCGTGTCAAAGCCGGCAAATCGACATTGCTCAATGCGCTCGTCGGTGAGCGGCTTGCCCCGACAGATGCGGGGGAGTGCACCCGCATCGTGAGCCGCTATCGCCGTGGTCCGAGCTACGAGGTCGTGGCGCGACTGCGCGACGGCACCTCGCAGTCACTCGGGTTCGACCGCGCCGCCGGTGCGCTCGACATCCGATTGGGCGGAATTGCCGAACGCGACGTCGAATTGATCGACGTCGCTTGGCCGACGTCGACACTCGCCGAGGTCACACTGATCGACACCCCTGGGCTCGCCAGCATCAACGACGAGAACTCACGTCGAACCCGAGAGTTCCTCGAAGTCGACAGCGAGCATGCGAGCGATGCCGACGCAGTGATCTATCTGCTCCGCCACGCGCACCGCTCCGACGTGGCGTTCCTCGACGGGTTCATGGATCGGTCGGTTTCTGCCGCGTCGCCCGTCAACGCTGTCGCGGTGTTGAGTCGCGCCGATGAGATCGGGGGTGGACGACTCGATGCGATGGCGTCGGCCGGACGCATCGCCCGACGGTACGAAGTCGATGCGGAGTTCCGCACGTTGTGTGCAGCCGTTGTCCCGATGGCAGGGCTGCTCGCCGAG
>Ga0105047_10019972_pt1 | contig 10314 bp, 11 predicted proteins | sample MAT04_FD_78384 | JGI IMG/M metagenome (GOLD analysis project Ga0105047, IMG submission 78384) | Freshwater microbial communities from Lake Fryxell liftoff mats and glacier meltwater in Antarctica - MAT-04 (megahit assembly) | ecosystem: Environmental > Aquatic > Freshwater > Ice > Liftoff... | reverse complement strand
GTACGACGGGCGTCAGACGACGAAGCCGGCGGCCTCGCGGGCGGCACGCCAGCGGGCGATCTCCTCGCCCATGGGCGTGGACGGCGGGCCGTCGACGAACGGCCACAGCTCCTCGGCCAACCGACGCCAGTTGCCGCTGGCCCGCAGCTCGCCGAAGATGGCGTAGAGGCCGAGGTTGATGCGCTGGATGATGACCATCGAACCCGGGATGTTGGCCGCCTTCATGATCTCGCCGAACGGGCCGGAGGTGTCGAAGTAGCGACGAACGGTCTCCGACGCGTACTCGGGCGTCATGGCCTGGACCTCGTCGGCCCGCACGAACTCGTAGAAGTGGCCGAAGTAGTCCTCGATCTCCTCGTCGGTGAACGGCTGGTCCGGGGCGAGCAGACCGACGTCCTCGATGATCCGGCGGAACTCGGCCGGGTCGTGGTCGATGACCATGGCCTGGATCATGTCCTCGAAGGGCCGCAGCTCGTCGTCGGTGTAGTGCTTGACGAGGCCGTAGTCGAGGAAGGTCACCCGCCCGCCGGGCTCGAACAGGTAGTTGCCCGGGTGGGGGTCGCCGTTGAAGGCGTGGAGCCGGTAGAGCGATCCGAAGGCGAAGCGGTAGATCGTCTCGGCCGCGAGGTCGCGCTCCTCCTGCGACCACGTGAGCACCTCGTCGTAGCGGGCTCCGGGGGCGAGCTCGGTGGTCAGCACCGTCGACGTCGACAGCTCGGTGACCACCGTGGGCACATGGATGAACGGGTGGCCGGCGTAGTACTCGGCGAACAGCTCCTGGTTGCGGGCTTCGAGGCGGTAGTCGAGCTCCTCGACGAGGCGCTCCTTCAACTCCTCGACGACGGGTTTCGGATCGAGTCCGGGGAACAGCTGGCCCATCCCGGCGAACAGCAGGCCGACGCTCTGGAGATCTGACTTCATGGCACCGGCCACGCCCGGGTACTGCACCTTCACGGCCACGGCCCGCCCGTCGTGCAGCAGGGCCCGGTGGACCTGGCCGATGGAGGCGGCGGCGATCGGCACCGGGTCCCACTCGGCGAAGACGTCATCGGGTTCGCCGCCGAGCTCAGCGCGGATGACCGAGGCGGCGAGATCCGGGTGCATCGGCGGCGCGTCGTTCTGGAGCTCGGCTAGGGCGGCGCGCACGTGGTCGGGCATGCCCTGGTCCAAGTAGGAGGCCATCTGCCCGAGCTTCATCATGGCGCCCTTCATGTTTCCCAACATGGCGGCGACCTGCTCGGCCGTGCGGATCTCGAAGGCGAGGTCGAGCTCCTCGCGACGCTCGGCCGAGGCGAAGGCGCGTTGGGCCTTGTGGCGGGCGAAGTCGGCGCCGGCCCGTGCTCCGACGCTGGCCAGCTGCGCGTTGCGAGAACCCAGGCTGGCGTAGTGGACGGGGCCCGAGGTGGCGCTGTCGTGGGCGGCTCGACGTCGGGTGATGACGAGGGCGGCGGCAGTCACCGCGGTCATGCTCAGCAGCAACTTGGTCGGTCGGTTCACGCGGTGCACCCTACGGTCCGGCCTCGTAGCGGACGAAGTCCCCATCCGGCGGGTGCGTCTTCGGGCGGGCCACGGAGGCGGCGCCGGTGAGCGAGACTGGCCTCATGGGCCGCACTCGCACCGCGCTGCTCGCCACGTCGATGGCGCTCGTGTCGTGCGCTGTCGCGGTCGCCCCCGGCGTCGGCGCCCAGACCTCGAGCAGCACCACGGCGTCGACCGCGCCGACCTCGTCGTCGAGCGCGGCGTCGGCCACGAGCACCACGGCGGCCACGTCGTCGAGTACCTCGTCCACCATCGAGTCGCCGCCCGACGTGGCCGGCCGCCCCTTCCCGTCGCCGCTGGTGGCTGCCGTGCACGCGGCGCCGTCCGACGTGGCGGCCGAGGCGGTCACGGGCTTCTCGATCGCTCCCGGCCTCGACGACGCCAGCCCCGTGCTGGCCGTCACCTTCGCCGACCCGTTCGCTCTGCCCACCGGCTCGTGGCGGGTGTCGCTCCTCGTGGGCGACCCCGACGGCGAGCAGGTCCGTACGTCGCTGCGGGCGTCTGGCGGCACCACCACCGGACGCATCGAGACGGGCAGCCCCACGGGGGGCGGCTCGTGGGCGGTGGTGGGGGAGACCGACGCGGCCTACGACCCCAGCGGTCTCGTCGTCCTCACGCTCGACACGTCGCTGCTCCCCGTCGCCGACGGCGCCACGCCGCAGCTGTCCTGGGTCGAGGTCGTGGTCGGTGACGGCGATCCGGTGATCACGCCTTGGTTCTCGTGGGCCGACGTGGCCGGCACGGGCACCCCCGGTCTGGTGCCGAGCGGCCGGTTCGGCCCGCTGGCGGCCGAGGCCGGCACCGAGGGTGCGTCGGGCCCACCGGCGGTGGTCGACCTCGGCATCGGGCCCGAGGTGGGTCTGGTCTCGGCCACGAACACCGCCGGCGCCCCGACGTCCACCATCCTCGTGCTCGGCGGCGCCGCCCCGCCGTCCGTGGTCGACGGCGTGGCCGTGACCGAGTCGGTCGACCTCCTGCGCATCGCCCCCGACTACGTCGACGACGCTGTCCTCACGCCCTACGTCGAGATCAACAACACGACCGGCGCCGTCCGCTTGGTCGATGGGCGCACGTGGCCGCCGCCCGACGCCACCGGCGACTCGACGTGGCTGTTGGCCACCAACGTGCCCGACACCCAGGGCCGGCCGGTCACGGCCATCGACCTCACGGCCGTGCTCACCGCCGTCGGCGCGTCGCCGGCACGCGACGCGGTGGCCCTCGGGATGTCCCGCACGCTGCTGCTCGAGGACGGCCGCCAAGTGGTGGCCGAAGGCGTGCTGGGCGACGTGACATGGCTCGACACGGCCGTCGGCCTGGTGTCGCCGGTGCAGACCGTGCCCCCCACCGCGTTCGCGCCGGTGGCCGAGCCGACGACGTCGGACGACACCATCGACTGGATCCTCGCCGTCGCCGCCGCCGTGCTCCTGCTGGCCGGGCTCAGCCTCGTCGTGGCCGGCCGCCGCCAGCGAGCGGCCGCCGGGTCGGTACGCATCCCGCCCCACGAGGAGGGTCCGGTGGCCGACGTCGCTCCGACTGCCGAGGTCGCTCCGACGGTGGCTGAGCCCGAGCCGGAACCGGCGCCCGCCACGATGGTGCCGATGACCCAGTCCACGGCCGTGATCAAGACGGCCACGGCGGCCGACCTGGCCGCCGCCGAGCAACCACCCATGACCTCCACGATCGGCCGCGCCGTCGTTGCGCCGATGCCCACACCCGAGCCGCCGCCCACACCGACACCGGAGCCGGATCGACCGCCGGAGGCGGCCACCGAGGTCGCGATCGCGGCTGCGCCCACACCGCAGGCCAACGCCATCTCCTCGCTCGACGATGACCTCGATGCCTTGGCGGCGCGGCTCGCCAACCTGGACGACGGTGCGCCGTGACGGCGGTGCTGGCGAGCTGACGTGGCTGGCCGGGCCGTGGCCGTGGCGGCTTGCGTCGCCCTGCTCGTCACGCTGGGCGCGTCGTGTGCAGGGCAGGAGGAGGAGCAGGACGCGGTCGTCGACCGGGCGTGGGAGCTCGACGGCGCGGCGCGGCGCGGGTCGGTCGACGTCCTGCGGGCGATGCTGACCGACGAGTGCCACGCCGAGCTCAGCGACGAGGAGCTGGCCGCCTACCTCGGAAGGGCTCGTCCCGAGGCGGGCGCCGTGCTGCCCGGGTGGGTCGACGTGCAGGCCGAGGAGGACGGTCGCCACATCCGGACGCAGGTGATCTACCACTACGGCGCGTCACCCGAGGGGCGTTCCACCTCGCGCGCCTTCCACCCTGCCTCGTGGGAGTTGGAGGGGACGACCTGGCAGTTCTCCGATTGCGAACTGGTGCGAGATCCACAGCCCACCATCGTGGAATCGGGGTGACGGGGGTCGCATGCCCACCGTCGGCGGCGGAGAATCGCTAACGTTGTCAGGCCGTACCGCCGATGGTGAGTGTGGCGCCGTGGTAGACGACTGCGAGATCGGATCCATGACGGAGCAACCAGAAGCGATGACGTGGTACGAGCGGGAGCTCGTGACCGCCCTCAAACGACTCGCTGACGCGCAGGCCCGCCTGGCCGCGCTCACCGAACAGGCCGAGACGTCGGCTGCAGTGTCGGTGGATCTGGCCGATGTGGAGCGCTTGCGGGCCATCGAGGCCGACGTGGCCGAGCTCGAGGGCAAGGCCAAGAGCCGCTTCGGTGGCAGCGGCGCCCGCGACAAGATGGCCGAGCTCCAGATGCAGGAGCGGTTGATCCTCGAGCGCATCGGTTGCGCCGACCTGGCCGAGGCTTGCGCCGCGGCCACCTCCACGCCGGTCGAGGCCGTCGACGCCACCATGCTCGAGTTCGCCACCCGCGAGCTGGCCGACGCGAAGAAGAACTGGCTCGAGCTCCAAGCCATGGAGATCCCCGACGTGGTCGACGAGCCCGACGCCGAGCCCGACGACGCTGAGCTGGCCGAGGTCACCAACATCGACCACCGCGCCCGCCCCCAAGCCGCGTCCTGAGCTCGAACCCGCGACCTTCTGATCCGTAGACGGTGCCAGCGGGTCCGGTTGGTGCTGTCGACTTCCCCTGTAGCAGGTCAGGTGCAGTGCGTGGTCCGGCAGGTGGTGGCGAATCCGGCCCCGAGACGCCGGGTGGAGTGCCAAGCAGAGTGCCAACTCTGGGTTGGCCTGTCTCGCGACGGCGGCTGGCTCGGTGGGGCGTCCCCCGGCACCCTCGGTCGGCGCGACGAGAACCCTGACGCAGCCTGTTGAAGCGCTCGTGATCGAGGTCTGCTCCCACGTCGTCGCTCGACGGGGTCGATGAAGGCGCGCGGAACGAGGACAGACCGCGGAACGTTGGTCCTCGCGGTGTCGGTCATGCCCGAGCGAAGGCGATGAGCGGCGCGTAGTCGTCGCCGTCGGCCGCGTGGAGCGCATCGAGGTAGCACCGCCTCGCGTCGCTGTCCTCCTCGAGGGTGCCGCCCGATCCCCACGTGAACATCGGCTGGTCGATCGCGGTCAGATAGAGGTCGGCGACCAGTCGCGTGCATCGTCCGTTGCCGTTGCGGAACGGGTGCACCGCAACCAATCGCTGATGGATGCGGGCGGCGCGCTCGTCCTCGTCGAAGACGTCGTTCTCGTGCCAGTACGTGGCGTCATCGAGCGCCTGCTTCGTCTGTGGCGGAATCTGTGATGGCTCGACGCCAATGTTCGTGACTCGTTGGCGCTGCGTACCCGCCCACCTCCAGACGTCTTCGAACATCCGGCGATGCAAGGCGAAGAGAAATGTGTAGTCCAGCACGAGCGTCGGGCCGCCTCTGCGCGCTTGGTCCAACGCCCAGGGCATCGTCTTGGTGATGTTGTCGAACTCGACGATGTTGAGATCGCCGCGGGTGGCGACGAACTCAGGGATGAGATCGATGAGGTCTTCTTCTTCGAGCGGTGTCGCGCCGTCCGGCTCAAGGCCGATGGGGCGGAGGTCGAGGGTTCCTGGCGCCGGGTCGTTCGGCGCGCTCATTTCGCCGTCCACTGGCGGTTGCCGTCGATGACCCTGCGCGCTTCACTCCCAATCTGCTCGGCGAGACGGTCGGCCTCGATCGCCTGGTCTTCGAGGTCCATGGTCGCGACGACGTAGCCGAGTGTGGTCGAGGCGACTCGGCGGGCCTGCTGCTGAACGGTGTGCTCGAGGTTGGTGTTCGGAACCAGCGCGTAGACGAGCTGGCAGTCCATCGCGCGGGCGACCTCGGCCAGCTTGCCGATGCTGATCGCCTCGTTGAGCTCGTTCTTCTCGAGTTTGGCCAGGCTCGGCCCGGTGATGCCGAGGCGGGCCGCCAGTGCTTCCTGGCTCATGCCAAGGCCCGCACGAATCGCGCGGATCCAGCCTCCGCGTGGTCTGACCCGGATCGCCTCGACGTTCGCAGCGGCGAACTTGCGGTCGAGCTCTCGTCTCGCCTGGGCTGCTCTCTCGCTCTTTCTCATAGCCTATAAGCTAACAGAAAGAGAGAATCTACAGGCTCTTAGCGCAAGTTTTTCTTCGTAATTCTATGCCTACAATCTAAGAGAATCTTGATGGATGGTGTGGCGCCTCGCGGTGCAGTGAGCGCCGTCGGCAGTCATCGCGCCGGCCTCCTCGATGCATCGATCGTCGACCTCACTCGGACACCGCTGCAGCCGGTAGCCGTCAAGGAGCTTCGGACGGTCGACAGCGACTGGGCGGGACACGCCCTTCGATCCGGTCCAAGGCATCCGAGCCCCGGAGCCGAGCCGCAGGCGAGGCGACCATGTGTCCGTGCACGGTCGAGCGGAGCGAGACGAGACGTCGGCGGCGATCAGGCCGGGCCGCGGTAGACGCAACCTGACGTGCATGTCTCGCGGACGGTGACGGCTCGGAGGTGGCCGTCCAGCGAAGGCGTCAGTCGCTCCCAGATCCAGGCGGCGAGGAGCTCGCTGGTTGGGTTGTCGAGCCCGTCGATGTCGTTGAGCAGACGGTGGTCGAGCGCCTCGCGGACCGGTTCGCAGGCGGCGCGCACGTCGGCGAAGTCCATGACCCAGCCGAGCGTCGGGTCGACCTCGCCACCGACTTGCACCTGCACGCGGAACGAGTGGCCGTGGAGCCGAGCGCACTTGTGCCCGTCGGGTACGTGGGGCAGGAAGTGGGCCGACTCGAAGCCGAACTCGGTGAAGATCTCGGTTGTCGTCTCGTCGCTCACAGCTGCCCTCTCATGGGATGCCCAGATCCTTGTGCGTCTGGACGCTGAGCCGCCATCTCGGGTCGGCGAGGCAGAAGGCCACGGCGGCCGCCGTGTTGACGGCGCGCTCGGGGCTGTCCATTGGCTGCAGGAAGCGGTGGGTGACGGCCAGGTCGAGGTAGCGGTCGGGCTCGGCGCCGGCCTGCGGGTAGACGAGCTTGAGCTCGTCGGCCTCGGTCAGCACCACGTCGGCGTTGGCCTTCGGACTCACGCACACCCAGTCCACGCCGTCGGGCACCGGCAGGGTGCCGTTGGTCTCGATGGCCACGGTGGCGCCGTGCGCGTGGAGGGCGTCGAGCAGGGCGTCGTCGAGTTGCAGCAGCGGCTCGCCGCCGGTGCACACGACGAACAGGCCGGCGTCGATGCCAACAGGCCAGAACGAGGCGACGTGGGCTGCCAACGCTTCGGCGGATGGGAAGTGGCCGCCGCCCGGGCCGTCGGTGCCCACGAAGTCGGTGTCGCAGAACTGGCAGATGGCTGTGGCTCGGTGCTCCTCGCGCCCAGTCCACAGGTTGCAGCCGGCGAAGCGGCAGAACACCGCCGCCCGTCCGGTGTGGGCCCCCTCCCCCTGCAACGTGAGGAACACCTCCTTCACCAGGTATCGCCTGCGAGCGGGGGTGACGTCATCGACGCTCACGTGCTCGGGCCGCCAGTGGAGACGTCGGCGTAACGGGTGGGGTCGGGGATGCCGGCGTCGGCGAAGCCCTGGGCTCGCAACAGGCACGAGTCGCAGTGGCCGCAGGCGGCGCCGTCGGGCCTCGGGTCGTAGCAGCTGATGGTCGCCGCCAGTTCGACGCCCAGGCGCACGGCCTGGGCCACGATCTCGCCTTTCGACAGCAGTTGGAGCGGGGCGTGGATCGTCAGGCGCCGGCCGTGCTCGGTGGCCGCCGCGATGGCCACGTTGGCCAGGGCTTCGAACCTAGCGATGAACTCGGGTCGGCAGTCGGGGTAGCCCGAGTAGTCCACGGCGTTCACGCCGATGAACACGTCGGCCGCACCACGCACCTCGGCCAGGGCCAGGGCGTGGGCCAGGAACACGGTGTTGCGGGCCGGAACATAGGTGATGGGGATGCCCTCGGCGGCCAACTCGGCCACCGAGTGGTGCTTGGGGACATCGAGGTCGGCGGTGAGGGCTGAGCCGCCGTAGACCCGCAGATCGAGGTCGGCGACCACGTGTTCCACGCCGGCCGAGGCGGCCAGGAGGGCGGCGGCATCGAGCTCCACGGCGTGGCGCTGGCCGTAGCGGAACGACAGGGCCACGGGGGTGAAGCCAGCTTCGAGCGCCAACGCCAGGCAGGTGGCCGAGTCGAGGCCGCCGCTGAGCAGCACGACGGCGGATGGAGCAGCGCTGGCGGCATCGGTCATGGCCTGGCCACGGTAGCGGCGCCGGTGGGTGGGGGTGACTCGGTACGGGAGGCGCCAGGTGGCAATCTTGTGGACTGCCTGCGCGCTGCGCCCGGCCGCCTCACCATGGACCCCCGACCCCAAGTTCTCGCGCCGTTCCGACGCTTCGCCGTCCTCGCCCTCGCGCTCGTCGCCTTGGCGGGATGCTCGACGACCGAGGACCCGCTCGCCGGCGGCACCAGCTCGACCGCGGTCGCGCCCGGCGTGGCCAGCGGTCCCATCCCGGCCGAGGACGCCTCCACCCCGACCATCCCGGTGCCGGCCGACTTCGTCGTGCCCGACACCCGCTCCGTTCGGTTGCTGCCCGTGGTGGGCAAGGACCAGCCCGACGACGCCAGCGACGGCAATACGCTGCCGGTCGATGGGGGCCGGTCGACGATCCAGGTTCGGGTGGTGGACGAGGGTGGCCGGGCCGTGGGTGGCGCCAGCGTGCGGGTCGAGCGCTTCGTCGGCAGCCAGCGGGGCTGGGTCACCGTCCGCACCGGCGGCAACGGCACGGCCACGATCACTGACGCCCTCGGTGGGCGCTACCGGGTGCGTGGGTGGCTGGCCCCCGACCTGGCCTCGGTCGAGTCGCAGCTCACGTTCGTGGGTGAGGGCGAGACCAAGACGGTCGAGGTGCAGGTCCGCCCGCACGACGCGCCGGTCCTGCAGGGCGCCCTGAACGTGCCCCAGTGGTCGGTCGGCGAGACGGCGGCGTTCGAGGTGCTGCTGCTCCAGGAGGACGTCGACAGCGAGGGCATCGTGCGGGGCGCGCCGATCACCGCTCTCGTGACCCTCACCCCGTTGGCCGGCCCCCGGGTCGACAGCCCGAACCCGGTGCCCACCGACCCGGTGTCGGGCCGGGCCGTGTTCGCGCTCGTGTGCCTCGTGCCGGGCACGCACCAGGTCGTGCTGTCGGGCTACGGCCGGTCGTTCCCCGTGATCCTCCCCGAGTGCCTCCCGTCGAACAATCCGATCCCGCCCGAGCCCGGCGAGGGTCCGATCGTGGCCACGCCACGACCGACACCCGGCGCACCGACCACCACGTCCACCACCGTGCTCAAGCCGATCGCCTTCCCCGTGGGCTCCACGTTCTCGGTCCCGTTCCCCGGCGTGCTGCCGGCCGGCACCTACGTGGCCACCGATGACGTCGATCCCAAGACCTGCCGGACCACGTTCGAGCAATCGCGCAATGGCGTGTGGACGGCGCAGCGGTCCAACGGCGCCACGTTGATCCTGTCGCGTCCGAGTCGGAACTTCGCCGCCGCCGTCGGCTCCGTCCCCTGCAGCTACGAGCGCACTCGATGAGCCTGCAACGTCGTCCGCTTTGGCGCCGGTTCGGGCGCTCGGCCTTCCGGGTCGGTTTCGTGCTGGTGCTGTGCGTGCCCGTGCTGGTGGCGGCCACCGCCGTCTCGGGATCGAGCCTGCTGCTGTTCGGCGATCTGCCCGGCACCGTGCCCGAGCCGCGCCCGAAGCTCGAGGCGCAGCCGTCGATCGTGTTCGATGCGGCCGGCAACCGGATCGGCGAGTTCCGTGAGTTCGACCTCACCCTGCAGATGACCACGGCCGACGTCCCGCAGGTACTCAAGGACGCGGTCGTGGCCGCCGAGGACAACTCGTTCTGGACCCACCAGGGCTTCGATGCCGAGGGCCTGGCCCGTGCTGCGTTGGCCAACTACCGCGAGGGCAACACCGTCCAGGGCGGTTCGACCATCACCCAGCAACTCGTGCGCGAGCGGTACCTGAGCCGCGACCGCACGGTCGAGCGAAAGCTCAACGAGATCATCTTGGCCACCCGCTTCGAGCGCGACCTGGTGGCCGAGATGGGCGGCGACGAGCGAGCGGCGAAGGAACGGATCCTGTTCGAGTACCTCGACGGCGTGTACTTCGGCGGCGGGGCCTACGGGGCGGCCGCCGCGGCCGAGACCTACTTCCGCAAGCCGGTGTCGCAGCTGACGCTGTCAGAGGCGGCGGTGCTGGCCGCCGTGATCCCGGCACCGTCGAAGTACGGCCCCCGCGACAACGTGATCCTGTCGGAGCAGCGTCGACGCGAGGTGCTGAAGTCGATGCTCGACCTGGCCATGATCAGCCAGGCCCAGTTCGACGAGGCGTTCGCCCAGGTCCTGTGGTTCGCGCCGCTCGGCACCCCAGTGGGCCCGGCCACGGTGTTCCACCCGCC
>Ga0105047_10019969_pt1 | contig 10314 bp, 7 predicted proteins | sample MAT04_FD_78384 | JGI IMG/M metagenome (GOLD analysis project Ga0105047, IMG submission 78384) | Freshwater microbial communities from Lake Fryxell liftoff mats and glacier meltwater in Antarctica - MAT-04 (megahit assembly) | ecosystem: Environmental > Aquatic > Freshwater > Ice > Liftoff... | reverse complement strand
CGCGCTCGCGATCCAGCCCCGCTATGCGGAACTCATTCCCGAATTGGAATGGTGCGAATTCAAATCGCTCTTTGCGGAGATCCGATCCGAAGCCGCCACCCAGGCTCCCGCTGCGTCCGCGCGTCCGCTCACGCAAGGCGATCTATTTGGCTGACGAGTATAGAGCAGTGCGTTAGCGGTCATTCTGAGCGGAGCGCAGGGAGCTTGGCGACCGAAGCGCAGTCGAAGAATCCCGGCGCATCGCCAAAGATCATCACCGTTGAATGCGACGGGATTCTTCGACTCCGTTCCGTCCCGCCTGCGCCCGCACGGAACGGCGCTCAGAATGACACTATGTCTCCAGCTCGGCGTGGATCTTGATGAAGTGCAGGAGATCATGCCGGGTCACGATGCCGACGAGCTTCCCGCTCTCGACGACGGCCAACCGGTTGAGTTCCGGGGCGAGCAGCATCTTCATCGCTCGGGTGGCGGATTGTTCGACGCCGATGCATAGATCCTCCCCGCTGCGCTCGGCGACGACGTCACCCGCGGTGACGTAAGGCCATTTCTCCCGCGGCACTTCCTTGAGGAAATCGAGCCGGAGCAGGCCGCGGAATTCCCCGTCCGGTGCGCAGACCGGATAGGCCACATGATGCCCGGTCATGAAGAAATCATCGACCGCGAGATTGATCGGCAGGTGCTCGGGAATTGCGACCGGGTTGGCGGTCATGAGGTCGCGCACCCGCACGTCGGCGAGCATCTCGCGCTGGAGCGCATTGTAGTAGCCGCTCTCGGCCGCGCTCTTCAGGAAGAAGGCGATGAGGATGAAGACGATGCCGTTCCACTGTCGGCCGATGATGAGATAAGCGCCGAGCGCGATGAGCAGCCAGCTAAAGCCGATACCGATCCGCGAGGTGATGTAGGTCGCGTGGCGCAGCCGGCCGGTTTTTGCCCAAATGAGCGCGCGCAGCACCCGCCCGCCATCGAGCGGATAGCCGGGGATCATATTGAAGACCACGAGGACGACGTTGGTTTGCGCGAGCCAAAGGCAGACGAGGCGGGTTTCTTCCGCTCCGAGCGAGTCGAAGAACCAGGCCAGCAGACCGTAGATGGCCGCAAGCACCAGGCTGACCGCCGGCCCACCGAGCGCGATCTTCAGCTCGGATTTGGCGTCGTCGGGTTCCCGCGAGATTTCCGCCAGCCCGCCGACGAAGAGCAACGTGATCCTGGGCACGGGAATGCCGCAGCGCTGGCTGACCAGGCTGTGCCCGAGCTCGTGGAGCAGGATGCTGAGGAAGAAGAGAAACGCCGCGGTGCCGCCGAGCGCAAAATAGACGGTCTGTGAACGCTCCGGCAGGTAGTAGGGGAAGATTTCCTTGGCTAGCGAATAGGTGACGATCGCCGCGATCAGGAACCACGAGGCGTCGAGATAAAACGCGATCCCGAAATAACGCCCGATGAAGAGCCCGGTGCGTCGTCCGGGCGCGGGCGCTTTGCTCATTTGGCCGGCCCAGTCGCGGGAGGAGACGCGACTGCCGCCGGGACCGGAACGGCCGCGGGCAGCGGGGACGTCGTGGGAGCCGGAGCGGCCGACGGCGCGGGCGTGCTGACCTCGGGCGTCGCAGGAGGAACTGGAAGGTCGGGGGCGGGAATCGTTGCCCACGCGGAAATTTCCACTCCGACCCGGAGTGCGGGTGGAACGTGCAGGTCGAAGATATCTGCCATCTCGAGCGCCGACTTCGGCTCCTGCAAGGCGGCCAGAATGATCTTCTCGGTGAGAGGCGGCGCCAAAAGGAAGGTCCGCATCGGATGTTGCAAGGTGCCGGTCAGTTGAATGGCGAACGGCTCATGGCTGGCGAAACCTTGCGCCTCCGCGAGCACGGAAGGCGAAGCGCTGAAGCCTTCGCGAAAATTCAGCAGAGCTTTCTTCAGCGAAAGCTCTCCCTGTCCGACGGCTGCCCGCCCGCCTTGCCCAATCTTCGCCGTGCCGACGAGCGCCGGCGCGCTGGCGGTGCCGGCGAGCCGCAAGTCCACTTCCAGCGACGGGACACGATCTCCGGGGAGAGTCACAGAGTCGGGACTCCAGGAAAACGAAACCGGCTCTTTCGTCCGCAAGCCAACGTCGAATTTCCAAGCCGACCATGGTGGACCGTCCAGGGAAAATACGGGCGGCAGCGCGGGGATTCCGCGACCGAGAAAAAGGTCCGTCAAGTCGGGGGGCGATGGCGAAAGCCGATTTCGTGGCGCGATTGCCACCGAGAGCAATCGCCAATCTCCGCCGATGGCCGCGGCGCTCAGTGGGCCGACGATCTGCGCGGTCCCGGCGACCCGCGTTTGCGCGCTCCAGTTTTCGCCGGCGAAGCACGCCAGCGTCGCATCGGCACTCGAAACGGCCAGGTTCAGCGATGGATCGCGAAGGTTTGGGAAGTCCAACTGTCCGGTCGCGGAATAAAGTCCCGATGGGTGCCGCGTGGTCCACTTTTTCACCTGCATCGTTTGTCCATCGAAGGTCACTTCGCCTTCCATCTGGGTGAGCGCATCGCCGCTCCATCCGAGCGGGATTTGCGCCTTGCTCAGCGTCAGTTTGCCACTCGTTTTCAAACCAGTGAGCGGGCCTTCCGCGACGAGATTTCCAAGGACGATGCCCTCGATCGGAAATTTCCAACCGGTCAGCAGCGAAGCTTCGCGGAGACCGAGATTGTAGGCGGTCAGGTTGATTTTGCTCACCGTCTGATCGTCGAGCAGCTTGGCGAGCGTGGTGTTCGGCCAGGCGTTCCAAACATCCAGCGGGAGCAGTGCGTCGCCTTCCAGCCAGAGCGCTTGTTTGTGGTAAAGCTTGATGCCCTGGAGGCTCAGCGCCTTGTTGCCGACGCCGACATTCGCGGTGAAGGACGAGTGGTCGTCGGAGAGCAGGAAGCGGCTGAATTGCATCGTGCCGGGCGCGTAGGTGCCGTCGAGGTCGGCATTGATCGGGTGGAGCAGCGCGGCGGTCGTGCCGAGCGAGCGGAGCTTGCGCAGGCGCGCGGAGAATTTGCCGCTGTGGCCTTTGGCCGAGCCTTCGCCGCTCCAGTCGATGATCGCCCCACCCGCGAGTGGTTCAGGCACAATGGGCTTTTCGAGGAGCGCCGCGTATTTGTCGAGGTCTTCGATGGAGGCGCGGATCTCGCCCCAGTACTGCTTGTCGCCGATGATATTCACCACGCCGTGGCCGCGCAGATAGTCGCCATTATTGAAGAGCGAGAGATTGGTGATCTGAAATTCGTTGCCGTTGAGCTTCACACCCGCGTGCAGTTCCTCGATCGGCGCGTTGTGCCATACCAGTTTCGAGCCGGAGACGATGAGCTGGCCGTTGAATTGTTGATCCTTTCCGCGGATCGAGCCGTCGATATCGGCCTTGCCGGCGGCGAACTGAAACTCCGGCAGCATGAGCGCCGAAAGCTCGGTGAGGTTGTCGATCTTCGCCGCGATATTCACGCTGAACTCCGATTGCCACCACGCCACGCCCGGTGTCGGAAGTGGCATTTCGCCGGTCAGGTTGAGCCGGTTGTGGCCCTGGGCCAGCGCCAGCTCGGGAATCTGCACCCGCCCATCCATCAAGGTCGCGCCGAGCACGAGCGCATCCCACTGACGCGAGTTCCATTGGAAATTCGTCGCCTCCAGCCGGAGCGAAGCCGTTGCCTTGGCCACCTGCTGCGGGGGGCCGCGGAAGGTGAACTTCCCTTCCTTGATCGTGCCGCCCGCGGCGTCGGACACCCCGAGGAAAGTGGCCAGCTTGGCCACGCCGATTTGGGAAAAAGTGCCGGTCGCTTCGAAGCCGAAAGGCCGCTCAGGCGAGAGCGTCCGCGCGCTCACCCGAATGGACCCACCGAAAGCGGCAAGGCGCATGTCGAGGTTCAGACGTCCGCGCGCCAGGTCGTCGAGTTCGGCGGAAAATCCGCGCACCTCGACGCCGGGTTCGAGGGTGAGGTTGGCCACTTCAACCTTCGCATCCTGAATGGCCGTGGTGCCCCGGACATCTCGAAAAGTGCGATTGAGCCACGGCTGCTTGATCGCGATCTGTCCGGCGCGAATCGTCCCGGCCTCGACATTGCTGAGCGTGAATTCGGTATCCGCCAGCCGGACGTAATCCGCATTGCTCTGAAAAATGAAATCGACGCCCCTCGCCTCGATGCGCTCCGGCGCCGGCATCCAGTGTCCGCCCAGGTGGGGCAGCGTGAGCGGGAGGGAAGGGGTGCTCGCTGGTGTTCCGGCCGCCTCCAGGGGAAATTGAATTTTGCCGGTCAAGCCATTGATCGTCAGACGCCGGAACCACCGGCCGGAGCTGCGCGGGAGCAGATTGCGCCAGGAAAACTCCGCGGTGGCCGCGGTGATCTCCACGCGTGTGACGGGGCCGGTGCTGCTCTCATAAATCCAGACCGAGTTCCGCACGGTGAGAGGTTCGAGCAGACTGCCATCCATCCCGCCGATTCGTGCGGTTACCCCGCTGCGCCACGCTTCAAAGCGAATCAGTTGCCCGGCGAGGAAGCGAAAGGTATTGGGCTCGAAGAGCGCGGCGACGGCGATGACGAGCAGGAAGAGAATGAGCCGCAGTGGTCGAAGACGCCGCCGCGCGCGGGAGCGCTCGTGGGCGGGCGTTTCGCGGGTCGGGGTGGACGATAGGGAAGTTAGTAGGCTCAAGGAAGGCCGCTGATCCTAGCGCGAGCCGGCGAAAAGGAAAGAGGCGAGGCGGTCGCGGGGGGAGGTTTGAAAAATTCGCCCATTCACTCGCCAAAGAGCGAGAGCTGGCTGGTCGGCACGCGGAACGCGGCGGTGGATAACTCGGGCAGGTCGCCGCGGAAACCGGCCTTGCGCCGGGCGAGAGCGAAGAGCGACTTGATCTGCTCGGCAAAAATACCCTGTCCCTTCATCCGCTCACCCCACTTCGCGTCGTAGAGCTTGCCGCCGCGCATCGACTGGATGCGGGTCAGCACCTTGTCCTTGTGACCGGGCGCGTGGCGCTCCAGCCATTCGGTGAAGAGCGGAGCGACTGCGTACGGCAGTCGCACGATGGTGTAGCCGGCGGTGCGCGCTCCGGCGCGGGCGGCCTGGGCGAGCAGTTCGGGAATTTCGTGGTCGTTCAAGCCGGGGATAAGAGGGGCGGTCAGCGCGATGACCGGGATGCCGGCGGCGCTCAATTCTTCGATGGCCGCGAGTCGGCGGCTCGGCGGGGAAGCGCGTGGCTCCAAAGTTCGGGCGAGGTTGGCGTCGAGGGTGGTGAGGGAGATGCAGACGTGAGCGGCATCGAATTTCGCCAGTTCGGTGAGGTAATCGAGGTCGCGCGTCACGAGGTGGTTCTTCGTGATGATCCCGACGGGATTGCGGAATTCCGCGAGGACCGCGAGGCAGCGCCGCGTCAACTCCAGTCGCCGCTCGACCGGCTGGTAGCAATCGCTGATTGCGCTCATCGAGATCGCCTGCGGAACCCATTTTTTGCGGGACAGCTCTGCGCGCAGCAGCGTCGGCGCGTTTTCCTTCACGACGATCTTTGTCTCGAAATCAAGCCCGGCGGAGAAGCCAAGATATTCATGATAGGGGCGGGCGAAGCAATACGCGCAACCGTGCTCGCAGCCGCGGTACGGATTCAGTCCGGCGCTGAACGGGATGTCCGGCGAGTTGTTGAAGGTGATGACGGATTGGGTGTCGTCGCGGAGGAACTGGGTGCGAGGACGAATGGGCTCGCCGTCTTCATCGACGAGCGCCTCCGGCTCCAACTCGACCGTGAGCTTTTCGAAGCGGTTATGCGGGTTCGTCGCAGATCCGCGGCCGCCGGGGGCGGGGTTTTTTGGCTGAAAGGACATATATGTTCAGGAGAACACATCCCCGCCGGTTCTCCACCACGGATTGCTTTCTAAACGCAGAGGCGCAGAGATTCGAGAGAGGTTCGCAGGGGGCTGTTTATGCGCTCCTCTGCGCTCCTCTCCAAACTCTTTGCGCCTCTCCGGTCAAAACAGTACCGCCTGCCAATTTACAGGTACGCAGGCTGGTGGCCGGGCTTCCACTTGATGTTGCAGCCGATGCTGGGCTTTTGCTGGGGACTCACCGACTGGCCGGCGAGCACGGCGTCCAGCGCGGCGCGGAGATCGGCGCCATTTAGTTCGCCGCGACCCGGACGATCCGGTCCGCGGCCCGGTCGGGAATCATCGAGTTGCCCGCGATAGACGAGCCGGCGGTCGCCATCGAAGACGAAGAAGTCAGGCGTGCAGGCGGCGGTATAGGCTTGGGCGACGGCTTGTGTGGCGTCGTAAAGGAAAGGGAAAGTCCAACCGGCGGCGCGGGCCATCGCAGCGCTCGGTGCGGGCGCGTCCTGCGGGTATTGCGCCACGTCGTTCGCCGTAATCGCAACCAACGCCACACTCTTCCCGGCGTAGTCCCGCGCGAGCCGCGCCAATTCCGGCTGCACATGCACGACGTACGGACAATGCGCGCAGACGAACATCACGAGCAGCGCTTGCTTTTCCGCGAAATCGGCCAGCGCCAAGGCCTGGCCCGTATTGACATCGGGCAGCGAGAACTCGGGCGCGAGAGTGCCGAGGGCGAGCATGGTGGAGGAGACGGCCATGGGTGGATGGATTTGAGGTTGGCAAACGGTCGGCGGCAGACGCTTCTATCAAGAGTCCCCGCTGTCGAGTCAACCCCGCCCCCATGTCCACCGTCCTCCGACTTTCCTGCCCCGACCGCGTGGGCCTGCTCTCCCACATTTCCGGGTTTGTCGCGCAGCACGGGGGCAATCTCATCGAGGTTCACCAATTCACCGACCCGGCAGCCGGCTGGTTTTTCACCCGCATGGAAATCGACACGCGCACGCTGGCGGTCGATCTGCCCGCGTTGCGTGCCGCTTTCACTCCGGTCGCCGCCGAACTCCAGGCCGACTGGACCATCCGCACGGCGGCCAACCGGATGAAAGTCGTGATCATGGTCAGCAAGCTGGGTCATTGCCTCGCGGACCTGCTCTGGCGCTGGCGCTCCGGAGAGTTGGATTGCGAGATCGCCGCCGTCATCTCCAATCACGAAGGCCTCCGCGCGATGGTCGAACGCGAAGGGCTCGAGTTCTGTCACATCCCCGTCCTGCCCGAAGAAAAGCCCGCAGCCTTTGCCAGGATCGCTGAGCTGCTCCGCTTCCTCCAGCCCGACCTCATCGTGCTCGCGCGCTACATGCAGATCATCCCCGCCGAGCTCTGCGCGGAGTTCTTCGGGAAAATCATCAACATCCACCATTCATTCCTGCCGAGCTTTGTCGGCGCCAATCCCTATCAGCGCGCGTATCAGCGCGGCGTGAAACTCATCGGCGCGACCTGCCACTACGCCACCGCCGAACTCGATGCAGGGCCGATCATCGATCAGGAAGTCATTCGCGTGGAGCACTTCCATACGCCCGACGATCTCGTGCGCCTCGGGCGCGATTGCGAACGTCTGGCCCTCGCCCGCAGCGTCCGCTGGCATCTGGCCGACCGCGTCCTGATGCACGGCAATCGCGGAATCGTTTTCCGCGACTAGACTCGCAAAAAAAGCAAACGCCCGCGGCTTTCGACGCGGGCGCTGCGGGCAGCAATGCTGGGGAGCGGTTTACAGGCGTTCGATCTCGGCGCGGACATCCTCCTTGGACTTGCCGAGTCGTTGCTGAAGCCGACCGAGCAACTCCTCTTCCTTGCCTTCGGCAAAGGCGAGGTCGTCGTCCGTAAGTTGCCCGTATTTCTGCTTCAACTTGCCTTTGATTTCGTTCCAGTGGCCTTTGAGGTTCATGGTAGTCATACCCATACATCGCAGGGAGAAAGTGGGCTGGATGTGCCCGTGAAACGCCGCTCCGTTCCGAGGCCGCCCGCAGATTCTCCTCGCATCTTGCGGGCTCGCGGGAAAAGTGTGCATCCCCCGCGCCGCCTCCGATCTGCCCTGCACCTGCTGTGGAACCCAACGCCGCTTCCGACGAACCGCTCCTGCAAAACTGCACCGCCTGCGGCGCAGCCATGGATGTGAGCGAAGTGGAGCCGCTCTCCGCCGTGACGTGCCCGGAATGCGGGGCGCCCACGGTGATCTCGGCGACCATCGATCACTTCGAGCTGACGGACGTGATCGGGCATGGCGGCATGGGTGCGGTTTACAAGGCGCACGATACTTCGCTCGACCGCATGGTGGCGCTGAAGCTTCTGCGCAAGAGCAGCGGCAACCCCACGCAAATCGCCCAGCTCGAAACCGAAGCGGCCATCACTGCCTCCATCAATCATCCCCACGTCGTGCGCGTCTTCAGCACCGGGCTGGATCACGGGCGCTTCTACATCGCCATGGAGTTGGTGGAGAAGGGGACGCTCGACAGGCTCATCGAATTGCAGGGGCACGTTGCCGAAGCGCAGGTGCTCGAGGTCGGCATCCAGATCGCCAGCGGCTTGCGCGCGGCGCAGCACGCGGGGCTCATCCATCGCGACGTGAAACCCGGCAACATCCTCTTCGCCGACTCGCACACCGCAAAGATCGTGGACTTCGGCCTCGCCATCTTCGCCGAGGACGAGGCCAAAATGCGCGGCGAAATCTGGGGCACTCCTTATTACGTCGCTCCCGAAAAGCTGGATCACAAACCCGAGGATTTCCGCAGCGACATCTATTCGCTCGGGGGCACGCTCTTCCATGCGCTGGCGGGGCGTCCGCCGTTTGAGGCCGAGAACGCGTCGATGGTCGCGCTCAAACACCTCAAGAGCCAGGCCGTGAGCTTGCAGACCTATGCGCCGCACGTTTCCAGCAACACCACCTACGTCATCAACCGGACGCTGGCCAAGGATCCCGAGCAACGCTACCAGAGCTACGACGAACTCATCGAGCATCTCGAATACGCCCACGCCGAACTTCAGGCGAGCGGTAGCAAGCCGCCTCAGAGCCGGCGCGTCGTGCTGGAAACCGATCAGGAAAAGCAGGCGATGGGCTGGGTCGTCCTGGGTCTGATTGGCCTCATCGTCGCGCTCGGAATCACCGCCTTTTTTCTCCGCGACCGGATTTTTTCCGCGGGTGAGAACAGCGGGGCCGCCGCACGCGACGAGGGCAACAAAAACGAAGCCGTATTTTCGAATGCCTTCGAGAAGCTCGCCGACGGCCGCGCGGGTGAAGCGGCCGAGGCGCTGGGCAAAATCGCGGCGCAAAAACCCGCGCAACCGGTGCTCAACTGGGCGGACTTATTCGAAGGGCTGGCACACCTCGTGGCCGGCCAACGCGCGGAAGCATCGGCTGCGTTCGGCAGGATCGAGGAGCGCGGACCTTACTCGAAAAAGGAGTCGGAGAAGGCGCTGGCGGGGTTCTTCATCGAGGTGGCGCAAAAGATGAAAGGGGAGGCCACGATCGATCCGTCGGCGGTGAAAGTGGCAAACGCCGCCAGCTTCGAGTCCGTGGCGCTGCTGCTCTACGGTATGAAGAACTGGGAACTCGGCGCTCCCGATGACGCCGTGGAATTGCTCCGCCGTTTTCGTCAGGCCGCGCCCGCCGGCGCCGATGCCTGGATCGCCGGTCTGAAGCCGGTGGCCGCGAACTACCTCGAACAATTCACCGGCTTTCAAATGGCTTCCGATCGCGCCAAGGCGGCGAAAAGCATCGAGGAGAAGAAGGCGGCGGTGGTGGGCTTGAAAGCGGTTGCGGGCAAACTCGCGCCGAAGGCGCAGGAACTGTCGGCGAAGATCGCCGCTGATCTCACCAAACTCGACAAGGAACGCGCGGCGATGTGGGCGCAGGGCAAAGTTCCCGACGGGCGCTACAAACTCGTCAATCGCCAAAGCGGCAAAATCGTCGAGGTCGAAGGGCGGTCGAAGGACGATGGTCGCAGGGTCCAGCAGTTTGCCTACAGCGGTCAGCCCAACGCTCAATGGAACATCACCGCCCAGGGCAACGGCTATTACCTGCTCGTCGGCGCGGATAGTGGCAAGGCGCTGACCGTGCCAAAGGGACAGACCGAAGATCTCACCGGGCTCCAACAGGCGACCGTGAACAAAAGCCCGTCGCAGCGCTGGAAAATCGAGAAGGCGGAAGGGAATTATTTCAAACTGACCGCGGAGATCACCGGCAAGGCGCTCACCGCCGCAGGCACTTTTCAAGCCGGCGGCAGTACCATCGTGCAGAGCGCCTACACGGGCGCGCCGGAGCAGCAGTGGAAAATCGAAGCCCCTTAAGCGGAGCCTCGGCGTGACTTTCCGCTTTTCACCGCCGGACTCCGCACCTAATTTCCCCGGCCTCACGCATCCGTAGCTCAACTGGATAGAGCGCTGCCCTCCGAAGGCAGAGGTTGTGGGTTCGACCCCCGCCGGATGCATTGTCTGTAAAATCCGT
>Ga0105047_10019968_pt1 | contig 10314 bp, 10 predicted proteins | sample MAT04_FD_78384 | JGI IMG/M metagenome (GOLD analysis project Ga0105047, IMG submission 78384) | Freshwater microbial communities from Lake Fryxell liftoff mats and glacier meltwater in Antarctica - MAT-04 (megahit assembly) | ecosystem: Environmental > Aquatic > Freshwater > Ice > Liftoff... | reverse complement strand
CGGGGGAACCGGGGGAACCGGGCGAACCGGGATTGGTGACGGATGCCCGAAGGTGACTCGCTGCATCGCATCGCGGCCCGCTTCGGGCCGGCGCTCGTGGGGGAGACGCTGACCGGTTTCGAAGGGGCACGCCTTCGCCCTCCTCGCCCGCGCGTTGGGGAGACCATTGCTGCCGTAGAGGCGCAAGGGAAACATCTCCTTATCGTGTTCTCCGGAGGGCTCACGCTACACACCCACCTGGGGATGACCGGTTCATGGCAGCTCGCCCGGCCCGGCGAACGTTGGCGCAAACCGGCGCACTTGGCACGGGCCGTGATCCGTACCGAACCCTGGGTTGCGGTCTGCTTCGCCGCCCCGACCGTTCGGCTCGAAACTCGGGCCCCCCACGGTTCTGGCCGGCCGGTGGCCGAACGGTTGGCGGACCTCGGCCCCGATCTCTGCGTTGTGGGCTGTGATCTCGACGAGGCGGTGCATCGTATGGATGATGTCAACGCTGATCCGGTTACGCCGATCGTCGACGTGCTGCTCGACCAACGGGTGGCCGCGGGAATCGGCAATGTGTACAAGAGCGAGGTGTTGTGGGCGTGCCGGGTCCACCCCCTCACAGCCCTGGCGAAGATCGACGATCCCACTCGTCTCCTGCTGATGGCCACCGCCCACCGGCTCCTTGTCGCCAACGTGCGCCCGGGCCGGCGGACCACCGTGGGCCAAGCCGACGGGAGCGGGCGCCTCGCCGTGTACGGGAGGAATCACCAGCCGTGCCCTCGGTGCCAGACGCCCATCGAGCGGGCGTATGCGGGGCGGCACGCCCGGTCCACCTATTGGTGTCCGCGCTGCCAGCCCGCGAACATGGCCCCATGACGGCGCGACCGCGAGTGGTGATCGTGGGAGCAGGATTCGGTGGATTGGCTGCGGCGAAGGCGATGGAGAAGGCGCCGGTGGATGTGGTGGTGCTCGACCGGCACAACTACCACACGTTCCAGCCGTTGCTCTATCAGGTGGCCACGGCGGGGTTGAACGCCGCTGACGTGGCGTATGTGGTGCGGGGCCTCTTTCGGCGGACGCAACGAGTTGCCGTTCGCAAGGCCCTGGTGATCGGTGTGGATTGGGACAGCCGTTCCGTGCTCTGTGCCCATGAGGATCCCGTACCGTTCGACTATCTCGTGGTGGCGGCGGGATCGGCCTGCAACTACTTCGGTATTCCTGGAGCGGAGAAATATGCATTCCCCCTTTACACCCTCGAAGACGCCATCCGGCTGAGGAACCATGTGCTGTCGCTCTTCGAAGCGGCGAGCGCGGTGCCGGCGCTCCTTGATGATGGTGTGCTCACCTTCGTGGTGGCAGGCGGCGGGCCCACCGGTGTGGAGGTCGCGGGTGCTTTGGGAGAATTGATCGACCGCGTACTTCGTGAAGACTTCCACGATCTCGACATCTCGCAGGCGCGGGTGATGCTGGTGGAGGCCGCCCCACAATTGCTCACGCCGTTCTCGCCCAAGAGTCAGCGTTATGCCAAGCGGGAGTTGGAACGCCACGGGGTGGAGGTGTGCCTCAACACGGCGGTCACACGGGTGACGGAGGACGAGGTTACGTTGGCGTCCGGCGACGTGATTCGCACTCGTGCGCTGATCTGGGGAGCGGGCGTGAAGGCCGGTGGGCTGGCCGAACGGCTGGGGCTTCCGACCGGTCGCGGTGGTCGGGTGACGGTGGAATCCGATCTCTCCGTGGCCGGGCATCCCGACGTGTTCGTGGTGGGCGACATCGCCGACGCACCGGATGGCAAGGGCGCCGGAGACCGCCTGCCGCAACTGGCGCAGCCGGCGATACAGGGTGGCAAACACGCGGCCGAGCAGATCGTCCGCACGATTCATCGGGCGCCCCGCACCGACTTCCGCTACCTCGACAAGGGCACGATGGCCACCATCGGCCGGCGGGCCGCGGTGGCGGAGTTCCCCACCGGCACCAAGCTCACGGGTCCCGTGGCATGGCTGGCTTGGTTGGCGTTGCACTTGCTCTACCTGCTGGGAGTGCGCAACAAGGTTTCGGTGTTCGTGAATTGGGCCTGGAACTACCTCACGTGGGATCGCGGCCCGCGGCTCATCATCCGCCCCGAGCGCCTTGCCCAGACCGCCCACCCGCTGAGCGATCTTGAGACCATCGAACCGTCCTGAACGTCATGCGGCGGTGCAACTCGTGCTCCGCCCATGAACCTTCGAGGATCACGGTCGAGGTGTCTGTCGGCCGCCCGGGCCGTCGCCAGCGCGATGTCAGCCGATGGTCTCGCGACCCTTCGCCATCTCCCGTTCGACGTCGCCCTCGGAGATCTTCCCCCCGCCGAACGCAGTCCAGGTGTGTATCGCGAGACCGACTCCCCAACCGAGCATGGGCCACAGCGGCCAGAAGTAGCCGCGGTTCGACGTGGCCCAGATGCCGACGAGTAATGCGTTGACCAGCACATACACCACGATGTGGCCCTTGGCCGCCTTCTTCATCTTGATGCGGCGGATCGCCGCTTCGCGAGGGTCGTTCGAATCTGCCATCGGACTACTCCTTGGGAGCGCTTTACTCGTCCGGACGGCGAAATGCCGAGCGCTACTGGCCGAAGAGTGCAGCGGTGGTACGAATCGCCGTATGCGTGTAGGCACCGTAACCGGTGAGGTGGCGGGGGATCAGCCCGGCACGATACGGCTGATCTCGCCGCCGAGACTGAGGACGTAGAGCTCGCCGGTGGCGTCTTCACCGAACGCGGCGAGGGTGTTGGTGTTCACGGCGATCCCGAGGTCGCGCACCTCCGGTGCCACCGAGCCGTCGTCGCTCACCACGAGACCTCGGATCTTGCTCTTGCAGTAGTCGCCGAACACGTAGGCCCCCCGCAACGCCGGGATCGCCTTGCCGCGGTAGACGTAGCCACCGGTGACCGAGCAGTTCTCTTCGGCGTGGCCGTAGTCGAAGACCGGTGCGGTGTGGTTCGCCGGGGCGGTGCCGCCGTCAAAGGGACTGTTGCCCTCCATGAGGTTCCAGCCGTAGTTGGCGCCGTTCCCGTTGCCGGTCGACGCTCGCACCCGGTTGATCTCCTCGATCTCGTTCTGACCGACGTCGGCGATCCAGAGGTCGCCGTTGCCGCGATCGAAGCTGATCCGCCACGGATTCCGGAGCCCATACGAGAACACCTCCGGAGAACCCTTGTTGCCGTCGGCGAAGGGGTTCGAGGCGGGAATGCCGTAGTTCTTGGCGCCGGTCGTTTTGGTGGGATCGACTCGGAGTATCCGGCCGAGCAGCGTGTCGGTGCGTTGGCCGTTCTTGAAGGGGTCGCCGCCTCCGCCCCCGTCGCCGGTGCCGATGTAGAGCAGTCCGTCGGGGCCGGTGAGCAGCGCTCCGCCGTTGTGGTTGGGAAGCTCGTGGGGGATCGAGAGAAGGTTCGTGCGGGAGGCCGGGTCGGCGGTGTTGCCCTGCATGGCGTAGGAGTCGACGGTGACCGCGCCATCGAGCGCGGTGTAGTAGAGGAACAAGGTTCTGGCGTCGGGCGAAAACGTGATGCCGAGCAGGCCGCGTTCACCGCCGGAGGCCACCTTGCTGGTGATGTCGATCACGGGGTCTTCGACGAGGGTGAACGTCGGATTGTTGGTGCCGTCGTCGTCCACCTCGATGCGACGCACGGTGCCGGTCTGCTCCGTGACGTAGAGGTCGGTGCTTTCGGGACGAGAGGTGAGCGTGGTGGGCGCCTTCAGCGTGACAACCGTCTGCAAGCGGACTCGAACGTTGGCGAGCAGGGGACCCACGTCGGCGGGGTCTGCGTTTGCGTTTCCACCGGCACTGCCGGGTTCGCTCGCCCCGGAGGTGGGCCGCACGGCTGTGGCGCCCGATGCCGAATCACCGGTGTTGCGTGAGTCCTTGCCGCAACCGGTGGCTCCCACGAGAAGCGCAAGCGCGACCCCAGCAATGGCGGGCAGACCGGTAAGGGCGGAGCGGCTGGGCATGGGGGCAAGGTAGCCGTGAGGTCGCTTGCCGCTCGGGTCGGGTACCGTCACCTTGATCCTGACGGTTCGTCAGGTCAGCTTTCGTCCAACTATCCAATCGATCCTGTCGACCTTTGAGGAGTTCAACGTGGCTACCGCCGAGGAGATTCGTACCGTCATCACCACCTATGCCGGGCGGTTCAGCGCGAACGACCGAGCAGGGTGGTTGAGCCTTTTCGCCGACGACGCCACGGTCGAGGATCCGGTTGGGTCCGAGGTGAAGCAGGGCATGGAGGGCATCGGCGATTTCTGGGACTTCGTGCACACCCTCTCACCGTCGATGGAACTGCGGCTCATCGGCCCCGTGAAGGTGGTGGGTCACGAGGCGGCGTTCGGACAGCAGGCCATCACCGACCTCGGCGGCGAGAAGTTCGCGGTGGAGATCATCGACGTGATGACCTTCAACGATGATGGCCAGATCACGTCGATGCGCGCCTTCTGGGATGCCGCCGACATGCACCCCTTCGAGGACTCACCCCGCTCGCCGGACTGACCCGGTTCGCCGGACTGACCCGGTTCGCCGCCGGCCGCCCCGTCTCACGGTCCGTTCGCCAGGGGAACCGCGCTCGTTGGGAACGGTGCTGCATCGGTGCCCCCTATGGGGGGACGGTTGCAACATGGTTTGCGCCGTCCGGGGTGCCGGAGTGGCCCGACGGGTTCGTGGGCGTGGCGATCACGCGCGCCCGATCACCCGATCGACTGCGATCTCGATCACCACGCGGTCGTCGCGCACCTTAGGTTGGGAGTAGCGCTCGGCGTAGCGGGTAACTCCCACGGTCACCGCCGTCACCGCATCGGTGACCGTGGCCGTGCCCTCCATGGTGAGCCAGCGTCCACCGTCCACCTGACATACCGCCGCCCGGCTGCCCGGCGACGCCGCCACGTTGCGGGCCTTTTTGCTGGGCGCGAACGTGATCACGCGGGCGATACCGGCGTCGTCATCCCAGGTGAACCCGACTGCCACCACGTGGGGCGACCCATCAGGGCGCATCGTGGTGAGCGTGGCGAGGTGGCGCTCCATGACGAATACACGGACGGCGTCGGGCAGGTTGGCGGGGTCGTAGGCCATGGAGAACTCCGTTGGTGGTTGACTCGGGTGGGATCAGTCGTGGGCGATGGCGTCGAGGATGTCGAGCGACGCCGCGCGGTGAGCGGGCCAGACGGCAGTCAGAACCCCTGCGATGGCGGCGAGTACGAAGATCATGGCGAGCTGGCCCCACGGGATGGCGAAGGTGGTGAGCCCTTCGTCCTTGAAGGCGTACACGACGGCCCATCCGAAGAAGATCCCGACGGCGAAACCAAGCACAGCGCCGAGCAAGGCCAAGATCACCGCCTCCCAGCGCACGGTGGCCCGCACTTGTCGGCGGGACATCCCGCTGGCTCGGAGAAGCCCGATCTCGCGGGTGCGTTCCACCACGGCGAGCAACAACGTGTTGACGATGCCGAGAAGCGAGATCACCACGGCGAGGGTGAGCATCGCCCAGAGGAAGAACACGAAGTTGTCGATCGGCCGAGTGCGTGTGGCTTTGAACTCGGTGAGGTCCTCCAACTTCGATGGGGGATAGGCCTTCACGATGGGGGAGAGCCGCGCCCGCATGGTTGCGGGGTCGGCCCCCGGGGCGAGTTTGATGTACACCTGCAAATCGGTCTGAAACGTCGGGGGGAACACCTCCTCGAAGAGGCGCATATCGACCACGTAGCCGTTCGTGCCACGAAGGAGGTCGCTCGTGAATATGGCTCGGACGGTGAGCTCCCGGCCGGGTTTGTCGGGGAACTTCGCGGTGACCTTCGTGCCGATCGTCCACCCCTTCTTTTGGGCCTCGTCGGACGTGATGGCGAAACCGTCGGCCCCAAGGGCGTTGAGATCGCCGGCGTCGATCTGAAGGCGGACCACTTGGGCGAACGCGGCCGGATCGGCGCCGAGCACGAGCGCCGGTGCGAAGTCGAACGTGCCGAGGCCGACACGCAGGCCGGCCGCGGCTTGCACGCCGGGCTGTTCGGCGAGCTCGGCCGTGAGCTTCGGACTCACGCCCTGTTGACCCACGGACCGGGTGTTCACGACGAAGTCGCCTTGCACGGCCTGGTCGATCGCATCCGTGGTGGTGGCGCGAAAGCTTTCGCCGAGAATGGCGATGAAACACACGAGTCCCACCCCGATCATCACGGCCGAAGACGTGGCGGCGCTGCGTTTCGGGCTTCGAGCAGCGTTCTCCCAGGCGAGGCGCCCCGTGATCCCTCGGAGAGCCCGGATCGGTCGGCCGAGCACACGGCTCCAGGTGGGCACGATCTTGGGCGCGAGGCCGGCGACTCCGAGGAAAACCGCGGCCATGCCGCCGAAGATCGCAAGTTGGCCTTGGCTCAACGTGCCAAGGAGCCCCGCCGCCATCGAGGCGGCGCCGGCGATGCCGAAGACGGCGGCGAAAACCAGGCGCAGCTTGGAGCCCCCGCGGGGTTCCACCGCATACGCCCGCATTGCGGCCACGGGAGCGATACGGGAGGCGCGCCATGCCGGGATGAGCGAAGAGATCAGGGTGACCGTCAGTCCAACGAAGAATGGCAGGACGAATCGGAGAGGGAGCACGGTGAGCGGGGCATCGGGTGGCACGAAGCCGCGACCGGCGAGGAGTGTGGTGACGGCGCCGCCGAACACCACGCCGGCGCCGAGACCCACGGCCGATGCGACCGTGCCGACCACGACTGCCTCGCTGATCACCGACAACACCACTTGGCGTCGCGAGGCGCCGAGTGCTCGAAGGAGCGCCAGTTCCCGTGAGCGTTGGGCCACCACGATGCTGAACGTGTTGGAGATGATGAAGGCGCAAACGAACAGGCCGATGTAGCCGAACGCCGCGAGCAGGCTGTTGATGATTTCGAACAGGCGCTGGATGGCGTCCTGGCCTTCCTTGACGTACTGCTCGCCGGTGAGTACCTGCGCCTTGCGGTTCACCCCCACCGAGGTACGGACGGACGCGGTCAGTTGTTCCTGGTCGACGCCTTCGATTGCCGACCCGGCAATGAAGTTGTACTTACCGGGTTCGACGAAGAGTCGTTGGGCGACGGAGGTCTCGAACAACACGGCTGAGGCGCCGGCAAAATTGCGAGCCTTCCCGAAGGTGGCGACGCCAACCACGGTGAAGGCCTCGTTCGCCGTGGCGGTGGGGATCGTGATCTGGGTGCCGACGATGAGGCCCTTCTCCGTCGCCAGCGCAGCGTCGACCACCACGTCGCCTTCGGCCGTTGGCGAGCGACCGTCGATGATTCGCCATTGCGACAGAATCGGATCGTCGATCCAACTCACGCCGAACATCGGCGCGCCGCCGACCGTCTCCACGAGTTCACGGTCGGGGCCGACCACCCGAGTGGGGGCTTGCACGACGCCCACGGCCGTGCGCAACTGTGGGGCTTGCCGGGTGGCTTGCAACACGCCTTCACTGATCGCGGCCCGTTGCTCGCCTCCGAACGCTCCGGGCGTGGTCTCCGACGAGCGCACCACCACCTCGATGCCTTGCCCCACATCGGCGAAGACCGAGTCGAATCCCGCTTGAAGGGTGTCGGTGAGCACCTGCACGCTCACCACGAAGGCGACGCCCATCAGCACAACCAGCGCCGTGAGCACCAGCCGCGCCAGGTGGGCGCGAATCCCTCGCAGGGTGACCCTCAGCATGAAAACGTCGCGGGAAGGCGGACCCCCCACGGATTCGTCAGATCGACGCGCTCCGAGGTCCGGGAAAGGGGTGGGTGCGGCGGGGTCAGCCCGGTCGTGGGTTGGTGGGGATCGAGCGGGGGCGAACCCGGCACTGGCCCAGGGGGTTGGAGCGAGTGAGCGGGGGCGGGAGCGCTAATCGCCAAAACGTTTCATGCGGTCGAGCACCCGCTCAGCCGTGGGCTCGTACATCTCGTCGACGATGCGGCCATCCGCGAGGAACACCACACGGTCGGCGTAGCCCGCCGCGATGGGGTCGTGGGTGACCATCACGATGGTCTGGCGGAACTCATCGACCGCCCGCCGCATGAACTGCAAAACCTCACTCCCGCTGCGGGAGTCGAGGTTGCCGGTGGGCTCGTCGGCGAAGATGATCTGGGGCTGACTGGCGAGGGCCCGGGCGACGGCTACGCGTTGCTGCTGTCCGCCCGAAAGCTCGCTCGGTCGATGATCAAGACGGTCGCCGAGGCCGACCGTGGTGATCACGGTGTCGAGCCAGGCTTTGTCCGGGGTACGGCCGGCGAGGTCCATCGGCAGGGTGATGTTCTCGATGGCGGTGAGGGTGGGCACCAGGTTGAAGCTTTGGAAGACGAACCCGATGGTGTCTCGGCGGAGGATGGTGAGGGCCTTCTCGCTGAGTCGGGTGAGGTCGACGTTGCCGATGAACACCTGGCCCATACTGAGGGTGTCGAGGCCAGCCACACAATGCATCAGCGTGGATTTGCCGGAACCCGACGGACCCATGATGGCGCTGAACCGACCTCGTTCGAACGCGACCGTGACACCGTCGAGCGCATGCACTGCAGTGTCGTCTTTGCCGTAGATCTTGGCGGCGTTGATGGCCTGGGCGGCGGCGTCGAATCCGGGGCCTGGTGCAGGGGGAGCGCCGGACGGGCCGGCATCGATCACGGACAAAGGAACTCCTCAGGAAACGGTGTTGGCATGTTATCCGCAGGCCCGGTGGAACGATCGCGACGTCGGTCGCCGGCGCGGCCCGTCCCCGTCCGAGCCTTCCTCGTTTTGGATGGGATTCCGCCCGCATACGGCCGGAATGCCATCCAGAACGGATCCGGGAAGCTTGAGAAAGTCTTGAGCGCGAGGCCCGGCCGCTCTTGACCTCCGACCCGTACGTTCGTAGAAGGTACAGCGGGCTTCAACGTTGGAAGTGATACGGCAATGGAAAATACCACCCTGGTTCGGCAAGAGTTCGTGGAGCGTTTGGACTCGATGGCGCAGCTCCTCGAGGACGTGGCCACCGAAGCCGTCAATGGCGACCAACTCCAGCTCGCCACCGATCTGTGGGTGGCATCGGCCCGAATTCTCGCCGCCGCCGATGAGCTTTGGAACCCGAACAAGCGGTTTCGCACCGTTCGCTCGCTCAACGATCCCGACGCCGTCAGCTGACCATCGGGCCGTGCCGGCCCCCTTGTTCCCGCCCGATTGGTGTGCGTCCTCCGCTGAGGTCACAACCCAGTGCCCCGGGTGGTACCGCGTGTGGTGTGGCGCGCGCGGCCGGCCTCAACCATCAGGATTCCCGGCTGGCCCCGCAACTTCTCGGCCGCCCGCTCGGCGAACCGTCGAGCGGGCTCCCCGCCCGATGCCGTGTAGAAGTCGACGATAGGTGCATTGCCTGCGCCGGACAGGAAACCGAGCACCAGGTTCCCACCGGCTGTGGCGGTGGTCCCGTCTGGCGTAATGAGGTCGGGGTCGTTCACGATTTGCCGGAGAGTTTGTATCGACCACACGTCGGGGTCGTACTCCACGTGCAGGGCCCAGACGACGGGGTCGTCCTGGGCCTGAGGGATCGACGGATTGACGGTCCATCGGGGTTCGGCGGCTTCGGTGATATCACCGACGGCTGCGGTTCCTGCCGCGGCGCTCGCGGTCGGCAGCTCCGTGCCGCCATAGCGCAGGCTCTGCTCCCCGGCGTCACCGTGCGGATGCCGACGCCGAGGAGGACAACCACGAGCACCACGGCCGCCGCCGATCGGCGGCGAGTCTGGTGAGTCGCGGCGCGGCGAAGGAGGGAATCGAGGTCGCCGTGGTGATTGGGCGATTGGGCGCGTAGCCGATGGCCGGCGGCGTCGAGTTCGGGGAACGCATCGTGCGTGGGTTGCTTCGGAGACTGGTGCATCGGAGGGGCTCCTCAGCGATCGCGGTACGAAGGGCGGCGCGACCTCGTTCTAGGTGGGTGCGCAGGGGTGGACTCGGAACACCCGAGCAGTTCGCTGGCGGCACGGGTGTCGAGCTCGTCCACAGAGACGGCGGCAATGGCTTGGGCCTGCTTCGCCGGCAACCGGGCAATCCGGTCGGTGAGGTCGTCTGGCGGTGCCGGTCCTTCCACGGTGGCCACGGGCGCGCCAAGGCGTTGCACGGCCCGCCGCTCGGCCGCCCGCCGTCGATGCGCCGACACCGACCGATTCGCGACGACCGACCGATTCGCCACCGCTCGGCCCGGCCGCTCGGGCCTGCTCATCCCGCTCCAGGGCCTCCTCGATTGCTCGTTCCTCGCAATCCGCTCGGCCCGGCCGCTCGGGCCTGGGTTCTCCCGCTCCAGGGCCTCCTCGATTGCTCGTTCCTCGCAATCCGCTCGGCCCG
>Ga0105047_10019967_pt1 | contig 10314 bp, 8 predicted proteins | sample MAT04_FD_78384 | JGI IMG/M metagenome (GOLD analysis project Ga0105047, IMG submission 78384) | Freshwater microbial communities from Lake Fryxell liftoff mats and glacier meltwater in Antarctica - MAT-04 (megahit assembly) | ecosystem: Environmental > Aquatic > Freshwater > Ice > Liftoff... | reverse complement strand
GACGGTCGCCGTAAAGTCGGGGAAGGGTGTCGTGACCCGTAACAGGTAAGCGTGCCGTGGGCCGCCGTCGCCGAACAGGTCACCGACCTCGACGGCGTAGGTGCCGTCGGCGGGCGGGGCGAATGCCAGCGCGACATCACCCATCAGGGCAGCCGGCTCGGCCCGGGCGAGTGCCTTCCCCGCCGCGTCCAGCACCCGCACCACGGGGACCGTCGGCAGGCCGAACGCCCGGCCTTGCACCTGGACGGCGAGCGCTTGCCCCTTCTTGCCCGCGATCGGATACGAGTCCGTTGCTCCCGGCTTCGCCAAGCGCCCCGTGATTGAGAACGGCGGTGGGTACGGCTCGCCGCGCTTCACGGCCGCAGTCGCGTTCCAGGTCGGGTGTGGTTCGAGCCTCACATGGAACGGGTTTGCAATGCCGGGAGCGTTCACGTCGATCCCACTCTCGCCGGCCGGCGAGGGCGGCACGGAGAGTTTGAGGGCGGCTGCCGGGACGTTCCACCCGACCACTTCGACGGTCCCCGGCTCGGCCCGCGACACGGCGAGCGGCAGCGCGTGGTCGGCGAACCCGCCGGTCGTCAGGGTGAGGCGGTAGACGTAAGCGTCGCCGCCGGCCAGCCGGATGGTCGTGTCCGGCATCGCGGGGAAGGCGAAGACGCGGGCGACGTAGGTGCCGTCGGCCGGGGCGGTGAACGCGAGGTGCGGGTCCAGCCCGCGGAAGTCGTGGTTCTCGGCGACGACGAAGCCGTCGGCCGAGACGAGCTGTAGCACCGCGTCCATCGGGGAACGAAAAGTGTGGTGGGCGTCCAGACTGGCGACGAGTGTTTGCCCCTTACGGAGCGCGACCGCGAAGCAATCGACATCGCCGGCCTTGGCGAGTTGCCCGTTGACGACGACCGCCGCCGCGTCGATCACCTGCGGCTTCGCCGGCTCGTCGTTCGGCTCCTTCTCGGCGACTTCGGGCAGCGTCCCGACGACGAACGGCCGCAGGGCGCTCGCCCCGTCGTCGGTGTACGCCCGCAGCCAGTACACGCCCGGCGTCGCGTCGGCCGCCACCTCGACCGACAGCTTCCCCTTGTCTTTGCCGGCCGCGACAAAGACGCCCTTACCGCTCGCCCACACCTTCATCGGCCACGCATCGAACGTCCCGCCGGCGACAACTTCGGCGGTCGTCCCGCGCTGCGCGCCGGCGGGATACAGGTAAGTGACGGCAGGAGCGGCGACAGCAGGGTTCACCACAGTGCCACAGAGAACACCGAGGAAAGCCAAGACCAGGCAGACGGCCCGTTTCATGAATTCCCTTCGTCCGGTCTTCTCGGTGTTCTCTTCGACTCTGTGGTGAACACTCTTTTATCACCCCAGCAGTTCCCTGATCGGCGTCGGGTCACTCACCAAGTGGGCCGGGCGGCCCTGCGTGTTGTAAAGGATTTTGCCGGGGTCGATGCCGAGCTTGGCGTACACCGTCGAGACGAAGTTTTCCGGCGACAGCACCCGCTCGACGGCGGCGAAGCCCTTCGCGTCGGTCGCCCCGACCACCTGCCCGCCGGGCGTCCCGCCGCCGGCGAAGAGCACGCTCATCGCGTTCGCCCAGTGGTCGCGGCCGGCGTCCTTGTTGATCTGCGGGGTGCGGCCGAACTCGCCCAGCGCGATGACCAGCGTGGTGTCGAGCATGCCGCGCTGGTGCAGGTCTTCGACTAGCGTCGCCACGCTGTTGTCCCAGTTCGGCATCCGCTTCTTGTAGTCCTCGAACAGCTTGGTGTGGTGGTCCCACCCGCCGTCGTAGACGGTCACGAACGGCACCCCGGCCTCGGCCAACCGGCGGGCCATCAGCAGTCGCTGGCCGAAGGCGTTGCGGCCGTAGCGCTCGCGGGTCCGGGCCGGCTCGCGGCCGATGTCGAACGCGGCCTGCGCCTCCTTCGACGCCATCAGGTCGTAGGCCTGCTGGTAGTGTTCGTCGAGCGCCGCGGCCGGGTCGCCGGCGGCCTTGTCGAGCGTCCGCTTGAAGTGATCGACCTCGCTCCGCACCCCGGACCGGCCGGCGAACCGCTCCCCGCTCAGGCCGTCCGGCAGGGCCACGTCGCGGACCTTGAAGCCGGGGCTATTCGGGTCGCCGCCGACGACGAACGGGGCGTACTTCGCGCCGAGGAAGTTCGGCCCGCCGGACCGCGACATCGACGGCAGCGAGAAGTACGGCGGCAGGCCGGCCGGGGCACCCCGTTCGGCGGCCGCGACCGACCCCATGCTCGGGTGGAAGCTGACGAACGCCCCGCACCCGACCGGGATGCGCGGCGGCGCGCCGGTCATCATGTAGTGGTTGCCGGCCCCGTGGTTGCCCTGGTCGTGGCGGATCGACCGGACGACCGCGAGCTTGTCGGTGATCTTCGCCAGTCGGGGTAACGTCTCGGCGAACTGGACGCCGGGGAGGGTAGTGGCGATGGGTTTGAACTCGCCGCGGAGTTCGCTCGGGGCGTTCGGCTTCGGGTCGAACGTCTCGTAGTGGCTCGGCCCGCCGTCCTGCCAGATGAGGATGCACGCCTTCGCCTTCGCATCCGGCCGGTTCACGACCTCGGCCGCGACCCCGCGCGCCCGCAGGGCGGACACCAGCCCGCCGCCGAGGAGCGTCCCGAGGCCGAGTCGCAGGCAGTCGCGGCGGCCAACGCCGGCACAGTTCTTCGATGCGGGCATGGGACGAAACCCTCGCGGTTGGGTCGGTTTCAATGTTGGCGAAGCGGACCAGTGTACCATTGTCGTCTCAGCAACCACTTGCCGTAAGCGTGGAAGATTTTAGGTAGTCCCCGTTCCCGGCGGAACGCGAAGAAGGCGTCCAACACCATGCCCAATGCGCCGATCTTAATGGTCTCATTCTCATGGTCGGCATCCTTCCAACCATCAAGGGTGGGGAACAGTCGGGGTGCAAGTCCGGGCCACGCCAGATTGTTACCTTCATTCAATCGCACGATTAGCCATTCCCGGAATCCGCACAACGGCCCGCCGTCCCGGGCGTGGTCGTAGCCGTTCAGGTAAGCCGTCACCGTGGCGAGCGTCGCGGTGCCGACGTACATCCCGGGTTGGGCACAAAGGTGCCGCACGAGTTCGGGGAAGTCCATCGCCGGTTATTCCTGGCTTCCGCGGATCACGAGAAGGTCGGGTGTAAACGAATCGATCTCGTCGCTCATCGGCGTTGTCGCATGACACGCCGGGGCAGTGGCACCGACCCGCCAATATTCACAGGGGTGGTCCGGTCGGTGGAGGAATACGTCGGCAACGTCTGGCTCGATCACGTCGATGTCGAATACTGTGTCGTCGGGCAACTGCCAATGTAAATTGACCGACCCCTGGACGGACTGGACCGTGTGGCACGGGGGCTTCACGTGCTTCTGGCGGAGGAGGACGGCCAGAATGATCGCGCTGTCCACTACTTCCGGGGGCGGGGCTTCGGTCCCCTGTCCGTCCCAATCACGTTCGAGCAACCGAATGTCGAGCAGGGCGTCGATGCACGACTTCCAACCCTCGGCCTCGGTCGTGCGAACCTCGTCGGCGATGGCTACGGGAGGGACTACGCCATTCCGCATACCTTCCGGCAAGCGGGCGAGAAATTCGGGTTGGAGCGTGGCCCACATGGTCGTTCCTCCGAAGCGGTCATCATCCCTCGCATTGTAGCTCAATCGTTGAACACGAACTCGGGCGTGTTGATGAGCGCCCATAGCAGGTCTTCGGCCGCCTGCCGGCGGGTCGCGCCGGGGGCGGCGAAGCGCTTCACCCCGGCGGCCGTCTCGGACTCGGACGGCGGGCGGCAGTACGTCCGCAAGTACAACTCGTCCACGATCTCGGCGGGCGACTTCGAGCCGGTCGCCAGCGCCGCGGCGCGGCCGGCGTCGGCGGTCACTTTGCGGTGCAGGTTCGGACTGTTCAACAGGTGGAGGGCCTGTACCACCGTCGTGTCGGTCGTCCGCTCGCACGGCGGATCCTGGTTCGGGTCGGGGCGGCCGAAGCCGTCGAGGAACTCGGACTGCGACCGGGCCGTCCACACCGCCACCGCCCGCGACCCCGGCGGTACCGCTTCAAACTTCTCCGCCACCCCGGTCGCGTCACTCACCATGTCGAGCAGCACCTCGGCCCGCGGCCGCTGGCGGTAGTGCCGCGAGTAGTTGCGGGTGTCGCCGACGTTGCGCTCGTTCGGCGTCGTGGAGAGGCCGTAGGCGTGGCTCGTCGCGATCGTGCGGATCAGTTTCTTGAGGTCGCAGCCGTTCGTGCGGAAGTCGGCGGCGAGGGCGGCGAGCAGTTCCGGGTTGCTCGGCGGGTTCGTCGCCCGCAGGTCGTCGACCGGATCGACGATCCCGCGGCCCATCAGGTCGGCCCACACGCGGTTGACGATCACCTTCGCGAAGTACGGGTTCTCCGGGGCCGTCACCCACGCGGCGAGTACGTCGCGGGGGTCTCGGTCCGCGGCAATGTCGAGCGCCCGGCCCGCGAGCGGGGTCGGCGTCATGTCCTTGCCGGTGAGCGGGTGCTTGACCGCCCCGCGGGGCGGCGTCGCGGCCGAGAAGATTAGTTCCTCGCCGCCCGAAATCGGGGCCGAAATGCCCTGGCCCTTCCGCCCGATTCGCCCGAAGAAGGCGGCGAAGCTGTAAAAATCGTCCTGGCTCCAGACCTCGAACGGGTGGTGGTGGCACTTCGCGCAATCGAGCCGCACGCCGAGAAAGAGCTGGCTCACGAGCGTGGTCAGTTCGGCCGGCTCGCGGCGGTCGCGGTACATGACGACCGCGCCGTTCGTGAACGTACTCCCCTTCGCGCCGATCAGTTCGCGGACGAACTGGTCGTAGGGCTTGTTCTCGCGGAAGCTCCGCCGCAGCCACTGGTCGAGGTTGTAGGTCGCCTTCATGCCGACGTGGTAGGCGTTCGGGCGGAGCAGGTCGGTCCACTTGTTCGCCCAGAAGTCGGCGTACTCGGGGCGGGCGAGCAGGCGGTCGATCAGCGCCGCCCGCTTGTTCGGGTCGCGGCCGGCGAGGAAGGCGCGGGTTTCGTCCGGCGCGGGCAGGCGGCCGATCACGTCGAGGAAGGCCCGGCGGTGGAAGGTCGCGTCGCCGGCCGGGTCGGACGGCGTGATGCGCAGTTGCTGCAACTTCGCCCAGACGTGGCCGTCGATGACGTTCGACCGCGGGAGCTTCGCGTACACCTCCGCGGGGACGGCACCCGGCATCGGGATCAGCACCGTGGAGACGACGAATTTCTCCGCGTACCGGGCCATGATGGCGGCCTCGCCCGGGATCGGCCCGGCGGTGACGAGGCCGCCGGCATCGACCCCCGCGTACACGCCCTCGCTCGACGAGAACGATGCCAGACGGGTCACGTCTTCGGTCGAGCCGTCGGCGTAATGCGCCGTCACGCGCAGCTGGCTCGTTTCCTTGAACGTCAGCTGCCGGGAATCGGGCGAGACGCTGACCTTCACGAGCTTCGGCGCGTCGGCTGGGGTGCGCGGCGCGCCGGCGGCCACCCACGCCAAGAGCGTGCGATAGTCGGTGCCGTCGGGCGGGAGCTTCTTGCCGCCGCCGTGCGGCACCCGGCCGGTGGCTTTGAGTAGGAGCAGGCTGTTTTCCGGGCTGGCCGGGAAGACGCGCCGGCCGCGGGCCTCGGCGGTGAGGGCGGCGTGGTCGGCGGCGTGATCGAAGGCGAGCAACGAGAGTTGGAACCCGTTCTGCCCGCGGGCCTTACCGTGGCACGCCCCCTGGTTGCAGCCGAAGCGCGTGAGGATCGGCTGCACGTCGCGCTCGAACGTCGGCGGCGCGGCGGCCGCGGGGCCGGCGAAGGCACCGAGCGCGAGGACGGTTAAGAGGAGGCGAAATGATGGCATGGGCAGCGGGTGGGAAGGCGGGAGGGCAATGGAACTATACCCGAAGTTGAAGCCGGGTCGCCACCATTCTTTCCTCCCGGCCACAGAGTGTCGCCTTTCGTTCCGCGAGAGCACGTTCTGGCTCGGGGCGAGAGCCGAAATTGGCCGACGCCCTCAAGCGGATCGTGAGGAGCGTGTATCTGGGGAAACTGCGCGTTGTAGCGCGGCGATTGCGAAGGAAACTCGACATTCTAATCCGTTCAAGGCGCTCACTTCTGATAGGCGCATGCCTTGAGAGCCTTGAACGCCTTGCTACGTTTCCAGCACTTTTGCGGGGCCGTCACGGTGCGAGTGCGATCGCATCCATCCCCTCGTTGGCGGCAACTTCCGTCATTCTCACGCATCGGCATGTGCCTAGACAGGCTCGGACGCGACCGGCCCGCCCCAGTTCCCCCGGCCCGCGCGGTTGGCCTTGTCGCATTTCGGCCTGTCGTGGTAATAACCCGTCCTCGGGACTGCACGCACCCGCGCACCGTTGAGGGGCCATGAAGACGACCGCCGCGCTACTCGTCGAGCTGGGCCAGCCGCTCGAACTCGCCGACATCGAGATCCCGCCGTTGAAGCCGGGTCAGGTACTGGTCGAGGTGTCGTACAGCGGGGTGTGCCACACTCAGGTCGGCGAGGCCCGCGGGCACCGCGGCGAGGACAAATTCCTGCCCCACTGCCTCGGCCACGAGGGGAGTGGAATCGTCCGCGAGATCGGCCCCGGCGTGACGAAGGTGAAGCCCGGCGACGCGGCCATCCTGTCGTGGATCAAGGGGTCGGGCCTCGACGTGCCCGGCACCGCGTACGACTGGAACGGCCGGAAGGTCAACGCCGGCGGGATCACGACCTTCTCGACCTACGCGGTCGTCAGCGAGAACCGCCTCACGCCCGTCCCCGAGGGGATGTCGATGCGGCTGGCGGCGCTGGTCGGGTGCGCGGTGCCGACCGGGGCCGGGGTGGTGTTCAACACCGCCCAGCCGCGGCCCGGCCAGAGTGTCGTGGTGTTCGGCGTCGGCGGGATCGGGTCGTGCGCCGTTGCCGCCGCCACCCTCGCCGGCTGCACCCCGGTCATCGGGGTGGACGTGAAGCCGGACAAGCTCGCCCTCGCCAAGCGTCTCGGGGCGACGCACACGGTCAACTCGAAGGCGACCGACGCCGTGACGGAAATCCTCAAGCTTTGCAAGGGGGGTGCCGATTTTGCAATCGAGGCCACCGGCCTCCCGCCGGTCATGCGGCAGGCGCTGGCGTGCGTCCGGCCCCAGGGGGGGACGGCGGTGGTGATCGGCAACGCCCGGTTCGGCAGCACGCTCGAAGTCGATCCGCGCGAGTTCAACATGGGCAAGCGGTTACTCGGCACCTGGGGCGGCGACAACGTCCCCGACCGCGACTACCCGCGCTACTGCAAGCTGCTCATGACCGGCCGCCTCGACCTGGAACCGCTGCTGTCGAAGAGCTACGGGCTGGCCGACGTGAACGCCGCCCTCGACGACCTGGAACACGGCCGCGCCGCCCGCCCGCTGCTGGACATCGCTGGAGTCGGGGCAATGGCGGCGAAGGCGGCTTAGGGACATCCACAAAGCCCACCCGTCGCGACGGGTGGGCTTGCCGCGTGCGACGAGAAACCCATGCTGGTCGGCCTCGACTTCGACAACACGATCGTCTGCTACGACCGGCTGTTCCACCGGCTGGCGCGCGAGCGCGGGCTGCTGGCCGACGGCGTCGTCGAGACGAAGGGTGCCGTCCGCGATTACCTGCGGTCGATCGGCCGAGAACCCGACTGGACCGAGATGCAGGGCGTCGGCTACGGCCCGCGCATCTCCGACGCCGAGCCGTTTCACGGCGTAAAAGACTTCCTGGCAGGGTGCAAGGCGGCGGGCGTCCGCGTGGTAATCGTCAGCCACAAGACGAAGCACCCGTACCTCGGCCCGGAGTACGACCTGCACGCCGCCGCCCACACCTTCCTCGACGCCCACGGCTTCTACCGGACGGGTGACACCGGGCTGTCGCCGGACTCGGTCTACCTCGAACTCACCAAGCAGGCGAAGCTCGACCGGATCGGGGCGCTCGGGTGCGACGTCTTCGTGGACGACCTGCCCGAGTTCCTCGGCGAGCCGTCGTTCCCGGCGAAGCCGCGGAAATTTCTCTTCGACCCGGCCGCCGCCAACCCCGACCGGGCCGACTATACGCGCGTTGCTTCCTGGGCCGCGCTCGCCGCCGCCGTGCTGGGCGGGGAGGAGGGGCGATGGGCAGCGTAGACCCGCAGACCGTTCACGCCCTCGCCGCGTCCGCCGGGATCGGGGCCGTCCGGGCCGTCGCGCCGATGGCCGGGGGCGCGAACAACCGCGTCTTCCGCGTCGAGGCGGAGGCCGGGGCGTTCCTCCTGAAATCGTACTTCCGCCACCCCGACGACCCCCGCGACCGCCTCGGCACCGAGTTCGCTTTTTCGCGGTTCGCCTGGGCCAACGGCGTCCGCTGCGTCCCGCAACCGCTCGCCAGCGACCCGGCCGCGGGGCTGGGGCTGTTTGAATTCGTTTTCGGCCGGTCGCTGCAAAACACCGTCGCCGGGGAGCCGGCCGTCGATCAGGCCATCGACTTCTTCCGCACCCTCAACCATGCCCGCCACGACCCCGCCGCCGCGGCGCTACCACCGGCGTCGGAAGCGTGCTTCAGCCTCGACGACCACTTCGGCACGATCGGCCGCCGGGTGGACCGGCTGAAGTCGATCGCCGTCGGCGCAGTCGTCGATCTCGCCGCCGCGGGCTACGTCGAGACTGAACTCGTCCCGGCGTGGCGGCAGGTGTTCGCGACCGCCCGGGCCGCGGCCGCCGCCTGCGGGCTGCCTCTCGAACGCCCGCTCGCCCCCGCCCACCGCTGCCTCACCCCGTCCGACTTCGGGTTCCACAACGCCCTGCTCGCCAACGACGGGCGGTTGCGGTTCATCGACTTCGAGTACGCCGGGTGGGACGATCCCGCGAAGTTGATCTGCGACTTCTTCTGCCAGCCCGCGGTCCCCGCCCCGCCGCAGGCGTTCGACCGCTTCGCGGCGGCGGTCGCGGCCGCCTTCCCCGACCCCGCCGTCCACCTGGCTCGGGCGAGCCTGCTCTTGCCGGTCTACCGGGTCAAGTGGGCGTGCATCATGCTCAACGAGTTCCTCCCAGTTGGGGGGAGCCGGCGGGCGTTCGCCGGCACAACGGCGGAGCAGGAAACGCGCAAGGCGAGCCAACTCGCCAAGGCCCGGACGGCGCTCGAAATCGTGTCCCCAACCCGTGCCCCGCTACGGAAGGCCGCATGAACAAGGTCGTCGTCCTCGGCGCGAATTCGTTCTCCGGGCAGGATTTCGTCGATCTCATGCTCGACGAGCCGGGCGTGAAGGTGATCGGCGTCAGCCGGTCGGCCGAGCGGTCGTCGCTATTCCTCAAGTACCGCCTGCGGAAAGACCTGTCGAACTACCGCTACTACGCCCTCGACATGAACCGGGACATGGGCAAGCTCCTGGCCATGCTCGACGAGGAGGAGCCGGACGCGATCGTGAACTTCGCCGCCCAGAGCGAGGTCGCCCCGAGCTGGGACCACCCCGAACACTGGTTCCAGACGAACACCGTCGCCCTGTCGTTCCTGGTCAACCACCTGCGGCGGCAGACGTACCTCAAGCGCTACGTCCACATCTCGTCGCCGGAGGCCTACGGCACCTGCGTCGGGAACGTGACCGAGGAGTCGCCGCTCAACCCGAGTACGCCCTACGCCGCGTCGAAGGCCGCCGCCGATTTCCTGCTCAAGACCTACGCCAAGCAGTACGGCTTCCCGCTCCTCACCGTCCGGGCGACGAACGTCTACGGGGCGCGGCAGCAGCTGTTCAAGATCATCCCGCGGTCGGCCATCTACGTGAAGCTCGGCAAGACGATCGAACTGCACGGCGGCGGGCGGGCGGTGAAGTCGTACATCCACATCCGCGACGTGTCGCGTGGCGAGAAGGCGATCCTAGAGAGGGGCCGCGTCGGGGAGCTGTACCACCTGTCGCCGGACGAGGGCGTCGAGGTCCGGCAGGTCGTGCGGACGATCTGCGACCGACTCGGCAAGTCGTTCGAGGCGGCGGTGCGGGCCGTCGAGGAACGCCCGGGGCAGGACGCGGCCTACGTCATCGACTCGACGAAAGCCCGCACCGAACTCGGGTGGAAGCCGACGATTTCGCTCGACGAAGGACTGACCGACGTGACCGACTGGGTGAACGCTTACTGGGGCGAGATCCAGTCCCAGGTGCTCGAATACCGGCACGCGGCGTAACGACCCCGCACCCCGCCCGGCGCGCCGGGCGGGCGTTCGACCTCCGTCATTCCTCAAGGACGAGGCGCATGGCCACCTGCCGCATCTGCAGCCACGACGGCATCCGCGAGTGGCTCGACTTCGGCCCGCAGACGCTGACCAACCGGTTCCTCCGGTCG
>Ga0105047_10019966_pt1 | contig 10315 bp, 11 predicted proteins | sample MAT04_FD_78384 | JGI IMG/M metagenome (GOLD analysis project Ga0105047, IMG submission 78384) | Freshwater microbial communities from Lake Fryxell liftoff mats and glacier meltwater in Antarctica - MAT-04 (megahit assembly) | ecosystem: Environmental > Aquatic > Freshwater > Ice > Liftoff... | reverse complement strand
TTCGTCTCAAAAACGGTGAATTTCGTGGGATTTGCCTCGAAAACCGTCAGGAGAGCGAACCAGAAACAGTAACGGTTCCGAACCAATTATTCCGGCAAAAGGCCAACTTCCGATCAGCCCAGGGTAAGTCCTCTTTGATGAATTTCGGGTTTGAGCGTCCAGCCTGGATCACCTCATTGTGCAAGTTGAATTGCTTCTCGGTCACGATGTCGACCACGACGACGCCGATGCCAGCTTTCAAATAGCTCAAAATCTTGAACGCGAATTTCTCGCGTTCCTCAGGGCGGTCTTTGTTCGAGGGGCTGACCAATTCGATCACCGCGACGACGCGACGAGTGCGCTTCAGATCGTAAACTTTCACTTCGAACGCGTCATCGTACTCATGCGTCGATGTGACTTCGGGAGGTGCGTAAGTGACGGCTTCGGTGACTACCGCGGTGCCGCCGGATGATGACGAGTGTCCGACCCCATTTTGCAGTGGTTCATCGAACTGCTGGTTTTGGTCGAATTCGACAACATCGGCTTCCGTTGTTTGACCGATGCGGACTTGATTTTCAGCCAAAAAACGCTCCGGTAGTCGCGAGTTGAGCGCATCCGCTAACGAAACGATCCAACGTCTATGAAACGATTCCCAGGCATGTTTGCGATCGATCGGCGGTCGAAAGTGATCGTGAAGTGGCATTGTGTCCCTCCCGGTTCCCCGCATTCTAACCGATCGATTTCACCCGGAGCAGATCAGGATTTTGTGGAAAATCTCGCAGATTCTGCGAAACGAGTTGTTGGCCCGCACCAATGCATCATCTACACTTGCCCTGAACTCTCCCATTTCGGCCGCAAAACTCGCTTTCGACTGTGCCCATGAGCCTGCCTTTGCAGACGGTTCAACTCATTCAAGCCGCCCGGGACCTCGTGAAAGGGTTACCGGCCGATGCCGTGTTGCTTCTCATCGAAACTCCCATCGATTGGGACGAAGTCGGCCGGATTCTCGCGGGATGTACGCTCTTTGTCGCTGCGGAAAACCCGGCCTTGACCCGGCCATTGCGAGACCGCGAGGAATGGACCGTCATCGACCTCGACTCCGATCCGGTGCCGACTCAGGAGCGGATGAGTAATGCGTTGTTGAAAGCCGTGAAGTCGAACCAACTCAAACCCGGGGCGCACGTCGTCGTCTTGTACAACGGGATTGCAACCTTCGATGATGAACCGGAACCGATCGACAGCTTGAGCGTGATCGCCCTGGGGGAACACCTCGAACGGATGACGTCGCAGGACTATCGCGTGCTCGGCGACGAAGTTCCGCTCGATGTTCTTCGGGCCGTCGTGGACCTGGCCACGGAGATTGGCCGGGAAGGGCGGGAAGGGCAACCCATTGGCACGATCATCGTTGTCGGGGATACCCGGCGAGTGATGAAGATGTCGTCGTTTCGGAACTTCAACCCGTTCCGCGGTTATACCAAAGTCGAGCGCGATGTCCGCGACCGCAGCGTTCGCGAACAGATCAAGGAAATTGCCAAACTGGACGGGGCGATCCTGATTGGTCGGGACGGGATTGCCGAGGCGGCCTGCTTGTATTTGGACGTGCCATCGGATGGGATCGATTTGGCGAAGGGGCTCGGCAGCCGACATATGGCCTCCGCGGGGATCAGCGGAACGACCAAGGCGATAGCGTTTTGCGTGAGTCAATCGACCGGCACGCTCCGGGTGTTTCAAGAGGGCGTCGTGAAACTGCACATCGAACCGCTCGCCCGGCCCCACGTTTGGCAACCGTTGCGGCTCGAGAATGCCGATGCCGATGCTGCCGTCAATCCAGGGTGACCCGTGCGCGAAAGCGGTGTACGATTTCGAGGGCCCTTTGCGGACGAACTCCAAATCAACCATCCGGAGATGCTCGTGAAACGCTTTGTTCCCTTTCTGTTCGTCCTCGCCGTTGGTCTGAGCGGCTGTGCGGACAAGCTCAAGTACGACCAGTCATTCTCCCTGGTCCAGAGTGGAGAATCGGAGAAACTGCTGAGCCCGCCGATGCAATCCTCGGCCCAAACGATCAAGGTGCAGGTCACGGCCAATGAGCCCGTGGATGTTTACATCTTTTTGAATAAAGACGTTGCCCAACCGCTCGACCTGAAGGCCGCGGATCGCGCTGCCAAAGCCACCAGCTCGAAAGTGGGCGTGACGACGGACACGCTGAGCGTGTCCATCCCCGCCAAGACGGAATACTCGGTGTTGATTGCCCTTTCGAGCAAAACGAAGAAGGCCGAGGTCACGGTGAAGTTGACGAACTGACCCGTTCCGCGAACTGCTGGATTCCCGTTTGATACGCTGCCACCCAATCGGCTCGCGGCAAGACGGGATCGCGGAACCGCACCATCGAAGCAACGGCATCCGCCACGGCAAACGGCTCGCGGATTCCGCCCTGGGTTCGTTGGTATTGCTCGTATCCGGCGAGTGCTGTGACCGCCGCACCCAGAGCAGGGCCTTCCGAGGAGACCAGTCGTTCCAGTCGTCGATTCAAGACACTCGAAAGAATTTCGAGCATCAGATCGCTCTTGGCGATCCCGCCTGAGACCGTGATTCGCGAGATCGTCTGACCCGCCGCTTCGTGTTCTTGGACGCCGAGGCCGATGAGGTAAGCAAGTGCTTCGAACGACGCTCGGAGTTTAACTCCCACCTCCGCCGGTTCCCCCGGTATCCAGGCGAATCGCGGGGCGAGAACCCCAATTGACGGTTCCGAAAGAAGAAATGGTAACACTTCAACTCCCTTCGATCCCGCGGGCACTTTGCGAGCCGCGGCTTCCAGAGAAGGCCAGTCCGGGTTCGATCCCACGACCCGGTCAAGGAATTGAGCCCCGTTCGAATAACACCGCATCCAAAGATACGTCCCCCAGTTGGTCCGCATGGCATCGAGCGTTCCGGATTGCGGAGCAATCGACGACGAAGAATTCACCACTGCGGAATTGCCCAGGATGACAGCCACGTGACCCGCATCGACCGCCCCACCCCCTACAAGCCCCGCGGCCTGATCGTCAAGCGTTGGGAACACGAGTGGCCGACACCCTGCGGGCAAACCGGCGTCCGCAGCAATCGATTCCGAAAGCGGTCCGATTGGTTCCGAGAGTGGAATCACCTTCGGCAAATTCACCCACGCCTGGGCCCGATGTGTTGGCTCGGCCAGCGCGTCGAGCATTTCCTTCTGCCAGTTTTCCGTGCGAAGGTCGAGCAGCCCCGTCGACGCGGCGGAAGACACGCTAGTGCAATCGAACCGCCCCGTCAGGTACCCCGCCGACGCAGGACCGTGGGGCAGCATCCAGCGAGTTCGAGCCCAGTCCTCTTTTGCGAGAGTCTGTTCGTCTTTGACGAGATGGCTCAACGAGTATCGCACGGCCCAGGGTCCACCGATCAGTTCTTGGACCCGGCCCGGCCCGCCAAGTCGGGCGAGTCCTTCCGCGTGATACCTCGCTAATGTCTGGTCGTTCCAACAAATCGCCCTGCGGACCTGGTTGTTCGCGGAGTCGATCCGGCCTGCCGAGTGGTGCGTCGCGGAAATGCCACCGGTGACCCAGTCCGCGAGCCGCCCGAGTTCGCGCAATTTGTGAGCGATCCCGCGAACCGTCGCCCGGGCCTGGCCTTCGAGTTGCAACAAACTTAACTCCGAAACGCCCCCTTCGGTCCACAAGTCCGTGGGCCAGCGAACCTCGGCGATCACAGTTCCATCTGGTTCGAAGGCCAAACACTTCACCGAACCCGTGCTGAAGTCCCAACCAGCGATCAAGGATTTTGCGGAAACGCAACGGAGTGGTTCGAGCATGGTTCGTTTTCCAAGTGGGAGAAACTCGGCACTGGAAAGTCTCGCAAGGTAACGACAGCCCGGCAAGGCGTGCTCACGAATCAGTTCTACTTAAAAAGATTTCCCGAAAGGCACTGCAGAAGAATAGCAGCCGCGTTGGCGAGAAATCCGACACCACCGAGAACCATTCCGGTGATGATCATCGCACGGCCGCTGCTGCTTTCGATCATTTGTCCCGTCTTCATTTTTTCCAACGAACTGAAGCCACGACCAACTGCGGCCAGACCGATAAGCCCGATGCACCACCCTCCAATTCCCATTGCCAGAACGATTGCACCATCGTGCTTCACCGGCCCGGTTGTTCCAGATTTTGCGCGGAGCATTCGCTTGGCCTCGCGGACCGAACCGTCGAACGGTTCTTCGACGACTTCAAGTGTCAAAGTGTTCGCGACGAGCCCCATTTCGTGGCCGCACTCGAAGCTCACCCGTTGCCCGCTTTTGAGCTTTACTTCGTAGTTCTTGCTAAAGTTATTGGTGCCGAGGAGGGCATAAATCGCGTGGGTGCCTGGCGTAACGGGGAATTTTTCCATCTTGCCGCGTTTGAGAGTACCTGCCTCTTCTTCGTCGATGAAAATTGTCAGGGTTCTGAGGCTGCCCGTGAATTGATCCTTGCGTTGAACGACGATTCGAGCCGTCGCTTCTTCAACCTGCTTCTTCTTGGGTGGTGGAGCCTTAGGCGGCAACTTCTGGGCAATGGGAACTGCTGGCGGCGGAAGCGGAGCAGGTATGAATGGAGGGGGCGGTGGGAGTAGCAGAGCGACCGGCGGTGGTTTGCCTTTCCCGGGGATGGTCAACATTTCCGAACAACCGTCCCGCGGGCAGGGAACCTTTCGCTCCGAATTTTTCAATTGAACGCGGATTCTTTTCCCGCATGACGGACAGGCGAGATGGTGGAACTCATCGTCGGTCATGGCGGGGCGGCTCCGATGACTTCGATTTGGTCGTTTGACGAATTCTTCTCAATCGAGAATATCCATTCCATCAACGCAGGCAACTGCGTTGTCATGTCAATATCTCAGCCCATCGACATCTCTGCTACAATTTGATGAAGACGCGATCAACTTTGAGGAACGAAATGAGCCGCATCGCTATTCCACTCGTGTTCATCCTCGCGGGTGGGCTCGAAGCGTTCGCCCAGGAACCCGCCGCGGGGGCGAGAGTTTACAAGCAAGCGATTCCCTCGGTCGTTTGGGTTCATTCCACACGGGACAAAGGTCGCGTTACCGGGAGTGGTTCGCTCATTGATGCCGAGCGTTGGCTTGTCCTCACGAACTATCACGTCGTCGAAAACAATTCCAAAGCGACGGTCTTCTTTCCGCAATTCCGCGAGGGCAAGCCGATCCCCGAGCGGGATTACTACGCGGAGCGGGCGGCTCGCTTCGCGATCCGCGGGACCGTGATTGCACTCGATAAACAAGCCGATCTTGCGATCATTCGCCTCGATAAACTCCCGGAGAGCGTGAAGGCAATCCCGCTCGCCGCGGCCAGTCCGGATCAGGGGGAGACCGTGCATACCATCGGCAACCCCGGGAAATCGGGAGCCCTCTGGGGCTACGTCACGGGGAGTGTTCGCTCGGTTTACAAACACAAGTGGAAAGCCCGCATCGACCCGAAGACCGTGATCACCTTCGAAGCCCGCGTGATCGAAACGAACTCGGCCACGAACCCCGGAGACAGCGGGGGGCCGCTCTTGAACGACAAGGGCGAACTCGTTGGGGTCACACAAGGAGGCGCGATTGATGCCCAACTCGTAAGCACGTTCATCGATATCAGCGAAGTGAAGCAACTCCTGGCAACGCGAGCCGTGAAGGATGTGAGAGGCGAGTCGCTGAAGCCGGTGGTGGAGCCACGCAAAGCCCTGAGCGTGAGCGACGTCGGCAAATTGTTCACGGAAGAGGCTGTGAACTCCGCGAACAAGGTGATCGAGGAACTCCACAAAAAATCGTTCGATTTACTGATCGAAACCTACTCGAAAGCCCCCGCCGAGTGGATCGAGAAGGCCCGAGCCGCGTCCGGCGAGGAGCGGCAGAGGTTCTTTCGCGACTGGGCCCATAGCCGGTTGAATCAAGAATCCGCCAAGGGGGCCGTGGTGTTGATCTGCCTCGATCCGCGGTACGTGATCGTGGAAATCGACGACGAGTTCCGTAGCAAGTTACCCGAGAAATTTGCGCAGACGGTGGCCGATGCGATCATCAAGGACTTGAAGGAAAAGAAGCACGACGAGGCCCTCGGTGGCGTCGTCACGCGGTTCAATGATCAGTTGACGGGAGCGAAAAAGTGAACGGACTCTTGATCTGCGACGATCTGATTTTCACGAGCAAAGTCACGGCAACGGCCCGGGCCAAGGGATTGCACGTGGTGCCTGTTCGCTCCTTTGAGGCTGCATTGAAAGCCGCCGCGCAAGAACCACCGGACTGTGTCATCGTCGATTTGCACAACCAGGGGCTGAACATTCAAGCATTGCTAGCGGGGCTATCCCAGCCGCTTGCGGCTTCGCGCTCAATCCCCCCAACAATGCCAAAAGTCATCGCATTCGGTTCCCACGTCGATGTCGAAACCCTTCGAGCAGCCCGCGAAGCTGGTTGCGATCTGGTGATGCCCCGCAGTCAGTTCGTGAAACGACTCGAAGGCGATCTAAAGGGCTGGTTCGGCGAACCGCGAAGCGATCAAGCCGTGCTTCAACAAGGCGAGTAACCCCTCAATGTGTCGACAGTGACTGTGTGCGAGAAAGCCGAGGCATTCACACGAACAGTCTCCGGGTTGGCCCACGCGAACGTGGTAGAGATTTCCGAGCCCGAGCCGGTGGACTTCAAAACCCCACCCTCCGATGTCGCAGCGGATATCGCGAAAGATGTAATACGCCGATTTCTTACCATCCACGATGCGAAAAATGCCAACCCCGCGGTCGTCCGGCGCTCGCACGAGGGAAATTGTCCGTTGGGGTCGTGCTTCTGCCATGCGAGTATTATCCCCGTTTGCGTTCAGTACGGGTAGTTCTTAGAATCAGCAATAATTGCGAACCGTTCAGCGGTGTTTCGAAGAAACGCCGCTAACCTCGTCGGAACGAACAATGCGCTTCACCAAAATGCACGGCATCGGCAACGATTACGTGTATGTCAACGGCTTCGCCGAACTGCCCATCCCGGATCCCGCGGCCTTGAGCATTCGCATCAGCGACCGCCACTTCGGCGTAGGATCGGATGGATTGATTCTGATTCTGCCTTCCACCATCGCCGACGCTAGGATGCGGATGTTCAACGCCGACGGCTCGGAATCCGAGATGTGCGGAAACGGATTGCGGTGCGTGGCGAAGTACGTTTACGACCACGGAATCGCCAAAAAGCCGCGAATTGCTATCGAAACCGGCCGGGGCGTGCTCACTGTGGATATCGCCGCAAAGAATCACAAAGCCGAGAAAATCCGCGTCAACATGGGCGAGCCGATCATCGACCCCGCGAAAGTGCCGACGACATTCCCCGGTAACAAAGCTGTGAACGTGCCACTCGCAATCGCAAGCAAACAATTCGCAATCACCGCGGTTTCGATGGGCAACCCGCACGCCGTCATGTTCGTGGGTGATGAGTTCTTTGAAACCAAAACCGAAGACTTGATCGCACTCCTTGGTCCGAAGATCGAACACGCCCCGGAGTTCCCTCGGCGGGTGAATGCTCACTTCGTCAAAGTGATTTCTCCCAACGAAGTGACCATGCGAACCTGGGAACGCGGCAGCGGCATCACCCTGGCCTGCGGCACGGGGGCCTGTGCGGTGTGCGTAGCGGGTGTGCTCGCGGGGCGAACGGCCCGGAAACTTTTGGCCCACTTGCCCGGCGGCGACCTCGAACTGGAATGGTCCGCGGATGACAATCACGTTTACATGACGGGCCCCGCCACTGAAGTATTTACCGGCGATTGGCCCGCGTGACGCGCCATGAAAATCCGCAATAAACACCTCATTCGCGCCGCCGGCTGGCTCGGGACCCGTTTTGCCCGCGGCCTCGTGGGAACGCTCCAGTTTCAGGTCCAATGTCTGGGGGCTGTCACTGCCCCGGTCCCGGCGATTCCGCTCGGCCCGCGGTATGCGTATTCGTTGTGGCACGAGAACCTGCTGCTTCCGGCCGTGGCGCTCGGGCATCCGGATCTCGCGGTGCTCATCAGTAAGCACGCCGATGGGCAGATGCTTTCCGCCCTCATTCACTCGGTGGGTATGGGGACTGTGCTTGGCTCCACGAACCGCGGAGGAATTGAAGCCGTGCGGTCGATTGTGAATGGCACGGCCGGCCGGCGACACCTCGTTGTCACTCCCGATGGGCCTCGCGGCCCGCGGCGAGTCGTGCAATCGGGGATCGTGTATATCGCCAGTCGAACGGGCATGGCGATCGTGCCCGTCGGCATCGGGTACTTTCGCCCCTGGCGTGCCAAAAGCTGGGACAAGTTCGCGGTGCCCCGGCCCGGTTCGCGAGCTCGGCAAATTCAGGGAGTGCCGATCCCGGTCCCGCCAAAACTTCGAGCCGAGGAACTCGAACCGTTTCGCCAAATCGTTCAGAACGAAATGGACCGCTTGACGGTGCTGGCCGAGCAATGGGCCACGACCAACCGTTGCGATTTCTCCTCGGAAATGGTCGTTCAACCGTGACGATGCCATCACCACGCACGGTTCAACTCCTTCTCTGGGTCGTCTGCCTCGGCGTGGCGTTCGGTCGCGGCTACGATGCCTATACAGCGTTCGATAATCCTCCGCACGCACCCGTAGAACAACAGCGGAGCGATGGCAACTTCGGCCACACGCTCATCGACTTCGGCGGACAATGGATGATGGGCCGGATGGTGCTCCTCGGCCGCGAACGCGAACTCTATCACCGCGACCAACACTGGAAACTCGCCTGGGATGTCTTCCCACGAGAACACGAAGCGCCCGAACGTCGACAGAACGCCTTTCCGAAACATCTGCGGAACACGAAGCTAGGGCCCGATGAAGTCCGGCACGACGCCGAGCAAATGATGTACTGGTTCATGGGCAAGGATTCGCCGCGCTGGCAAGACGCTGCCATCGCGGTGGGTCTGGCGTTTCTTCCTGACGGAATGTCGACGAACCCATTCATGCCAGCGGTTTTCGCAACTCTTTCCCAACAAAAGCTGCCACCCGAAGTCATCGTGGATTTGCAACGCCCCGCGGTGGGAGGGCCACTTTACCCGCCGATTCATGCGTTTTTGTACGTTCCCGTCGCGCTCGATCCCAATCCGCAGCGGGCGTATCACACGTTTCAAATGGGAACAATCCTGCTGACGTTCGTCGCGGGCCGTGGGATTCGTGCCATCTCCCGCGGACGGATCGCCTGGCCCCTCGCCACGCTGGCGGTCTTCTGCTTTCCGGGATACCAGGCGGGGCTACAACTTGGCCAAAACCATGTCGGCACACTCACGATCTTGGTCTGGGGTTGGGCGCTGGCCGTGCGCGGTCGCGATAAGTGGGGCGGTGCATTCTGGGGTTTACTCGCTATCAAACCGACCTGGGGTGCGTTTTTCTTTCTCTTGCCGCTGCTTTTGCGACGCTGGCGATTCTGCGGAACGATGATTCTTGTCGGAATTGGGTTATGCCTGGCGACACTCCCCTTCGTTGGAGTTCAATCGTGGCTCGATTGGCTTGCTGTTGGTCGGGAAGCCGCGGCCACTTACGAGGTCAACGAAAACTGGATCATGCTGAGCCGCGATCTCGGCGGGATACCGCGTCGTCTGCTGCTCGATTTCAAAACCCCCGTGGAGAATCGAAAGAGCCCACTGGCCACGGCCCTCGGTTGGTCGATGTGGACCATCGTGATAACGCTGACGATCAGCATCTATAACTGGCGAGGAGATCGACGCCTGCGCACTGGCCTCGGGGCCGGGTTCCTGGCGCTCGGAGCGTATCTCGTTTGTTATCGGTTCATTTATTACGATGCGGTGCTGGCACTCCTTCCACTCGCGATCTTGTTCTCGAACCCGAGTCTGTTCCGCAAAAGTGGCGTTGCGTGGCCCACCTTTCGCGGGCCTGTCTTCATCGTCGTTCTACTCTATTTGATCGAACTAGCGTTGAGTAAACTCGGCCTTGCCCTCGCGATCCCGCTCGATGGGGACTCGAAAATCACGATCGATTTTACCATCGATTCCCCGTGGGATACGCTGCTCGTGCTCGTGCTCTGGGCCTGTTGCGGCTGGCGACTCGTGCGCTACGGTGACCGCGGCGAACCTGTCACACCCCGCGAAGTTTCCTGAGTGCCGCCCCGATATCGTCGCTTCGCATGAGCGACTCGCCAACGAGCACGGCCCCGACCCCCGCGGACTTGAGGCGTTGAAGATCCGCATGGGTGCGAATGCCGCTTTCACTGACGACGGTGATGCCCTTCGGAAACCGCGGCATCAGATCGAGGGTGTGTTCAAGACTTGTTTGAAACGTCCGCAAATCGCGATTGTTGACGCCGATGAGCGTGGCACCGGAAT
>Ga0105047_10019965_pt1 | contig 10316 bp, 7 predicted proteins | sample MAT04_FD_78384 | JGI IMG/M metagenome (GOLD analysis project Ga0105047, IMG submission 78384) | Freshwater microbial communities from Lake Fryxell liftoff mats and glacier meltwater in Antarctica - MAT-04 (megahit assembly) | ecosystem: Environmental > Aquatic > Freshwater > Ice > Liftoff... | reverse complement strand
GAAGAAGAACGTCATGGCCCGGGCCCGGTTCAAGGCGCGCGACAACGCGCTCGACACCGACATCCCGGCCACCACCCGCATCGTGGCCATCGCCTCGGGCAAGGGCGGAGTGGGCAAGTCGTCCGTCACTGCCAACCTGGCCGCGCAGCTGGCCCAGCGGGGCCTCACGGTCGGCGTGCTCGACGCCGACATCGGCGGGTTCTCCATCCCCCGCATGCTGGGCGTCGAGGGCCGGGTGCATGGCGAGAAGGACGACACCGGGCGGGCCCGGTTCGCCCCGCTGGAGAAGCCGATTGGGCCGGGCCTGCTCAAAGTGATGTCGATGGGCTCGATCGAGGGGACAGGCGAGGACCAGGCCATCATGTGGCGAGGGTTCATGCTGAACCGCGCCGTGCAGCACTTCCTCGAAGACGTGGCCTGGGGCGACATGGACTACCTCCTTATCGACATGCCCCCGGGCACCGCCGACATCCAGATGGGCCTGGCCCGCATGCTGCCCCGCACCGAGGTGGTGATCGTCACCACGCCGACGCTGGCCGCCCAGCAGGTGGCGGCCCGGGCAGCCGACATGGCCCGCAAGGGCTACCTGCGGGTGGCCGGAGTCGTCGAGAACATGAGCGCCTCGGTGGCTCCCGACGGCACCCGCTATGCCGTGTTCGGCTCGGGTGGGGGCGAGCGACTGGCCGAACAGCTCGGCGTGCCCCTGCTGGGATCGATCCCCCTCGACCCCGCTGTGGCCACCGGCGGCGACGCCGGTGAGCCGGCCTCGATCGCCGCTCCACAATCACCGGCGGCCCAAGCCTTTGCCGCCCTCGCCGAGTGCATCGTCACCGAGGCCATCCCGCTCGTCGAAATGGTCACCTGCACCGCCCGACAGTTCTTCAAAGCCGCCGGTCTCCTCAACCCGATGCCGGAGCCGCAGGCCCACGGCGGCCACCAAAACCCGAAAAATTGACAACCACAAGGAGCCCCATCGTATGAGTACCATCGAGGTCACAACCACACCCGTCATCAACCTCACCGACAACGCCGCCGCCAAAGTCGCCGAGCTGCTGGCCCAGGAGGGCGACGACCAGCTCGCCCTGCGCGTTGCCGTCAAGGCCGGCGGGTGTTCAGGGATGTCCTACGAGATCTTCTTCGACACTGCCACCAGCCCCGGGGACCATGAGGTTATGTTCGGCACGGTCAAGGTGATCGTTGACCCGGCCAGCGCCGAGCACATCGCCGGTGCCACCCTGGACTACAACGACGGCCTCCAGGGAGCCGGCTTCCACATCGACAACCCCAACGCCCAGCGCTCCTGCGGCTGCGGCCAGTCGTTCTCGTGACGAGCGACGCGCCACGCGACGCGGTAGATCCCCTGGTCCGTCAGAACTGGCCTGATCTCAGCGAACGACTCGTCAAGGCCCTCCGGCTCTCCACGGTCCCGGTGGCGATCAGCTTCGCGGACAGCCCGCCGCCGGGCGTCGACCGCTTCGACGCACCGATGCCCTCTGCGACCGAGGACGGCCGCACAGGGCGGGTCCCGGCTGGCTGCGTGTTCTGGACGCACGGAGCGAAGCGGGCGTTCGCCACGGTGCCCGAGGACCACGGCAACTGCAGCGTCGGCAGTGTCACCCATGGTCTGCTGGCGCCGAGCGAAGTGGTCGACCACAGCGACATCGCCGCGCTGGTCGGCGCCGGATGGGTCGGCCCCGACGTTCTCGATCAGTTGCCCAAGGTGACCGGGCGGCCAGGATCGGTCATCTACGCGCCACTCCAGGACACCCCGGTCGAGCCTGACGTGGTGCTCTTGAGGGTCAACGCCCGTCAGCTGATGGTTCTGTCCGATGCGCTGCCGGGCCTATCGATCCAGGGAAAGCCGCAGTGCCACATCGTGGCGCTGGCCAAAGAGCGCGGTGTCCCGGCGGCGAGCGTTGGCTGTGCGCTCAGTCGCCAGCGCACCGGCATGGGCCCCGAGGAGATGACGTGTGCCCTGCCGGCCCCACAGCTCGATTCGATCGTCACGGCCGTCGAGAAGACCTCCGGGATCGACGCCGCCGTCGGTCGGTACGCCGCCGAGGACGCCCGCCGCTTCGCCGTACTGGGGTCGTGAGTCGCGTCCTGCTCCTCCTGCCGACCGAAACCTACCGGGCTGCGGATTTCCTGGCGGCCGCCAGCCGCCTCAACGTCGACGTCGTCGTCGGCTCCGAGCGTCTTCAGGCGATGGCCGGGACGATGGGCGACCGGGCGGTGGTCGTGCCCATGGGTGACGTCGGCGCCGCCGTCGGCATCATCGCGGCCCTCCACGAGCGTCGACCGCTCGACGCCGTGCTGGCCGTCGACGACCAGGGGTTGATGGTGGCCGCCGCCGCGTCCCAGCGCCTGGGGATGACCCACAACCCACCCGACGCGGTGGCCGCGACGAGAAACAAAGCGGCTCTGCGGGCGCGCCTGGCCGCATCGTCGGTTCCCCAACCCGAGCATCGGGTCGTCATGTCCGGTGGGCGGGTCTCCGCGGCGGCAGCGGAGATCGGCTACCCGTGCGTGGTCAAGCCGGTGTCTCGCTCCGGTAGCCAGGGGGTCATCCGCGTCGACGACGGCGCCGAGGCGGTCACCGCGGAGGACCGAGTCCGGTCGATCGTCGGTGCAGCCGAGCCGCTCCTTGTCGAGCGGTTCGTTCCCGGAGCGGAGGTCGCCGTCGAGGGTCTGCTCGCCGGCGGGACGCTCGAGGTGCTCGCCGTGTTCGACAAACCCGACCCACTCGACGGTCCGTTCTTCGAGGAGACGATCTACGTCACGCCGTCACGCCAGCCGCCACCGGTCCTCATCGCCCTCGAGGCGACGGTCGCGTCCGCCGCGGCGGCGCTCGGGCTGAGGGAAGGCCCGGTCCACGCCGAGCTGCGCATCGGCCCGGCGGGCGAGCTGACCATCCTGGAGGTCGCCGCGCGATCCATCGGTGGGCTATGCGCACGAGCACTGCGCTTCGGGGCCGGGGTGAGCCTCGAAGAGGTCATCATCCGCCACGCCGTCGGCGCGGGTCTCGACGGGCTGAGCCGGGAGGCTCAGGCGTCGGGGGTGATGATGCTCCCGATCCGATCGGCGGGGGTGCTCGAACGGGTCTCCGGCATCAGCGACGCGCTGGGTGTTGACGGCGTCGTCGGCGTGGAGATCAGTATCCCCATCGGGCGGCCGGTGATCCCGCTCCCCGAGGGCGACCGCTACCTCGGGTTCGTCTTTGCCCGCGGGCCCGGCCCGGCTGACGTCGAGCTCGCCCTACGCCGGGCCGAGGCTTCCCTCGACGTCGTCGTGCGCCCGGCGGCCGGACCGGCGGAGCCCGATTGTAGGTCTGACGGGTGAGGGTTCTGGTGGTGTCCACCTACGAGTTGGGGCACCAACCACTGGGCGCGGCGACGGCCGCCGCCGCGCTGCTCGGCGCCGGCCACGAGGTGCGTTGCGTCGATGTCGCCGTCGACACCCTCGACAGCGCCGATGTCGACTGGGCCGGGCGGGTGGCACTGTCGGTCCCGATGCACACGGCCATGCGACTGGCGTTGCGGGTCGTCGAGACCATCCGGGCCCGTCGGCCTGGCCTGGCGATGTGTTTCTTCGGCCTGTACGCAGGGATGGGTCGGGATCTCACCGTGACGTCGCCGGCGGACGCGATCATCGCCGGCGAGTACGAGGCCGGCCTGGTGGCATGGGCGGACGGTGCAGACCCAGGACCCGCCGTCCAACTGCACCGGTCCGAATCCCGTGTGCCGGTCCGCGAGTTGTTGGCGGAGCTGGGGCGCTACACCCGCCTGGCCGTCGCTGGACAGGAGCGACTGGTCGGCTCCGTCGCCGCCAGCCGCGGTTGCGCTCACCGGTGCCGGCACTGCCCGGTGCCAGTGGTCTACGACGGGCGGGTCCGCCGCGTCGAGGAGGCCGCGGTGCTCGCCGACGTCGACCAGCTGGTGGCCGCCGGGGCCCGCCACATCAGCTTTGCCGATCCCGACTTCCTCAACGCCCCCCACCACTCCCGTCGCGTCGTGACAGCCATGCACCGCCGGCACCCGGACCTGACCTTCGACGCCACGATCAAGGTCGAGCACATCCTCCGTTACCCCGACGCGCTCCCCGAGCTAGCCGAGGCCGGCTGCGCGTTCGTGGTCTCCGCGTTCGAGTCGGTCAACGACTCCATCCTCCGCTGTCTCGACAAAGGCCACACCGCGTCGGACGCATCCGATGCGGTGATCGCCCTTCGGGCCCAAGGCATCGAGGTCCGTCCGTCGTGGCTCCCCTTCACTCCATGGACCACCGTGGACGACCTGGTCGAATTGGTCGACTTCGTGGTCGCCCACGATCTCATCGCCAACGTCGACCCGGTGCAGTACAGCGTGCGCCTGCTGGTCCCCGACGGCTCACTGCTCCTCGGTGAGACCACCATGACCGCGCACCTCGGTACCTATGATCCGACCCGGCTGGGCTGGACGTGGGCGCATCCCGACCCCGGCATGGACCGCCTCCATGATCAGATCGCGACTCTTGTTGAGGCGCGGGTCGGGCAGGCCCCCGTGCGGACCTTCGACGAGATCGATGCGTTGATCCGCTCGAGCGCCGGGACGTCATCGGCCCGCCCCACTCGAGGAGCCGTGTCGGTCGGCCCGATTGGCGACCGGGCCCACCTCACCGAGCCGTGGTTCTGTTGCAGCGAGCCCACCGAGGCGCAACTCGCACCGCTCGAACCCCTCGTAAGAGCCATCTCCCAATCCACCAGTGAGGCGAACCCACCATGATCGAGAACGATACCAACGGCGTGGCTGTCCTGAGCGTGACCGACGCCGCTCTAGCCAAGGTGCTGAAGCTGCGCACCGATGAGACGGACCCCGAATCTGAATCCTTGGCCCTCTGGGTCGAGGTCACCGGGACGGGCGGTGACGCCTACACCTACGACATCTATTTCCAGGCGGCCAACGAAGCCGCTCCCGACGATTGGACCGGGGTCCAAAGCGGGCTGACGATCATCGTGCCCAGCGACAGCGTGGCGAAGATGGTGGGCTCGGTCCTCGACCTCAACCGTGACCTGCTGGCCGGCGGGATGATCATCCGCAACCCCAATCTTCCGCTGGGCCGACCCCAGGCCAGCCCGGCGATAACCGGTCCCCCGCCCGATCTGAGCGGCGACGTCGCGCAGCGGGTGATCCAGGTCCTCGAGCGCCAGATCAACCCGTCCATCGCCGCTCACGGCGGGCGAGCCGACCTGGTAGCCGTGGACGGCGACGCCGCGTACCTGCGCCTGAGCGGCGGCTGCGCGGGCTGTGGAATGGCCGCCGTCACCCTCAGCCAGGGCATTGAGGTCGCGATCAAGGAGTCGGTCCCCGAGATCGTCAAGATCGTCGATGTGACTGACCACGCCGCGGGAACCAACCCGTACTACGAGGCGGCGAAGAAGTAGCGGTTTGCCCCGATCGCGGCTCTGCCGCGTCGGCACCCACGTTGCCGCCTAACTCGTGGCCGCCGCCGGCGACAACCTGCACCGAATGAGCGCCGAAGCCGCGTTGGCCAAGCTATGCGGCACCTGCCCATCGCGTTGCCAACGCGGCCGGCGTCGTCCGCGTGGTACTCGACCGGTAGGCCGGCCCGGTGCAGCGCAGCGGCAACACGGTCGTCGACGGCGGCCGGCAGCGCGACCATGCGGGGAAGGCGCGAGCGCAGTTCGGCGATGATGTCAGGGCCCAGCGACCGTCCGCCGCCGTGGACGACGTGACGACCCCAGGCCACCACCCGGGGGAAGGGTCGGCATCGTCGACCACGACGAGCACGTCAACGGGACCGACCGCACTTTCGGGACCGAGGGGCGCATAAAGCATCACTTGGCCAACCCAGGAAGGGTCACACCTCGCGCGCCCCCCAAGGCGCTAGATTGACAAATTGAAACTTGTGAATCTACGCTACCAGCGCAAAGCCACGCATCTCGGTCACCGATCCGGACCGCGGGCATCGACAAGGTCGAGATGAGCTACCGCAGTGGCTGAACTCGTGAATGGGAAGGAGGGCGCCATGGCCGTCACCGACGTCTCCAAGGTCGAGGAGATCAAAGCCGCCAGCAACCATCTGCGGGGCGCCATCGGCGAGGAGCTGTCCGCCGGTACGCCGGCGTTCTCGCCTGAGAGCCAACAACTACTGAGGTTCCACGGCATTTACCAGCAGGACGACCGCGACGTACGCACCGAGCGGAAGCGGCGCGGGCTCGACGTGGACCACATCTGCATGGTGCGGGTCAGCATCCCCGGCGGGATCCTCACCGCCGAGCAGTACCTCATCATGGACACGCTGTGCGACGCGGTGGCCAGCGGCACTTTACGCATCACCTCCCGGCAAGGCATCCAGTACCACTTCGTGCGCAAGGGCGACCTCCACTCCCTGGTCGCCACCCTCAACCATCACCTGGTCACCTCCCTCGGCGCCTGCGGCGACGTGGTCCGCAACATCATGTGCTGCCCGGCGCCGCTCTCCGACCGGCAGCGGGCCGACGTGGGGGCCTACGCCCAGGAGGCGGCCCGCCGCTTTCGGCCTCGCACCCAGGCCTACTACCAGCTGTGGCTCGACGGTGCACGCGCGGTGACGGCCGAGGCCCCCGGCGAGGAGCCGCTCTACGGCACCACCTACCTGCCCCGGAAGTTCAAGATCGGCTTCGCCTTTCCCGGCGACAACTGCATCGACGTCTACAGCAACGACATCGGCGTCGTGCCCGTGGTCGACGGCGAGTCACTTCGCGCCTTCACCTTGCTGGTCGGCGGAGGCATGGGCAAGAACCACACCAACCCCGACACCTTCCCGCGGTTGGCCGACCCCCTCACCACGGTGGCTCCCGAAGAGCTGTTGGAGGTGCTGGCCACCATCGTCGGCGTGCAGCGCGACCACGGCGACCGCCACGACCGTGAGCACGCCCGGCTCAAATACCTGATCTACGACTGGGGGATCGATCGGTTCGGGGCCGAGGTCGCCCAACGCCTGGGACGCTCGTTGCCCGCGCCGGAGCCGGTCGTCTTCGTCGCCGCCGACGACCACCTCGGCTGGCACCCCCAGGGTGACGGGCGGTGGTTCCTCGGCGTCAAGGTCGAGAACGGCCGCATTGCCGACCACGGCGACGTGCGGGTGCGGTCCGGGCTGCGCGCCGTCGTGGAGCGCTTCTCGCCCGGGGTGCGCCTCACCCCCCGAGAGGACATCCTCCTCACCGACCTGGCCGACCGTGACCGGCCGACCGTGGAGGCGCTGCTGCGCGACCACGGCGTGCTGCCGGCCGAGCAGTGGGTCCCCATCAAGCGCAACTCCTTCGCCTGTCCGGCCTTGCCCACCTGCGGCCTGGCGCTCACCGAATCGGAGCGGGTCCTGCCCAGCGTGCTCGACGAGCTGGAAGCCGAGCTCGAAGCGCTGGGGCTAGGTGGGCTCGACGCCCACGTCCGGATGACGGGCTGCCCCAACGGCTGCTCCCGCCCGTACACCGCCGAGATCGGCATGGTGGGGCGAGGCAAGAAGAACTACGACATCCACCTCGGCGGCGAACCGGTGGGGATCCGCCTCAACGACGTGTTCGCCGAGAACGTCCCCCGCGACGAGCTGGTCAACGTGCTGCGCCCGGCGTTGGCCTACTACCGTGATCGACGCCGCAGCGGGGAACGGTTCGGCGACTTCTGCCACCGCCTGGGTGTCGATCGGCTGCGGGCCCAGCTCGGCACCGAGCGCTGGGCCCGCAAACCGCGGGACGCCGCCAAGGAGAACACCAACCCCAGCTGACCCGCGAACCGCGCATCTCGGTCTGCGTGACGGCCTTGTCGAAGCCGGCTCGCGTTCGCCTCGGTCAGCGACCGCGCCGGCCATCAACCGCCGATGCGCTCCGCGGCCTCGGCGACCGCCCCGGCTTCGCTGACCGGAAGGCGCGCAGCTCCGCGAGCGACGCTGGTCGCCGCTCGTCGCGGACCAAACCCCTTGCGTCGTCTCCTGGATCGCTGCGATCACCTCGTCGACGATCATGCCCGGGTCTCTATCAACCGTGCCCTCGTCAGCCATATCCCCACGGCGGTTCTGGTGCCGGCATCGTTGCGAGACGGTGAGGCGCCATCGCCGTAGCGGCGGTCGCGACCGGGCGTTTCCGTCGATAGGACCCGCCCGACAACTACGTGGGTGTTTCGACGGCCGGATGACCCCACCTCCGGCGTCCCCGTCCCCGCCGCACACCCAAGTGCGGCTGCGGCCTCGCCCTTGGTGGCAGCGCCCCCGGACTCGCCGCAACACTTCCCGATGGCTCACCTCATTGTCGGGCGGACCCTTACTTCTGCCACCGTGTCTGCTGCCGGCTCGTCTAGTCCGCGAACACGTCGCGGCTGTGCTGGACGAAGAACGTGTGGTCGTGTCCCTTGTTGGGATCGTCCTTGTTGTACTTCGCGCTCGTTGGCGATCCGTCGGGGAGGTGCTCTTCGGAGTAGATCGCGCCCACAGGACAGACGTCGGGCTGATAGCACGCGGTGCAAGACGTGCACTCCTCCAGGTTCACGTACAGGATGCTGTCGCCGAACACGCCGATCCCGTCCGGGTTCGGAGTGTGCGTGGTTTCGATCGTCCCGCTCCCCGCCTCTTCCTCGGAGAACAGCACCCCCTTCTGCGAATCGAACTCATAGATGCACTGCACGGGGCAGACGTCAACGCAGGCTCGATCCTTCACGTCGATGCACGCTTCGGTGATGATCGCAAGACCGGCCACGGGTCAGCTCCTCATGTTCGTCATCGATCAGTTCGGGTCGGGGCACCGTACCAGTCGCGGGCTGTCCGGGCCCCGAAGGGTCGACTGCTCGAAGCCGACGTGGCAAAGGCGTGACCCCGCGCCAGAACACTGATCAGCCCCGCTGCGGCGGGACAAAGGTCGACGGTTGCACCCGGAAAGCGAGGATTCTCGAGGACTCGCGGACTGCATTCAGTCCGTGGGGGCGCTCACGAAGGTGAGCCTCCGCGGACTTCTCGCGGACCTGCCCCCGAAGGAGCAGGTACCTATGTGGTGTCGCCCGAGGCTGACCTGCGCTTCCTTCTTGGAGCGGACGACGAGATTCGAACTCGCGACCCTCACCTTGGCAATGTGAAAAGGCCCAACCCGTGGCCTGCCCAAACGCCTGAAAACCGATGTTGACCAGCGGTTTTATGTGTCCGGACTTGACCCCAGTCGACCCCCGTTTACCGACCTTCCGCGGGTTGGCCGCGGGCTGAGCCCGCCGCCGAACGCTCACAATCACAGTGATTCTCAAGCCTCGACGGCACCTCTCGAAGGCACATCGAGGGCATGGAGCATCACCTTAAACAGGTGATGCCTTACCCATCACGGCCGCCTGCTTCCGCACTCCGAGCTCTCCCATGCGGGGCCGTGGCCTTTCCGCCATCAATGCGCCTCACGGGCAGCCAGGCATCGCCTGCACAAGTCCGAAAAATAGTACTTCCCGCTACGAGGCCGCGCGAATTGTGTCGCGGTGCGTTTGTGCAGGTCAGAGGGGGTGTGGGGGGTCTGGGTTTGGTGTAGCGGTGGGTATCCACCAGTCGGTGTGTCGAACCGGTTTTGATGTCGGTGCGTATCGATACAGCGGACCAGTGGAGGAACCCAGAATGCGCGCGTTGGACCCTGAAGTGAAGGACGCGATGTGGAAGATGTTCGAGGGACTGATCCCAGAGCGCCCAGAAGCTCACCCCTACGGTGGGCACCGTCGTCGGTTGCCGGCCGGTACTGTTTCGATGCGATGGTGACCCGGTTGGTGACGGGGTGCTCGTGGGAAGACGCTTGCGGTCTCAACGGCAACCGGGTATCGGACACGATCGTACGGGAGCGGCGTGACGAGTGGATCGAAGCAGGGATCTTCGAGGCGATCGAGTCCGAAGCACTCGCCGCGTTCGACCGGATCATCGGCCTTGAACTGTCGGATGTGTCGGCCGACGGCAGCCTCCACAAAGCGCCTTGTGGTGGTGAGGGAACAGGCAAGAACCCAACGGATCGGGGGAAACTTGGTTGGAAGTGGTCGATTCTGGTTGACCGGTACGGCATTATCGTCGGGGTGGCGATCGCGCCGGCGAACCGCAACGACTGCGTGCTGCTCGAAGCGACCCTGGAGGACATGGCCCGCCACGGACTCGTCGTTGATGTCGAAACAATTCACCTTGATGCCGGTTACGACAGTGCCGGTGTTCGGAAGGTTCTCGCCGCCGTGGGGATCGATGATGCGGTCATCGCGCACCGTCGCCGAGCGGGCGAACCGAAACCGGCAACGATGCCAAGTCTTGGGCTGCGGTGGGTGGTCGAGCGGACCAACTCGTGGTTG
>Ga0105047_10019963_pt1 | contig 10316 bp, 12 predicted proteins | sample MAT04_FD_78384 | JGI IMG/M metagenome (GOLD analysis project Ga0105047, IMG submission 78384) | Freshwater microbial communities from Lake Fryxell liftoff mats and glacier meltwater in Antarctica - MAT-04 (megahit assembly) | ecosystem: Environmental > Aquatic > Freshwater > Ice > Liftoff... | reverse complement strand
GGAGTTGCAAGGTTTAGAATCGCTCATGTCGGACACGTACTTCTGCAACTTCAGCCTGTTCCAGAGCATGCCGGACTCCTGGGCGATCAAGCAGTTGTTCCCGATCATGCCCATCCACCGGCTGAACCAAGCGCCGACGCGGAAGGCGGTGCTGGGCGACATCACCTGCGACTCGGACGGCAAGATCGATCAGTTCATCGACCTGCGGGACGTGAAGAACACGCTGGACCTGCACCCGTTCAAGGAGGGCGAGCCGTATTACATCGGCGCGTTCCTGCTGGGCGCGTATCAGGAGATCCTCGGCGACCTGCACAACCTGTTCGGCGACACGAACGCGGTGCATGTGCATCTGGAGCCGGACGGCACGCCGAACGTGGACACGGTGATTAAAGGGGACACGGTGACGGAAGTGCTGCACTACGTCCAGTTCAGCGCGGAGAAGCTGACCGACCTCATCCGCAAGGACGTGGAGCGGGCCGTCCGCGCGGGCAAGGTGACGGCGCAAGAGAGCCGCGAGTTCCTCGGCTTCTACGAGAGCAACCTGGCCGGCTACACCTACCTCGAAGAGCCGTGAGAACCGGGCCGTTCGCAAACTCCCGGCGACGGCGGACTCCAGTTCGTCGCCGGGAGTTTGCGAACGAGGCGTCGGAATCTTCGTCATCCGCCGGGCGGGGCATCGCCACTTCGCCCCGCTTTCCCATCCTGCCGAGGCCATTTTTCGGCCGAAATCGCTAGTTTTTCAGGCATTTCACCCCGCCGAATCCCGCCGCACTTCGCCCAAACCGTCGCGCCCGCCCGGTTCCGCCGGTTCGCGGTCGAGGTTGACACCTTCGGCGATCTGAGGCACCATCCGTGAGTCTTGCTTCCGGTGCCGTACCGGAACGCCCGTCGTGGCGCGGTTGCCACGCTCAGGATCGCCGCCAGTCCCATGGAGGGTTTTGACCGTATGAATCGCGCGACCCGTTTCCGCCGACTCCTGCTCGCGTGCGGGGCCGTCGTCGGCCTCGCCGGCTCGGCCCAGGCCGGCCTGTTACCGACGCAGTGGTCCGTCACTCCGGAGAGCGGCCAGTACCGGTGGACGTACGCCATCGTGCTGCCGACCGACTCGCAGATCCGCACCGGCGACTACTTCACGATCTACGACTTCGCCGGGTATGTGCCGAACAGCAACAGCCAGCCGTCCGACTGGACGTTCACCACCCAGAACCTGGGGCCGACGCCGCCGGACGTGATCCCGGTGGATGACCCGGCGGTGTCCAACGTGTCGTGGATGTACACCGGCCCGACGGTGACCAGCGGGCAGGTCGGGCTGGGCAACTTCTGGGCGCTGTCCGAGTACGGGCAGTCGGCCAGTTCGTACTTCACCGCCAGCACGCACCGCACGTCGGACGGGCGGAAGGACAACAACATCACCACCACGACGGTGCCGGTGCCGGTGGCGAACCCGCCGGGCGTGCCGGAGCCGGCCACCCTGCTGCTGGCCGGCCTCGGCCTGCCGCTGGCCGCCCTGATCCGCCGTCGGAAAAAGGCCCCGGTCGCCCCGGCCACCTGCGGTTGACACGCCCCCGCGGTCGCCCTATGGTGCCGCCGCTTCGAGAGAGAGCAACGGGTTGCCGCCGTCGGAACGACGGAGGGAAGAGGCGGTCTACCCAAGCCGCGGCCGGACATACCGGCCCGGCTCACACCCCTGGATGTCGCTTTTCAAGGAGGGAGATCGAATGTCCCGTAGCCCCCGGATCGCCCGCTGGGTCCTGTCCGCCGCCGCCGCCGTCATGGCCGCCGGCACCGCCACCGCCGGCCTGCTGCCGACCCAGGTGAGCGTCACCCCGGACTCCGGCAACTTTCGGTGGACGTACGCCATCGTGCTGCCGACCGACATGAAACTGCAGTCGGGCAACAGCTTCACCATCTACGACTTCGCCGGGTATGTGCCGGGCACCGCCGCCGGCCCGGACGCGTCGTGGACCGTGAGCGCGCAGAACGTCAGCGTCGCCGACCCGCTGCTGAACCCGATCGACAACGCCAGCCTGCCGAACTTGGTGCTCACGTACACCGGGCCGACCATCCTGAGCGGGCAGTTGGGTCTGGGTAACTTCGTCGCCTTCAGCACCTTCTCGGATCGCACCGCCGTGTCGTTCACCGCCCAGACGAACCGCTCCTCGGACGGGTTGGCGGACAACAACATCACCAGCACCGACGCCCCGACGGGCGCGGTCATCGTCAACCCGCCCCCCGTGCCGGAACCGGCCACCCTGCTGCTGGCCGGCCTCGGCCTGCCGATCGTCGGGGCCGCCCGCCGGTTGCGTAAGAAGAAGGTGAGCTAACCTTCGGACGAACGAAGTGGCTCGAAACGCCCCGCCCCCCGGCGGGGCGTTTTCGTTTGCGCCGGCCACATCCCTCGTGTCAAAAATACTTGACAACCTGACCGACACGGCTAGAGTTGTTCGTGTCGTGTATTTTTGACACCAAGTCCGATTTACCGGACTTGCACCGGAGGGGGTCCGATGGGCTTATCGTTTCAGGAAAAGAGCCTCTGGCTGATGTTCGTCAGCCTCGTCGGCTGCTTCGGCTTCTACTTCGCGGCGGTGTTGCCGCCGGACGCGAACTACGTTCGCCCGGAGCAGTTCGTGCTGTTCGCCGTGGCGGTCGGGTTCTTGGTGGTCCTCCAGATCGTCGGGCACGCCGTGATCGCCGTCCTCGACCGCCGCACGACGACGGACGAGCGGGACCGGCTGATCGCACTGAAGGGGGCACGGAACTCCGGCTTCGTGCTGGGCACCGGCGTGGCGTGTTCGCTCTGGCTGGCCGTCATTACCGTCGGGAACTTCCTCTTCACCCACGTCCTGCTCGCGTTCTGGGTGCTGGCGGAACTGGTCGGCATCGCCACGCAGTTGGTGCTTCACCGGCGGGGGGCGTGAGTCATGGGCAAGGCGGACGGCGGCATCACGAACCGGATCCGCGAGTTGCGGTTCCTTCACGGCGAGATGACCCAGCAAGAGTTGGCGGACAAGGTGGGCGTCACCCGGCAGACGGTGAACGCCATCGAAGGGAACAAGTATTCGCCGTCGCTGGAGGTGGCGTTTCGGATCGCGCGGGTGTTCGGCGTCGCGCTGGAGAAGGTGTTCCAATACGGGGCGGGGTGACTCACACGAACGCCGCAGCGGTGACGCGGTAGAGGAAGCTGTTCAACCCGTACGGGTTCACCCGCCACCCGTCGCGGACGGCCCCGATCCGCTCGGCGGCCCGCTGCGAGCGGACGTTGTCCGGGCCGATCACCAGCACGACTGACTTCACGAACCGGAAGGCGTGGGCCAACATCAGTCGTTTCATCTCGCCGTTGTACCGCCCGCCCCAGTGCGACCGCGCCAGGAACGACCAGCCGATTTCGATCTCGCTGTTCGCTTCGTCGTACCCGAAGTACCGCGACGAACCGATGACGCAGTTAGTGGCGCGGTCGAGGACGAGGAACGCGCCGCCGGAGTCCATCGCCTCGGCGAAGAACCGGGCGAACACGTCCGGCTGGTACCGGTCGTGGGCGGGGTGTTGCTCCCACACGAGCGGGTCGGACGCGACGGCGAAAAGCGGGTCGAAGTCCTCCGCCCGCAACGGCCGGAGTTCGACCAGTTCGCCGATGAGGGTGGGTTGAAGTTCAAAGGGCATGGTTGGGAACCTGGGCGTCGTCGCGGCGAACTCGCGAGCGGGCAACGGAACCCGCCCGCGAGTTCGCGGCGACGGTGCGTAACTGTTCACCCCGCGGTCGAGGTGGCGAAGCCGAGGCTCACGGACGGGGTAATGCGATTTCCGCGCCGCGAGTCCAAAACACGCCCGGTCCCGGATCGTTGGAGCGAATTCCCCGATGCCGTGGCGCGATCACGCGAGTTTGGCGCGGGGGTCGCCCCAGCGGGTGCCGCCGGACGACGGGCAGCGGAGGTGGTCGCGGTTGAACTCCAGCGTGGCGGCCTCGCGCAACTTGCCGGCCCCGCGGAGGTCCGCGATCCGCTGGTCGAACAGCCGTGTCACCCGGTCGTACACCTGCGCGGCGGTCAGCCCGTCCGCGAACGCGCGGTCGATCTCGGAATCGCACTCGAAGAACACGTCCTGCTCGGCCGTGAAAAAGACGAAGTTCTCGTCGTATCCGAAGAACGCCCGCGCGCCGTTGACGACGAAATCCGGCCCCAAGTCGCGGGCGGCCTGACACGACAAGAGGTGAACGATCTTCCCCGCCGCCTCGTCCGGGTGGTAACGGCCGGCCTGGAAAATCACATCGCCGTAGGCCCCCGTGAACAGGTTGTACGCGCCGTGCCCGACGCCCGTCAGGTACTCGACTTCGGGCTTCGTGGCCTCCGGGGCGACGTAGTGCCGCCGGGCCAACATGCCCTGAAGTTTCGTGACCCGGAAGCCCTGCGACTGGAAGTGCGGGTAGACGTTCGCGTCGCGGTAGACCGTCGCCGCCCGCGTCACCGGGTCGGTATCGGAATCGACGCCGAGGACCGTCACCGTCAAGACCAGCGTGACTTTCCTCGTCCGCGGCGGTGCGTCGGCCATGGGAGGCTCCGGGAAAGGGGGTCAGCCGCCGGCCAACTCGTCGAGCAGGTTTTGAACCACTCGCTGTTCGATCTCCACGAGAACGCGGCCGACATCGGAATGCGCCTTCACCTCCTCGATGGCCCGCTCGCGGTCCACCATCCCGCCCCCGATCATCGCCATTTCAAAATCCGGCTGTCCTTCGATCCGCTTGACGGTCAGTTCGGCCCGCTTCTCCGGGCTGAGCGACGCCAACGACGCGACCGACCCGTGACCGGGCTTCATGACCTCCCGGAGCGTCACCATCTTCCCGCCGGGGCCGAACGCGACCGGCAGCTCCAGTTGGACCGGGGGGATTTTCGTGCCACGGGTTTTCGCGTGCGAGACGGGCTTCTTCGCCATGACGGGCACTCCTCGACGTGTTTCGCGGCCGATTCCTCTCTCGGCATTTTCGCGGCGGAGTTCGACATGTCAAATGGAAATACTCACTTCATCAGTTCGCGCTCGACCCGCTCGAGCAACTCCCGCACCGGCCAGCGGCGGTCGCCGATGGCCAACTCGGTGCCGGCCGCCAGCCAGCCGTTGACCCGCTTCTCGGCCGCCACCGCCGTGCTGTGCGTCTTCACCGCGAAGTGCTTGGCGATCTCGCCGTAAGTGGCCGCCGTGTGCTTGCGGCACAGGTAAACCGCTATCGCCCGCGGGTGCGTGACGGCCCAACTCCGGGCCTTCGATTGCAGCGCCCCGCCGGGCAACCCCAGCGCCGCCACCACCGCCGCATCCACGTTCGCCACGCTTACGCCCCGCACCGAATGCCGGAGCAACTCGCCCAGCGCCTCGCGCGCCAGGGCCGCGTCCACCGGCCGGCCGGTGACGCGGGCGTAGTGCCGGAGGGTGTTCACCGCCCCTTCCAGTTCCCGCACGTTCCCGCGCAGCCCCTTCGCCACCACCTTCAGCACCGCGTCCGGGATGGCCGGGTTGCCGGTCGCCTTCGCCCGCAACACGCGCAGCCGGGTGTCGTCGTCCGGCGGCAGTAGGCCCCACACCCCGCCGCCGACGAGCCGGTCGGTCAACTCCGGGAGCAGTTCGTCGCTCAGCCGTGGGTGACAGTCCATTGTCACCACGACTTGCCGGCCGTCGGCGACGAGCGAATCGAGCGTGTGCAAGAACTCCCGCTGGGTGCCCGGCTTGCTGGCCAGGAATTGCAAATCGTCCAGCAGCAGGGCGGCGGTGTCGCGGAACTGCCGGCGGAACGTCTCGTGCTTCTCGAACCGACTGGCCTGCACGAACCGCGTGGTGAACTCTTCGGCCGTGACGTACACCGGCTTGTCCCCGCCCCGCGCCCGCAGCCCGGCGTACAGGCTCTCCAGCAGGTGCGTCTTGCCGGTGCCGACCGGGCCGTGAATGACCAGCGGGTTCGGCGCGTCGTCCCCGCCTTCGAGGATGCTTTGAACGGATGCGTGCGCCAAGCGGTTGCACGTCCCGACGACGAATTCGGACAGGCTCCGCCACCGGCGGGCATTGCGAGGTGCGGCTGTCGGTTCCGCCGGCGCGGGCACGGGTGCGGCTTCGACTTTGGCGGGGGCGGCGGCTTTCACTTTCCGGCCACGCGGCGGCTTGGCCGGCGGGTCCAACTCGTCGCCGAACAGGGTCGCACGGCGCTTCGGCAGCGGCTCCTTTTTGGCCGGCGGCTCCGGCACCTTCGGGGCGACGGGAGTGATCGGGCCGTCTTCGCCGAACCGCTCCGGGGACACCTGGAACCGTAACTTCGCGGTGCCGCCCAGTACCTCGGCGGTGGCTTCGCGGAGGGCTTCGCCGAAGCGGTCCTCGAGCCAGTCGCGGAAGGCGTCGTCCGGGACGTGGACGGTGGCCCCGCCGCCGCCGGTGGCGAACGCGGCGCGGGTGAGGAACCACATCTGATAGCGGGCCGCGCCGATCCGCGCGCGGACGGCCGCTTCCAGCCGGGCGACGGGCGTATCGGGGTGGTCGGCGAGAGCGGGCACGCACGGCTCCAATCGGCACGACGGACGCGGCCCGGCTCGGCGGGGTAGCCGACGCGCGGGGGGCGTGAAGTCTGGATGAAAGTCTGACGCGGTCTGAATGTTTATCATCGTCCGTCGTCGTCGGCTTGCAACGACCCGCCCTGTCGGTCGTGGGAGATCGGGGCGGGCCGTCGGAGCGCAACCGCGCCAACCAAGCGCCGACGGTAAAACCGGGCGCGGGCGGAGCATCCGGCAGAATCGGCGAGAGCTTCGTGAACGGTCCAAAATGCCCGAAGTGGCGAGACGGGAAGGGAGGGTGAATGCTTGCTTTTCGCCAGATCATGTTGCCGAAACTGCCCGGACCCACAGTAAAACGCGCTGACTGTGCCGGGTGCGGAAGCCGTACCGCGCGTACAGCCGTCGCGCCGGATGGTTGCGTTCATCCACGCTCAAGTTCAAGGACCGCCCGGCCGACGCCGCGCGGCTTACCGCCAACGCCAGCAGCCGCCCGCCGACGCCGCGCCCCCGCGCCTCCGGCACGACCCCCAGATAGGCCACCTCGGTCAGCGCGTGTTCCGCGATGTCCGACAGCAGCAGCACCCCCAGCGGCGCTTCGGCGCGGTCGGTCGCCAACCACCAGTCCGGCGGGTCGGGCTGCCGGAACCGATACCCGGCGACGGCCTCCTCGGCGGTGCGTTCGGCATTCGCCTCCGGCACATCCTGCGAGTCGCGGTACGTCGCCATCAGGGTCTCGGCGAACGTGTGCGGGTCGGCGTCGGCGTACCGGACCAGCGCGATTTCCGGGTCGTCAAGGGGTGGAAGCGCGGGCGGGGAATCCAGCGACAGGTGAAGGATGGACGTGACGGGGTGGAACCCGTGGCGGGTCAGCACGTCCGCGCGGGCCTCCTCGCCGGGGTCGAGGAACGCCTGCGCGACGGTGATACCGGCGTCGGGGAACCGCGCGACCGCCGCGACCGTCAGCGCCTCGCGGACGGCCTCCGAAAGGCCACCGGGCGGCAGCACCACGGCCGACCCGCCGGGCAGGTGTTGCGCCACGATGCCGCCGACGGGCGTTTCGCCCTCGCGCGCGAGGAGGACGCCGGCCGGTGTGACTTCCCCGTTCAGTATGAGTTGAACCAGCCAATCCGCGCGGCGGGTGGCGAGCGGTTCGCGGAGGTGGGCGAACGCCCACGCGGCCACGTCCGGCCACTCGGCGGGCGTGGCGACGGTGACGCGAACGGGGCCAAGCATGGTTGCGGTCCGGGGCGCGGATGCGAGGAACGTTTCATCCGTGGCGACGGAACGAGCCGACACAGACCACAACCGGCAACCTCGTATCCACACGGACACAGGCGGGGAACGACAAACAGTCGGTTCCTACCGATCGACCTCGCCCATCACGACATCCAAGCTGCCGACGATGGCCGGCAGGTCGCCGATCAGGCAGCCGCGCGTCAACTCGTGGATGACGCACAGGTTGCTGAAGCACCCCGACCGCGCCCGCACCCGCAGCGGAACCGGCTCCTTGCCCGGCCGGCCGATCACATGGAAGCCCATCTGCCCGCGCGGGCACTCGGTCTCGACGTACACCTCGCCGGGCGTCAGGTTCTTCGGCGGTTCGACGCGGTGCGAGTACGTCGTCGCGGCCAGCGCCCCCAACTTCTTCGCCGCCTCGCCCTTCGGGTCGGCCTTGGCCGCCGGGCCGTGTTCGGCTTGGTGCGCCTCCCACTCGGCTTGCAGTTTCGCGTACCGGTCCAGCGCCTGCTCGCAAATGCGAATGGCTTGCACCACTTCCATCATCCGCACGTAGAAGCGGTGCCAGCAGTCGCCGATGACGGACCCCGGCGGGGCGTTGTCGAACGGCGGAATCGGGATGTCGAACTGGTATTGCTCGTACCCGGAGTACGGTTCCGTCTTCCGTAAATCCCAATCCGGGTCGCCGTTCCGCTTGTCCAGGGAGGCGCGCAACACCGGGCCGGTGCAGCCGTAATCCAGCGCCATCGCCTTTGTTAAAATGCCAACACCGGCCGTGCGCTTCACGAAGATGTGGTTGTTCGTTAATAGCGCGTGATACTCCGGGATACGCGGCTTGAAGTAATTCAAAAACGTCCGGCAGCGGTCGAGCCACCCGGCCGGCAAGTCGTCGTGCGCGCCGCCGACGGTCAGGTAGCTGTACGTCAGCCGTGCGCCGCACACGTCTTCAAACAGGTCGAGGATGTGTTCCCGCTCGCGGAAGGCGTACAGGAACGGGCTGAAACTGCCCAGGTCGAGGCCGTACGCGCCCATGCCGACGAGGTGCGAGGCGATGCGGTTCAACTCGCCGATTAACACGCGCAATATTTGCGCCTTTTCGGGCACCGTCGCGCCGCACAGTTTCTCCACGGCCAACGAATAGCCGAGGTTCATATTCACCGCCGCCAGGTAATCCATCCGATCCGTGTACGGGATGAACTGGATCGGCGTGACGTTCTCGCCGATCTTCTCCGCGCAGCGGTGCAGATAACCCAGGTGCGCGACGACGTTCGACACCACCTCGCCATCGGTGGTCAGCGCGAGCCGCAATACTCCGTGCGTGGACGGGTGTTGCGGACCCATGTTGACGAGCATCTCGTCGGTGCGAACGTCGAACTCGACGACGGTGGGGTCGGCGGACGCGATCATGGCGGGGGTCTCAGGGCAGGCAGCGGACGTGGGGGTAGGCGAGGATTTTTCGGTCCTCGGTGACGATCTCGATGTCCAACAGCCTCGCGGTGGCGACCAGCATTCGATCCGCCGGATCCTTGTGGAACGGGTCCGGCAAGCGGGTCGATTCGATGGCGATCTCCGGCGAGAGGGAGAGGAGTTGGACGCCGGGATACGCCAACGCTGTCCTCACCCAATCGTCGATGGGCATCGGCAACGCGAGTCGGTGTCCGGCCACCAACATCGCCACTTCCCAGCAACTGATCACGCTGACACCCAAGCCGGTCGGTTCGTGAGCCTGCAACCGCGCGCGGCGGTGTGCGCTCAGGACGGGGTCGTCGGCGACCCACCAAACCCAGATGCGCGTGTCGAGGAGGATCACGTCAGGCACTCCCACTCGTCGGGGTCGCGCGCGGGACCGAAGGGGTCGTCGTATTTGTACGGCGTCAACCCCCGCAGCGGATACCGGCCGCCTTCCGTCGGGTCGGCGACGGCGGTGGACACCTGGACTTCGACCGTTTCCCCCGTGGCGAACGGCAACTTGTCCAGTACCAGCTTGCCGTCGGGTTGAACGACGGCGCGGATTGTCATCGTGGTCACGGTCGGCCCTCCTCGGATGAGGGGATTGTACCCCCGATGGCTCACCGCCGCATGCGCAGGCGTTCGGACAAGCCCACCCGGAGTCGCGGCCCGTAGGTTGGCGGGCACGGCCCGCCGATCATCACCGGGGCCGGTGCGATCCAGACCGGCGGGGCGTATTGAATCGGCGCGGGCGACGACACTTGCGGGAACGCGAACACCGGCGGGGGGAACGGCGAGTACGGCATCGCGGGCGCAGAGACCTGCGGCGGCGGCGGCGGCGCGACCGGCTTCGGCGCGGCGGGTGCGGCCGCGTCCGACTCGGCGAGCGCGTAGGCCAGAATCCAGGCGGTGCCGCCGCTACGGGCGAAGGCCGTCGGCTTGTTGTCGAGGGGCAAGGTCCGGAACAAGCGGGCCAGGATGTGCGCCCCGGCCAGCAGGCTTTCCGGAGGGTACACCGCGCGCACCTTCTTCAGCTCGGCCTCGGCGGCGGCCCGCAGCGACGGGGCCGCGATGCCGGACAGGTCCACCGCCGGGAACGCCGTCGGGTCT
>Ga0105047_10019960_pt1 | contig 10317 bp, 9 predicted proteins | sample MAT04_FD_78384 | JGI IMG/M metagenome (GOLD analysis project Ga0105047, IMG submission 78384) | Freshwater microbial communities from Lake Fryxell liftoff mats and glacier meltwater in Antarctica - MAT-04 (megahit assembly) | ecosystem: Environmental > Aquatic > Freshwater > Ice > Liftoff... | reverse complement strand
GAACGAAAGACTCTCAGGCTCTCAGCCGCACAGCCGCCGCAGGCATGCCGCATGCCAGCTGTATCCACATGCACCAAGCCACAGCAGCATGCGCCGGCGCGCACACCCGGCGCGCCGCAGTCCATCATCGTCAACGTTGTACTGCTGCCTCCCATGCCGGGGCAAGTGGTTCGGGCTGGTGAGGTGAATGCCATCGCTGCGGCGGCGCAACCACCCGGCCATGCAGTCGGATCGCGGCCGACTGCCTTGTCGCCTGCACAAGCTGAGGCTGCGGCCGCAAGCATCCAGCCTGTGCTGTTCGAGGAGGCGGGACAGGTCGACGCGAGCGGCGCCCTGCCGTCGCGATCGCTGGCGCTGTTGCACACCTGCGGCCTGTTGGCCGCACCCCTGCCCGAGAGCGTGGGCGGTGGCGCAGGCCTGAATGCGCCGCATCTGCGGCGGTCGCTGTTGCGTGTGCTGGCGCACCTGGGGCGCGGTAGCCTGCCGGTCGGGCGGCTGTACGAAGGCCACGTGAATGCCCTGGGCCTGATCGAAGCGTTCGCAGCGCCTGAAGCGGCTGCGCGCTGGTTCTGCGACGCCGCAGCCGGGCACTTGTTTGCGGTCTGGAACACTGAAGACGCCGCCGGCCTGCGCCTCGTCGCCGACCAGCCGGGGCGCTGGCAGCTGCAAGGCGCCAAGACCTTTGCATCCGGTGTCGGTACCGTCAGCCGGGCCTTGTTGACGGCCCGCGACGACGCTGGCGGCTGGCAGATGCTGGTTGTCGACACCGACATCCATCAGCCGGAGATCGACCGCGCGTTCTGGAAGCCGCTGGGCATGCGCTCTACGGGCAGCTTCAAGGCCGACTTCAACCACTGCACTGTGCGAACGACCGACCTGGTCGGTGCGCCTGGCGACTACGGCCGTGAACCTGCGTTCAGCGGCGGTGCGGTGCGCTTCGCCGCAGTGCAGCAAGGCGGCATCGAGGCCGTGTTCGACGCCACGCGCGCCTTCCTGGTCCGCCTGGGGCGCACCGACGATCCGCACCAGCGCGCCCGGCTCGGCGAGATGGCGGCGTGTGTGGCGGGTGGTCGCCAGTGGCTGCTGGCCGCCGCACAGCATGCCGTTGCACCGGCCGACCCGCCCGCCGAGTCCGGCCGCGCCGTGGCGCATGCGCACCTGATGCGCACGGCCATCGAAAGCAACGCGTTGCGCGTGCTGCAGTTGGCCGCGCGGTCGGTGGGTGCGCGTGGCCTGCTCGCGCCCGAGCCGTTCGAGCGACTGCACCGCGACCTGACCCATTACCTGCGGCAAGCCGGCCCGGACGCGGCGCTGACCGCCGCCGGCACCTACGTGTTGTCGCACGCTGCCCCCGCCTACGCGCTGTGGAACGAGTAGCCCACGCCTCCGCTCTGCAGCCAGCGTGCCTGGGCGCGGTGGTGGTCATCGCGCCGCACCCGGACGACGAGTCGATCGGCTGCGGCGGCCTGATCGCGCAGTTGCGACGGCAGGGGCAGTCCGTGGCCGTGCTGCTGCTGAGCGACGGCGCCTTGTCCCATCCGCAATCGCTGCGCTGGACCCGGCCTGCGCGTGTTCGCCTGCGGCTCGCCGAGTTCCACCTTGCCTTGCGGGCCCTGGGTGTCGGCACCGACAGCGCGCGGGCATTGCAGTGGCCCGATGGTGCGCTGCCGGATACCGGTGCGGCGGGTTTTGATGCTGCAGTGACGGAGCTGGCGGCCTGCCTTGCCGCGCTGGCGCCGGCTACCTTGCTGGTGCCATGGCGGCGCGACCCTCACCCGGACCACCGCGCCGCAAGCGCGCTCGCGCGGGCGTCGAATGCGGGCCTGGCACGCCCGGCGCGCGTGCTCGAGTACCCGGTGTGGGCGCAGCAACGGGGGTCCGACGCCGAGCAGCCCCGCGTCGGCGAAGCCAGCCATTGGCGCGTCGACGTCGCCGCAGTCGTCCACAACAAGCTGCAAGCAATCGCCGCGCACAAGTCACAGCTCGGCGGCGTGATCGACGACGACCCCGGCGGCTTCGTGCTGCCGCCGGACATGCTGGCGCGCTGTGCGCAACCGTTCGAGACCTATTACGAGGTCGTCGACCCATGACACCAATATCGCTGCAACCGTCCTATTTCGATCAGGTCTACGCCGCCAACGCAGACCCGTGGTCGTTCGAGACCAGCGACTACGAGCGCGCCAAGTACGCCGCCACGCTGGTGGCCTTGCCGGCGGCGAAGTACGCCCAGGCGTTCGAGATCGGCTGCTCCATCGGTGTCCTCACCGCACTGCTGGCCACACGCTGCCAGCACCTGCTGGCGGTGGACGTGGCCGACGCAGCGTTGGCCTGCGCCCGAAAGCGCTGCGCAGGCTTGCCACAAGTCGACCTGCAGTGCATGCAGGTGCCGAACACCGTGCCGCCCGGCGACTTCGACCTGATCGTGCTGTCGGAGGTTGGCTACTACTGGTCGCCCGACGATCTGCAGCGCGCGCTGGACTGGATGTTGGGTGCCGTGCGCAGCGGCGGCCACCTGGTGCTGGTGCACTGGACGCCGGTCGTCGCCGACTATCCGCTGACAGGTGACGACGTGCACGCCATCGCCGGCCGGCAGGCCAGCAGCCGGGGCTGGGCCCACCGCGTTGGCCAGCGCCACGCGCGCTACCGCATCGACGTGTTCGAGTCCCCTTGAGCGCTGGCGGTCTGCTGGCGCCGGATCAGGCTGCGCAGCACGACGAGCGCCTGCGAGGTGCGCATCAACGGCAGCGCTTCGGCGCTGGCGGCCAGGCGTTGTGCATCCAGGTGCTGCCACAGCGCACCGAACGCCGGTGACGCGCGGGCGACGCGCCCGATGGTGCCGGGTGGCAAACGCAGCCGCGCGTCGAGATCGTCAGGCAGATGTCGCAGGAGGGCAGCGCCGTGGCGCTCCCAGGCACGGCGCAAGGCAGCGCGCACCGACAGCGCCTCGGCATGGCAGCGGGGGTCCCCGACCAGCGGGTCGTGGTGGTGCGGGGCGGCCTGGGCCCACTGCCGGAGTTGCCAAGACAAGCCGACAGCGGCGCGCCCGTCGGTCCGGCTGGACGTGACCACCCGCACCAGCGGGCTGTGGCGCACCCGCAAGTCAACACGCTCGAGTGCACGAATCAATGCCTCGTCTTCCAGGAAAGGCACGTCGGGCACGCCGCCAGCCAGGCGGTAGGCGCGCGCAGTCACCGCCAGGCTGGCGCCGAAGTGCTGGTGGTGGCGGGGCCAGGGGTCGAAGGGCTGCGGATCGACCAGACTGGCCAGACGCGAACGCAGCAACGCATGGGCGGCGTCGACGCGCTGGATGCGCAGGGCCGCCGGCGACGTGTGCTCACAGTTGTCGGTCAGGATCCTGCCGCCGACGGCGTCGCTGCCGAGGTCCAGCTCGCGCCAGGTGGCGGCCAGCCAGTCCGGCGCCACCCGGGTGTCGGCGTCGGTACTGGCGATGGCCGCCGCCGGACGGCCGATCGCTTCGAGCCGGGTCGCCGCCTGGTCCATCAGCTGGCGCCTCACGTAGCCGATGTTGGCCTGTGCTGGCGGAAGCGATGCTTCGACGACATGGAGCCCGAATCCGCGTTGGCTGGCGGCGAAGCAGCGGGCCACGGCCGCTGTCGCGTCGTCACAATTGTTGGCCAGCAGCAGCACTTCGAAGCTGCTGCGGTCCAACGGCCTGCCGTCGCAGCCGACCTGCGCGGCCAGGGCGGCCAACGACGCTGGCAGGTGCGCGGCTTCGTTGCGTGCCGGCAGCACGACGACGGCCCGCAGTGCGGGGCCTGGTGGTGGCAGGGCCGACCAGCCCGCCGTACTGCGCGACAACGCGCCTTCTCCATCGAGCCGAGCGTCGTCACCCACACGCTGGCACCTGTCCTGACCATCCATCAGCGCCGGCGCCCGCCGAAGCCGTTCAGATCGGCCTGCTGCCCGGGCCGGGATTCACCGCTCATGCGATGGCCTGCCCGCAGCCTGGCGCAGTGGCATGTCGGGCAGCGACCTATCGAGCGCCGCAGATGCGCCGCTGAACCTGCGGCTTGAATTGGGCGTGCCGAGCAAGCCCAACAGGCCGACCAGCAAGAGTGGCAAGAAGATCCACAGGGGGACAAAAGAATCGAGGGCTGAAGTAACGTCCATTGGGAACCTCCGTCGGGCAGATTCGGTTGCACGGGCAACACCGGATTGGCAGGGCATCGGCACGACCTCGGCCGTCATGGCCTTGGCCAAACCTGGCAAGCGGCATGCCGGGAGCGCCGCCTGCCACGTGCCGCACGCATGACCGATCGGCATGCAGCGCGAGACGACCGGTTTCGGTGTCCGAGCAACCAGGAAGACGACATGAAGAAGACTCCATTGCTGCTGGCTGCCACGGCGTTGATCCTGGTGTCGATTCCGGGCTGCGCTGTCTGGCGCATCGCGCAATCGGCCGAGCTGGCGCGGCGCAGTGAAGCACTGCAGGCCACGCCGAGTGAGCCTGCATTGCGCCTGCTGGTGGTGGGCGACAGCACCGCTGTCGGCACTGGCGCCAGTTCGCCCTCCGCCAGCCTGGCCGGGCTGCTTGCCGCGCAGTTCCCGCGCCTGCTGATCGAGAACCGGGCCAGTGACGGCGCCACCTTTTCCGGCCTGGTGGCGCAGCTGGCCGGCGACAAGCCATACGACATGGTGCTGGTGCAGGCGGGCGGCAACGACGTGATCCGCCTGCGCGACATGGACGCCGTGGCGCGTGACATCGAGCGCGTCACCGCACTGGCGCGCCAGCGTGCGCCGTTCGTGGTGCTGATGCCTGCCGGCAATGTCGGCAACGCGCCGTTCTTCTTCCCGCCGATGTCGTGGTGGATGACACAGCGCGCGCGGCAACTGCACGCCCATGTGCAGGCCAGCGCAGCACGGTCAGGTGCGGTCTATGTCAGCTTGTTCCAGGAGCGCGAAAACGACCCCTTCGCACGCCAGCGCGACTTGAATGCGAAGGATGGTCTGCACCCCAGCGACGCCGGCTACCGCGTGTGGCTGGACCAGCTGATGCGGCAGGCTGACCTGCGGCAACGCCTGGCGGCAGCGGCGCAGCCGTAGCGAGCAGCGACCGCAACAGCATCCCCTGCAACTGTTTCAGGTTGATCGGCTTGACCAGATAGTCAGCCGCGCCCAGCCTCAGGATGTGATCGACGTCTCGCGCGTTGCGTGGCCGGTGCACAGCACCACCTCGCTGTCGTCCATGGCCTGCGGATCGGCCAACGGGGCCATGCTGTTGCCATCGGGCAGGCGCAAGTCCGGCAGCAGTTTGTCAGGCTCCTGCAGCGTGCGCTGCCGCCTGGCGTCGCGCAGGGTCCTCAGATTGCGGCGGTCCGGATGGTCAGACTTTCGGGTGCCTGCTGCGCGCCCATGGGGCCGACACGGCTTTGCAGCCAGCCGGCCAGACGCACAGCGGTGGTGTCCCAACTGCGGCCGCTGAGCCGGGCCTGGGCGCGGGCTTGCCTGGCGCGGGCGTGGTGGGTCGATTCTGCCAACGCGCTGTCGCAAGCACCGACAAAGGCGTCGCTGCCCGCCGCACAGTACAGCCCGGCGTCACGCCAGCCGCGCAGTTCGGGCAACGGCGTGGCGACCACCGGCAGTCCGGCGCCCAGGGCTTCCAGCACCTTCAGAGGCAGGCCCGGCCGCGTGGCCGCACTATCGACAAACGGCAGCACTGCCACGCGCCAGCGTGACATCAGCGCGGGCAGCAGCCGGTACGGCTGCTCGCCCAGCCAATGCAGGTTGGGCCGGCGTGGCAGGCTCTGCGGGTCGATTTTCACCACCGGGCCGACGAGGACGATCTGCCAACGCGGCCGGGCACGGGCCACGGCGGCCAGCAGCGCCAGGTCCATGCGCTCGTCGATCACCCCCGCAAAACCCAGCTGCGGACCGGCGACTTGCACGGCCAGCGTGGCGGCTTCCATCGCGTCCCAGCCATGGTGGTGCCGCGACGCAGGCGAGAACACCGCGTGGTCCAGCCCGTTGCGCAACACGGTCAGCCGCGCGCCGGCCAGGGCGCGGCGCGGCAAGGCCAGTGATTCGGTGGCGCACACCACGCCGTCAGCGGCGCAAAGCAAGGCGTCTTCCTGCCTTTGCAGCTGCGGCGGCGCGCCCTGGAAAGCCGCGAGTTCGTCGGCGCAGTCGTAGAACACGCGCCGCGGCCGCAGCGTCCAGGGCAGGTCGTCCAGCAGCCCACGCGCCAGCGGCCAGGCCGTGGGCGTGGCAAGCCAGACCGTGTCCACATCCAGACCACGGTCGGTCAAGCCATCGCGCAACAGGCGCTGCAACGCGTGCTGCTGCGCGGCGCAGAAACCAGGCTGGAGCTCGGCGCCCGGCGTGTGGGGCACGACCACGTGGATGTGCGGGCCGGCAGGCACCAGGTCCAGCCGCGGCGGCCCGGTGCCGGGCAACGGCTCCTCGACGAAGACCAGATGCCAATCGCCCATCGGCCCTGCCAGCCGCTGCAAGAGCTGCCGGCTGCGATGGCGAACGAAGTCCCAGCGCAGGTGTGAAAAGGCCAGCAGCACCGGCCGGCGCTGCGGCGCAACGTCGGCGTGCTGCCACTGGCGCAGGGCGCCCATCGCCTCGGGCTCGGCGAAGCGCCGCAGCGTGCGCGCGCCCGCCACGCCCCGTTCGTCGACATGCCACAGCCCGCTGCGGTGCCACTGCGTCGCGTCGTGCCAATCGGGCCGGTCGACCAGCGGGTACACGCACAGGCCCAGCACAGGCACACCCGACGCACCGGCGGCGCGTACTTCGGCGGCAATCTCGTGCAGCCAGGCGGCCCGGCCGACTCCGACATGGCTGGTTTCAGACACCACCATCGGCCGCGCATACCGCTGCGCCGCCTCGGCCAGCAACAGTGCGAAGCGGCTGCGCCGCGGGTCGCGGCTGGCCCAGTCCAGCGATTCGTCGCTGCCGACGACCCACTGGCTGTTGTGGTAATGGTTGACGCCGACGATGTCCAGCCACGCCGGCGTGCCGCCGAGGGACGGTTCCAGTGTGCCGGCCAGCATGTCCCAGGCCTGCCACTGCCAGCTGCGCACCAACGCAGCGTGTTCCGCCAGGTCGTCCCGGCCCAGAGGCTGCACCACATGCACCAGCGGTTCGACATGCATGAACCGTGCTTCGGGCAGCTCGGCGCGGATGGCCCGCATCGCCTGGATCGACGCCGCTGCAAGCCTGCACTTGGCTGCATAGCCGAGGTCGCGCAGTGAACCGCCCGCGTCTGCCTGCGCCTGCCGCGTCAGGCCGGCATGCAGGTTGTTGGGCGCAGCGAACATCGTCGGCTGCGCCGCCGCCCAGGCCAGAAAGCTGATCTCGTTGATAGGCGTGAAGACCGGCGTGTGGCCCGCAGCGCGCTCGGCCGGGCCGAGCACCCGCGCCACCTCGCCCGCAAAGCGCGCCAGGCGCTCGATCATCGTGTCGTCATGCAGCGAGAGGCCGGCGGGCAAGCCGTAGTGCACAACAGTCCACAGCACCTGCAGACCGTGGCGGTGGGCGCTGGCCTGCGTGCGCAGCGCCCGGCGCAGATCGATGGCGCCTGAGGCCGACTCAGACAAGCGCCAACCGACGCTTTCGCGCACGCAGCGCATGCCGGCCTGCGCGGCACGGCGGTGGTCTTCTTCGAGGCGTGCCAGATGCCCGCTTGCGGCCACGAGGTCCAGTGCCATGCCGCTCCCGTTGACATGGTCAGCGCCTTCGAAGCCGCCCATCCAGAAGCCGTGGAACGGGCTGTCGGTCGGCGGCGTCGCGGCCTGCGCGGGTCGGGGCATTGGTTTCACCGTGACCGCTCGGCAAGCGGTGTGCCGCACCTTGCCCGGCGCGATGCCCGTGGTGCGGCGATCGTTGCCACAAGGCGGGCGATGTGTGCAACCGGGCACTGCGCTTGCCCTGTCGCCGCATGCACACCTACAGATCGCAGCTGCCCGCAACATCCATCTCGGCGGCTGCTTACGACACCCTGGTGGTGGGTGCAGGTTTTGCCGGCAGCGTGATCGCTGAACGGCTGGCAAGCCAGGCCGGCGAACGCGTGCTGGTGGTGGACCGCAGGCCGCACATCGGCGGCAATGCCTTTGACCGCTATGACGAACACGGCTTGCTGGTCCACCCCTACGGGCCGCACATCTTTCACACGAACTCAGCGGACGTGTTCGGCTACCTGTCGCAATTCACCCGGTGGCGGCCGTACCAGCACCGCGTGCTCGCCAGCGTCGACGGGCAACTGCTGCCGATGCCGATCAACCTCGACACGGTCAACCGCCTCTACGGCCTGCAATTGAATGCGTTCGAACTCGACAGCTTCTTTGCTCGCCATGCCGAGAAGGTCGGCCAGGTGAAGACTTCCGAGGACGTGGTCGTCTCGCGGGTGGGCCGGGATCTGTATGAAAAGTTCTTCCGCGGTTACACGCGCAAGCAATGGGGTCTGGACCCGAGCGAGCTCGACGCCAGCGTGACCGCCCGCGTGCCCACGCGCACCACGCGAGACGACCGTTATTTCACCGACACCTACCAGGCCATGCCCTTGCACGGCTACACCCGGATGTTCGAGGCGATGCTGGCAAACCCGAAGATCCACATCATGCTGAACACCGACTACCGCGACGTGGTGCATCTGCTGCCGTGGAAGAAGATGGTCTATTGCGGGCCGATCGACAGTTTCTTCGACCATCGCCACGGCAAGCTGCCTTACCGCAGCCTGGCTTTCGAGCACGTCACCGTGCAACCGCCCGCAGGCCAGGCGCTTGTGCAGCCGGTCGGCACGGTTAACCACCCCAATGACCACGCGTACACCCGGGTCACAGAGTTCAAGCACCTGACCGGGCAGGCCCACGCCGCCTCTTCGCTGGTGTACGAATACCCGCAGAGCGACGGCGACCCCTACTACCCGGTTCCGCGTGCCGAAAACGCGACCCTCTTCCGACGCTACGAGGCCGAAGCCGAGGAGCTCAGTGACGTCACCTTCGTGGGCCGGCTGGCCAGCTACCGGTACTACAACATGGACCAGGTGGTCGGGCAGGCACTGACCACCGCCAAGCGCATGATGCGGCCGGCCCCGCGTTGACTGCGTGGCCCCCCATGCAGGAGGCGCGCGCAGCCCGGTAAGCGGTTTTGCACGCTCTGCAGCCGTGGCGGGGCGGGATCGGTTCGACCTGCGGGAGTTGCAGCTCCCGTTCGCATCCGCGCTGCTCGTCCAGGACGGCGGTGCACCTGCTGGCACCGACCATCGCCTGGGAATCTCCCACCAGCCAACGCCGGTGGCACAACGTCAGCGCCCCCGACACCGGTTCGACAGGCACATGGCAGGGGGCAACCAGCTGGACGGGCGGCGGCAACCCATCGACACCGTTCGCCAGGCTGAGGGGCTTGATGCGTGCCTGCAATGGCTGCAGTTACAGCAAACCTGTCGGCAAAGCCTTCCCGGCAGTTGCGGAGGAAGATCAGAGGAAGGTCGCGGTGCTTGGCAGTAACAGTGGCTGGTGGCGTTGCGGCGCCTTCCAGCGACCGTGGAGAACGCTGCATGCTGAAAGCTGGCGGCATGAAATGAAAAATCAAATCGCGTGCCCGCTGTGCGTTCAGTTGCCGTGCGGTGATGCCCGCACTGTCAGTTTTCCCAGCGCTTGTTTCGCACCGGGGTTTCTGGTCGGACGCTTCCATCTGTGGCCGAGACCGACGCCGTGCGCGAATTCGCTTGTCGCCCGGGCCAGACCCTGCCAGACCCGGCCAGACCCAGTGAACGCGACAACCCGGCAGCGCTGGGCTCCCACGCCGTGCCGCTGGGCCTGGCAGCCGGCCAGATGGCGGGCCCAGCGGCGCAGCGTGGGCATGTTCATCGTGTTGCACGGCGCGTGGAACCCTGGCGACAGGTGCCTCGCATGAATCCCCGGCCCGGTTCGCGGGTTGTCTGTACGGCATCGAACGGTCAAGGGCACCTGTGCATGGGAGCATCCTTTCAACTTTTTCGCTTCAGCTTGGCACCCACACCTTCAATCGATCAGGTTCCGCCGCCGCCGCCGTTCTTGCGTGGCGGTGGCGCCATGGGCCAGCGTCTGCGCGATTTCGATTGGGCCGCCACCGACCTCGGCCCACCGGGCGCCTGGCTGGCGGGCCTGCGCGCTGCGGTAATGACGATGCTGACGACGCGCCACCCGCTGTTCGTCTTCTGGGGCGCGCAGCACCTGTGCCTATACAACGACGCCTGCAGCCAGTCCCTGCGTGCCGACAAGCACCCGGCGATGCTTGGCCAGCCAGGGCAGCAGGCCTGGCCCGAGATCCGGCACATCATCGGCCCGCAGATCACGCAGGTGATGGCCG
>Ga0105047_10019959_pt1 | contig 10317 bp, 2 predicted proteins | sample MAT04_FD_78384 | JGI IMG/M metagenome (GOLD analysis project Ga0105047, IMG submission 78384) | Freshwater microbial communities from Lake Fryxell liftoff mats and glacier meltwater in Antarctica - MAT-04 (megahit assembly) | ecosystem: Environmental > Aquatic > Freshwater > Ice > Liftoff... | reverse complement strand
GTATAGGTTCCTTTCGCAAGTGTAAGCGAATAAAATCCGTAGGAGTTGGAACGTGCACCTTGTGTGCTAGATTCTTTTACACGAACTGTGGCACCTATCAAATCTTCTCCGTTCCGGGCATCTTTAATAGAGCCGTCGATGGTAAATTTTTGTGCAGATACTAAAGCGGGCGCACAAAAAAGGAAGAAGAGGACAGTCAGGATACGGATGTTCAGTTTGCTGAACGTAAAAGATTCGAGAGTTACTAATTTCGTCATATAGAAGTAAATATTTAAACGGGGGCAAATGTATTTCAAACGCTTCGTTGGCAATGTTATTTTTAGACGAAAGGTAGAGAGGGACGGCAACACCGTATATGTATTTGCAATAGTCAATTAGGAATGAACGAAACATCTGCTGTTCCGCACCTGCCGGACCATTTTACCATTTCATTTGGGCTGAAAGGTAAATGGATTTGGTTTAAACTAAACTTTAGTAATGATATTTTGGGCGGCAGACAGGCTTTACGTTCCAATCCGCAACCGATCAGGGCATCGGTTCCGGGATTTTCACTTCAATCCTTGCCGCAATGCACGTTCACTATTGACAATTTCTTTCCATTGCAAATTTAGTTTAGCCAAAACAAATCCTTTCTCCTCCCTACGGATGATTCGAAAACACAAAATTTGAAATATTAGATTCAATCATCACAGTATCTAATATATCTACATTCCCATCGCCGTTCAGATCTCCTGCTTCATATCCGGAATAAAAATTATTGATACCTGTTTCCAATTCGATCAGATCAATAAGGTCGATACTCTCTCCCATATCTTTTACAATATCGCCACTAAAGAAGGCGTATTTAATTGGAGAGTTTGAAATTAATACCTGGTTCGCTCCATAGGCTTTTGTATCTGCATCCGAAAAATTATAATTCACTATTTGGCCCATTGTTACGGGCAAGGCAGACCATGTTTCTACAGAATTTCTATGTTTGACAACAATGTATTTATTGCCAGAGGCTAGTGGGAAAATACAAGTTGCTGTGCCATTCTGATTCAAGACAGCTTTTGTAGTAGCGCTTGTTGCATACGTAACTGCGTCATGCAATTCCACAACAATCGTATCACAAACCCCTGCATTGCTAGGTTGTAATTGGTTGGCGAGTACAGGTAACATTTGCGTAGTTCCATTCCAATAACCTTCAATAAAACAAGTTAGGTTTAATGTAGTAACACATTGAACAGCCAGGTGTAACGTTGCTATTGAATCACAACCAACCGCATTGAGTGATGTATGAGTATATATACCTGTAGATGTGTAGGTATTTCCATTCCATGCATAAGAACTTCCACAGGGAACAGTTACCACCGAGGAAGAAGAAGTAGTTGGATTCACCGTGATCGTTTTTGTAGCTGTCTTTGTGCAACCGTATGCGTTCGTTGCTGTAACCGTATAAGTTGTACTTGCATTCATTCCAAATGCATTAACAGAAGCCCCTGATGTAGATGATAAATAAGTTGGTGGCGACCAGGTATAAGGGCTTGCAAGACCACCTATGATGTTTACGGTGTAATCTTCTACCTCGCCAAAAGCTGCATATCCACAGGCATTGTTCCAGGCACTTTGTGCACCATTTGCAGGATTACCACCATTATTCAAGCGTATCCGCATACGAGTCGATCCGTTTAGTGCATTTGTCGGAATAGTAAGATTAGCAGTAGCTACAGAAATGAATCCTGTAGAAATACTGCTTGCCAGTACTACAGTCTCTTCATTCGCATTACTAAATACTCCATCATGATCATAATCTATCCATACAAATATTTCATTCCAGGCCGAAGACGCGTAGATTGAAACACTTATAGGATATGTTGATCCTGCGTTCAGTGTGGTCGACACAGAAGTAAAATTTTCATAATTGTTTACACCCGAACAGGCTGAGGCATTATTAATACCAGCCAACTGAACATTGCTAATATGAAACGTAGGCAAAACTGCACATGTATTGCTTGTTCCCGCTGCACAATAAGGGGTAGCTAATGGAACAGAAACGCTCAGCGTTGAGTTATTACCTTGGCATACAACAGGGTTCGATGCAGTAATACTACTTAATACCGGTGCTGGAATTACGGACACAGTAGTTGTTCCTTGTGTACTGCATGTTGCAAAACTTCCCGTTGTATTATCAACGGCGAGTAAGGTATACACTGTGGTCTGGGAAGGTGTTACGGTTACAGTATTTCCTGACATAAAACCGGGATGCCAAGTGTAGGTAAAATTAGGATCATTAGGGCTGCTGACACTTAGTACTGATGAATTTCCTTGACAGATCAACGGGGAGGAATTAGTGATGACGATTAGTGGAGCTGGTGTTACATTCGCTAGGACAGGTGTGCGGATTTCCTCACATCCTCCTATGTTGTACTCAAATTCTACACGACCAAGCCTAGAGGAAGCAGTACCCAAATTATCGCCTACAATGTATGGAGCATTCGAGGCTAATCCCCCAAGAGATTTTAAGGGGTAAAAATCTAACTGACTGCCTGCAATTGCAACAGGTACAGGATTTGAAGTAAACGCAGAAAACGATGCGATATTATTTCGCTGACCCATGATAGCAATGACATCTCCAGGGGCAATACTAATAGTACAAGGAATAACACCAATATTCGTATCGTTTTGCGTTAGGAAAAGAGTCGTAAAGGCACTCGTTCCGCCTGTATTAAAAAGTGGAGGAGTAATACCTCCATCAAACTTTAAAATAGCTATATTCTGTGTCGATCCGGACAGTATCCCGGAAGAAGGAACATGGACACCTTTAATTGTGAACGCAATAGGAGAAGTGAACCAATACCCATACGTATATGCACTCGAAGAATAAGGAATATCTTCAGGTGGCATAACAGAAGTTGCAATTCCTCCTAAGCCTGGCAACGCACTGACATAGAAATTAATACTCGATGTTAGTGCGGGGGTTGTAAAAGAGTTACCTGTACCTACTAATAAACCACCGGTTGGAGAATCATACCAATGTGGTGTAGAACCTGATGTAGATGTCGCACTTAATACAACACTATTTCCTGAACAAGAAGTGCCCCCAATTGTGGTTAGGATAGATGCCGCAGGATAAACAACAACAACAGAACGGACATTGGATATGAGACTTGTTGATTGACAGCTTACCACCGCCCTAAACCAAGTTGTTTGTGTCATAGGATTAGAAGGTATATAGGTTGGCAAGCCGGTTCCTACGTTTGTCCATGGTCCAGCATTGCTGCTTGTTGATGATTGCCATTGAATGGCACCACCAGATGCTCCTGCTACCGTTAAGGTGGGAAAGCCTGATGTGCAAATTGTATCAATTGAAGAAGAAACAAAGCCAGGGGAAACAGTATTGGCAGTGATGATCGTCACTGTAGAAATATTTCCACACCCTGCATAAGTACCCGAGGAATTATCTGTTGCAATAACAGTATATGTTGTGGTCGTTGTTGGGCTAACAATAAACGGCCCTGGACCAATTGCTGTAAAACTTCCGGGGTAGGATATCCACGAATACGTATAATTGGGATTGGTAGGGCTGCTTACGCTGACCGTTGTAGATCCACCAGGGCAAAGAGTAGGATTCATTGCACTTGCGATAATGGGTGGTGCAGCATTTACTGAAGCCATTACGGTGGTCTTTGGAGATTCGCAGGCTATCTTGTTATAATATAATCTTCCATTCCATATAACCGGTGAAAGATTAAAAGAAAAATTGGCAACACCTGTTCCGCCATATCCTTCCTTTATCTGTACATTTGAATCTGATGCAACTAAATTTCCTAAACCAGTTCCATTAGTATAATGAAGAGAAGAATTACTTTTTAATGCAAAAGAATAAAGCCCTGGTTGTAGAGTAAGATTTAAATTTAGGGGAATGACACATAAAGAGATTGTAGGTGTACTCACGTAGGCAGATCCAAGATAAGTCCATCCACTTGTAGAATTGTTAAAACCTGTACCACTTCCTGAACGATAATAAATTTGTATTGTTGTTCCTGGATTTTCAACCTTGGTGGACAAACTATCTATCCGTATTGGATTAAGTATATTCATGTCAAATATAACCCCGGAAGAACCATTGTTGGATAACGTTGTCGTAAACAAATTCATAGGTGTCGATATTCCTTCAGATGCCGAAACAAAATAGGGTGTGGTAGTAGATATGTTTTGGGTTGTAAAGGTATTTCCGGTTGCCACAGGAATATTATCTGTAAGATTTTCATACCATTTTAGAAGTGAACTTCCTGAACCTGTTGCACTTAACGTAACAGGCCCATATCCGCATCGGGATCCGTTTACGGTTGATACTACATTCGGATCATACACATGTAGCGAATAGATAGATGAGAAAGCCGAATTCCCGTTACAACTTATCTGAGTGCGATACCAGGTGGTTTGTGTAACTGCGGTGGAAGGAGTATAGGATAGTCCACCAGTACCAACATTACTCCATGGTCCGCTTGAACTTACTGAAGATTGCTGCCATTGTATACTTCCTCCATACTGCCCATGAAGTGTCATAGTTGGCGTAGTGCTTACACAAATGGTTGCAGGCACTGATGTTATGCTACCGCCAATAGGGCCAACAGTTCTTGTGATTGGAGTCAATAAATTATTATTTGCAAAATTTGTATCGCCGGCTACATTCGTATACGCATTAAAAGTATAGGTCCCATTGCTTGCCATATTGAACGAAGGAAGCGTCACATTCATGCTTGCACCTGACGCAAGTGTCCCCGAAGAAACAGTTGCCATAAGAGTAGCAGATACAGTACCATTCACAGTACAATAAACTGTAGCAGGATTTAAACCGAAATTAATCGGGGCATACCCATAATTTCTGATTGCAACAACCACAGGTACCGATGAAGAATAACAACCGTTACTATCAGGCGAAACAAAGGTTGCAGCACCAAGGTCGATTGGATAAACGGTAAATTCAAAACACCCAATATCTGGTGTAACTGTGTTTCGTGAAGTTCCGTTTATATCAGTAGTGATACTTGTACTACTTCCCTGATTATCTACCAAAACATTTAAAGGAGTATAGTCATATATTGCAGGGTTTGTAAATCCGGGATCAATGCTAATACTTTGCTGATCCCAAATACTACCATTTGCATTCTTCCAGGCACTAAGCGTTGTAAAATTGAGTGTACTCGCTCCTGAGATATGCCCAGCTATATAGTTGGTCGTTCCCGTGGTTGAATGCATATACAGATTATTGTTTTCACAAATAATTCCCGTGGTCGATCCAAGATATAAACAATATTTTGCAGTCAGTCCGCCTCTACTTATACTGATAGTATTATTCCTTATTTCAATGCCTTCCGCATTGGAACCACATTGAATACCAAACGTTTTTGGTATTCCGGAATTAGGACCCGTTCCAGGATTGTCAAATGAAATTGTATTGTGAAACGCTTTAACATGCTTCGCACCCGAAAGATTTATTCCAACAAATTTCCCTATGGATTGCCTCATGTCTGAAATAATATTATTAGAAACTATGTTTTCATTTCCTGGGGAAGCGATAGCAACAACCTCTATAGCTTTTACATCTCCACCTATACAAACAGGACAAGAAATAAAATTCCTAAACTTATTCTTACTAACCATCGTATTTAAACATCCACTACCTACATAACAACCCTGTCCTCCAGATGAAGTGACATTTTGATTTTCAATTAGGTTTCCGGCTATAAGGGACCCGTTTTGTCCGGTTAACTGAATTGCTGTAAAAAAGTTTAAAATACTGCAATTTATAATCTTATTCCCTACACCGGAGCTTGTGCTATTTCCTTCCAGTATAATTCCCAGCTTGCCATAAATAGTACAACCAGTTACGAGATTATTATTTCCGGAAAGACCAAGACCGTTCGCTAATTTGATTGAGAAAGTACTTTGATAATAATCTGGGTTTGAAGAAAATATGCAATTAGAAAATATATTATTATCAGCACCACCTCCGAGCTGGCAAGTACTACCAATCAACATACCACCATTGGAAGTGCCACTATTCAAAATACCTGTACCACGTATTTTCAGAGAATTGACGCGAAAATAATCAGCCCCATCCAGTGAGAGTGTGTATGGTGCATAGGATTGAGTAGCCTCATAAGTCAGTTCTTCATTATTACCTAGAATGGTAATCGTATTAATCGCTGATGCTCCCGGAATCTCAGGAATATACACTTGCTCATTGTAAGGACCTGTTCCCGGAACTACAGAGATCGTAACTGGTGCACTGATACCGCAACTCAAGTGGTTCGCTGCATCTGAAAAGGATGAAAAGTTGTTACCACCAGTTGGAATCGTTTGATCAATGGTAAAATAACCACCCAAAGAAGTGGCACATAACGCTACCGCATCGACAGTGATGGTATAGTCTTCTGTTTCCCCGAATTCCAGCAATGAACATGCATCATTCGCATTCAATGGAAAAATATCCTTCTGTGAACGTATCCTCATTTTAATTATTCCGGCAGGCGCATTAAATGGCACAATGATTACCTGAGAAAAAGTAACGGGTGATGAAGATGAACTATTCATTCCAAGAAAGGCATATTCTGAGGAATCAAAAATTCCATTCTGATCCCAGTCAAACCAAACTGCCGCTTGTGTATGTCCGCTACTTAACGTAACATTCAATGGATAAGTATTTAAAGTAGAAACACTCGCAGTCGTTCCGGCAGTCGGCGCATAATTAGTATAGTAAGGTAGATTCACCGGAAACGAACTTGCATTAGAAATTGAGCCAAATGCCACATTTGAAATCCAGCCCACAGAACCTGAAGAAGTACCCGATTGAGTGTTGGGAATACAAGTACAGGCAGACGACAGATCAAGAGTGACAAAGACAGGATTGGATGCAACGACTAAGGCTCCGGAACCACATTTCACTTGACAAAAAATATGATCCGCTGCGGTCATTACCTGTGAATAATAGGCACCGTAAGCCCCTGTAATCGGACCTGCATCATTATTCCATTGATACACCACATTACTTCCAAGCGTTGGGTTTTGCAGACTAAAATTTACGGTCGTGCCATAACAGGCCGTTGCAGAACTCGCCAATGTATTGCCCGGATTAGGAGCCCCTACACATGAAGCGCTAGAATTTATTGTGATTACATAATCTTCTGTTTCGCCATACTCAAGTAAGGAGCACGCATTTGATCCATTTAATCCAAATCCATAATTCTGTGTACGAATCCTCATCCTGATTTGACCTGCTGCAGCACCTAGTGGCACTGTAATATTCTGGGTATAGGTAAAAGGATTTGTAGCAGTTGGATTGGTTCCAAGAAAGACATATTCAACGGAATCAAAAACTCCATTCTGGTTCCAGTCAAACCAGGCTCCGGCCTGTGAGAAACCGCTATTCACAATCAACGATAAGGGGTACGAACTTCCGGGTAATACACTGGTGTTTGTAGATGCAGTAGGTGGGTAATTTGTATAGAAAGGCGAGGTTGCCGGGAATGAACTAAGGTTTGATATTGTACCAAAACTGACATGAGATACCCAACCATAATATCCACCTGAGGTACCTGATTGGCTATTCGATGTACAGTAACAATTCAGATAGGTATCTAATGTAACACTGACAGGATTAGATAAAACAACTGGTCCCCCACTACAGGAGACCGCGCAATGTATGGTGAGAGGACCTGTCATAACTTTTGAATAGGTGGACGCAGTAGCACCCGCTATCAAACCTGTATTCGAGTACCATTGATAGGTTAATCCTGTTCCAGAAGGTTGATTTTGCAAACTGAAAACAACCGTTGAGCCATTACATGCAACGGTTGAACTCGCTATTGTATTGCCGGGGTTAGTCGTACCAGAACAAGGGAATGCCTGTTGGATATTAAACAAGTAATCTTCTGTCTCACCATTATTGTACGATAGACATGGCGTAAGCCCTGTTCCTGAGACCCCTTCTGCACAGATGACTCTCATGGCTGTCGGTCCGGTCAAAGCAGTATATGGAATACTAAACGTACCACTGACAATTTTATCGCCTGCTGGAGAATTTCCAGTGCATGCGCTCGCATTAGGCTCCGCATAAATAAGTTCTCCCACATCGGTAAATAATCCATTATGATTGTAATCAATCCAGAGAGCTACTCCATTTGCAACGTACGGAGCACCATCGCATTCATTGACTTTGATCTGGAAAGGAACCTGATCTCCCTGTGTTACTGAAACCAGATTACCCAATGTTTTAAAATTAGAATACTTGTGCAATGCAGAACCAGGCCCTGGTGCTGGATTGAAGCAACCATTCCCATTCGTATAGAGTGAGTTTATGGTCGCACCTCCAACACTTACCTCGTAAATATCTTCTTCATTTGAGTTTAAAGATGTTGAGCTACAGGTACAATTATAGGGATTATTCAATGTTACTGAAACAAGATTTGAACTTCCTGTAGTTGCGCCACAAGAGACATCGCAATAGAAATCATCAGCTCCAATGAAAGTATATACAAGGGTTTGATTCGTTGCTCCAGAGATTGCGCCCGAATTATTATACCATTGATAACTAACTCCCGTTCCAAGAAACTGGGTGTTTTGCAAAGAGAGATTAATTTGAGTGCCAAGGCAAGGAGTTGAATTACTGACAAGCGTTTGGCCCGGATTAGGCATTCCAGCGCAAGGAAGTTGAAGGGTTTTAAAAGTACCAAATGGCATAAATCCATGGCCGTATTGGGTGCCTATTCCATATTGATCCGGAGAATGCGAATAAATAGTTTGATTTGTTCCATTAATCGCTTGAACACGTATCTGGTAATAACTGTTTTGAAGTAAGCCGTTTAAAGTGACAGAATTTGTGGAAACAGGATTGCCGCTCCAGTTTGTCCAATTACATGAAGTTCCTGCCAGTCTATATTGAATATTATAATTGGTTGCTCCTGTGGGCGCCGTCCATGAAATTGTGGCTCCAGAACCAGTAATATTTGTGACAGGTGAAAATACTCGCACAGGCGATACAACATTCTGCGGCGACCAAGTATAGGTCAATCCAAGGTTAGGTTTAATTAAAGGATTAGCAGGATTATAATACATTTTTGGCAATGTCACACTAGCTTCATAAGCAGTCACAGCATGAGACCAGTCACAAATAGCAGGAGAGCCAATTTCATTTTGCATGAGGCAATTTCGATCAGCAGCCCAACTTATTCCTGTCGATTTCCAAGTTATTTCCGGACCAACTGTGCCTGTACCTTGTAAGCAAACACCATATATAAATTTTATTTCTCCTGTAGCCGTATTTAATCTCACCTGAAAATTAAGATTATCATCGCCATTACTTAGCCTGGAGAAATTCTTCCATTCAAAAATATGTTCCACACCTACCGTTTGATAATAGGCTGCAGTTGTTCCTACTGAAGACAAACCCAGATTCATAGCAAATGGACCAAAAACGATATTAGCATTAAAGGAAAAGATATTAGGTTCATAATATCTAACTGGCAGTGGATAAGTGCCTGAATATAGCATCAGGTATCCATTATTATGCATAATCGCCTTTGTATAAACCACCCCATTTACGGTAAATCCCGGATTCAACCCACTTATATTCACACAGGAATCGTTGATCAGTACATCAGGTTCGGGCGTACCAGTGCCACTAATGGAAGAGTACGTTCCGGTGGTGATGGCGAGAGGGTATTTGGAAGCGGTTTGGGCGTTTAAAACGGGTGTGTAACATAAAAAAGAGAATAGCATAGTCAGCATTAAAAGCTGATAAACCATAGGTATGCTGGTTTTCGTAGTTTGATTCGTTCGTTTCATAAAAAATTTATTATAGACAGGTTAGTAGATTTACATAGACACCTATGTATCCCCCAATCAACCAGTTCCGGGTTATTAAAATCGCCAGCAGGTATATCTCAAATATCACAAAATAATGGGAGGTTTATGTACGTAAATTTACTTTATTGTTTGAGTAATTTTACTCTTATTGAATGCAATATAATTACTACTAAAAATGACAGATTACTGAAGTGCTCTAATCTCACGAAAAATGCCGGCACTAAAGCGACTCCCATCAGGTGGCCGCCCCTCTCCTCGAGGAGAGGGGTTGGGGTGAGGTCAGCGAAAATGCTAAATACACCAATTGTAAAGGAGTCGAAGGTCTATCATGCTGATTAGTATCTTTCTTAAAAAAATCAAATACCATTGAAATCGATAATCAAAGCGACTCCCATCAGGTGGCCGCCCCTCTCCTCGAGGAGAGGGGTTGGGGTGAGGTCAGCGAAAATGCTAAATACACCAATT
>Ga0105047_10019958_pt1 | contig 10317 bp, 8 predicted proteins | sample MAT04_FD_78384 | JGI IMG/M metagenome (GOLD analysis project Ga0105047, IMG submission 78384) | Freshwater microbial communities from Lake Fryxell liftoff mats and glacier meltwater in Antarctica - MAT-04 (megahit assembly) | ecosystem: Environmental > Aquatic > Freshwater > Ice > Liftoff... | reverse complement strand
GCGCCCGTAAGCGAGCCCTCGCGCACGCCCGCGCCGCGCAAGCCCTCGAAGCGCCGCACCGCCATAAAGATTCCGCCACCAGCGCCCGAGCCTGAACCCCAGGCCGAAGTCGAAACACCGCCCGCCACTCCGCAGGATGGTCTTTAATTGAGCATGAAACTCGGCGCGATCCTTACTGCGCCAACCGACGGTTCGTTGCAGCTTAAGCTCAGTTCCGTGCGCCGCGCGGGATACAGTCGCGTGCAGGTCAATCTCTCCAGTCCGCCGACCGAGGCGCTGCTCAAAGAAATCTTTGCAGCCTGCATCGCCGAAAATCTGCAACTGAGCGCGCTGGGCTGCTACGCCAATCCGCTGCAGCTTACCTCGCGCCGAGCCAACGGCGTCAGCGCCGACGACCTGCTCGCGCTGGTCGAATTGCTGCCCGACGCACACCCCGCCGGTCTGATTGAAGCGGGCGCGCCCTGGCGCATCGTCACCTGGAGCGGCACGCTCTCGGGCCAGCTTTTCACGCCTCACCCTGGCAACACCAGCCCGGCCGCGCGAAACGAACTGGCCGTTTGGATACAGACGCTGCTCCCGGCTCTCGAACGCAAAAATGTAAACGTGCTTTTTAAGCCGCATTACACACACGTCCTGAACAGCCCGCTCCAACTCGGCGGCTTTCTCTCGCACATCGACCATCCCAGCATTGGAATGGTGATGGACCCCTGCAATTTTCTGATCCCCAAAAACTTTCATGAACGCGACGCGATGCTGGCTCAGGCCATAAAAAATCTGGCCACCTATACTGAACTGGTTCACATCAAAGACGCGCGCATCGATCAATTCAAACTGGTGCTCTGCGGTCCCGGCCAGGGCCAGATGGGCATCTGCGGCCTGCTCAAACTTTTTAACCAGCACACGCCCGAAACAGTCTGGCTAATCGACGCCGTCGAAGGGGAACTGCAGTTGAAGCGATCGCGCGAGTTCGTTGAGTTGCAGGCAAAGCTCGCCGGGATTGAGTAAAACTAAAAGGTGAAACGTAAGGGGCGCCCGTTGCATCCGGGCTCCGTCCGATCGAATCATATTTCTTCGAAAAGTTTTCTTTAACGAACAAACGTCGCGCTCGCACGTTTTACGTTTCACGTTTTACTCTTCAAAATCATCTCGCGAAACCGTCCAAACAGATAAAAACTGTCATGCGGCCCCGGCGACGCTTCCGGATGATACTGCACCGAAAACGCGGCTGCTTTTTTGTGGCTCAATCCTTCCACCGTCTTGTCATTCAGGTTGATGTGCGTGACTTGAATGTCCGCCGACAAACTCTCGGGATCGACGGCGAAGCCGTGGTTCTGGCTGGTGATCTCCACTTTTCCGGTGCGCTGTTCGAAGACAGGTTGATTGGCGCCGCGATGTCCGAATTTCAATTTGTATGTCCGTCCGCCAAACGCCAGCCCCATCAACTGATGCCCGAGACAGATTCCGAACATCGGAACTTTTCCGGCAATGCCGCGGATCATCTCCGGTGCGCCGCTGACCGCCGCCGGATCGCCCGGACCGTTTGAGAGAAAGACGCCGTCGGGGCGCGTGGCCAGAACGTCGGCTGCCGTCGACGAGGCAGGCAGCACGGTCAGCTCGGCGCCGGTCTCAACCAGACAGCGCAGGATATTTGTCTTCACGCCGAAGTCGATGCACGTGACTTTGAACTGCCCCTTTGCCACGGGCATGTTCAGCGACGGTTCCTGCTGATGGTGGAAGCCGCTGATAAAGCCGTCTTTCCATTTATACGATTCTTTGCAGCTCACTTTGCTCGCCAGATTCCAGCCTTCCATTTTCGGCGAGCTGCGCGCCTTGTCGATCAAGTCGCTGTCCGAAAGTTTTTCAGACGCCTCCGAGCACGCCAGAATCCCGCGCATCACTCCGGCGCTGCGCAGCTTGCGAGTCAGCGCGCGCGTGTCGATGTTTTCCATGCCCGGAATATTAGCCTTGGCTAGATACCCGGAAAGGTCGTCCTCGGATCGGTAATTGCTGCGCACCGCCGAGAGCTCGCGCACCAGAAACCCTTCGACTTGCGGGCGGCTGGATTCAACGTCGTGCGGATTGACGCCGTAGTTTCCGATCAGCGGATAGGTCATCGCCACAATCTGCCCGGTGTACGACGGATCGGTCAGAATTTCTTGATATCCGGCCATCGAAGTATTGAAGACGACCTCGCCGGTGCGATCAGTGCGCGCGCCAAAGGCGCCGCCTTTGTAAACGGTGCCATCTTCAAGGGCCAGACGAGCGGGAGGATGCGTGTTGCTCAATGGGGTTCTCTCATTAAATGGGTAAGAAAGCGCCGCAAAAACCGGACATTCTCTACCACCTGAATGCCCCCATAGCAACCCAGTAACGCAAACTGACCTTCCCCACGTCCGGTGGACGCGGGGAAGGTCAAAGGGACTAGAAGGATAATGCGCCCTGAGGGACTTGAACCCCCAACCTCCTGGTTCGAAGCCAGGCACTCTATCCAATTGAGCTAAGGGCGCTTCAATTCATGGCTCAGTCTAGCGTGTCTTGCGCTTTTTTCAGTCTCATTTCTTCCGGCATCGCAAACGCGGCGATAAAAATTTATTTCCAGGCGGCGGTTTGTTGCAAGACCAGCGACGTATTCACGTATCGCTTGTCGCCGGTGACCTCGCGATCGATCCACTCCGGCAGCTTCGGCATGCGCGCTTTGATCGAGGGCAGTTCGTGTTCGGCGAGCCACAAACCTTTGTGCCGGCCCACGAACTGATCGACCTCCCAGTTGCCGAGTTGATAACGAATCTTGCTGAGCGTATGAGCGCCGCAAAGTTTCATCAACTGGCGCGCGTGAGCGACCGGGATCTCGTATTCAAATTCGCTGCGCTGGCGCAGTCCCGGGCCTTTGATGGTCAGATACGCCTTCGTCGTTCCTTTAAGAGACGCAATCCGCACCCGCACCGCCGGCGTGAGACTGAGGTACCCCTGCACAATCCGCTTGCCCGCGGGAAGAGGGCGGGGAAGGGCTTTCGGCTGGATCAGATACTTGTGTTCAATCTCGCTGGGCATGGCGCAAGACTCTATATAGAGGAAGATGGCGCCGCAACCAGACGACTGAATTATCCCAAGTGCCGTTCCTCTCCTCGCCCCTGCTGTTCAGGGGGAGATGGGTAGGGGTTAAGGGGCGTGCGATGTTTAATTGCATTCACGCACGCCCTTTCATCCCGCGAGCTACGCTCGTCGACTTCTCCCAAAAAGGGGGAGAAGGAAAATCGGCGTTGCAACCAAGCGGACACCTCCCCCCTGTGAAAGCAGTTGCCGTTACTCCGTCGCTTGACGGATTTTGTGACAACGGCTACAAGTCTTTCTGTGTGGCGCTCTTCAGGCAGACGCCACCCTTTTTAAGGGGCATTGCACATGTTACTGAACCGCTTTCTTGCAGTCTCAACCTTCGCGTTGGCTTTTGCGGGTGCGCAGGCGGCGGAGTTCTTCGGCGAGAATCTCGTCGACGTCAAGATTGCTCTGCCCAACGGCGACACGTACGTGCGCGGCACCAGCGATCCGGTTAGCGGCCTGCTCGCCAACATCACGCTGACCAATCTCTCCGATAAAGAAAATCTCACGACCGAGACCGTGACCAAAAACGAGATCAAGCGTTTCACGCCCGAACAGATCGCCGAGCTCGAAAAAATCGAAGACCCCGCCAAGAAGCTCGAAGCCGGCGAAGAAATGCGCAAGAAGAACAAAGAGACCCGCGAGCTGCCGCCCGTTCGCCCGGTGAATTTAAAGAGCCTCGGTGTCACCTACGTTGAGCCGCAGCTTGGACCGCACGACGTGGTCGATTTCGTCATCACTAAGCTGGCCGAAGAAGGCGAAGTCGTTGCCGAGAACGCCAAGCCGGTGATCATCCCGCGCGACAACAAGCCCGACCAGATTGCGCGCGTCGACCTGACCGAAGCCAAGTATCTCGCTGCCGGAGAAAGCTCGCCGGTCTACTCGCTGGAAGTCGGCAAGTTCTATCAGATCCGCGAGCCCGGTCTGTACTCGGTAAAGGCCCGCATGCGCCTGATCGGAAACAATCAGAAGCCCATGGCCGTGGCTGAATCCAACGAAGAGAAGTTCCGCGTCCTGCCCTTCAAGGTCGTCGACCAGAAGATCGACGAACTGCAGCGCAACCTGGAGTTCTACGAACGCGGAGTGCCAACGTTTGCTTTCCACGTTTACCAGGTCAAAACCAGCCTGCCCTACGATGAAGTGTACTACGTCCAGCGCCTGAAACTGCGCGGACAGGACAAATGGGAATGGTCGCGCCTCTGCACTGTCAGCACCGGTACCGTGGCCCAAGTCGGTTTCCTCGGCCCGAAGAAACTGGCCGTGCTCGCCGTCCACGCCAAAGGCGACGCCGCCAAATACGAGATCGACTTCAGCGCCCCCGGCGCCAAAGTGAAGACCGACGCCGTAGTGGTAAAAGAAGGCGCTATGCCCAAGCTCAAAGTTGAAGGCGGCGCCGCCTCCGTCGAATAGTTGCTGATTGCCGCTATGGGGTAGATTGCGCCTACCGGGCACTCCGCAAAGCGCGGGCAATTTCGCGACGATTTGTTTTACCGTCTGAATGTCTTTCCCATCCGCGTGCCCCCGTTGCGCGAGCGCAAGGAAGACGTGGTGCTGCTGCTCAATCATTTTCTGGAACAGGCCTCGCGCAAAACCAGCAAACAGTTCAGCCGCATCGACTCGCGCTCCATAGAGAATTGCATTTTTTATCACTGGCCCGGAAACGTCCGGGAGTTGCAGAATCTCGTCGAGCGGCAGGCGATCCTCCAGCACGGCGACGTCTTTTACATGGACCCGCTGATGGAATATGACGCCCCTGAGGCCAGCTCGGCCAATGGAACGCTGGACGAGTTCATTAAGAGTCATTTGGAACGCGTGCTCTCGCAGACCGGCGGAAAACTCTATGGACCCAACGGAGCCGCGCAGCGCCTGGCATTGAAGCCCTCAACGCTGCAAGCCAAGTTGAAGAAGTATGGGATTGATCGGAAGGGGCAAGGGGCATTGAAGGAGCAACCACCGCCTCCTCGTTTTCGACCATGACTAAAAATTTCAGAGTGCAAGATCGGCGAATAATCGCGCTACTTACGTTTTACGTTCTAGTCAAAACATCCCGCACCTGACCCGTTGATGTTCCGCCGCCTTCCCGTATATTGATGCCTTCCCAGCCGTGGCGCTCCGCGGCGCGTTGAGGCCATATCGTAATGCCCATCCCGCTGGCCATCATCTGGCACCAACATCAACCCTACTATAAAAACCTCACCTCCGGCGAAATGGTTCTGCCTTGGGTCCGCCTGCACGGAGTGAAGGATTACTACGGCATGGCGCGGTTGATCAGCGAATTTCCCGGCCTGCGCTGCACCATCAATCTTGTCCCGTCCATGTTGTCTCAATTGGTGGATTACGTCGAAAAAGACGCCACCGATCCGTTCCTGCGCCGCACCCTGATCCCCGCCGCCGAACTGAGCGCCGACGATGTCACCTTCATCCTCGATCATTTTTTCATGGCGCAGTGGGACCGCATGATCAAGGTCCATCCGCGTTATCGCGAGCTGCTCGAAATGCGCAAGATGGGTCGCCGCTCCGCCGTGCGCGCCGCCGAAGATTTCAGCGTGCAGGACCTGCTCGATCTGCAGGTCTGGTTCAACCTGGTCTGGTTTCATCCCGTCAGTTTCGAGGAATCGCCGCTGCTGCGCGAGCTCCTCAAGAAGGGCACTGAATTTACCGAGCAGGACAAAGCGGCGATGATGACCGAGCAGAAGCAGGTGCTCGCGCGCGTCATTCCCCTCCATAAGGAACTGTTGGCGCGGCGCCAGGTGGAGCTCACCACTACACCTTTTTATCATCCCATTCTCCCGCTGCTCTGCGACATGCGAAGCTGCCAGGTGGCGATGCCGCGCAATCCGCTGCCCAGCGGGCACGTTTCGCTGATCGAAGACGCCGAGATGCAGATCAAGAAGGCCGTGGAGTATCATCGCCAGATGTTTGGCTCCGCGCCCGAGGGCATGTGGCCGTCGGAGGGTTCGGTCAGTCCCGACATCGTCCCGCTGGTCGCCAATCACGGCATCAAATGGATCGCCACCGACGAACAGATTCTCAGCCATTCCGTGAATACGTCGCTGCGCGGCGGCTTCGGAAAATTGGAGCGCCCCGATCTGCTCTACCGCCCGTGGAAGTGCGACGTGCAGGGCGCCAAGCTCGACGTGCTCTTCCGCGACCACCATCTCTCGGATCTCGTCGGCTTCCAATACCAGAGCTGGGACGGCGAAGCCGCGGCCGACGATTTTATCGCGCGCGTGACCGAATCGGCCAGCGCCGCGCCCGCCGGCGGCGAGACGCTCGTCACCGTGATCCTCGACGGCGAAAACTGCTGGGAACACTATCCCGACCAGGGATTGAAATTTCTGCGCAGCCTTTACGGCAAGCTGGAGAAAGCGCAGAGCAACATCATGCCGGTGCGCGTCTGCGATTTTCTCGCCGCCCATCCGCCGCAGCATCACCTCGAACGCATTTTTCCAGGCTCGTGGATCAACCACGATTTCTATATCTGGGTCGGCCACTCCGAAGACCGCCGCGCCTGGGAGTACGTCTACCGCGTGCGCGAGGATCTCGTCGCCGCCACGCTGGCGCGCAAAACTGCCGACACCGAAGACATGGCCCTCGCGCATGCCTGGGAGGAACTATATATCGCCGAGGGATCCGACTGGTATTGGTGGTACGGCGACGATCATACCTCCGGCAACGACGACGCCTTCGATACGCTCTTCCGCACACACTTGAAGAACGTCTACAAATTTATCGGGCAGCCCGCGCCTCAATTTTTGAACGTGCCCGTCAAAGGCGGCGCGCACGCCGGCCGCTACACAAGCCCGACCGCCAGTCTCAATATCAAGGTCGATGGCCGCTGCACCAATTATTTCGAATGGCTCGGTGCCGGCCGCTACCGCGCCGACAAGGAAGGCGGCGTGATGACCGCCGCGCAGCAATCACTGCTCGATCAGATTTTCTTCGGCTACGAAAAACGCCACCTCTGCCTGCGCATCGATCTGCACGACGAGCCCGTCATCACGCGCCCGCGCAACGCAGCCGTCGGCAGCAACGTCCCGGCCGTGCCAGCGCATCTGATCACGCGCGTCAGCATCGTCTTTCCGGAGTTGAAACTCAGCGTGGCGGTCGACTCCGGCAATGCCGACAGCCTGCGCTTCGACGGCCCGTGGAAGAAAAGCGAGACAGAACGAATCGAACTGGCCTGGGACGAAACGCTCGAAATTAAAATTCCGTTCGCCGGTCTGGGTGGGAAAGAAGGCGAGGAACTTTCCTTTTATGTAGAAGTCTCCGAGCCCGACCGCATGACCGAACGCTACCCGCGATCCTGCGCGCTGCAGATGCCAGTCCCGCCGGAGAACGTGTACGAACACGAATGGATGGCGTAGCCGTTGCAGTTGCAGTTGTTTCCTCTCCCCTCCGGGGAGAGGGTAGGGTGAGGGGTGGCCGTTTGCGTTCTCCGTGGTAAAATAATCCGTATGTCTGATTCCATCATTGAACTCATCCGCATCCGCCCCCCAATGCGTTACAACGACGCGCTGCAAATTCAGCACGTCCACGGAGCCGAGCTCGAAACCTGCACGGAAAAACGCGCCAAGCTGATCCTGCTTCAGCACACGCCGGTTTACACACTGGGCCGTCGCACCGAATCGGAGCATCTCACTTGCACCGAGAACGACCTGGGGGCGCGCACCGGCGCTGAGATCATCAAGACAGACCGCGGCGGCTCGGTCACCTATCACGCGCCTGGCCAACTCACTGCGTACCTGCTCCTCAATCTTCAAAACTGGCAGTTCGGCATTCACCAGCATCTGGAAAAACTCGAAGAGACCGCCATCAATGTGCTCGCCCGCTTCGCAATTAAAGGAAAGCGCGTGCAGGGCCTTACCGGAGTCTGGACGGGCTTGACCGAACCGGAAAAAATCTGTGCCATCGGCGTCAGCGCGCGACGCTGGGTCACGTACCACGGCCTGAGCCTGAACGTGGATCTGGATCTTGCGCCCTTCAGCGAAATCATCCCTTGCGGCCTGCATGGAAAGAAAGTCACGTCGATGGCCAAAGTGCTCGAGCGCAGCATTCTGATCAGCGACGTCGAGCACGCCATGTCCGCCGCCTTCGGCGAGGTCTACGCGTCAAAAATAGAACTGGGCATGGTCTGAGCCGCGTTACATTCCTATAACTTGAACCGGTTTTTTTGCCAGCCGGGAGTAGCGCCTCGGTTTCAACACAAAGACACAAACGCACGAAGACAAAAAAAGTTTTGTGCCTTGTGTTGACCCGAAAGCCGCGCCAGCGGTTATCGGTGTCGAGCGCAGCGAGATTTCAACGCCGATAAAAAAGCGCGTTGGACGAACGATGAACAGTGTTACAAAAGACGCCGGCAGGTGGACGCGGAGGTGCCGTCCGGTCTGTGTCGCATTAGTCTTGGGTGGCGGCCACTGGCGGGTGGCGCTGGACGTGTAAGCTGATGCGAACGGGTAGACGGCGACCACCCGTTCATGTTGAATTGCAAAGTGGTTGGCGTGATGGCCGATGAGCAGCAACTCAGCGACGCTATCAAAAGGTACTATGGAAAGTCAGATTCGATTGACGACCTGCTACAATAGTTTTAATCCACGCGCCGTGCGGCGGTGCTCATCAAGTCGCTGATCGCTTTCTCGGTGCCTTCGTGGATGCAATCGGACTGCAGGGAATCGAAGCGCCGGAAGGGGAGTTCGTCGTGCGCGGTCGCCCAGTTGTAGGTCACGCGCATCAGGCATTGCAGATTTACTGCGTCGGCCAGATTGTAGCGGGCGAGTGGTTCCAGCGCGTCGGGGCGGCCGCGGCGGTAGGCGCCCCATAGTTTTACGGCGTCGTAGCCGGTGTAGCGGCGGATGCTCGCGGGGCGTTCGATGCCAAGCTGCTTCTCGATTTTCTTCAGGCCGCCCTTCAAGCCGACGGCGGTGCTCATCGGACGCAGATCGAGATGCGCGCCCTGGAAAAAATCTTTGCCAAAGCGGCCTTCGAGATACGGAATGTCAAAGGCCTTCCCGTTGAACGTGCAGAGAACCTTGTAGCGCGAAAGGTATTCGGGGATCTGGTCGAGGTCGCGATTGCGCAAGAAGACGCGCGCATCGGTTCCATCCCAGACCGCGCAGACGGTGGTTCCGCCGGGGGCGTCTTCGCCCTCGCGGTGAGCGGTGGCCTCGCCGCCGTCGGTTTCAATATCCATGTAAGCGATGCGGCCATCGTCGAAGTCGGCGGCCATGCGCCACGATTCGGACGGGCCGAGTCGCTGCTCAAACCAGCGCGCGTCGCCTAGCGCCAGCTTCTGGCGCGAGAGCATGATCTCCTGTTCGATGGCAGCGGGCGGGCCGTCGTCAAACAGATCGCGATCTTTGAGCATGTCGTTCCAGCAGAGCAGGCCGTCGCGCCAGATCGTTTTTTCGCGGGCCGGGCCCACGCCTGGAATATGAAGAAACGTACGGGTCAACATCGGTTCGATTCGCGGATTGTTGAGAGATACGGCCCGGTCCTACGCAAGGCGCCGAGGGTGTACTCTCATATCGAGAAGTATATCACGTCAAACCGCCCACGCTTGTGCATCCTACGGAATTCCGAGCGGCGCTTGCAATGCAGCACTGGACTCAATAATTGGAATTGAGGCTGAATATCAGTTCGCGTTCAGTGCGGCGCTGACGTCGATTTCAAGACCCTTGAGCAGCACTGAACTGGCCCGTGCGCCAGGCTTGAATTTGCCGTGCTCGACATATTTACCGTCCACCAGTTTTAGAACCACGATCTGCTCTTCTCGCGGATCGACAATCCAGTATTCCGGGATGCCGGCGGCGGCATAATCGGACACTTTCTCGACTTTATCGCGCTGCTGGCTGCGATCGTCGTCGCTAACGACCTCAATGACTAAATCGGCGCTCTCCGGGTAATCGCCCTTTGGCAAATTGGCTGTTAGTAGAAATACTATGTCGGGCTCCCGCCATTTCTTTGAACGCAGTTTTACGGGAACGGGCGCAACTACGGCCTTCCCCAGTTTCAGCGGCTCGGCATAGGCCAGAATGGCACGAATTAGAAACAGTGCAATCTGTTGATGTTTCCATGTGGGCACCGGCAATACCTCCACAAATCCGTCCGTGTACTCCACCATTTGCTTGCTCATGCGGTCGAGCGCCAGGTAATCGGATTCACTCCACGCGCCCTGATCTGGAAATAGGCGTGCGAGATCCCAGACCGGCTCGCCGGCGCGCG
>Ga0105047_10019957_pt1 | contig 10317 bp, 8 predicted proteins | sample MAT04_FD_78384 | JGI IMG/M metagenome (GOLD analysis project Ga0105047, IMG submission 78384) | Freshwater microbial communities from Lake Fryxell liftoff mats and glacier meltwater in Antarctica - MAT-04 (megahit assembly) | ecosystem: Environmental > Aquatic > Freshwater > Ice > Liftoff... | reverse complement strand
TCGGCGGGCGGCAAGGAAGGCTTCACCCACTTCCAGAAACGGCTCGCTCTGGACGCCGCCGAGACCTGCCAACAGGGCAGCCCGTTCGATTACGAGAAGCAGGCAGAGCTTCACCTGTTCCGGGACATGCCGGACCCCTCCGCCGAGCCCGCCAAGTTCGAGGAAGCGGTGATGGCGAAGATCCCTGAATACATCGACAAAACGAAAGGTCGGGCGTTTGTCCTCTTCACGAGCTACTCCTTCCTGAAGCGAGCCGCGGACCGCCTTCGCCCCTGGCTGGCGGCGAACAACTACACCTTCCTCTGTCAGGGCGACGGAGCACCGACACCTCGCTTGCTCGAGCAGTTCCGCGAAGCTCCGCGAGCGGTGCTCTTCGGTGTGGATAGTTTCTGGCAGGGGGTGGATGTCCGCGGCGAAGCCCTTTCCAACGTGATCATCACGAAGTTGCCCTTCGCGGTGCCTGACCGCCCGCTCACGGAGGCCCGGCTTGAGGCGATCGCCGCACGAGGCGGCAACGCCTTCATGGAGTATCAGGTTCCCCAGGCCGCGATCAAGCTGAAGCAGGGCTTCGGCCGACTGATCCGCACGGCGACCGATCATGGCATCGTGGTGCTATTCGATCCTCGCGTGATGACGAAGCCTTACGGCCGCGGTTTCCTGGCCGCCCTGCCGCCGTGCAAGCGATTCGAGGATGGCCACGAGGTCGCCGACACGAGACTCCGGCGAGCGAAAGCTTGAGATCACAAGGGCCGCACTCTGCAAGCCGTCAGCCAACCAGAAGGAAGAAACTTACCAAAGAGTCGCTGAGAGCACAGAGTTCAGAGTGAGAAGAACGAAGGGATTCAGAAATCGAATCGGTAAGCGTTCCTGCGTCACTCGATGACGTCATCCTTGGCGAAGACAGCACCCTTTCTTCTCATCCTTCCTCCAACTTCCGTTATCTCAGCTGCTCTAGGGAAAAAAACATCCTTCCTATGGCCGTAGCGGCAAGCTGTTCCTCAGCCATGGCTACGCGACTCAGGTCGTCGGTCCTATAACTTCGACCATGACACACACGCTCCCTCTTGCCTTTGGCGGCTCGATACCTGCAGTTGGCCTTGGCCTGTGGAAGGTTGAGAAGCCTGACGCTTCCGGATTGGTTCAGACGGCCCTGAAGCTCGGGTATCGCCATCTCGATGCCGCCTGCGATTACGGCAACGAGGCCGAGGTGGGCGATGGCATTCACGCGGCCCTTCGAGCGAAGACCTGCCGACGCGAGGAACTCTGGGTCACGTCCAAACTCTGGAACACCTACCACGCCCGGAAGCACGTTCGGCTCGCAGCCGAGCGCACCCTTCGTGATCTCAAGTGCGATTACCTGGACCTTTATCTCATTCACTTCCCGATCCCGCAGCAGTTCGTGGCGTTCGAGGACCGCTATCCGCCGGGATGGTTCACGGACCCCGCCGCGAAGCCGCCGCGGATGATGCCTGCCTCGGTGAGTGTGGCGGAGACCTGGGGAGCGATGGAGGAACTTGTGGCTGCCGGGCTGGTGAAGCAGATTGGTATCAGCAACTTCAATGTCGCTCTCATCCGCGATCTTTTGACGCATGCCTCCATCAAGCCTTCGGTGCTACAAGTCGAATTGCATCCTTATCTGACTCAGGAAAAGCTACTCCGCTTCTGCCAGGACAACGGCGTCGCCGTCACGGGTTTCTCGCCCCTGGGGGCTCCCTCCTATGTGCCGCTGGGAATGGCGAAGGCGGAAGATTCCGTGCTGGAACAGCCCGTGGTGAAGGCCGCGGCGAAGCGGCTAGGCAAGACGCCCGGCCAGATTGTGCTTCGCTGGGGTGTGCAGCGGGGCACGTCGATCGTGCCGAAAACCTCGCGACCGGATCGGCTGGCGGAGAACCTTGCGATCTTCGATTTTGAACTCAGTGCCGAGGAGTTGCAGGCGATCTCGGGATTGAACTCGAATCGTCGATTCAATGATCCGGGTGTGTTCTGCGAGCTCGCCTTCAACACGTTCTTCCCAATCTACGAGTGATTTCCACCTCCCCCTGAACTCTCGCAGCAGAACGTGAGATTGCGAGCCCCGGGGTTGGGTAGGGCCCTGACTCGTGGAGGAAGAAATCTTCCCTTTTGGGCGTGAAGGTTGGCGGAGAAACTGTCATAATACCTTGATGACTTAAACCTGCCGCCATCCGCTCCTCGTGGCGTTTGATAGGGTCTTCTCCATGCGACTCGCTCTCTGTTTGACGCTCGTCTTTCTCGCTACGAACACGACTCTGCATGCAGCAGAGCCGACGAAGACGTTGCCGCCGGAGCAGGTCGCGTTCTTTGAGAAGAAGATCCGCCCCGTGCTGTTGGAGCACTGCAATCAGTGCCACTCAGCCGAGGCCGCGGCGAAGAACAAACTCAAAGGCGGCTTGATCCTCGATTCACGCGAGGCCCTTTTGGCCGGTGGCGATAGCGGTGCGGCGATCGTGCCCGGCAAGGCCGCGGAGAGCTTGCTCATCAAGACGATGCGTTACGACGACGACGTTCGCATGCCGCCGAAGGGGAAATTGTCCGACGCGATCGTGGCGGATTTCGAGCAGTGGGTGAAGATGGGGGCACCGGACCCGCGGACCTCGACGGCGGTCAAAAAGCAGGTCGGCCTGAGCTTCGAGGAAGGTCGAAAGTTCTGGTCTTACCGGCCAATTCAATCACCTCCTGCCCCCGCCGTGAAGGACACCACGTGGACGAGAAGCGAGATCGATCGCTTTATCCTCGCGGCCCTCGAAGCGAAGAATCTCAAGCCCGCGGCGGATGCGGATCGCGCCACACTGGCCCGGCGAGTTTACTTCGACCTGATCGGCCTGCCGCCGACACCCGAGCAGATTGATGAGTTCGTGAACGATCAGTCGCCGGGCGCTTATGAGAAGCTCGTCGATTCGTTGCTCGCCTCGCCGCAGTTCGGGGAACGCTGGGGGCGGCACTGGCTGGACGTGGTCCGTTTCGCCGAGTCCGTCACACTTCGCGGGCTCGTCTTCAAGGAAGCCTGGCGTTATCGGGACTATGTGATGGACAGCTTGAATCGCGATGTGCCCTTTGATCGTTTCCTGAAAGAGCAACTCGCAGGCGATCTGCTCCCCGCGGCGTCACCTGCGGACAAGCGTCGCCAGATTATCGCGACCACTTATCTCGCGCTGGGCAACCACAACCTCGAAGAGCAAGACAAGAAGCAACTTCGCATGGATGTGGTGGATGAACAGCTTGATGTCATCGGCAAAGGCCTCCTGGCCCAAACGATTACCTGCGCCCGCTGCCATGATCACAAGTTCGATCCGATTCCCACCAAGGATTACTACTCTCTGGCCGGCATCCTTCGGAACGCCCAGATGCTTGATGACGATAACGTTTCGCGGTGGAAGGAAGTGCCACTGCCCGGCGGCAACGTGGATGAGGTTGCTCTGAAGAAACACACTCAGCAGATGGCATCCCTCGAAACGCGAATCGCTTCTATCAAAGCCGCCTCCGCCAAGACGGTGGGCAAGGCGAAACCCGCGGGCAGCGTCCTGGCGGTGAAGGACGTTCCTGGCATTGTCGTCGACGACACGGAGGCCAAGAAGGTCGGAGAGTGGACGAATTCCACATCCTCGAAGAACTATATCGGCGAAGGCTACGTTCACGACGACAACAAGGAGAAGGGCGAAAAAACCATCACCTTCGATCCGGAGATTCCCGTCACAGGGCGATACGAAGTGTGGCTGGCCTATTCCGCCGGCGGGACTCGAGCCGAGAACGTTCCCGTGACCGTCTTCAGTGCCGAGGGCGAGAAGACCATCACCGTGAACATGAAGGATTCGCCTCCCATCGAGGGACGGTTTCTTTCGCTGGGGACCTACCGTTTTGAGCGAACGGGCCAGAGCTATGTGTTGATCTCGAACGAGGGCACCAAGGGCCACGTGACCGCGGATGCGATCACCTTCCTCCCTGCGGACGAAGCCGCCAATCGCATGGCGAAGGCGGCCTCCACCACGGGCACGCAGGCCCAGGCTCCCACCATACCTTCCACCGCTTCCGCCGCGGCGACGGAATTGCGCCGCCTCGAAGGCGAACTCAAGAAACTCACGGAGACCGGCCCCAAGACGGACAAATCGATGTCCGTCGTCGAGGAGAAAAAGATCGAGGAGACTCGTATCCACGTTCGTGGCCTCGTTCATAACCTTGGCGAGCCCACGACTCGTGGCTTCCTCCGCGTGGCGACTTATGGAGACGCGCCGACGATGCCGAGAGACCAAAGCGGCCGGGTTCAACTGGCGGAGTGGATCACCTCGAAGGACAACCCGTTGACGGCTCGCGTGATCGTCAACCGAGCCTGGCTTTGGCTGTTCGGCGACGGCCTGGTTCGCACCGCCGATAATTTCGGCACCACCGGCGAACTTCCCTCGAACCCGGAACTGCTCGACCATCTCGCCTCGAAGTTCATGGCCGAGGGGTGGTCCATGAAGGGCCTCGTCCGCAGTCTCGTTTTGAGTCGAGCTTACCAGCAATCGAGCACGGCGGAGCGTGACGCACTCATGTCAGATCCCGAGAACCGTCTCTTCGGCCGGTCCAACCGCCGACGGCTCGACGCGGAGTGCATCCGTGACGCCACGCTGAGCATTGCGGGCACCCTCACGGCTTTCACGGGAGGGCCAAGCTACCCGCCCAACCAGGCGACGGACTACAATTTCAAGCCGTCCCTCACGTTCCGAAGCGTCTACCTGCCGATGTTCCGCAACTCGGTGCCTGAGATGCTCGAAGCGTTCGACTTCGCGGATGTCAGCATGGTCACTGGCAAGCGCAACACGAGCACGGTGGCCCCACAAGCACTGTTCATGATGAACAATCCCTTCGCCGTCGCACAGGCGAAAGCGAGTGCCGCTCGCCTGCTCGCGGAGAAGTGGCCGGGTGACGCGGAACGTGTGACTCGGGCCTACCGCCTGACCCTGGGCCGCGAACCAACCGAGGGTGAACGCTCCGTGACGGCCCGTTTCCTTGCGGACCGCAGCGGCGACCCCGCCACAGGCTGGGCGACCGTGTTTCAGGCCTTGTTCGCCAGTGCGGACTTCCGCTATGTCCCGTAACGAATCATGAGTTCCACAGGTCGGAAGCCACTCGTCCGAGCAACGACCTGCTCCGTTTCTAGATCGCCGAGGTGTTTTCAATGGCTGGACGTCCCGAGACCCCCGTTTCGAGTTCCGTGATTCCCCTGACTCGACGTTCCTGGCTGGCCCAGACGGGCTGCGGCTTCGGGGCCCTTGCATTTGCAGGGCTGGCCACGCGTGAAGCCCAGGCAGCCGCGGCGTCCGTCGCCATCCAGAATCCGCTGGCCCCGAAGGTGGTGCACCACCCGGCGAAGGCCAAGCGAGTCATCTTCCTGTTCATGCAGGGCGGCGTGAGCCACGTCGACTCTTACGATTACAAGCCGCGACTCATCAAGGAAGACGGCAAGAAGTTCGATTTCGAGGACGCACGAACCGCCGCCAAGACGGGGGCGAAGTCCGTCTCCATGCGCGTCATGAAACCGTTGTGGAAGTATGCCCAGCATGGTCAGTCCGGCCGCTGGGCCACGGACCTGTTCCCCGAAACGGTCAAGCATGTCGACGACCTCTGCTTCCTCCACTCGATGCATACCGAGGGCGTTGCTCACGGCCCGGCTACACTCTTCCTGCATTGCGGCTCCACGAACTTTATCCGCCCCTCGATGGGATCGTGGGTGCTCTACGGCCTTGGCAGCGAGAACTCCAACCTGCCCGGATTCGTCTCGATCGCCCCCTCCTCGGGCAACGGCGGACCCCGAAACTTTGGCAACTCGTTCCTCCCCGCCATCTACCAGGGCACCGCGGTCGGACGGGCCGGTGGACCGATCACCGAAGCCACGATTCGCAATCTCACCGGACCACTCACCCCGGCGGGTCAGAAGACGCACTTCGATCTGCTTCGTGAACTCCACGCCGAGCAACTGAAACGAACCCCTGGCGATGCCGAGATGGAAGCGGTTGCCAATTCTTACGAACTCGCCTGGCGGATGCAGCAGAACGCTCCCGATATGCTCGATCTCTCGAAAGAGTCCGCCGAGACGAAGGCTCTTTACGGCATCAATGAGAAAGCCACCGACACGTTTGGCCAGCAGTGCCTGATGGCAAGGCGTCTCAGCGAGGCCGGCGTTCGCTACATTCAAGTGACTTACGGCGACAGCAGCGCCAACCCGGCGTGGGACCAGCACTCGAACATGCCCAAGCACGGCGACCACGCCAAGGCTGTGGATAAACCGATCGCGGGCCTCCTGGCCGACCTGAAACGCCGCGGCTTGCTCGAAGACACGATCGTGTGGTGGGGCGGCGAGTTCGGCCGCACGCCGTACGCCCAGGGCAATGGAACGGGCCGTGATCACAACCCCGCGGGCTTCACCGTCTGGGTGGCAGGCGGCGGTTTCAAGCCGGGCTTCGCCTACGGTGCCACGGACGAGTTCGGCCAGGCGGCCGTGCAGGACAAGATGCACATGCACGACTTGCACGCCACCATTCTGCACCAGCTCGGCCTGGACCACGAGAAGCTCACCTTCCGCTACGCCGGCCGCAACTTCCGCCTCACCGACGTGGCGGGTCGTGTGGTGAAGGATGTGGTGGCATAAGCGAGTTTCCACTCTCCCATGGAAATCACCTTCCGACTCTATCGCGATGCCGATCTCGAGACGATCAAGCGTCTCACGGTCGAATCGTTCGGAGGGGTGACGCTCGAGCAAAACGTCGAGACGGCCCTTGGCGACCTCAACGGCCGCGACTGGAAATGGCGCAAGGCCCGCCATATCGACGAAGACGTCGCGGCCAACCCCACGGGCCTCTTCATCGCCGAATCAGCGGATGCCGTGGTAGGGTACATTTCCACGCGAATCGATCGCAAGACCGGCCGTGGACGCATCCCCAACCTTGCGGTCTCAGCGGAGGTCCGCGGCCAGGGCCTGGGGCGGCGCCTGATCGAACAGGCCCTCGATTACTTCCGCCGAGAGGGCCTCGCATACGCCGTCATTGAGACGATGGCCCAGAACGACATCGGCAACCACCTCTACAAATCCTGTGGCTTCCTGGAAGTCGCGAGGCAGGTCCACTTCGCTCAGCGATTGTAAGCCTTCTTGCCCCAGGCTTCCGCATTAGCAAATCTGTCCAGAATTTCCCATCAAGTCCGGATGCGATCGCGATCGATACTTCTGGAAAATGTGGATGCGAATCGACCTGCCGTCTGCCTGAGGGAATTCCAATGACGCGCTCGCCTATCTTCCGTGCCATTCTGGGCAATCAGAAAAATAAGCTTCAGGAGAAGAAGAAGGCGGCTCTTGCAAAAATGCACTTCGGGCGGATCGATAAAGCGACCCAGATTTTGCTCTCGCTACGTTATCAAGAACTCGCACGACAGAAGGCTGCACTTCCAACAATCGAAGATACGGAGTTCAGCGGTTTCTCACAGAACGGTGAGGACGGTGTACTGCACTATCTTTTTAGCGTACTGGGTACCACCAACAAGAAAGCGGTGGAAATCTGCGCCGGCGATTGCATCGAGAACAACACCACAAACCTCATCGTCCATCATGGCTGGAACGCCCTGCTCTGTGATGGCGACGAGGAAAACATCAAGACAGGCAAGGCCTTCTATGGCTCTCGTCGTGACGGGCTCTTCTTCAATAGCCCCAGGATGGTGCAGAGCTGGATCACCCGTGAAAACGTGAACGATCTGATCCTTTCCAACGGCTTCTCAGGCGAGATCGATCTATTCTCTCTCGATATCGATGGGAACGATTACTGGATCTGGAAAACCATCGATTGCATTCAGCCCCGGGTCATTGTGCTCGAGTTCAATATGTGCGCAGGGGCGGAGCGAGCCTGGGCGATGCCTTATGACCCCAACTATGTTGCCGACTGGAAGAGTGCGTACGGCGCCTCGCTCCCGGCGTTCGTGAAATTGGGGCGTGAGAAGGGCTATCGGCTGGTGGGCACCCTGAGCTATGGGATCAATGCCTTCTTCGTCCGCGAGGGATTAGGGGAGGATGTGCTTCCGACTCGTGCGATCCATGAACTCCCGTGCTACAACAAGTTCTACGCGGGATCCTGCTCCGGTTGGGTCGATGTCTGATTTTTCGACGCAGGCTGTCGATGGCTGCGTAACTGAGGTACGATGGCCCACTGTGATTCTCGTTCACAGCGGGCCACTCCATGTTTCTGAGTGATGCACGTCAGACTTTCACACTTCTCGCAACTCAGATAATCCTGACGGTCGTTGCGTTTTGAAGCGAGTTCCCTCGTCGGGATGTGATCCGCGAGCCTCACGAGATTTGCCACGTGATCGAACCCCTGGCACCGACTCAATCCGCGATGGCGAGCGAGATCTACCTTCAATATGCCGAGATGGTGGGTTTGCGCCTCCAGGTGGAGTTTCACTGGGTCCACGAGGATGAAATTGCCGAGGCGGTGGTGGAAGCGGTGCTCTCGGCCGCCCACGATTCCAGCGATTTCGATCCGGCTCGTGGTGGTTTTGCAGCGTATCTTCAGCTGCTCGCTCGCAATGACCTTCGGACCCGCCTTCGCGGAGAGAAACGGTTGAAGGCTCGGGAAGCGAAAAAAGCCGAGATGACTGTCACGTTTGAAGAACCAGCGGCCCCACTGCTTCAGGAGAACGATCCCGCCGAGACCGCCGTCGTGAAGGAGTTGCAAGAGACTCTGGCCCGGACGGAGACGGAACGTGTCGCTCTCGGCTTGTGGATGAAGGGGATCGATTCTGCGGTGACGATTGCGGAATGCCTGGGCTTTGGCACGGATGCCGCGGCGGTGCGTCGCGCTGCGACTCTCCAGGCCCGCCTGCGTCAGCGTATCCATCGCGAGAGGACTCGCCGACAATCTCACGACGCAGAGGATTCCTGATGAGCCTTAGCTCTCGACTTGACCTCGCGGCTCTGCGACTCTCAGCGTCCGACCCGGCGTACGTGGGCTACTGGCTTGATCGGCACTGCGAGCACGAGCAGTTGACCTTGGTGGAACTCGCAGGAAAGTTAGGCCTTTGCGAGCAACAACTGGCAGCCCTTTCTCTTTGCCGCGCGCCGATGGGCGAGGCGTTTGCATCGCAGTTGGCCGCGATCTGTTCGAGCACGGGTGCGGACTCTCATGTGCTCGGCACGCTGCTTCGTCAGGAACAGATTCTCGCCGCGTGGGCCGCGCCCAGGTCCACGCCGGCGGTTCCGACACCGGGCTGGATGCTCGCCGCCCACGACGCGGACCAGCCACCGCCGGGCCCGGACGACGAGGAACAATCACATGCCAGCGGCCTGGATTGAAAGACTCGCAGAAAGCTTCTGGGGCTCCGTCGGCGGTCCGCCGATTCGGCCTCGTGATCTGGCACCTCTCATCACTCGCACCACGGATGTCGTCCTTGTCCAGATTCGCGACCTGTGTCTTTCCGCTGCGCGAAGCTGGTTCGATCGCCGTGGCGTGACCGTCCCCATCGCGGGGAACGATCGCCCCGTGAAGGGTCTCGTGGTCGCTTTCGGCGGGCGAGGAGTGATCTTTGTCGAGATGGAACTTCCCACCGATGAACGTCGCGTGATTCTCGCCCACGAGTTTGCCCATTACCTCGTGGAGTATCTTCAGCCAAGGAATCGACTGACCCGGCGGCTGGGAGACGAACTGTGCCAACATCTTGATGGTCAGAAGCCTCTGGAAGCCCCTCACGAATGGGCGGCGTTGCTGGCCGGCGTTCCGTTGAGGATGCACACGCACTTCCTCGCTCGAGAGAATTCAGACGATTGGCTTCCTCAGGTCGAACGAACGGCGAACGAACTGGCCCTGGAACTTCTCGCACCGCACAAGCTTGTCCTCGCGGACCTTCGTGGCACTCCCCCGAACCGGGACGAGATTTGCGAGTGGCTCATCGCGAAGTATGGACTCCCCCTGGCGTGGGCGAGCGGGTACGCTGTGACCATTGCAGACTCGCATTCTCGCCGTCGCCCCTTCAGCGAGCGTCTCGGATTGTGATCGTCAAGCTTCTTGAGAAACGCCATGTCCACCGCGCCGATCGTCGTCGCTCCACCGGAAGGCTGGCCGCAGATCGATGGGCTCGTCCCCAGTGAAGCCCTGGCCGCGGCGCTGGGGCAGAGCGTTGCGACGGCCCTCGATCTCAAAGGCTGGCAAGAGGGAACCGCACTTGAAGAGACTCTCACGCGGGTGCGTGCGGCGATCGAGCGATCGATCCGCGATGAGTGCCGGCTTCGCGAAACGATCCGCTCTAACATCCTCGCCAAGCTTCACGAGTTTCCCGCGGCTC
>Ga0105047_10019955_pt1 | contig 10318 bp, 7 predicted proteins | sample MAT04_FD_78384 | JGI IMG/M metagenome (GOLD analysis project Ga0105047, IMG submission 78384) | Freshwater microbial communities from Lake Fryxell liftoff mats and glacier meltwater in Antarctica - MAT-04 (megahit assembly) | ecosystem: Environmental > Aquatic > Freshwater > Ice > Liftoff... | reverse complement strand
TGAAGGCGCCGAATCTCGAATCGCGCCCCAGCGACAACTGCCAAGGCATTTTTTTGGCCGGCGGCAGCGGGAAGGCTGCGGTGTTGGTGATCACCAGCCGCTTGACCTGCGCGGCATGCGACAAGGCCCAGCCAAAACCGATCATCCCGCCCCAGTCGTGCACCGCCAGCGTCACCGGACCATCGATGCCCAGATGCCTGAGCAGCGCGGCGACGTCGACCACACGCGACTGCAGCGTGTAGTCGTAGCGATCGTCATCGGGTTTATCCGAAAAGCCCATGCCGATGTGGTCGGGCACGATGCAGCGGTAGCGATCCGAGAGCCCGGTAACCAGGTTGCGCCAGTAATAGCTCCACGACGGATTGCCGTGCAGCATCACCACGATTTCAGCGTCGCGCGGGCCTTCATCGAGGTAGCTCATCGACAGGCCGGGGCGGACTTCGAATTTTTTCGGGGTGAAGGGATAGCCGGGATACTTCATGGTCGTGCGGGTGTCCGTGGTCATGGGCGCGGGGCCGCCTGCATCTGGCGGGTGATGGCGATGGTGGCGACGCTGACCCGGGTCACGCGCATCAACAGGTCGATGACCTTGTCCTTGTGGTCGGCGAAGCGATAAGTGTCGAACTTTTCGCGGATGGTCGGGTCGCGCGGCCTGGATTCCTTGTACTGGTCGAGGATCCATTCCAGTGCGCTGCGGTTGCCCAGCTTGTAGTCCCACGCCTCAGACGGGATGCAGGACAAGGTGGTCTGCGAATCCAGCACGATGCGGCCGCCTGCCTTGTCGGCTTTCAGCGACGGTTTGGGCGACTGGCCAGCGCTGCGGGCTTTTTCATCGATGATGTCGGTGCGCTGCAGCGGCCACGGCTCGACCGCTTCATAGCCGATGTGCAGCGCCATCAGCGCTTCGCCCCAGCCGGCCCAGCGCCAGAAGTCCGCAGGCGTACTGCCGTACAGCGGATTCGCGGGAACTCGCGCTTGAGGTTCTGCGCGTATTTCTCGCGGTAGAGCGGGTCGTGCAGCACCGCGTAGACGTAGTGGAAGATCGCCTGTTTGGTGATGGGTCGTTTCTGCTTGTCGTCCTGCGTTGCTGGCGGAAGATCAACAGCAACCCCCTCCCAACCTCCCCCTGCGCTACGCGCAAGGGGAGGAGACAAGCCCTGCGCCCCTTGTGCAGCATGCGGAGACAAGCCCTGCGCGCCTTGCGCAGCGGGAGGAGCGAAGCCCTGCTCCCCTTGCGCAGCGGGAGGAGCAAAGCCCTGCTCCCCTTGCGCAGCGGGAGGAGCAAAGCCCTGCTCCCCTTGCGCAGCGGGAGGAGCAAAGCCCTGTTCCCCTTGCGCAGCGGGAGGAGCGAAGCCCTGCTCCCCTTGCGCAGCGGGAGGAGCAAAGCTCTGCTCCCTCCCTTGCGTAGCAGGGGAGGGTTGGGGAGGGGTGCTCTTGCCTTGCTGGTAGTGATCGCGGAACTGCTTGAGCGCCCAGTCGGTGATGTTGTCGAGCCTTTGACCATCTTGATATGCGTGTAGCGGTATGCATTGAACAGGGTCAAGAGAAAACATTGCGTAGTTCGGCAAAACATTCCCGGCAATAACGGAGAAGTCAAGCCGTTGGCCTTCTACAAATGCGATGTACGGGGACTCTTTAAGACCAGACGGAAACAGCGCTTCCAGCTGATACCAATCCTCGTTCAATTCCCACGCGAAATACGTTTTCAGCTTCACGAACGGTCTATACAGCGAATCGACAGCGCACGATTCATCAAACTTGATTTCTCGATCTGCAACCAACAACTGCTTCAACTTCCTGGTCCACTTTATTCTGTAGTTGATCTTGCTCGCCACATCTTCACGACTCACTTTTCCCCGCAATCGGCGTGCTTCGGAGTTGTACTCAGTTAGGAGGTATCCGACTCGATCAAGAACATCTTCACTGTTGAACCCAGCGACCCATTCATCACGGTTAGTCTTGACGCCTTGAGAGAACACCCGGAACAATGCTTTCGGGTTTAACGTCTTGGAACGCTTTGCAGCTTTGGACGCCAGCGGCAACAACGTCTCGAAATCATTGTTCGTCAGATTCAGCCAATTTCCCGTCTTGTCCGGCGTTACCTCCTCCATCGCCAGTTCGCCCAACCGCGCCCCTGTCAAGAACGACAGTTTCTCCTCCGCCGTCTCCAGCTCCGGCCGGCGCGTGTAGAAGATCCGCGCGCCCTTGCTGCCGCGTTTCTTGACCAGGAAGCTGATCGCCACGCCGGTCTGGATGCCGAACACGTTGTGTTTCGTCCCCGACAGCTTCGGGTTGGCGCGCACGTCGCCACCGAGGTCGACCACGCGGATTTCGGCGAACTCCTGAGCGACGATCTTGCGGAAGCCGTCGAACGTACGCGCATCCAGGAAACTGCGGTTGGTGATGAAGGCCAGCACGCCGTCGTCGTGCATGCGGTCGCTGGCCCAGCGGAAGAACCGCGAGTACATGTCGTACAGCTTGGTCTTCTGCGCGGTGGAGGCCTTGATGTAGCTGTCCTTGATGCGGCGGTCGATCTCCGGGTAGACCCGGTTCTTGTTGTTGTCGTTCTCGTTGAGCTGGTTGGCGTTGTACGGTGGGTTGCCGATGATCACGCTGATCTTGCGGCGGTTCTGGCGCTTGATGCGCTCGACGTTCTCATCGCCCATGCCGAACAGGTCGGCGACGTGGTCGCCAGTCTTCCTGCCGAGGCCGGCGACGTTGTCGAGCGTGTCCACCAGGCACAGGCCCGGGAACTCGACGTACTCGCCGGTGATTGCGGCGTACGTCGCCTCGATGTTCAGGTTGGCGACGTAGTACGGCAGGATGCCGACCTCGTTGGCGTGCAGTTCTTCGGCGTATTTGTGCCTGAGTTTGGCCGGCTGGCCGCGGAAGTGCTCGATCAGCTCGGTGATGAAGGTGCCGGTGCCGACCGCTGGGTCGAGGATCTCGACGTCGCGGTCGATCAGGTTGCGCTTGAAGTGGTGCTCGCACAGCCAGTCGGCCGACTCGATCATGAAGCGCACGATCTCGCCAGGTGTGTACACCACGCCGAGGCGGTCGGCGGCCTTGGGGTTGTAGACCTTGTAGAAATTCTCGTAGACCACCTTGAGGAAGGTCTGCTTCTCGTGGTGGCTGCCGATGCGCGCGGCGGCCGAGCGGATCGCGGCGTAGTACACCTCCAGTCGCTTGAGCAGCTGGTGTTTGGTGTTGCCGGTGAAGAAGGTGTCCTCGAGCTTGTGCAGCTCCTGTGCGACGTTGTTGTCCTTGTGGAACACCTGCCCGGGAAAAACGGTGTCGAAGATTTCATCGGTGAGGATGTGCTGGATCAGGATCTCGCGCACATCGTCGAACACCAGGCTGGGGTTGATGGTTTTCTGCGCGTGCGACAGGAACGTCAGCGCCGCCTCGCCGAACGCCGGGTTGCCGGCGTGGGCGGTGTCGATCATCGCGCGCAGAGCATCCAGCACCTGCGGCAGGTCGGTGGTGAACTGCTCGACCGCCTTGCGGAAGAAGCCGATTTCGGGGCGCTGGTAAGCGAAGAACACCCCCAGCAGCTTCTGCAGCGCATCGACATCGTCGACCTTGCAGCGGATCACCTCGCCGCCGTTCTGGATCAGCACCGCCTGGGTGCTGTCCTCGAAGATGATGTTGTCCTTGGGGTAGCCGCGCTTGAACTTGGTGGCGATCTCGGCGTCGAGGTCGTCCTTCTCGTCCTTGGCCTCCCAGTAGCCGAACGGCAGCCGCAGTTGGTGCAGCAAGGCGCCGTCGACGTAGCGGCGTTCTTTTGCCGGGGATTCGATTTCGAACTCCGGTACGAACACCAGCTCATGGCTGCGCGCGTAGCCCTTGAGCAGGTCTTTGAACGCTTCGCGCACCACCGACTCGCGGTGGGTGCCGCTGACCTGCTTGAGGCGCGAGAGGTCGTTGAGGTACTGGCCAATGAGGAGTCTTGACATGTCCGTGTCCTAGAGCGGCTGTGCGCCTTCGCCGAGGATGTCCAGGCAGGTCTGGCAAGCGAACACACGGTGGCGGCGCTGGCCGGTGAGTTCGTTGACGGTTTCCAGGTCCTGTCTCATTGCCGCAACGCCGTTTCTTCTTCGCGGCTGAGCAGCGCGAACAGCGGACGATTGACGTAGTAGTTGTTGCGGCCGATGCGCAGTTTGTCCAGCACGCCATCGCCGGCCAAGGTATCGAGGTACTTGGTTGCGGTAAGGCGCGACACCCCCAGCTCACGCTGCACGAACTCCACCCGCGTGTAGGGGTGATTGAACAAGTTGTTGATCAGATCCTGGCTATAGAACTTGTAGCCATCGCGGATCTTTTGCTTGGTGTCCTGCAACAGCGTCTTGATGGCCTGCACGGTGCCGATGGTTTCGGCCGCCGTCGAAGCCACCGCCTCCAGCATGTACAGCACCCAGTCTTCCCACGCGTCGTCTTCGCGCACTGTCTGCAACAGGCGGTAATAGTCAGGCTTGGTCCTGACGATATGACGGCTGAGATACAGCACCGGAATATCGAGCAGATGCTCCTTGACCAGGTACAGCACGTTTACGATGCGGCCGGTACGCCCGTTGCCATCGTAAAAAGGATGGATGCTTTCGAACTGATGATGGATGAGCGCCATCTTCACCAAGGGATCAGCTGCGAAAGCGGGCTCATCGTGGATGAACCGCTCCAGCTCCCGCATCAGCCGCAGGACTTCAGTCGCATCCTGCGGCGGTTCGTAGACCAATTTTCCGGCGCCATCACGCAGTGCGGTCCCGGGCAGTTTGCGGAAGCCGGCCTGGTTGCACTCCAGCGCTTGCTGGATTTGCAGGATGGTATTGAGGGTCAGCAATCCAGTGTCGCGAACCTGTTCAAACCCGGTCCGCAGGGCCTGCCGGTACCGCAACACCTCCTTGATCGCGATGCCGGTGGCATCGGCCGCATTGTCTTCACGATAAAGATCGTCTTGAGTGGTGACGATGTTTTCGATGGCGGAACTGTCGCGGGCCTCTTGCAGGGTCAACGTGCTGGTCAGGATGTTCTGGTTGGGAATGCCGGCCGCGAGTCCCTTCAGTTCAGCCAAAATCCGGCTGGCACCATTGAGACGCTTGAGGATGTCCGCGGTTTCGAACCGCCGCGCATCAAGGCCCTGAAGTGAAGAAATAGGCATGCCTTAAGACTCATGTATGCAAATGCTGATTCTATAAGCATGTTCCGGTCATCGTGTATATTTTTCCTGTAAAAATATACACGTCTCTCCGGACAGTCTCGCCAAAAGCGCCGCTTTGGGTCCAGTTGGGATGGGCTTACCAGACCACTTCGGCCATCGAGCAGTTCAGCCCCGAACCGATCCCAAGCAGGGCGATGCGGTCGCCCTTCTTCAGGCGCCCGAGCTCCTTCAGCTTGCTCAGCACGATCGGCACGCTGGCCGGCCCGATGTTGCCGTGCTCGCCGAAGATGGTCAGCACTTTCTTCGGATCGATGCCGAAGGCCTTGATGAAGGCCTGGGTGTGCACCTGGCTGACCTGGTGGATGACGAACTGGTCCAGCTCGTCCACCGCCCAGCCCAGGGCGAGCTTGGCCGCGCCGAAAGTCTTCTGGGCCAGTTTCAGGCCCTCGATCAGCAGCATGCGGGTGTCGGTGACCATGCGGTCCAGGTTGCCGCGACACAGGTTGTTCCACTGGGTGGCGGCCTTGGTCACGCCGCCTTTGTAGCGTGGTGCATCGGGCGTGAGTTCGCTGCGCGACATCACCATCGCCGCGGCGCCGCAGCCCAGGGTCAGGGTGGCCAGTTCGTTGCGGAACTGTTCCTCGGTGACGTCCGGGGCCTTCATCCGCTCCAGGGTCATCTTGTAGGCGAGGTTGGCGGTTTCGCCATCGACCACCAGGGCGTAGTCGATCTCACCGCGCTCGATCATGCGCGCGGCGATGTCCATGCCGTTGATGAAGGCCAGGCAAGCGTTGGCGACGTCGAAGTTCTGGCAGTCCTCGCCCAGGCCCAGGTTGCCCGAGACGATGCTGGCGGTGGACGGCTCCAGGTAATCGCGACTGACCGAAGTGTTGACCAGCAGGCCGACCTGGCTACCTTCGATGCCGGCGTCGAGCAGGGCCTTGCGCGCGGCCAGCGTGGCCACGTCGGAGGAAAGGGTGTCGTCATCCCACAGCCGCCGCGCATGGATGCCGGCGATGTCCCCGAGCACGTCGGTGCGGATGCCCAACCGCTGCATGGTGTGCTTCAGCTGCTCGTTGATGTCCTTGGAAGTCAGCGTATGCGGCGCATCGATATGCGCCAGTCCGGCGATGGAGACGTTCTGGAAAAGCATCTAGGGTGCGCCGAGGCTGGGCGAAGGGTCGACAAGGGTACCGGCTTCCGGGTTTAACCGCATCTTTACGTTTCGCTGAGGTTAGCTTGAGTGGCAAGAGGAGAGCTGGATCAAACGCCGGTGTCAGGGCCTACAACTGCGGTGCCCCGGCACGCTTATCGCACGCTGCAGCGATAGGCCGCAAAGCGCTGGCTGCCGTTGTTCGGTTCGCCCAGTGCCTGCACTGTATTGGCCTGGATGCCCGTGGCCTCGTTTCGCGCGAGGGTTTCCAGTTCGTCGCGTACGCGCAGTGCATTGCGTTCGTAGAACGCCACGCTGTCCTTGACCGACACTGATACCTCGCCACGCTTTTCGCAGTCGGCAGGCGCGGCACCTGCAGGCAGCACCCGCACCGCGGCGGCCTCGGGCGTTATAGGCACCCAGGTACAGCCGGAGAGGGCCAGGACGAGTACGGCGGCGGTCGAGGTGAGTCGCATGGCAGGTTCTCTGTGCGGGTGGCGCCGAAGTATGTCCCGGCGCTTGTGAATCCGAGGGGAGCGCGGAGCTCTGGTTTCAGCGTGATTTGCGGCAGGCCGCAAGTTTCTGCCCCGGATGCCTCCGCGCGCCACAGGAATCCACAAGGGAGTATCCAGCGCCAGCCTTTTCCCAACCCTCCCTTGATTCGCAAGGGAGGGACGCCAGGAAGACCAGACTATTTCGCTGCAGCCACCGGCTTGCCGTCGGCGTCCAGCACCTGGATCTTGCCGAGGTTCAGGGCACGCACCGGGGCCTCGATCTTGGACAGGTCGCCTACCACCACGTAGGTCAGCGCCTGCGGATTGATCGAGCTGGCGGCCTTCTGCACCGCTTCGGCAGTCATGGCTTCATTGCGGGCCTTGAACTGCACGATGTAGTCGTCGGGGCGGCCGTAGCGCTGGTTGCTGGCGATCTGGCTGAGCACCGCGTCGGCAGTCTCGTAGGCGCCCGGCAGCTCCAGGGTGTTGGCCGCGCGGATCTTGGCGATTTCCGCCGCTGTTGCCGGGGCCTCGCCCTTGGCGAAGCGGGTGATTTCCGACTTCAGCTCCTGGATCGATTCAGCGGTCTTGTCGCTCTGCACCGCCGCCGAGGCGAACCACGGGCGCTGGCCCAGGGTGTTGGTGGCGTTGCTGTAGGAACCGTAGGCCCAGTGCTTGTCCTCGCGCAGGTTTGCGTTGAGGCGTGAAGTGAACTGCCCGCCGAGCACGCCATTGGCGAAGTCGAAATCGATGGTGCCGTCGGCGCGCGTCGAAGGCACCAGCTGGCCAACGTAGATGTTGGACTGGATCGCACCGGGCTGGTTGATCAGGTACACGCGCGGTGCCGCCGGCAAAGCAACGCTGTCGACCTGCGGCACGCTGGGTGCCTTGCCCTGGGTCTTCCAATCGCCGAAGCGCGCTTCCAGCAGCGGTAGCAGCTCGGCCATGGTGGTGTCGCCGACGACCACGATGCGGGCCTTTTCCGGCTGCAGCCACTGGCCGTGGAAACCGATCAGATCCTCGCGCGTCACCGAAGCAATGGAGGCCTCGGTGCCACTGCCGGTGAACGGAATCGCATACGGATGACCTTCTCCGTACAGCAGTGGCGGCATGACCCGCAGCGCCGCGGTCTGTGGACGCGCCTTCTCCTGCTTGATGCCCGCGATCCAGGTGGCGCGTACGCGTTCGATCTCGGCCGGATCAAAGGTCGGACGGCGCAGCACGTCTGCGTACAGGTCCAGTGATCCCGGCAGCTTGTCCGAAAGCGCCGACAATCCCACCGCCGCGTAATCCAGCCCGGCGCCGACCGCTATTTCCGCGCCGAGGTCTTCCTGGCGCGCCGCCAGTTCCAGCGCACTGTAGTCACCGGCGCCATCGTCGAGCATCTGCATGGTGAAGTTCGCCAGGCCGAGCTTGCCGCCGGCATCGACGGTATAGCCACCGGGGAATTCCATGCTCATCTGCACCACGGGCGCTTCGTGGCGTTCGGCCAGCAGCACCTGCATGCCGTTGGACAGGTTGGCGCGCTGCACGTCGGGGAAGCTCAGGTTGGGGAACGAGGTAGTCTTCGGCACCCCGGCGCTGCGGTCGACGTCGCTCTGCACGGTCTTGAACTTGGGATCCACCGCCGGAATAGCGGCAGGTTTGCCCGCAGGTGCTGCAATCACGGTTTCGGGCAGGGACGAGGCGGGGGTTTCACTGGGCTGCACCACCAGCGTGTGCGAGCCGGTGCCCAACCACTTCTTCGCCGCCGCCTGCACGCTGGCCGGGGTCGCGGCATCGATGATGGCCAGGTCATCCTTGTAACAATCCGGCTTGCCCGCGTAGATTTCGCATTGGGCGAGCACGTCCGACTTGCCGCCGAAGCCGCCAATGCGCTCGATGCCGCGCACAAAGCTGGCGCGGGTGCTGACCTTGGCGCGTTCCAGTTCCTCGGCGCTCGGGCCTTCGGCAAGCAGGCGCTGCAGTTCCTCGTCCATGGCCTTTTCGACCTTGGCCGCGTCCACGCCGTCCTTGACCGTGGCCATCAGGAAGAAGGTGCCGCTGATCTCGCTGCTCCAGGCATAAGCCGCCGCGTCATCGGCGATCTTGTCGCCGTGCACCAGGCGCATGTCGAAGCGCGAGGCGGCGCTTCCCCCAAGCACTTGCCCGAACAGGTCCAGCAGCGTCGAGTCCTTGCTGCCGAGCTCGGCCACCGGCCAGGCGCGGTACACGCGGTACTGCGGCACGCGGTCGGGGATGGTTTCGCGGGTGTCCTTGCTGCGGGTGGGGATATTGGCGGGCATGTCGGCCAGCGTGGCGCTGGCGGGGATGTCGCCGAAGTAGCGGGTGACCTTCTCTTTGGCGGTCTTCAGGTCGATGTCGCCGGCCAGCACCAGCACGGCGTTGTTGGGGCCGTACCAGCTGGTGAACCAGGTCTTGACGTCGTCCAGTGTCGCCGCGTCCAGGTCAGCCATCGAGCCGATGGTCTGCCAGCTGTACGGGTGTCCGGCCGGGTAAAGGGCTTCGAACATGCGCGCACTGATGCGGCGGCCATAGGGCTGGTTCTCGCCCTGGCGTTTTTCGTTCTGGACCACGCCGCGCTGCTCGTCCAGGCTTTTCTGGTCGATTGCGCCGAGCAGGTGGCCCATGCGGTCGGATTCCATCCACAACGCCATGTCCAGCGCGGTGGTCGGCACATTCTGGAAATAGTTGGTGCGGTCCTGGTTGGTGGTGCCGTTCTGGTCGGTCACGCCCACCAGCTCGTAAGGCGTGAAGTACTCCCCCGCGTTGTTCTCCGATCCCTGGAACATCAGGTGCTCGAACAGGTGCGCGAAGCCGGTGCGGCCGGGCTGCTCGTTCTTGCTGCCAACGTGGTACCAGACATTCACAGCCACGATCGGCGCCTTGCGATCGGTGTGCACGATGACCCGCAGCCCGTTCGGGAGGGTGAACTCATCGAATGCGATGTCCACCTGACTCCTGAGCTCAGGCTGCGCCATTGCTGTTTGCGGAGACAGGACACCGCCGCCAAGCGCGGTAGACAGGGCGAGAGCTAGCAGGGCAACGCGCGGACGGCCAATCACGGACATGGGAATTCCTTGTTCTATTGGTGGACAGCAGGTGGTCGTCGATCGTAGCCGCGTCGGGCGGCGAAGGCACTAGGCCACAAGGCATGGGAGCGCTGCCGGCAAGCCCGCTCGACCTCCACCAGCCCTTGCCATTGCGCAGGCGCTCGTCACGCGCTGCAACCTTCCAGGACACCAGCGCATCCCATTGAGTGTCCACCGCGCCGAGTCAGTCGATCCTTGGGAAGCGGGGCGGAGGTCACGAAGGCGAAGACCGCTCGTCTCTGGAAAACCTGTCCATGAGTACGTCCGCGACCGCTGGCGGACACTCATCCGAGTGCAGTTTCTCCAAGAATCAACCACTTGGGACTGGCACGGGTTCTGCTTTGCACTTCCACACAAAAACGCCAACCGACGAAACTGACTATTAGCTGAATGCAAGGAACCTTTAGGCAGGTTCCTGTTGACT
>Ga0105047_10019953_pt1 | contig 10319 bp, 9 predicted proteins | sample MAT04_FD_78384 | JGI IMG/M metagenome (GOLD analysis project Ga0105047, IMG submission 78384) | Freshwater microbial communities from Lake Fryxell liftoff mats and glacier meltwater in Antarctica - MAT-04 (megahit assembly) | ecosystem: Environmental > Aquatic > Freshwater > Ice > Liftoff... | reverse complement strand
GAGGCGGGCCCGCCTCCATCTGGGCCCGTCTGGGTCGATCTGTGGCAAATTCTTCGTTTTCTGCGTCCAGCGCCCCTCCGAATTCCCAGGTAGAACCTAAGAAATCTCAAAATCTCAATCTCAAAGGGGGGAGGGGGGTCCCAACCCAACCCATATCCCACTCCACCACCAACCCGCCTTCCCGCCTCAATACGGCGTCCCAGGCCCAGTCCCACATCTCGTCTCAATCTCAATCTCAACCAAAACCGCATCCACCCTCGCGCAGTTTACCCGCCGCGGCGGGCCGACCTCCTTCTGGGCCCGTCTGGGTTCGTCTGGGTTCATCTGTGGCCAAGCCCCGCCTTTTCCGCGGCCAGATCCGCTCTTCTCCAGCCCCAATCCCGTCTCAAAATCTCAATCTCACGGGGAGAAAGCGACTTCTCCCATTTGCGGCACTGCTCACTTGCGTAGGCCGCCAAGGCCGGTTACCTTTGTGCCAAGTGCTTTAGGAGCTGCTGTGATGAATCGTTCTCGCATCTTGTTTGTGACAGCCGGAATTGCCGCGACTATTGCCCCTGCCGCAGTCGCCTGCGCCGATATCGTGGAGTTTTATGGCGGCGACTTTGACGGTCGCGACGCCGTCGGCAACTACACCGTCACAAACGCTTCGAACGTGCTCGTCACCGACCAGCGGGTCTATGACGATTTCGCGCACAGCAGCACCCTGAGTATCGCGGCGCTCTTCGGGAACTTCCTCACCAACGCCGCCGCCCGCACAGCGACGGCCGGCTACGCGTTCGAAATTCGAAGCGGCGTGAGCAGCGGCAACGGTGGCACGCTCGTGGCCTCGGGCTCATCATCGTCGGGCTTTTCCTGGACCGCGACAGGCCGCACGGGTTTCGGGTTCCAAGAGTATCGATTCGATGCCAATATTCCCGATCTCAACCTCGCAGCCGGGACATACCACCTCAATATTCGCCCTCTGATCACCGCTCCGGCAGGTGTAAACATGTTTCTGTCCACGACCTCAGGAGCCAACGGCGTCGGGTCGCCCCTGAACAACCGCAACGCCTTTCTGACGTATGCGGGCGGGAGCTTCGCCCCGATGGCGACCGTGTTCGGTGCATACGACTTCTCGCAAGGTGTCACGCTGGTTCCGCTCCCCGCCGCCCTCGCCGCGGGCCTTCCCGCCCTGCTCGGCATCGGCGTGCTCGCCGTTCGCCGTCGCCGTCTCGCCCGCGGCCTCTGATCAGCGTTCGGTGCAAGGGCGGTGTGCATCATGCACCTTTATGGCGCTCTCAGCACGCTGCGGTTTCGAGGCGGCGGCCGGGCCAACTAAACGTGAACCGGCTCGCCGACACCGGCCAGACGCAGCGTCTTCCACTTGCCCCGGGCGAAGCGAATGGCGAGCAGAATGCCCACGATGCAGATGTAGGCGGCCGCCGCCGACCAAGGGCCGAGCGATTCAAACTCCGGCGCATACTTCATCAGGAGCAGTCCACCACCGATGAGGCAGATCCAAACAGCGATAATCGTGACGATGCTTGGGAAGACGGTGTCGCCGGCACCGCGAAGAACGCCGATGAGCGTGATTCCCAGTGCATCAAAGACTTGGAACACGGCCGCGATGATCATGACGCCCGAGCCGATGGTGATGATGGCCTCGTCGGTCGAGAATACGCCTACAAGCTGCCGTCGGAAGACTACGAAGACGACGGCGCACAATGCCATATACGTCATGGCGATAGCGAGGCCGATCTTGGCGCGGTGGGCCGCCAGATCGGGCCGGCGCATACCGAGGTACCGACCGACGATCGACGTCATGGCATTGGAGATGCCGACGCTGGGCATGAACGACAGGTGCATGTAGCGGAGGGCGATCCAGCCGGCGGTGTTGTGTTCAACCCCAAATGAGCCGGTCATCTTCACCAAGAAATAGGTCCAGCAGATCATCTCGTTAAAGAACATCATGCCGCCGGGCCAGCCGATGGCGATGATCTTGCGCATGATTTCGGCGCTGGGGCGCCAGCCGTCGCGCGTGCCATACTTGGCGTGCATGGCGGGCCCGAGGAAGAGACACGCGGGAATCGAGAGTTCGACGGCGGTGCCAATGACGGTGGCGATGGCGGCTCCGGAAATACCCATGGCGGGAGCTCCAAAGTGGCCGAAGATGAGCACGTAGTCGAGCCCGAGATTGACGATATTGCCCGCCACAGCGGCGACAAGGACGACATTTGGTCGATGCAGGCCGTAGAAGAACTGGCTGAGGCAGCGCCCGGCCATTTGAATGAACGCCCCGGCGATCAGGATCTGGGCGTACGAGGTCTCAAGCTCGACAAGGCGCGGCGCATGCCCAAAGGACCGGAACATGAAAGGGAGCGCCAGCGCGTATGGCAGCATGAGCAACCAGAGCGCAAGGCAGAGCCAGAGCCCGTTCCAGGCATACGCCGGGCCCTTGCGCGGTTGGCCCGCGCCCAGGTGCTGGGCAACATAGGTGTTGACGACCCCGAGCATGCCGGCCATGATCGCCTGGGGCGTCCACGCGGAAATGCCACCGTTGCCTTGCGCGGCCAGAAAGATCGGGTCTTCCGGGTTGATGAGCGACACCATGTAGGCATCGACGAACTGCATCAGGGTGTAGGACAGCGTGGTCGCCACGCTCGGGACGGCGATGCGGATGATCTCGGCGATGGCACTCTCGGTCGCCACCAGCGGTGGGGCGGCGATCGCCGGCGCGATGGGCGGTGCAATGCCGCTGGCCGGGGCGCTATGAGCGCCGGGGCCCGTGTTTGAGTCGGGGTGGTCGTGCATGATGAGGGCGGGAAGGGTAGCGTGCAATAGGCCGAATGCAGCCTGTGGCGGTCGTCGCGCGAGTATGATGCGGCGGCCTTGCGGGCCGGGTTGGTCGTCTGCGTGGAAGCAGTGAAGGGTTTGAAGCGTGCGTTTGCGTGTTGTTGATGATCGTGGGCGGAGTGCCCCGATGGCCTGGGTCTGCGTGATCGCGCTGACCGGGCAGACGATGCGACGCGCTGGTCGGCTGGCGAAGCGCGGCTGGATGGAACTGGCGACGCGTCTGGCCGGGCTTGCGCTTTGGGCGTTCTTCGCCGGCGGAGGGCTGATCGCCCTGGCGTTGCTCTCGATCGCGGCCGCAGCGGTGCTGCTGACAGTGTACGAGGGTGCCGCGGGGCTCTGGCTCGTGATGTTCTCGCCGGTGGCGGTGTCGCTGATCTTTTCGACCCTCACGCTGATTCGCAACCTGATCATGGGGGCTGAACTGCTGGCTCGGCGCGGCGGTTCGGCGATGCTCAGCGCCTCGCGATGCCCGCGATGTACCTACCAACTTGCGGGGCTTCGAGCCGCCGCCGACGGGTGCGTTGTTTGTTCAGAGTGTTCAAGCGCGTGGCGCGCGACTCGGATCGGGGCGGTGAGCGAGCCGGAAGCGGAAGTGGAGATTGTGCGATGAACGAGCGGCGGGTGTTCTATCGGAGCAGCCAGATGATCAACCACGCCGCCACGAGGCCGACGCAGAAGACGACTGCGGCGAGCGCGAGCCAGTGGAGCAAGAGGTAGCGGGCGAGGCGCGCCCAATCGGTGGGCGGGCGCGGAACGGGAAGGGGCGTGCCGCAGTGGGGGCAGATGGCCGAGGCATCGTGCCCGCTGCCGCGAGCGGCAACGCTGGTGAGCCGGTGGCACTCGGGGCAGCGAACCTGGGTCGCTCGGAAGTCGGTTATTTTGAGGCGCGGGGCCCCTGGAAGCGCACTCGAGGACGCCCTTGGGAGCGCGCTCGGGGGCGTGCTCGGCGCTGGGGTTTGCGAGGAATCGCCGGATGGCGGAAGGTTCATGATGCGCCGAGCGAGACGCCAACGGGCTGTGGACGCACGCTGTGGCTGGGCTGAACGGCGATGCCGAGGGGGACGCGTTTGCCGCCGACGGGGGGCATGCCTTCCTGATCGATGTGGCGCTGGATGGCCATGATGCCTTCGATCAACTGTTCTGGACGCGGGGGGCAGCCGGGGATATACACATCGACGGGCATGAACTGGTCAACACCTTGAATGACGGCGTAGGTGTCGAAGACGCCGCCGGTGCTGGCGCAGGCGCCCATGCTGATGACCCACTTGGGCTCGGTCATCTGGAGGTAGATGCGCTGGAGGACGGGCATCATTTTGGCGGTGACGCGGCCGGCGACGATCATGAGATCGCTCTGGCGGGGCGAAAAGCGGACGGCTTCGGCGCCGAAGCGGGCGACGTCATAGCGCGAGCAGGCGGTGGCCATGAGCTCGATGCCGCAGCAGGCCGTGGCGAACGGCATGGGGAACAGCGACGAGCGGCGCGACCAGTTGATCACGCGCTGGAGTTGGGTGGTGAGAACAGAGTCTTGTGGGAGCGCGGCTTCGAGGCCCATGAAGGTCTCCGGATTGGCGACTGTCGTCTTCCCGACAGGTAGCGGGTGCGGCGAACGCGGATTATTCGTCGATCGTGCGGAGCGAAAGCCCGTACTCAACAAGCTTGACACGAACCTCGGCCAGCGAGGTGGCGCCGAAGTTCTTGACGCCGAGGAGCTCGGCCTCGGTGTGGGTGACGAGGTCGCCCATGGTCTGGATGTTGAGGAGCTGCAGGGCCTTGCGGGCACGAACCGAGAGCGCCATTTCGCTCACCGGCTTGTTGAGGATGGCCTCGTGCTGGGTGCCCTTGAGCGAATCGATCATCTGCTTGCGAGCGGCGCGGTGGGCCTCTTCGCGGCCCTGGCCCAGGCGGAGGCCCTTGATCTGGAGCATCTGCTTGATTTCGACGAGTGAACTCTCGCCGAAGTTTTTGTAGGAGAGGAGTTCGGCCTCGGTAGTGCGGATGAGGTCGCCCAGAGTGCGGATGTTCATCTTCTTGAGGCAGGTGCGGGCGCGGACGGAAAGCTCGAAGTCGGTGACGGGGGTGTCAAGGAGGGCCGAGCGCTTGAACTTATCGCGTTCGTGGTCGTCGTCGATGGTCATGCCGCGGCTGGCGGCGACGTCCTTCATATAGAGGAGGGCGCGGGCGTGGGTGGGGTTGGTCTCAAGGATCTGGCGGAGGCAGCGCTCGGCGGCGGCCCATTCGCCGCGATCCTCGAAGAGCACCGCGAGGTTCATGAGGGCGTTGATCGGCGCCGGGGGGCGTTCGATGGCGCGCTGATACATGGTGATGGCTTCGTCTTCCTCGCCGCTGATGTCGAGGAGGAATGCGAGGCGGAAGAGGTTCTTGGCTTCGGTCGGATCGGCCGTGACCGAGCGACGATATTCCTGGATGGCGGTGGTGCGATCGGCCTTCTGTTCCGCCTTCTCAGCCGCTTCGGCGTGCTTGGCGGCGAGCGCGGCATCGCGCTGAACTTCCGACGCACCAATGACCATTTCGAGCGGATTGGACATGACAGACTCCAAACAGAATCGTGGAAAAAAGTACGCAGTAGTTTAGGCGAGAGAACTGTGAAAGTGCTGACGAGCGATCGCTCTGATTGGGGCTGGAAGGCCGCTTTAGATGGCTTGGGCTGCTTTGGCGCGGGTGGCGGTCACGCCTTGGTCTGCGGCCCACTGCCCCAGATCGCGGCCTTGAATCGCGGCGGCCATGAGATCAGGGAAAAGATCGGGGGTGCAGGCAAAGCTTGGAACGCCAAAGCCGGCCATGGCGGCGGCGTTGCGCTCGTCGTAGCCGGGCGCGCCGGAATCATCGAGGGCAAGGAGGGTAACCATCTTCACACCGGCGGTCACGATGGCTTCGACTCGCTTGAGCATCTGGGCGTTGTCGCCGCCTTCGAAAAGGTCGGTGATGAGCACGAAGATGGTGTCGGTGGGGCGGGTGATGAGGCCCTGGCAGTAGGCGAGGGCGCGATTGATGTCGGTGCCGCCGCCGAGCTGCACGCCCATGAGGACATCGACGGGGTCGGCCATTTTCTCGGTGAGGTCAACGACACTGGTATCGAACGTCACGACGTGGGTGCGGAGGGCGGGGATGGAGGCGAGCACGGCGCCGAAGACACCGGAATAGACCACCGAGCGGCCCATGGAGCCGGACTGGTCCATACAGACGATGATGGTGCGGAGTTGGTTGCGTTTGCGGCCGTAGCCGATCCGGGTTTCGGGGACGATGGTTTTGTAGTCGGCCTGATAGTGCTTGAGGTTGGCGCGGATGGTGCGGTTCCAGTCGATCTCGTTGTGGCGCGGGCGACGGGTGCGGGTGGAACGCTTGAGCGCGCCGAGCACGGCCTGGCGCATCGGCGCATCGAGTTTGCGTTTGAGGTCTTCGACGACTTTGGAGATAATCTGGCGGGCCGTGGCCTTGGCCTTTTGCGGAATGACGCCCGAGAGGGACATGAGCGTGGTGATGAGGTGGATGTCGGGCTCGACGGCGGCGAGCATCTCGGGTTCGAGCAGCAACCGCTGCATGCCGAGCCGTTCAACGGCGTCTTTCTGCATGACGCGAACGACGGAGGTGGGGAAGTACTCGCGGATATCGCCGAGCCAACGCGCGGCCGTAGGGGCGGAAGCGCCGAGACCGCCGCGGCGATCTCCATCGTCGCCATAGAGCGCGTCCATGGCGCGATCCATAATGGCGTGGCGGCCGGTGAGGACGACTTCGGTTCCATCGGCATCGCCCCCGCCCAGCAGGAGGCGCCACCGTTCAAGGCGCTGGGCGTTGCTGATGGGTGTGCTCACAGGGCGGAATCTCCAAAGATGAGGCGGAGCACGGGATCGACCAGCGAGCCGCGGCGCGGGTCGTAGTCGTTGCTTTCGGCGGCTGAGTCGCCCGTTTGGCTTGCTCCAACCGACGGCGGCTTGAGGCCGCGTCTGATTTTCTCGCCGATCATGCGGCGCTCGGGGGCTTCGAAGGTTGAGAAGGTGCGACGGCCGATGGGGCAGATTTGCTCAAAGCTTGCGGCGGGGAGCGAGGTGACCCACTCGTCGATGATGGCCAGCAGTTGCGGGTCGTGAACCAGCACGGTGCCGGAACCGGCGAGGAACCCTTCGATCCAGGCCGAGGCCTTGGCGGGGTCGTTGCCGGGTGAGAGGGCCATGGAGAGGCGGCTGGAGGCGGCGGCGGAGTCGGCTTGGTGTGAGTCGAGCAGGTGGCGCCAGCAGCGGCCGGCAACAAGTCCGTGGATATCGGCGTCGCCGATGCGGGCGAGTTGCGTGGACCAGTCGCTGAGGAACTGTTTATTGTCCAGCATGACGAGGGTGGTGTGGACGGCGTCGATGCGAGCGCGCATTTCTGCCGCGGCCTCGTCGTTGAGCGAACCGCAGGCGGGCATGAGGCCGGCGCAGATGCGGCCGACGAGGCCGGCGACGAGCGGCTCGACGAGGGCGGCATCGGTCTTGCGGACGTTGCCGTAGCGGAGGATTTTCACGAGCGGGGCGAGCGCATCCATCAGGTGGCCGATGTCGGCCGAGACGGCCGAGACACTTTGAATGCGAGAGATGAGGACCTGAACGCTGGAGGGGAGATCGGCGAGGAGCACGTCGTCGAGCATCGCCGTGAGCGAGGGAAGGTCGGTGGCGGCGTTGGCGAGGGCGCGGACCTTCCCGGCGGCGGCGTCCGCGACGGTGTTGCCATAACGCGCGGCTTCGATGACCGAGACGGCGAACTCGGGCTTCCACTGCAGGGTCCACAGTTCGTGGAAGGTGCTGGTTTGCTGGCGCTGGTCGTGGGCGCGGGTGCCCCAGGGAATCTCAAGGAGCAGGAGGCGGTGAAGAAAGCGGCTGCGGGCGAGGTCGATTTCCTTGCGCTGGTCGAGGTCGAGCTCGAAGTCGAGGGCCGAGACCTTCAGGCGGAGGGATTTTTGCTGGGCCGAAAGGTCACGATGGAGGGGAACGCTGGGGGCATCGGCCGGCACTTTGCCCAAGCGCTGGCCGACGATGAGCTTGCGCTCGATGACCTGAAGCGGGAACGGATTGCCGTGACAGAGCACGGCGAGGGTGGCCTCGTTCATCTCGGCGAGGCTGGGCGTGCCGTGCCCGCGGAGCGATGAGAGCGTCTGGGCAAGGCGGACGGTTTCGATGACGCTGGCGGGTGAGGCGTCGAGGCCTTCGGTGCGCATAAGGCGGGCCACCTTGGTGATCCAGCGTTCACTGAAGGCGGTGTGATCGAGCCAGAGGTGGTCGTACCAGCCGGGACTGCTGACGCCGGCTCCGTAACCGGAATCGAACGCGAGACGGTCGTAGGTCCAGGGGATCCAAGTGGTGGCGGTCTTGCGTTTGGGGAGGCCTTTCAAAATCGCGTCGTCGGCTTTGGCGGTGGTGGCCTTCAGGGCTGCTTCGGTGAGGGCGGGGGCGTGCCAGGCTCCGCAGATGATGGCGATGTTCCCGGTGGCGTCTTTCAGGGCGGCGCGGATGGCGCGCCGCATGTGCGCCTCGCGTGCGGGTTCGTCGGGGTCGAGGGCGGACGGCGCGCACTCGGCGCGAACGGCGGCCATGGCGTCGTGGATGGCCTGAAAGACTGCGATTGGTTCGATGTCGCCGCGGCGCTCTTCGATGAGTCGGCCCCACCAGGCTTCGCCATCGGAGTAGCCGGCGGCGGAGGCGAGCGCTTCGAGCGGATCGGTGCGGCGGGACTCGGCGGCAGCGGTGTCGTCGCCGGGCTCGCTGTCGTCTTCCTCGTCGGCATCATCGTCGGTGCCGGTGGGGGTGGTGGGGGGTTCGGGCCGCAAGGCTCGGGGGAGGTCGATGAATCGGACGGGTGAACCGTGCTTGAGGCCCCATTGAATGGCTTGCCATTCGGGGGAGAAGCGAGCAAAGGGGTAGTAGGCGGCGTCGCTGGGATTCTCGGGGTCATAGACAAGAAGCGCGACGGGGGGCTTCATGTCTTTGTGAGAGGCGAGGGTGACCAACTCGTCGGCATCGGGCGGGCCTTCGATCAGGATCACCTCGGGCTTAAGGGCTTCGAGGGCGATGTTGACCATGCGGGCCGAGCCGGGACCGTGGTGGCGAATGCCCAGAATGTGGAGCGATGCGGTCACGGTTTTTAGAGCACTTCCTTGCAGGCGCGGTAGAGGTCTTTCCAGCCGTCGCGTTCTTTGACGACGGTCTCGAGATATTCCTGCAGCACGATCTTGTCCTGAACGGGGTCTTTGACGATGGCACCGATCATGCCGCTGGCGACATCGGCGGCCTTCATGCGGCCGTCGCCAAAGTGGGTGGCGAGCGCCACGCCGCTGGTGATGACGCTGATGGCTTCGGCGGTGCTGAGCGTGCTGGAGGGCTGCTTGAGTTTGCTCTTGCCGTCGCTGGTTTTGCCTTCGCGCAGTTCGCGAAAAATGGTGACGACGCGGCGGATTTCTTCCATGGCCGGCGCCTCGCCGGTGAGGGCGAGGGCCTTGCCCATCTGGGCAACGCGGCGCTGGACGATGTCGACTTCATCGTCCATGGAGTCGGGCACGGGGAGGATGACGGTGTTGAATCGGCGCTTGAGGGCGCTGGAGAGTTCGTTGACACCTTTGTCGCGGTCGTTGGCGGTGGCGATGATGTTGAAGCCGCGGACGGCGCGGATTTCGTCGTTGAGTTCCGGGATGGGGAGCGTTTTTTCGGACAGGATGGTGATGAGCGAGTCCTGCACGTCGCTGGGGACGCGGGTAAGTTCTTCGACGCGAACGAGTTTGCCCTCGGTCATGGCGCGCATGACGGGGCTGGCGACGACGGCCTCTCGGCTGGGCCCTTTGGCGAGCAAGAGGGCGTAGTTCCAGCCGTATCTGATGGCTTCTTCGGGTGTTCCGGCCGTGCCTTGGACGAGCAGTGTTGAGTCGCCGCTGATGGCGGCGGCGATGTGCTCGCTGACCCAGCTTTTGGCCGTGCCGGGCACGCCCATGAGCAGGAGCGCGCGATCGGTGGCGAGGGTGGCGACGGCGATCTCGATGAGGCGCTGCTTGCCGACATACTTGGGGGTGATGACGGTGCCGTCGGCGAGTTTACCGCCCATGAGATACGTGACGACGGCCCACGGTGAGAGCAACCAGCGGGGCGGCTTCTCGCGCGTATCGGCCCTGGCGAGGGCGGCGAGTTCGGCCGCGAACTGAAACTCCGCGGCTTCGCGGAGGGCGGTGGGTGGACCTTTGCTCATACTGAAAACTCCTTGCACATGTCAGCACGCAGCCGCACGCGGTTGAGACTTGCACGAATGCTGTCGGTTTGGGTGTCGCCGCAGTTGGCAGTCAGGGCTTGCTCGAAGGCGGCCAGGGCTGAGGGGTTGATCGATGAACTGATTTGCCGGATCTGACCGGTCAGTTCCCAGTTAAGTTCTGCTTTGGCGGCCGGATGGTCGGTCAAGAGCTTCATGGCGCGGAGGGAGAAGTCATGCGACCAAGATTCGGTCTGGGCCCCGGT
>Ga0105047_10019950_pt1 | contig 10320 bp, 7 predicted proteins | sample MAT04_FD_78384 | JGI IMG/M metagenome (GOLD analysis project Ga0105047, IMG submission 78384) | Freshwater microbial communities from Lake Fryxell liftoff mats and glacier meltwater in Antarctica - MAT-04 (megahit assembly) | ecosystem: Environmental > Aquatic > Freshwater > Ice > Liftoff... | reverse complement strand
TTATAAAGAAGCTTACCTCCATGAAATGTCCCTTCTGCAGCCACCCCGACACCCAGGTGGTGGAAACGCGGGAGTCTGAAGACGGGGGCTTTATTCGCCGCAGACGCCGCTGCGCGTCTTGCGACAAGCGCTTTACCACCTACGAACGCCCCGAGGTCAATTTTCCGGCGATCGTCAAGAAAGACGGCCGGCGTATCGACTACGAGCGCAGCAAGGTGTTGGGCTCCATGCGGCTGGCGCTGCGCAAGCGCTCTGTCAGCACCGAACTGGTGGATGCAGCGGTAGAGCGGATTGAAGAAAAACTGCTCACCCTCGGCCAGCGGGAACTGCCGTCAAACCGCATTGGTGAACTGGTCATGGCCGAGCTGAAAAAGCTCGACAAGGTCGCCTATGTGCGCTTTGCCAGCGTGTACCGCAGCTTTGAGGATGTGGATGAGTTCAGGGCGGTGGTGGATGAGGTGAGAGGATAGAGATTCACCTGTTCCAGCAATTAGCAGTGACAGTTGGCTCGTTTGCATCAGGTGCCGGAGCTAAAGTTTGGCTTTTGACTCCCAAATTGTTGATTGTCAAATTTTGACAAATGTTATCGGCCCATCCACTCGGTGTGGCTGTGAGTGTGAACGCTGATGCTGTTGCAGTTAATGTTATGTCGTAACGTCTTGTGCCTTCTGCAGGTGACACCTGCAAGTTAGTTGGTAATGTAGGAGCGACAGCACTAGCATCAACATATTTGAAATTGCTGGAGCGATAGCGTTCCATAAACTGCGCTGCTTCGAGCAAAACTGTTTTTGCACGCGCACGCTGTCCCCTCTCGATATATGAGCGATAAGACGGGAGTGCCACTGCTGTCAAAATCCCAATAATGGCGACCGTAATCATGAGCTCAATCAAAGTAAAACCATGCATTCGTTTAATAGAGTTCACTTTCGCGTTCCTTTTATCCATAAATCTGTCAAACAGAGGCCGAGCTTTCAACCTCAGGAAGCCCAATTTCAGGGGCTTACTTGAGCTGACGCCACACCTGCCGATTTGATCCCGCTGGTGGCACTGGGTTGACCAACTGGATTGAAATGACGCGTGTTGTGCCGACAACACCATTTATCGTAACGCTCTGCGTGCCACCAGTCCCTGTCGCAAAAGTGGTCGTAGGCATCGTGCCGCTGAACACCGTTTGACTGATATAGAGCGTTGGTGCACCGCCATCCTGCAACACAAACACGCCACGCGGGGAACCACCAGCTATGCGCACTGAATTATCTGTAATGGAATTGAAAACCTTCCGGTAGCCACCCGTCATAGCATCAACCCCGGTGATCCAGGCGTCTAGCCCCGCGACACACTCATCTGTGCTTGGCACAATTGAGGTGAACAGAAAAGCATCGACCAATCCGGCAACGGTATAGCGAACTGGTGGCGCAATGACCCGCTCACCCGCAGCCAAGTTGGTTCCGGATAACGGAACAACCCAGCCCTTTTTCCCCGACACAGTAAACCAACTGGGTATGGCAGAAGCTGATGTGGTGCGGACATCACTGCCTGCTGCCATAGAAATCGTCATCGAGGACAAATTGGCATCCACAACGAACGCTGATGAATTTACCGTATGAAGCAAGTCATCATAAATTCCATACAGAGCCTGCACCGTGATTGTTGCCGGGTCTGTCGCACTCAAGTAACTGCCAGTTCCAAAGTAAATCATCTTGCCACCGGTAGTTAGTGAACTGACCGGTGCCGATCCAACCTTGATTTCAGCGGTGATTGGGCGGCCGGTTGGCGTGCTGTAAATAAGAGCAGCCGTGCTTGGCCAATTTGAGATCGTCGAATCGCTCAGGTCAAAGCGCCAGATATGCCCTTTATAGTCAGCCCCATAGACATAATCAATCGTATCCTGGTCACCTGATGTTTTGCGAACAATTTCAGTCGAGCCAAGGCCATTGCCGATGAACGAATTGTTTGTTGGAATGACCTTGAGGACGACGCCATCCGTCAGCCTCACCACATACAAATTGGCTGTGCCTGCCGCACTGTTGTAGCCATTGCCAAAAACTGCAACCCAAGTGCCGTTGGTCAGTTTGCCAATCGCAGGGCGACCCATGACATTCCCAAGCGTGGACCCAACACCTGACGACGACTGATTAATCTCCCACAGGATGCTATTCGCCGTGAATGTTTTGGAACTGGTATTGACTGCAAATACCGTCTGGGCACCATCGCCACCGGAAGCCACGGCGACGCTTCGCCAAGCCACGGTAACGTCACCTGGAACGGCAATTTTCGCGTGCCCCAACCCTATGGCACCATCGACAAAATTTCGGTGCTGGTAGCCAGGCGTTGCCAAGTCTTTGATGTTGGTCCGGGCTGCCTGGGGCATAAAGCCCAACAATTCCCCGCCACCTGTAGCATCGGGCTGCGCATCAAAAACATGGAAAAATCCATCATTGCTGCCAACTGCCAGTATTTCAAAATTGATGCCTGCCAAGTAGGCGGCGTAACCGGTAACAGGGTTGGTATCACTAGCCGTATAGCCATAATCTTTCTTTGAGATGATCTGCGGGTCGGAATTGACAATATCCCCTAGCACTGAACCAAAATCTGCACCAGCAGTCGTACCGCGATTGCGGAAGATTCCGCCTTTTCGCTCTTCGCCGCTTTTATCTCCCAGCAGGTAGGCGTAAATTGCCGCGTTACCGAAATCAGTTTGCTCCGTATTTGGATTTGCGACTGTGGCAGTAGCCGTGGAATCTAATGAACTGAAGCCACCTGCTGCAAGCGCCAACGGGGCATTGGTTCCGCCACGACCCAAAAACAATTTAGTGCGTGAAACTGGCGCTGGAATCAGCGATGCAGCTTCCCATATGGGGGTGTTTGACAAAGTACCATTGGTCGCCACCGGAAAAGCATACAAGCGAGATGACCAAGTTAACGAATCGTAGTTTGCCTGGTAAATGGCGGCAGAACCAAGGCTTCGCTGTCCAACGCCTACCACACTGGTACTCGCGACTGCGGCCAGGGCAGCCGCTGATTGGAACGCCTTTCCCATTTGAGCAGGAAGTTCTGAAGGATTGCTGATCTTGAAATAGTTTGACGGTTTACCATTCGCATCAACCACCGGTATGTTGAAGCTGTCACGTGGACCACCCCACTTAGCGGCGTACCACAGCGGATCATTAGGGACGTAGGTTGCGCCCGTGGTAGATGCGGATAGTGTGAAAGTGCGAGTGGCACTGCTATTGGAAGTAGCTGTTGTGTTTGCCGGTATGCGGCCAGTTGCTGATACCGGATCCTGGCCAGGCAGCGTGTCAAGGTAATAAACTTCACTGCCAGAAGAAACACCTCTGACCTCAAGATAAACACCATCCTTCGTGGTCCCTGAAATGACATAGCCCATGTTTTGCTGAGCGCAGGTTGCCTGGAAATAGCTGTCCATCCTCACTACCAGTTTCCCCAAAGCATCGATAGACATGGTGTAGTACACATTGGCATCAGCTTCGTTGTCCCCGCCCTGATCTCCATCCGAGAAACTCACCATGAAACGCATAAAAGGTCGGCCCGAGTTGATGCTGGGCTCGGAGTTCGGAACCGTTGCGTTAGCAAGCCGGTCGATGAAGACGCCCGTGATGAGTCCAGTGGGCTGAAAGCCCGAGGCCGTTGAAGTCGGCGAGGCTGGATTTTTACACCCACCAACCATTTTCGAAAAAGGCACTAAAGAAACAGTTTTACCCTGGTACTTGAGTTCCAGACGGGGGACAACACTGCCAAGCGCCACAGAAATGGTATCAACCTTGGCAGTAACGGGCGTTGCCGTAGTGCTGGTGCGCGTAAGTACCCCTTGCTCATGGCCGAACTTGGCCACGCTAGCCGCGTAGAAGCTGCCCTGCGATGTCGTTTCATCAGGGGCATGTCCGCGAATGAACTTGAATGAGGAGGCTGATTTGGCTGTCGGGTTGCCATCGTAATTGCTCGTAGACGACTGTCCCATAAAGAATGACTTGGTTGTCGCCCCGAATTCAGATGTCCAGATTTGGTCGGCTTCGGTGGATACATTCAAACCGGTCAAATCCCCCACAATTGTTGCACCGTAACCGGAAACAGGCGTATACGCGGCACCAGGCAATTGGTCAGAGTCGAAGCTTGTAATCGGATCCGCTATGACCATTTGCACAGGGCGAGAACATATCGGACTACCAGGCCCGCCCGATGCCATAGGTGTGTTAGTCGGGCGGAATGGATTTTTCCACGTTGTCAGAGTCGGCAGTGTGAGCCGGGTGTCAGGGCTGCTGCTCCCATCGACTCCGGTCACAAAGGCTGGTGTAGGCTGTTTGTCGGTGAAATAGCGCAACCCCTCGTACATCATCTCGCCCACAGGCGCACCCCACATATTGCATTGCCCCTGCTGCCTCAAGCTGGTCCATAACCAACCGCAGTTATACGTTTGATTGCCAATATTAAAACCGTAGTTACTCAACCGGTCAATCGTCTTAGCGATTCCCACCACGCTACTACTGAACTGTCCATTGGATGCGTCAATTTCATCTTTGAATGAACCTATATCCTTGCGTAACACGCCCCCGGAATAGTTGTTCAGGTAGGAACCCGTGATTAAGCCAAATTTAAGCGAATCCGTCACTGAATAGTCATGCAGAACACCCGTCGGTTTCCAGTACGCAGGCACAGCCGCCGGGTATCCCGTGCAGCCGGCCTCCCTGACGCCACCTATGGCGACGCAGGACTCCACCCGAATGGTGGGCGGCGTCACAAAAGCAGAGAAAGACTGAGCAGTGTAGGCAGTACCCGTGGAAGGAAATCCGGGGAGGCCGTACGAAATTTCTGCCGAATTTGGATTGTTCACGCGAGCAGACGGCCTGCTGTATCCGGTTGTGCCGGCGACACCACCCACGGGACGCTCACTGGATGCCCAAAGCCATACCCTATCAATATTGATATCAACGTCAGCGATAGCGCGCAGGGTAGGTGGGGAAAGATTCAGGTATGTTGTAGCAGAAGAACCTTCGCTTTTCATCAGAAAAATATGCATCTTGTCAGCAGAAGGTGCCGACATCGGGGTGTAGTTCTGAATAAGGTATGAATCCGTGCCCACCGGTGCCGGTCGGAACTCTTTTCCCCAGATGTGGCTATCAGGTGGAATATGCGCGGCCTGCAGGATCGTGCGGGTGGTGGTATCTGTAATGCGATAACCACCATAAAGCACTTTGCGCAAAGCATCGATTCTTGAGGTGGTCATCCAGTTCATCCAGTTGCCATGCCAACGACCAGTGCTCGACGCACAGCCGTCAGTCGCACTGGCGATGGAAACGGGCCTGAATCGGTCGGTGCTGATGGTGGTGTATTCGTAGCAGCGGTTGGAGACAAAATAACCGTAGTACGTGATTTCTGGCTTGAACCCCACATCGACGACACCGTCCCCATTGATGTCGCTGGTGTCGTTGTAGGCGGCGTAATAAAGGCGATTGTCGCGGCTCATTGTCAGCATCACTAGCCCTGGCGCACTCTTGAGCGCGAGCAGCGGAACCTGAGCCATGTTGACCGTCGTCTGCGCAACGGCTGACCGAAACATCGTGCCCGCGAGCAACACTATCAGCACCAGTAACCCGAGCCGCAGCATCCGCACCCACCCGAAAGAAACCAGGGCAGATTTCCTTCCTGTCGTGAGTTGTTCTGTCGGTTGAATCAACCCTTGGGACGCAAGCCCGGCCGTTGAAGAATAAAGCGACTTGTTCATGGATGAATCTCCTTGGTGCACTGACTATGGTGTCGTCACACTTTTACTGTAAATACTTTGCAACACAACCTCGGCATTGCCTGAGCCCCCGGTACTTCTTGATGTCACTCGGTAATTTGATACCGTTATGATCGGTCCAGTCACTGTCGCAACCTGAGAGAGCATTTCAATAACATATTGTGCGTTCTGGCTGTTGTTGGCATATTTGGTGGTCACCGCAGTGGCGCAGCTGGTCCAGCTAAACACAGCATCAGCAGCGCAAGTCGAACTCACGGCGCCAGCACCCTGCGTCCAATAGTTGGTATTGCCGCCGTTGGAAAGCGGCGTGGCGTAGTACCCCGCACCTGTTAAAGGAACAATACCACTCGCTTCAATTGCTGAAAGCGCCTCTTTGCCAGCACTTTCAGCGGACTGAAACGACACATTTCGATCCACTGCATTACCGGTCATACGCTCCGACAGCGTGGTGTTGCGAAAACCAATGATGCTGATCATCATGAGCATCACCAGCAAGATTAGCCCGACTAGTAAAGTCATGCCACGCTGTTTTTTGTACCTTACCGATGTTGAGGAAATTCTAGTTTTTCTCACGTCAACAGGGAATACATCGCTATCTTTATTGCGGCAAACCATCTGGTTTTGTTTCTTGGTCATGATTGAACCTTGCCCCAATTTCACCGTGCAGCCACTCGATTGCGCAAAACCACCGTGGTCGAGAATTCTTTACGCAGTCGGTTGGCCGACGCGCCTGTAGGCTTTGTGTAGCTTTGTCCCAGCAGCGTCGGCACGTTAAGCGTAATTCCGGGATTTGCATTGTCTTCAGAACTGATCATCATCAGGCCAATGCGCACCGCCACCACACGAGACCAATCATTCACCGCGCCGGCGCTGGTGCGCCAGATATCGGGCACAAGGGTTGGTGCACCGGTAACAACATCGTTGTTAGTGTTTTCACCGTAGTTCAACTTCATTGCCTCAACGTTTGAAACCAGCTCTTCAGTGTTGAACCGCTTGTTTCCATCAAAAAAAACGCGGTACAAGCTCGGTGTACTGGCGCCGGTACGGGTAGCAATATAGTAAAAGCTCCACTCCGCGGGTAGTACGATGGCATCGGTCCCAAACAATGTACTAGACGTAAACGAATCTGAACCGTTACCCATTGCCGTGCTGTGATCAATACCTGTGATCCCACCGACAACCGTCACTTTGCCATTGAAGATACTGGATGATGTGCAGTTTGAAACAATGAACGTATAGACGCGGCTGTTGCCTGCCGTTACACCATTACCCCAGCCATATGTATCAGCCGCCAGTGTCAACCTGTCTGTTGACCCAGTCATCGGGGCACCAACAGCCACAGCATTGGAGCTAGCACCAGCAAAATACAGGCTATCACTAATTGTGGATGGGATTGGATTTGTGGTGGCAACCATTCCGGTGGGAATGCCAGTGTCAAATCCACGGACAAAGTTAAATGCTGTGAAGGGCTGCTGTACTACTTCCAGAGTGGTCGTTTCAATTTGACCTAAAGGGTTGGCTCCATAAAACCCGCTTGTGCTGTCCGGACTGGTGGTGATGCCGGGACTGCCAGGACTGCCTGATAGCAGCACGCTACCCGGGTAATAAATAATAGAAGGGCTAGTGACTTTATTGATACCCATGCAGCCCGCAGACCCAGCCATTCTTAAATCCCGCGCAACAGAATCGATTGCAAACGCAGCATCTTCCTGAAGCCTACCAGTGGTTTCCTGGAAACGAAATGACTGCTTGGCTGCAACGTAGACGGACGACAGCCCGATCAAAACAGCTAGCCCAAGCGCCAACGCAACCAATAACTCAATTAGCGAAAGTCCATTCTGGAAAGAGCGGTTAGAAATTTGTCTAGACATTTTTAAAGTCTCAACTCAAAGGAAATAGTTTTGAAAGCAGTCGCAGCGTTATTGGTACACGCGGTACGGTCGGCATCGCTAAGCGTTCCCATACAGTTGTTCCATCGCACCGTAATGACCGCCTTGCGGAGCGTGCTATCAACGGCAATCTGACCATCGCCTTGCGGCAACTGCGCGGCCAGCGCCTCCAGCCACTCCTTCTTGTCCTTCTGTGCAATGGTCGAGGGACTGGTCGGCGCTGTGTCAACGTAGGCGGTGATGTATTCACTGGTCGCGGAAACCCCAAACACGGGATTGGCGCGAATTCTGTCAGCCATGTCGGCTGCCAACTGACTGGCTTTGGCCATGGCTTCGGAACTGGAGGCGTTGGACACACCACTCACTAACAAACCGGCAACGCCCAACAGCCCGAACGACAGGATCAGCATGGTTACCAAGACCTCAATCAGACTGAAACCTACCTCGCCGCGCTTACCACAGGAAGAGAGCTGACTTGATACCGTCCGAAAAATTGCGGATTGCTTCATTTTGAAAGTCATCTAGGTGGTGGGGCAACTAACGGCACTGGCTACTCGGGCCGCCCTCACCCTACCTGTGTTGTTAACAATTAGGCAATATTTCTCACTGGTGTCATCGAAAAACCAGAATGACCGATTGACGACACCAGCGCCGGTCACATCAATCAGGCGACCTTGCCCGTTGTAGGAAAAGGAGTTGAAGGTACCGGTCTGCCCCACACTAATGGGAGCGGATGGCACACCAACCACCTCCAGTCGGGTCCAACCTGTGGCTGAATTGTCATCGGTGACTGGAGCAATTTCCCCATTTGCGTTAGTGGTCTTGTCAACAAACACCGTCCATCCGTTAGTCCAAGCGCCGACTGCAATATTTGCAGCGACTGTCACCCTCGCATTTGAACCTCTCTTGACTGCCTCGGATCGCGCTAAGCTAAGCGAAACCTGAAGTGCAGACGACGCTGCAGCCAGACGGTTGTTTCGCAACATTACCGAAAAAGACGGTGCAGCTACAGCAGCCAGAATTGCCACAATGGCAACCACCACCATTAACTCAACCAGCGAAAATCCATTAAGCAGAAATCGCTGACTTCCAAACAGCCTCGGTACAGCTGAAGCGCGAGCGCATGCAATAGCAGATGGTCGTGTGGAATTCATGATTTGTATCCTAACTAATGGCAACGAAGCTAGGGGTACATTACTGACAAAAGGTTATCTTCGATCGCCAGACGGTCAAATGACAAAAATTTTCTCCAAAAAATACTCAGCGAACAATGTTTACAGCTCACTGCGACTTGCCGCTGGTGCCCAACTAAGCACGTCACCAAATCCTAGTGTCGGATGCATCCTTCTGACAGCGAGCAGAAATATATTGGGCCAGGGCCACACCCAGCACGCTGGTGGCCCGCACGCCGACATCATGGCGCTGCGTGATGCCGCTGCAAAAGGCCATGATGTCCGCGGTGTCACCGCCTACGTCACCCTAGAGCCCTTGCGCCCACCAAGGCCGCACCGGCCCGTGCTGCGACGCCCTCATCGCCGCAGGCATCAAAAAATCATCGCCACCAACACCGACCCCAATCCGCTGGAAGCTGGCCAAGGCTTTGCGCGCATGCGGGCGGCGGGCGTTGAGGTGCTGGTGTTGCCCCCTGATGACCCGCTGGCCATTGCGTCGCGCGAGCTCAATATCGGCTTTTTCAGCCGGATGATCCGCAAAACACCGTGGGTGCGCATGAAAATGGCAGCCTCGCCGGACGGCGTCACGGCGCTGCCCAACGGTGCCAGCCAGTGGATTACATCGCTCGAAGCCCGCGCCGACGGCCATGCCTGGCGCGCCCGTGCCTGCGCTGTGCTCACCGGCATGGGTACGGTTTTGGCCGACAACCCAAAACTTGATGTGCGCTTGGTGCCCACCCCGCGTCAACCGCATTTGGTCGGGGTCGATAGCCGCCTTGAGACGCCACTGGATGCTGCACTATTCATAGCTAGTCGCGCTTGCTACATCTACGCTGCAGTGCCAAATGACATAAAAAAGCAGGCACTCGAAGCGCGTGGCGCCACCGTCATCTACCTGCCCGCCACACAGGCAGACGGCATGCCCACCGGCCAGGTTGATCTGGCGGCCATGCTGCAAGACTTGGCCAGGCGCGAGATCAACGAGTTACATATAGAAGCCGGTGCAAGGCTTAAAGGCGCGCTGATTCGCGCCGGGCTGGTGGATGAATTTTTGGTTTACCTGGCGCCCAAGCTCATTGGCCAGGGGCGTTGCATGGCGGATTTGGGGGGGCTCACCGAACTGTCGCAAGCCGTGCCGCTAACGTTTGTATCCACCGAATTGGTCGGCCCGGACCAACGCGTGCTGGCCAGAAGGCAAGGGCGAGAGCCGTTTTAGCTTTTAACGTCGCAAAGTGCTGTCATATCGGGCACCCAGCTGTCATGATGGGAAGCGGTCTACCTCTAGAATGGTTTTATGAGTTCCACAGTCGCCAACCACATCGCCACAGCCGCTGCGCCCCGGCGCAGGCTGCCCATTGGCATTCAAACCTTTTCTGAAATTATTCAAGAAGGCCATTACTACGTGGATAAAAGCGCCTACGCGGTAGGTTTGGCCAATGAAGGCAAATATTACTTCTTGAGCCGCCCCAGGCGTTTTGGCAAAAGTCTGTTTCTAGACACG
>Ga0105047_10019949_pt1 | contig 10320 bp, 4 predicted proteins | sample MAT04_FD_78384 | JGI IMG/M metagenome (GOLD analysis project Ga0105047, IMG submission 78384) | Freshwater microbial communities from Lake Fryxell liftoff mats and glacier meltwater in Antarctica - MAT-04 (megahit assembly) | ecosystem: Environmental > Aquatic > Freshwater > Ice > Liftoff... | reverse complement strand
TGCCAAATGTCCACTTCAAAACCGTTCTTTTGCCACCATGCAGCCTGTTGTATGTAGCGTACCGACTGTAGCAGCCAATACAAACTGCTCTTGCTTATCTGACTGACTAGTGCCTCCAATAAGGGTTGAGTGAGTGTATTTTCTTCGGCAAACCATGGACCGGAGACTGGCGTATAAGGAGGAAGCGTATGCCAGTAAAAGCCATAGCGTCGTTTAGTGAAAACTGGCCATATACCAATCGGTTTATTGCTGTTATCCTTAATTACGTATTTTTGCCAGTGCCCTTGCTGCCCTACGGCATCCAGCCACCAGGGTTGCAAGAAAATGGGTAATTCTGCTGCGTAAAGTTGACAAAATGCCGCATATTCTAATGCGGATGAAATCAATAGATGACCAGAGGGAAGTTGCCAGGAAACCGGCGGTGGTGTAAAGGAATTGGTCATATATAATACCTCACATTTTAAAGCAAAAACTTGGGAGATCCCCTGATTAACCGGCTCAAAATTAGACATTACTTCGAGCATCCCAAATGGCGCTTGCTGGCCAGTCAGATCCTGGCGCAGGCTACCCTGTTTCTCAGTCTTCCGCTTATATCCAGGTATTTTCCCGCTTTACAAATCGGCCAATGGAGCGTCTTTCAGTCTTTCGCTCTTTTTCTATGGTCGTTTTCCCAGTTAAAAACCGATATTTCACTCGTACAAGCCGATACCGAAGCAGAACGCCGGGGCCTGGTGTTAATGGGCCTGACCTTACATCTTTTGATTAGTTTCGTCGGGGTCATTATATTAGGGATGACCGATTTTGGCGAGCGTCTGCGTTTTACTGATTTATGGTGGTTATTAGTTTACCTCGCTGGATTTGGTTTGAATCAAATGGTACAAAATTATTTATTGAGCAAACAATTATATGGCCAGTTGATGTCAGTAAGAACGCTCACCCCACTGCTGTCCTTTCCCGGAAGTATCATTTTACACCTGCTGCATGTACCGAATGGCCTGATGATTGGGTTATTAGCCGGTGTATGGATACCGGCCATCAAGCCTTTTTATCAAAACAGAATCATACACCTGTGGCGGGATAATAGTATCCAGCACCTGAAAATGTACTGGAACAAATATCGAAAAAATGCTACTCTTGGCAGTGTAAATGCACTAATTGGTTCTTTATCCGATCAATTGCTGGTGCTGATTATTGCTAATTATTTTAAAGAAACCGTAGTTGCTGCTTATTTTATGGCTTTCCGGTTCTGTACCGCTCCGATTTCCATCGTATCTGCGTCTATTGGCCAATATAATTTTCGGATGTATCAGGATTTATACCGGAAAGGACAGTTCTTGCCAAAAGTCCCCATTGATTACTGGAAGAAATGGTTGCCTATATCTTTGGCCTATTATGGTGCCCTCATTTTATTTGGCTCTGAAATATTCACCTTTGTACTGGGCAAAGACTGGGCGTATGCCGGTTATCTGGCTTCTTTATTAGCCGCACCCAGTGCATTGATTTTCCTGACTTCTCCCACCAGCAGCGCATTCACCGTTATTCAAAAACAGGAATACGTCCTGGCACTCTCTGTTGGTACGTTTATCCGGCTGTTCTGCATGGTACTAGCCATTTTATACGACCGGCGCATGGAGACCTTCGTACTTGTTTACGCTATTACGGGGATTTTATATACCATACTTTTTAATGGCGTTATGTTGTACGCCATTAATGCAGCCCATAAAAAAAGATAAATATGCACGTACTCATAATTCCGAGTTGGTATGTCAGCCCGCAAAGACCGGACCTCGGGATTTATTTTCGGGAGCATGCACTGGCTCTATGGCAAGCCGGACAAGAAACTGGCGTAGTATATGTAGATTTCGGTCTTAATAATGCCTGGAATAAACTCCTGGACATAGGTCGGCCTGGTAGTGCTTTTTATATAGACGAAGGCTTGCCCACCCTGCGTATGGATGTACTGGGCTTGCCCAAACGTTTTAGTTGGTCCATAGAACTATATGCCAAACTGGTGTGTAAAGGTTATAAAGAATATTGCCAGAAAGTTGGCGTACCAGATATTATTCATGCGCAAGGCTATACAGCCGGTTTTGCGGCCAGCCGTATTAAGCAGCAGTGGAACATTCCGTTTGTTTACACGGAGCACATGTCCACCTTAAAAAACCACCAATATCCTCCGGCACATGGCAAGATGCTGCGAGCTTCGTTACAAGCGGCCGATGCCATTACGACCGTGAGTTCTGCGCTGGCGAGCTGGTTGCAGGAAAAAACCGTACGCACTATACAAGTGATCCCCAATCTGGTGAATATTGATTATTTCAAACCTGATCCAGCCAAAAAAACCAGCACGTTTCGCTTTCTTTATGTAGGCGACCTGATCCCTATCAAAGCACCCGATGTACTTTTACGGGCGTTTGCTATTTTCCGGCCAGGAAATACCGAAAAAAATGTACGTCTGGAAGTAGTCGGTACTGGTCATTTACGCACTACTTTGGAAAAACTTAGCCACGATCTGGCTATTTCCGAATACGTGCATTTTCATGGATTACTACCTGCTGCCGCTGTGGTGACGAAAATGCAGGAAGCAAATTGCCTGGTACTAACCAGCCAAACGGAAACCTTCGGCGTAGTACAGATTGAAGCAATGGCTTGCGGGTTGCCAGTTATTGCCACTGACTGCGGCGGTCCGGCGGATATTGTGACCCAGGAAACAGGAATATTAGTGCCGATTGGTCATATAACTGCATTGGCTAATGCTATGACTACTATGGTACAACAATCAATTTATTATGACCCCATCAAAATAAGAGCCTCGGCAGTAAAAAGGTTTGGCTCGGAACACGTGAGTCAACGATGGATAGATTTATATAATGAAGTAGTCAAAATATAGCGTGAGTCTCCATAATTGTACCTGAATTACTTTATCCATTTAGCATGATAATCGCTGCTAAAATGTTTAGGAATAAGCAATAAGTCTTCCAGGCCAGCAATATCTCCGTTTACTATCTCGAATCTGGTTAATTTGCGTTCATTAATTTTAACCTGGCTATATATTGTATAATTATTTTCCTGGCAGAAATCCGACAATTCTTGCAGAGAATAACCAAATTTTTCAATAAAATAGGCACTAAATTCACCATAAATGATTGGCCGATGTTTTTTAATAAATTCTCTGGCGCCCCGTAAGAAATAAATTTCATATCCCTCTATATCAATTTTTATAAAATCGCATCGCTCTATCTTATTCCGCGCAAAATCGTCCAATGAAACCACCGATATTGTTTCTACCTTAAAAAGCCCACTTTCGGCCTCTGCTTTCAATACGTCATTTAGTATTACGCCATTGCCAGTATTACCATTTTCTACCATGCTAATGTCTAGCCTGGCTGCCTGCTCACCAAGAGCGATATTGTAAGGTTTTATATTGTGTAAAGAATTAACCTCAATAGCCTTACACAGATTAGTATAATTAGAGGAGAAAGGCTCGAAGGCATAGACCATCCCACCGATATGTTGAAGATGCCTGCCAAAGGGAATGCTATAGTAGCCAATATTGGCTCCGACATCCAATACCACCCAATCCTTTGCAAATAAACGACTGAATTTAGTGATGAGCGGAGTGTCATATATACCACACCAAAAAGGCAAATGATGCGTCTCGGATCTTACATCGATTAAAAATAGAGAACCGTCCTGGTTTTTGACCAAAAATTCCGGCGCAGACCAATCCTCATTGCGCATAATGCGGTGAATTAGCAAAGATATCCGATGCTTACCCCTGAAATATGGCACTTTTCTGAATAATGACGCCAATAATTTTACAAATGCTTCTTTCATATCGAAACGTGAAATATTTTTTCCCATTTAGCAAGGTTATAGAGTCTCCACATTTGATTTTGGTCCAGATCAGCAGGAATATTTTTTAGCAATTCTTTGATGATGAGTGAACTGCTTATATCAGCTTGCATAATCTTCACAAAATCACCATCCATCCAGTCTTTTAGTGGGGCATTAAAGCCTATCTTGTTTTTTCTCCAGACAATGCTTGACGGCAGCATCTTTTCTACTGATTTTCGTAATATCCACTTACTCCAGCCCTGGTTAAGTTTAAAATCCTGGTTAATAGAGAGCGAAATTTCCAAAAGTTCCCAGTCCATAAAAGGCAGCCTGGTTTCAATAGCATGGGCCATAGAATTTTTATCCTCCAAGCGCAGCAAATGAGGCAGTTGCATGGCCATAATTTCTAATTTTTGCAGATCAAAAGGCTGGTTATAATGGTCAGCATACGCTTTAAATAAATCATACCGCAACGCCTTCTGGTAAACATTATTTAGGCCGAACTTACGCGTTTGTCGCCAAAAACGCAATTTTGGACTGGTGTAGTAAAAATAGTTTTTCAAAACTTCTATCAGTGATATAGCATATTTATTACCTATTTTTTTTGATCTATACAAAAACTTCAAAAGCCCTGCTTTTACTATTACAATCGGAATATATCTTCGGTAACCTAAAAGGGTCTCGTCGGCCCCCTGCCCATCCAGCAAGACCGTAATGCCCGCTTCCTTGGCCTTTTTCATGACAAAATATTGCATAAACACGCTGGGATTCGCAAACGGATATTCCTGAGTACGAATTACGGTGGTTAGAGACTGCAAAAAATCATCTTTATCGGGTTTAGTCACATAAGCGTGCAGCGCGAGATGACTGGATACCGCTTGGGCATAATGGTATTCATCAAATTCTGGCTGGGTACTACTGGCCGTGATCGAACAAAATGGCAGGCTGGATACGTGACTATGTTGCTCGCTAGCTACGGCGGCAATAGCGGAACTATCCAGACCGCCACTCAGACAGGTTCCTACTTTTACGTCCGAACGTAACCTGTATTGGATAGAACGGCCAAACGCCTGCGTAAAACAATCAATAGCATCCTGTTCATTTAACAGGCTTACTTCCTCTCTGAATGCTATGGAATAATATTGTTTTATCGAAAAAGTATGATCGTTCAGGTTATAGATAAGATTATGGCCGCCTTTTAATTTGTAAATATTTTTAAAGAAAGTATGCTCATCATAGTCAAGCAGGTTTAAGACTAAATAGTTGACGATCACCTCTGCATTCGCCTGTACAGCAAGCATTTGCGTTAATAATTGTTTTACTTCGGAGCCGAAAATAAATCGGTCATTATCTGGTACATAATAGAAAGGTTTTACGCCAAAGCGGTCGCGGGAACAGAAAACCTGGTTGGTTTGCCGGTTGTGGATGGCCAAAGCCCACATTCCATTAAACTGTAGTACACAGTCTTCCCTCCAATAGTCATAACTGGCAAGAATTACCTCCGTATCTGTCTTGGTATGAAAGACATAACCTTGCTGCTGCAGTATATCTCTTATTTCAATGTAGTTATATATTTCACCATTAAAAGTAATAACATATTTATCGTGCCACGACATTGGTTGAATACCATCCCTGCTCAGGTCTATAACCGCCAGCCGCCGATGACCCAAAGCCAGGCCACCGTCCTGATAAAAACCCTCTCCATCTGGCCCTCTATGGGGAGCCGCATCGGTCATGTGCTTTATGCTCTTCAACAGGCTTTCGGCAGATAAACTGTTTTTTCTATCTATAATGCCGGCAATTCCACACATGATTAGTACCTGCCAAAAGTTGGTAGAAATAGAGAAGTTTTCTGCTTTCGGTAAGCAGTCATTGTTAATAATAAGGTGGCGAATTCATCCACCACGGACTTTATCGCATTAGCACCATTTTCCCAAAACCCTGCTTAAAATAACCATCGGATTTCTGGTTTTCAAAAGCCTCGAAATCTGATCCGTCGGCCTTTTTGGCTACTACCCGATAGAGATACACCCCATTGGCCAATTGGTCGCCGAATTGGTCTTTACCATTCCAGCAAAAATCGCTGAGGTGGGTGCCTACTTGTAACGAGCCAAATTCCGCAGTCGTAATCTCCCGCACGACCCTGCCGCTCACGGTCATAATTTGCACTTTAAAATTAGACGGCGATTCAGCACCGGTCATGGTATAAACAAAACAGGTGGACGTAGAGAAGGGATTTGGATAATTGAGCAGATTGGAAATAGAAGATTTAGTGATTACTTTAAAATTAACCGAATAATCCAGAGAAGCCGATATATTACCGGCGGCATCACGTCCGTTTACCACCAGTTTATAATCTCCATCCTGCGTGAATGCAGGCCGCCATTCCAGTTTAGCCTGGTTTTTGCGCGGCAAATCGCCGGCCGATGCTGGAAAATAGGCTACGGTAGGATCGTTGAAAGGCAGGAGTCTCACCTGACCATCGGGATAGAGTACTTGCAGACCAATGGTGGCTGTATCGGTCATTGCAATAAAGCGGTTATCATCTTTTAGCGTAATAACGACCTCTGGTTTAGCGGAAACCAGATCACCATCCATGATGTGCAGGCCATCAAAACTGACATCCAACAGCGGGTTACGATTATCGCGTTGCACTTGAAAAGGTTGTACAAAAATGTTGTTGGTATGCAGCAATTCTGGCTGCGCCAGGTCTGGATTCACATCAATGATCAGTCTTTGCTGCCCTTGCAGGGAAATGGTCGGAAAAACTACGGAAGCATGTAAAGTATCGCCCGGCAATAAGGGTCGGAGTTTTTGCAACACATCCTGCTTGCCATTATTATTCTCTACTCGAAACCGCACTAATAAAGAATCCATGGGCGTCTCTGAAATATTGGCAAAAGCCACGGAAGCCCGCATGGGATCGCCCTGTTGCAAAGTATCATTATAAAAAGCAGCGTAAGCCGCCGGATGAATAGCCCCCTCCGGGTAGGGATCATACAGTACCCGCAACTGTTGCAATTCCACCGAAGTATGCAGCAGGGAATCTGTGGTTTGATATAGTATTTTCAAATGCGGAAACGTGTGTGCATCTACGCTGGCAAGTTCTTTTTCTATTGGCTCCTGCAAACGATAAATCAGGCTGTCCTGCCCGTTTGCCCGCACACCATAGACCGACAAGCGCGATATTTCATTAGGGTTATCCAGATCAGTCCGTGTCCATTGCAGTTTACTCCATCTTTTTGCTGGCCCAATCAACGCTGTTTCTGTGCTACCAGTGTACCATTTAGCTGGAAATTCGCGGCGAATGGTGATTACAGAGTCTATTGCAGTCGCCTTTACCACGACATCAACCGCTTCAAATTGTGGATCGCCCTTTTGGTAAATCAGTCCATAAGGATAAGGCACGGTCGCGAAATTGGACAGTGAGCGAACACGGGTAGCCCCTGCTGCTTCCAGTACCTGAAATAGATTTTTGCCGTAGGTAATAGAATCAGCGGCCCAAAACTGTGGTCCATAACCAATCGGGTCGTTTGGATAATTGGTAGCATACAGGGCCACCACCGACTTATCTGGTACTTGTTCCAGAAAATTCATCATTGCTATGCGCTGGCTTGCGTCTTTGGTCTCAAAGAAAAAGAAGGGTAAAGATCTGTCGGTAATTGACGTTGGGTTATAGGTGCCACCGGGGGGATTTTGAATAACGTGACCAGTGGTTGAATTTTCGATCATGACTGCAACGCCATTTCGAGCACCCAAATAGACCAACCATTCATAGTCACTTAGAATTCCTTCATAATAACCATTAGTCAACCCTGTAAAGCCTTGACTGCCAGGATCCCGAAAAGCTACCGCTACTCTCACTTCAGTCAGATTATCAGCAAAATCTATGCGGCGCTCGCTACTTACCGTATCCAGCAGGTTAAGCGAGTTCTGCATAAACTGCCCAAAGTGCGATTGGTTCCAACCAGCCGGACTTCCTTCCAGGCAAATAAAAGAACTGGCCTGCCAGACTATTTTATTTCCAACCAGTGTATCTCTGGCTACCCGCCAATAATATACTTTTCCATCCTGTAATTGCAACTCCGGCTGCCATTGCACGAGGCCCCCAAAGCCCACATTTTCAGTCCTTTGCAAAACTGGACTGCTAAACAATTCCAGCGTATCTATTTCGAACTTAAAACGCTGTAGTTTATTCTTGAAAAAAGGTACATACGCATTTAACGTGACCGAGCGTTTAGGTACGATCGAAAATGGCGGAGGATATATGGGTTTGATTTCGTTATTGTAAAAATATGCCTCTACGCCTTTCTCCCCGGAGTTATCCACCAGATCGTTATTACTTTCGGCAGCAAGCGGCAGCTCTGATAGCTTGTTGTCGGCATCCACTCTGACCAGAATGCGATTATAACCGGCCATTTTTTCGTCATCAGCAGTAAAGGTATAATGGAAAGAACTCTTGAAAGCGGGAGCGAGTACCGTATCTATTTTTAATAAACGAATGCTGTCATTTGGCAATTGCTGTTCGATCCTCAATTGAATAGAATCTTGCTTGTTTTCGCCTAAATTAACCAAATCAAAATCAAAGGAATATTTAGAGCCATTGATGGTGACTGGGTTAGGCTCGATCCGCACCGACTGATTATCTACCAGATAGTCGGGACCAGGCTGGCCCGGAATGATGACCGCCGGATCGCCCTGCAGCACCATCTGGTGCATAAGGGCAACTAAACCGGGCCAAGTGGAGGTATAACGCGAATCAATGACGGCTTTTAAAGCAAAACCTACACTACTTCCATAGGAAGAACTACTCAACAGATGGTAATACTCTTTACCAAATGCAGACAGCGCATCAGCCAGTCCATAATCGGAGGTAGCGACATAAGCTATAGCCCCGCTATGTGGGGACAAAACGAATTCTTCCCCTAACCCTTTGGACACCTGAGAAGCCAACCCAGAATAACAACCCAAAACCATCATGACGGGATAACGCGGGTCATTGTTATAGTCAGTCGCTCTCCCAATATCGTAATCTACTATATTGGGAGAGGAATGCCCAAAAATCAACCACATAGCAGCCCCTTTATTGATCTCCTCTCTTTGCTTGTTAAACCCGGATGTCTGCACAGGATCATTAGAATTCTTATATAAACTTACTACTTCTGCTCCAATCCGCCCCTTTCTCAATGTATCAGAAAAAGCATTTATGTAATTAGCAATTAAAGTTTGCTCCCCTGCATTGTAGCCCCCGCTGGCATGAATAACCTTTTTCATCCAGGCCTTATTCGCCAATGATTGTTCCGGGTTAGCTAATGCCGCATCACGTTCTATTACTTTATTCAAATACACTTTTATTTCCGCAGGATTGGTTACCGCCAACCTGCCCACGGCGAGCAACGGAGCACTCAGCCCGCCTTTTCGCATCACGAATGACCAGTCGGTGCCCGGAGTACCATAAACAGGTACAAAAAAAGCCGTATTGGCCAATGCTGCCTGGGTGCCAGGATCGCGAAATCTGTCGTAATTTAGCCCTTTGCCAATAAAAAAAAGATACTTTGGAGCGGACCATTTGCGATGGATATACTGAACAAAATTGCGAATAGCCATTGGATGATAGACTACCCCATAACCAAACTGTTCATACAGCTCCGCCACGTCCACCGTTGCTACTCGATATCCGCCGCCAGGAACACTGGCGCGATAATTAGCATAGTCTTCAATAGCTGAATTACTCGTCGGTGAGCCACCCTGCATTAACGCACGGTGAGTCAAGATAACATAATTATCATCCAGATTAGAGTAATCGCGAAAAGAAACCGGTTTTAAATTCTGAACAGTATAAATGCCCGCTCCGGCCACCACAAACTTTAATTTCGATGCCGTTGCATCATCCTTCACCCTAAATTTTAATTGAGTACCCTCTACCACGGGTACGTAGCGGGAATTGGTAGTTAAATCCAGCAGAACGGCATCAGACGCGCCATTTATCCCATTTATTTGTAAATACCGGTAAGCGTTGCCAGTAACTCCGCCATTTAATTCAAAATAAGCATCTCCCTGGTTTGAAAAATCAAATTCACGGGGATATCGGGTCGTAATATACCCGATAGCATGGCGGTCCGTGGTGGATGCTTCGCCCAAAAGTTCCAGTTTCAGGGTGGGATTAAATTCACTTAGGGTTACTGAAATGTTATGTTGAATTATTTTCCAATTGTTAAAAGTATCATTCAAAATTAATGCGTCATTAATGCGTAATGCTTTGCGGTGCGCCCCCAATTCAGCAGCATAGCGAATAGCAATAGATGCGTTAGGCCCCGCAGCAAACAGTTTCTGCGGAGCTATTTGATTTATACTACTTATTGTTGGAGGCTCTGCAAATCCTTCTCCATTGAACCAGGAATTAGCGACATACTGAGCTTCCTTGCGCTTAATATGCGAAGATTTGAATACCAGTTCATTATTGAACCAGCAATAATCTTCTTT
>Ga0105047_10019948_pt1 | contig 10320 bp, 13 predicted proteins | sample MAT04_FD_78384 | JGI IMG/M metagenome (GOLD analysis project Ga0105047, IMG submission 78384) | Freshwater microbial communities from Lake Fryxell liftoff mats and glacier meltwater in Antarctica - MAT-04 (megahit assembly) | ecosystem: Environmental > Aquatic > Freshwater > Ice > Liftoff... | reverse complement strand
GGCCGGGCTCGGCGTCGGCGGCGGGGCCACACTGCCCAGCGCTCAGCGGCCGCTCACCGAGAAGTGCATGTAGTCCTTGAGGGAGCTCCAGTTGCCACCCCACTTGAGGCCGGCGCGCTTCATGGCGGCGACCACGACCGAGTTGGCGACGATCGTGCCCTGGCGGTTGGGATCGCGTGACACCTCGCCGTTCTCGGGGATGATCAGCGCGCCCTTCACATAGGGGTTCTGCACCGGGTTGATGTCGATCGCAGTTCCCCTGGAGTGCTCGGACCAGTTGCCGCCACCGGTGGCCGGGCGACAGAAGAACGCCGAGGTGTCGTTCACGGTGTCGGGACCGTGCACCTCCTTCAAGGTGCCGTCAGGGTTGAAATCCTCGGGGCGAGCGAACTTCTCGGCTGTCTCCATGCGCCAAATGGGGAACTTGGCGTCCCACAGTTCCTTGAACACGGTCACCATCTTCTGGGCGATCGAGGCGTTCACGATGATCTCGCCGGTGTGCCCAACGTTGTCGAAGCCCCAGAAACTCACCGTCAACAACCGAAGCTGCTCGGGGCCCACCGGGCATCCGGGGCGCCACGACAGACCCAACCGGGTCGCGTCAACGGCCACGATGGTGCCCTGGAACGCGGCTCGGCGGAGGCCCTCGTCCGCCACGGTGGTGGGCACGGGCACGGTGGTGGGCACGGGCACGGTGGTGGGCACGGGCACGGTGGTGGGCGCGGGCGTCACGGTGGTGGGCACCGTCACGGTGGTAGGCGCGGGCTCGTCCACGAGCGGCTTTGTTCGCGCGGCCGTTGACCGGGTCTCGGTACCCGACCCGCAACCGGGAACGGCGAGCATCAGAGCGGCCGCCATCAGCACGATTGCCGGCCGCGGGGCCCTCCCTGTTGATTGCCCTCTGGTCAGGATGGGCCCTTCTCGTCGAACAGGGCGATGGACGCCGTGAATCCGTGGACGAAATTGACGTGCCCGACCGGGCCGAACTCGCCGGCGCAGAACATGCCGGCCACCGCCGCGCCGGTCGCCTCACTCACCACGTCGGCATCGTGGGACGGATCGCCGAACAACTGCACCCCGCGACCATTGCAGGTGAACACCAGCGCCCCGCCGGCTCGGCGACCCTTGATGAGCTCGCGCAGATCCTCGTCGGCCGAGGAGGCGTCGCGCACCTGGAACTGCACCGTGGCGCCCACCTCGATCTCGTCGCCGATGGCCAACGCTCCCACCTTGCGGTCGGCGCCCATGACGCCGCGCACCAAGAAGTCGCCCCGCCCGAAGTCGGTGCGGTGTTCGTCGATGACGTGGCCGATGTGCAATCCGTTGGCCAGCAGCCGCTTCTCGTGATCAGTCAGCTGGTCGATGGTCTCGTTGAGCCGGCCCAGGGCCTCCTGGCCGGCCAGCTCGTAGATGACGTTGCGCTCGGCCTTGGTCACCACATAGGGCTGTCCGATGGGCCGACAACCCTGCGACACGACCGTGCCCACCTTCACCTCGGGCGGCAGCCATACGCCCACGGCGCCGGAGCGAAACAGCTCATCGTCGAGTACCAACACGTTGCCGCCGGCACCGCGCGCTGCGGAGGCCATGCCGCCGATGATGGCCACATCGGGTGCCGTCTCGCGAAGATGGGCGAGCACCTGCTCGACGGGGAAGCTGAACGGATCGGCGAGCAGCAGCAGCGTGCCCTCGTTGCGGTTGAGGACGCCGCCACCGGCCACGAACAGGCTGTCGTCAGTGGGGATGGCCTCGAGGCGCACAGGTTCGACATCGAGGTCGAAGCGTCCAGCCCACAGGGCGATGGCCGGGGTTTCCTCGACCTCTTGGGATCCACCGAGCACCGACACCGCCGTCGCCCCCACGAGCACTCGGGGGTTGACGAGGCGGCGTACGGCTCGGGCGATGTCCTCGAGCGCTCCGGCGTGGGGAGCGGTGACGAACAACATGGCCACATCGGGTGGGGTGCCCAATGTCTCGAGGACCTGGCCGACCACTTCGCCCACCGCCTGGGTGGCCAATGGATGCTCGCTGATGGCAGCGGCGAACACCACGCTCAGCTTTCGGAGTCGGCGGGCGGTTCGAGCAGTGTGTAGGGCACCACCGTCTCGGGACCCATGTCGAGACGGCAGAAGGCCTCGACGGTTCCGTACTCGGTGAACTCGAGTTCGGCGCGCACCAGGCGGTATCCGAACTTGCCCTGTTCGATCTGCAGCGCCTGCACGTTGCGGGCGATCTGTTCGCCATCACGGCGATACACGACCTCGAGGGCGGCGTTGGTGGATTCTCCTTCCGCGCAGCGCACGATGACCACGAGGTGAGGGGCCCAGGTGAGCGGCAGCGGTGACGGGGCCACCGCCGAGAACTGCACACCGGTCAGGTCGATGCGGGTGGATGGACCCGGAACCTGACGAAGATTGATCTCGTCCATGAACAGCGCGGCAACGATCTGCATGGGCTGCACGGTACCCGCTGTCGCCACCATCGCTCGCGGCGCGCCCCGTCGGGAACCTAGGCTGACGCCCCATGTCCCAGACTGAGCCCGAACCTCGACGCAGCGACCGAGGCCATCAAGACGAAGCCGAGGAGCGGAGCCAGAGTAGGGCGAGGCACGAGCCCGAACCTCGACGCAGCGACCGAGGCCATGAAGTCAGAACGCTGTCCGAGAGTGAATCCAAAGCCTTCCTCGCCCCCTACGGAGTTCCCATCGCACCCGAACAAGTCGTCGACACCCCCGCCCAAGCCGCCAAGGCAGCGGCCACCATGGGTTTCCCTGTGGTAGCCAAGCTCTGCGGAGACAACATCGCCCACAAGACCGAGCGCGGCCCCGTACGCCTCGGACTGTCCGATGCCACGGCCGTCGAGGCCGCCGCAACCGACCTGTTGGCCCAGGCCCGCCCCACCGACGGCGACGTCGGCGTGCTCATCGCGCCCATGATCAGCGGCTCCCGCGAGTTCATTGCCGGGCTCTCCACCGACCCCCAGTTCGGGATGACAATCATGGTGGGCATCGGCGGAATCCTGGCCGAGGCCATCGCCGATGTGTCGATCCGGCTCGTCCCCATCACTCGGGCCGACGCTGCCGAGATGCTCGACGACCTCCAGACCCAGGCGCTCCTCGCCGGGTTCCGCGGCGAACCCCCGGTCGACCGCGAGGCCATGGTCAACACCCTGATGGCCCTCAACGACGCGGCGGTCGCCCGGCCCGAGCTGGTATCGGCCGACCTCAACCCGCTGATCATCTCCAACGGCCTTCCCGTCGCCGTCGACGCGCTGGTCGAGGTCACCCTCGATCCGGCCAAGGTCCGCTGATGGCCACAGCGGACCAGTTCTCGGCGCTGTTCAACCCGCGAGGGGTGGTGGTCGCCGGGGCCTCCACCCATCCCGGCAAGTTCGGGTACGTGTCGCTGCACAACATCCTGGCCAGCGGTTATGCGGGCAAGGTGTTCGCCACCAACCGCGAGGGCTCGACCGTGCTGGGCATCGAATGCCACCGCAGCATCGACGAACTGCCCGAGGGCGAAGCCGACCTGGTCTTCGTGTGCACCCCCAAGGCGGCCAACCTCGATCTCCTCCGCTCGTGTGCCGCCAAGGGCATCACCGCGGCGTTCCTCACCACCGCCGGTTACGGCGAGTCCGGCGACGAGGGCCGAGCCGAGGAGGAGGAGCTGGTGGCGTTGTGCGACGAACTCGGCATCTTGCTGGCCGGCCCCAACGGCCAGGGCGTCGTGTCGACCCCGGCCAAGCTCTGCGCCCAGATCGTCGCCCCCTACCCACCGGCCGGAGCGATCGGGGTGGCCAGCCAGTCGGGCAACTTCGTGTCGTCGTTCCTCAACATGGCGACCGCCACCGGAATCGGCATCAGCCGGGCCGTGTCGGCCGGCAACGCTGCCGCCACCACCGTCGGTGACTACCTCGGCTGGTACGCCACCGATGACGCCACTGCCGTGGGCCTTGCCTACGTCGAGGGCATCGACGACGGGCGCGGCTTCTTCGACACCGTTCGCTCCATCACCACCACCAAGCCCGTCGTGGTGGTGAAGGGCGGGGCCACCGCCGGGGGAGCGCGGGCTGCGTCCAGCCATACCGGTTCGCTCGCCACCGACGACCGCGTCTTCAGCGGTGCCTGCCGCCAGGCCGGCGTCACGCGGGCCAGCACCGTCGAGGAGGCCTTCGAGGCCGCCGCCACCTTCGCCACCCAGCCGCTGCCCACCGGCAACCGGGTGCTCGTCATGACCACCGCGGGCGGCTGGGGCGTGGTCACCGCCGACGCCATCAGCGCCAGCCGCGTCCTCGAACTCGTCGAGCTCCCCGATGACCTGCTCGCCGAGGTCGATGTGCTGTTGCCGCCGCGCTGGAGCCGCAACAATCCCGTCGACCTCGCCGGCGGCGAGACCCGCGACACCATCCCCCAGGTCATGGAGATCATCGCCCGCCACCCCGCGGTCGACTCGATCATCTACCTCGGCCTCGGCATCCAGTCGAACCAGGCCGCCATGATGCAACGCGGCACGTTCTACCCTGGTGACGGGCTGGAGCGGATCGTGGCGTACCACCAGCGCCAGGACGCTCGCTTCGCCGAGGCCGCCGCCGAGATCTCGACGGCTACCGGCAAGCCGATCCTCACCGCCACCGAACTGGCGGTGTCGGATCCGACCAACCCCGGCCCGGCCACGGTGCGGGCCACCGGTCGACTGTGTTACGCCTCGGCCAACCGGGCGGTCACGGCACTCGAGCACCTCACCCGCTACGCGGCCTTCCGCCAGCGGGTCGGCTGAGCGACCCATGGCCGACCGTGCGCTTCCTGTCGCGGGCCTGATGGTGCTGGCGGGACTCGCGCTCGTCGCCGTGGGTGTGCGCACCGAGATGAGCCGCGCCGACGGCGTGCGCCCGGCTTCGACCGAGACCGCCTCGACCGAGACCGCCGCGGCCCTCGCCGGCCCCGTGTCCCTCGCCACCCCGGTGTTGTCGGCGCGACGCGTGCCCGACCTTTTGGTCCGCCCCCAGGCGGCGCGCCGCTTGAACGCCAAGGTCACGCCGTTGTTGGCCTCGGCGCCGGCCGACCGCTGCGTCGTGATCGCCGACGGCCCAACCGTCCTGTTCGCCGAGCAGCCCGATACGCCGATGACTCCGGCGTCGAACATGAAGCTGCTCACCGCCCTTGCAGCCCTCGACATCTTGGGGCCCGATGCCACGTTCACCACCACGTTCTCGGCCGGGGCCGCGCCCGTGGGTGGAGTGGTCGACGGCGACCTGTGGATGATCGGTGGCGGCGATCCCCTCATCGACAGCGACACCTACCAGTCGACGCTGAGGTACGGAAGGACGCCCCACACCCGCCTCGAAGACATTGCCGATCAGCTCGTTGCGGCCGGGGTCACCTCCATCACCGGTTCGATCCGCGGCGACGACACCTTCTTCGACAACATGCGCACGGTGCCCACCTGGCCCGCTCGCTACGTGGCACAAAATCAGGTGGGGCCCCTCTCGGCCCTGTCGGTCAACGATGCCCGCACCTACCCGGCCGTGGCCGGTGCTGGCGGCGGCACCCCCCAACCGGCGTCGGATCCGCCCGCCTATGCGGCCGCCGCCCTCACCCAGGCCCTCACCGCTCGTGGCGTCACCGTGAGCGGCGTGGCCGGATCGGGGACGGCCCCGGCGGGGCTCGCCCAGATCCTCGCCGTGCCCTCGCTGCCGGTGTCGGCGATCGTCGGCGAGATGCTGCGCTACAGCGACAACAACACCGCCGAGTTGCTGCAGAAGGCGATGGGCCGAGAGGTTTCCCGCCAGCCCACCACCGCGGCGGGAGTGCTCGCGACGGCCGAGGTGCTTGCCCGAAAGAACCTCAGTACCGAGGGGGTGACGCTGCTCGACGGGTCCGGTCTCGACATCGGCAACAAGGTCACCTGCCGGCTCCTCGAGTCGGTGCTGGGCGCCGCCGGGCCCACCGGTCCGTTGGCCGATGGGCTGCCCGTTGCCGATGGCCCCGACGGCACGCTCAAGGACCGGTTCAACAACAGCCCCGCAGCGGGGGCGGTGCGGGCCAAGACCGGCACGCTCAAGGCAGTAACGGCGTTGTCGGGGTGGGTCACCACCACCTCGGGCGCCCAGGTGAAGTTCTCCATCATGTTGAACACCGGTGGCCGTGACGTCTCTGCCGCGGATCGCGACTTCGAAGCTCGGGTCGCCGAGGCCGTGTTGAGCTACCCCGACGCCGTCGACCCAGCGGTGGTGGCCCCCAAGGCACCGGCGTGAGCAGACTGTTCCCATGACCGTGCCCGAGCCGATGGCGATGTTCCCGTTGGGATCGGTGCTGTTGCCATCCATGCTGTTGCCGCTGCACATCTTCGAGCCCCGCTACCGCGCCCTCATCGAGGACGTGCTCGGCGCCGACGGCACCTTCGGCGTCACGATGATCGAGCGCGGCTCGGAGGTGGGCGGTGCCGACATCCGCGCCATGATCGGCTGCGAGGCCCGGGTGCTCGACGCCGAGCAGCAGCCCGACGGCCGCTGGCACCTGGTGGCGGTGGGCACCGAGCCGATCGATGTGGTCGAGTGGCTGCCCGACGACCCGTACCCCCGGGCCCTGGTGAGCCGCCGTCCCGACCCCGACACCGGCCTCGATGCGGTGGATGATCCCCGGTGGCTCGAACTCGATTCGGCGTTCCGATCCCTGCTGGCGTTGGCGGCCGATCTGGTGGACTCGCCGGTGTCGCCCGACATCGAACTCGCCGAGGACCCGCAGTCCGCCACTTACCAGATGGCCGCGGTCGCGCCCCTGGGTTCGCACGACCGTTACCGAGTGTTGCGAGCCCCCTCGGCCGAGGAGCGGCGCCAGATCCTGCTGGAGGTATTCGAGGACGCCGAGGTGCTCATCACCGCCCAAGGGCCCCCCGAGGGCGACCTGACCGACGGGTTCTTGTGAACGGCCCGATCAGCCACTAGGAAAGGGCCCGCCTACGGGCAGAAGGAGTGCGCATGGCCGAGGACCTCGGGTCGAAGAAGAAGCCGGCCGATCACGCCACCGATCTCAAGGATCTGGTGATCGGATATGCGAAGCAGGAAACGGTCGACCCACTCAAGACGCTCGGCCGGTACCTCGGGTTCGGCATCGGTGGGGCCATCGCCATCGGAATCGGTTGCGTGTTCCTGCTACTTGCCCTCCTTCGGGCCCTGCAGTCGTTCGGGCCCATGGAATACGACACCGGCCTGTGGTCCCTGATCCCCTACGGTGCCACGATCATCGCGGCGGGCGTCATCATCGGCTTGGCGATCTACACCGCCTCCAAAGGCGACAAAAAGGATTCGATTCAATGACCAGCACCCCGAAGATCACCCCGGCCGACATCAAGTCGAAGCTGAGCGACATCCAGTCCGAGGCCACCAGCACCGTCGAGGGCGCCAAGAGCCAACTGCTGGCCATCGCCGGCGGTGTCGGCATCGTGTTGTTGATCGTCGCCTTCCTGCTGGGCCGCAAGGGCGGCATGCGCAAGAGCACGATCATCGAAGTGAAACGGGCCTAGGTGCTCAAGAAGATCCGCCAGATCGCGCTCACCCGCGCCTTCGGCACCGGGGCCAGCGCCATGGTGGCCTCCAGCGTGCTCGGCTGGTTCATCGACCAGGTCCGCGAGTCCCTCGGCAGTGAGCCCGAACGGCTCGACACCGCCCAGCTCCAACCCGGCGAGACCTACCTCGTGACCACCCGCCCGGCGATGTCGCGTCAAGAAGCGAAGGCATCGCAGCGCCGCCAGGCAGCGGCAGCCCAGTTGGCCAAGACGACACGGCCCACCCGCTCGACGCGGCGCACGGCCATCAAGCTGTCCAACGCCCAGCGCAAGGCCACCAAGGCCAAGCTCGGTTCGTCCCGCCAGCTGCGCCACGAGCGCGACGCCCTGCTGCTGGGAAGCCGCTTCGATCGCCTCACAGCGAAGTCGGCCAAGCAACACAAGCTCGAGGCGGCGATTGCGTCGCTCGACACCGAACTCGAGGGCTACCGGCGCAAGGCGCTGGCCCAGGCTCCGCGCAAACGCCCGTCGCGCACCAAGGTGTTCCGCTGATCGGCCAAGATGGAGCTGTGCTCGTCCGACTCCGCCACCCCAACCGCGAGATCGAGGTCTCCGGTCCCATCAGTGTGATCAAGCTGCTCAACCGGCTCGACCTCAACCGCGAATCGGTGCTGCTGGTGCGCAACGGCACGCTGGTGCCCGGCGACTCCATGCTCGACGACGACGATGTCATCGAGGTCCGCCCGGTGATCTCTGGAGGCTACGCGTGAAGTGCACGGTGTGCCGCGAGCCCGCGGTCATCGACATGCGCCGGCACAACTCCAACTTCTGTGCCACCCACTTCACCAAGTTCGTTCGCGATCAGACGGTGAAGGCGATCGACGAGTTCGAGATGATGACACCCGGCGACAAGGTGCTCGTCGCTGTCTCGGGCGGCAAAGATTCCCTCGCAGTGTGGGACATCCTGCTCGACTTGGGCTACGACGCGTCGGGGCTCTACATCGGCCTCGGTATCGGTGACTATTCGGACAACTCCAAGAACTACGCCCGCGACTACGCCAACAGTCGTGGTGTCGAGCTCATCGAGATCGACATCGTCGAGGAGTACGGCTACGACATCCCCGACGGGTCACGGGCGGCCCGCCGTGCTCCCTGCTCGGCGTGCGGGCTGTCCAAGCGGCACCTCTTCGACCAGGCTGCCATCGACGGTGGCTTCGACGTGCTCGTCACCGGACACAACCTCGACGACGAGGCCGCCGTGCTGTTCGGCAACGTGCTGCACTGGCAGACCGAGTACCTCGGCCGTCAGCACCCGGTGCTGCCCGCTCGCCAGGGCTTTCCCCGCAAGGTCAAGCCGCTGGTGCGTCTCGGTGAACGCGAGATGGCGGCCTACTGCATCCTGTCGGGCATCGACTACATCGTGGACGAATGCCCCATGGCGGTGGGCAACAAGCACATCGGTTACAAGAACGCTCTCAACGAGATCGAGAAGAACTCGCCCGGCGCCAAGGCCGACTTCTACCTGGGCTTCCTGCGCAAGGCGGCCGAGAAGTTCACCGGCGAATCCGCCGAGGCCCGCGAGGCGCTCGGGGAGTGCAGCCAGTGCGGCGCGCCGAGCCCGTCCGAAGTGTGCGCCTTCTGCCGGCTGGTCGAGAAGGCCACCCGGCAGCCGGTCGAGATATCACGAAAGAAGGTCGCGCCGTGAGCGCCCCCGGTTCCATGCTGAGCGAGGGCGACCTCGTCCTGCTGCTCGATTCCAAGGCCCGTCGCTACCTGCTGACGCTGCAGCCCGGCAAGGAGTTCCACTCCCACGCCGGCTACATCTCCCACGACGAGATCATCGGGGCCGGCGAGGGAGCCACCTTGCGGTCAACGCGTGGCGCCACCTACACCGTGCTGCGCCCTACTCTCAGCGAGTTCATCTTGAAGATGCCCCGCGGAGCGCAGGTCATCTACCCCAAGGACATCGGACCGATCCTGATGATGGCCGACATCGGCCCCGGCCTGAAGGTGCTCGAGTCCGGCGTCGGGTCTGGGGCCTTGTCGATGGCGATGCTGCGCTGTGGCGTGAACATCACCGGGTACGAGCTGCGCGAGGAGTTCGCCCAGCGGGCCAAGGACAACGTTGCGAAGTTCCTCGGCGCCGACGCCCTCGAACGCTACGACGTGCACCTACGCGACTGTTACGAGGGCATCGATGGTGACGACTTCGACCGGGTCATCCTCGACCTTCCCGAACCGTGGAACGTGCTGCCCCACGCCACCACCGCGTTGCGTCCGGGCGAGCTCATCCTGAGTTACTCCCCGAGCCTTGTTCAGGTCATGCAGTTCCGCGATGCGCTCGACAAGGCCGGGTTCATCCTGCAGGAGAGCCTCGAGGTGCTCAACCGCGGCTGGTACCTCGAGGGCGCCGCGGTGCGACCGGATCACCGGATGGTTGCCCACACCGGTTTCCTGACGACCGCCCGCCGCAGCAGCTGACCGCCCCGCTGCCGGTCGCCCCGCCCACCACGAGCCCATGAACACCCTCGACATCATTTTCGCCGTGGGCGTCGTGATCGCAGCGCTCGGCGGCTGGCGGCTCGGGTTCATCCAGCGCGTCGCCGGCTGGGTCGGGCTGATCGCCGGGGTCACCGTCACGTCGCGGCTGTTGCCATCGGTCATCGAGACCCCCGACAACGCCACGGCGGCCGACCTGATCAAGAGCCTGGTCATCATCGTGGGCGGAGGGATCGTCGGCCAGACCTTGGGCCACATCGTCGGGGGCCGGGTCCGGCGCTTGATCAAGGTGCCGAGCTTCGGCCACGTCGATTCGGCG
>Ga0105047_10019946_pt1 | contig 10321 bp, 8 predicted proteins | sample MAT04_FD_78384 | JGI IMG/M metagenome (GOLD analysis project Ga0105047, IMG submission 78384) | Freshwater microbial communities from Lake Fryxell liftoff mats and glacier meltwater in Antarctica - MAT-04 (megahit assembly) | ecosystem: Environmental > Aquatic > Freshwater > Ice > Liftoff... | reverse complement strand
CCTTATCTCGGTTTCGTCACCACCACCTCGCATGACCTTCGCCGTCGTCGTTCTCGCCCTGGCCAGCATGGCTTCCCTAGTTGCTTGGATCTGGCTGATCACCATCGCCTTCAAAAATGGCCAACAAAGCTGGGGCATCGCCCTGATCGTCACCGCCTTCATCCCCTTTGTCGGCCCCTTCGTCGCCCTCGCCTTCATCATCAAATACTGGGGCATCGCCCGAAAACCCGCTTTCGTGCTGCTCGGCTCCCTTTGCATGGCGGGCATTGGTTCTTTAGTCCTGACGAACCATCTCCGAAGCATGGCCCAGGAACTTGCTGAGAATTCTGAACTTCAAATCGCCATCCAGCAGGCCCAGGCCGCTCCGGACGAACGACCCCCAACCGCTCCGGATGCCCCTTCCCCGCCTCCTCCCTCGGTGGATCCATACCGGTTGGCGTCATCCGCATCACGGCCAGCCAGCCTCAATCAGCCGGAACCTCAGCCGTCCGCCGCGGTCGAGAACCGCACTGTTTCCGAGTCGCCGCCCACCCTCCCTACTATTCCTCCCGCCCTGGATAACGGAACCTCGCCGCTGGCCATCGACACCCTCCGCCTCGGCGAAGCCAATCCCAACCAGATGCGTTCCGTACTCGCGCAAGGACGCAACACCGGCAACCTGGCCATCCGGGAAGCGAGACTCGCTCTCTCCTACTTTAATGACCGCGGGCTTCGACTGGGCCGTTGGATCACCGTCCACTCCGAATCCACCAACATCGTGCCCGCCATGACCACGAACCAGTTCACCATCCAGGCGTTTTTCGTGCCCCGGTTCACCAAGGAGGTCCGAATCGAAGTCGAATCGATCCGCTTCGCCAACGGTGAACGATGGCCTCCCATCGATCCGACACTGGTCAAACCCGTCGTCGCAACCCCGCCGTGATTTCCATTGGCCGTCGCCTCCCCCGCACCGTCAGCCCAGCTCGGTTGATGAGTTGGTTTCATAGCCTTTGGATGGCCTGGGTCTGCGTCCTTGCCCTGCCAGCCCAGGCCCAGGTCCTCACCGGCATCGACGTCCTGGAATCCGAGAAGTTCGCCACCTTGCGGGGCAAACGGGTGGGGCTGTTCAGCAATCCCACAGGAATCAATCGGCGCGGGGAGCCGACGTGGAAAGTGCTGCGGGGAGCGCCCGGCGTGAAGCTGGTCGCCCTCTTTGGCGCCGAGCATGGCTTCGACGGCAGGGCTCGTGCTGGAGTCGAAGTCCGGGATTCCGTCCACGGTCCCACCGGGCTTCCCATCTACTCGCTCTACGGGCCAGGCCCCGTACGACGGCCCACCGCTCGGATGCTCCAGGACATCGACGTTCTGGTCTACGATTTCCAGGACACCGGCTGTCGCAGTTACACCTATATCAGTTCTCTTGGCCTGGCCATGGAGGCCTGCGCGAGCAACGGTGTCGCGGTTGTGGTCCTCGACCGACCCAATCCCCTAGGCGGACAGCGGGTGGAAGGCCCTGGACTCGATCCCCGATTCAAGTCGTTCGTCGGACACTGGCCGATGCCGTATGTGTACGGACTGACTCCGGGTGAACTCGCCCGGATGATACAGGGCGAAGGTTGGATTCGAGGCCGCTGCGCCCTCACCGTCGTCCCCCTCCGAGGTTGGTCCCGCACCATGACCTGGAACGACACCAAGCTGACCTGGATTCCGAGTTCCCCCAATGTCCCGCGCGGCGACACCCCGCTCTACCTCGTCGCGACCGGAGTGCTCGGTGAAATTGGAGGTCTGAATCTGGGCACGGGTACGCCGCACTCCTTCCGGATCATCGGAGCTCCCTGGATCGATCCGCCCCGATTCTCGCGTCAGCTCAACAGCTACAAGCTCCCGGGCATTGCGTTCGAACCACTCGTATTCGATTTTAATCGGAGTCCCGCGGATGGCGCTGAATTCCGCGGGGTGCGACTGCGATTCACCCATCCCACCACCGCACCCCTCGCCGCCGTCAACTTCTACGCGTTGGAGGCGATTCGAAAGACCACCGGCCAGGACCTCTTCAAGAGGGCCATGCTTCGCGGCAAATCGTGGGACATGTTCGACAAAGTCACCGGTTCGGAGAAAACCCGAAAAGCCCTGCAAAGCGGCCGCAGCGCCCGGGAGATCGTTGACTCCTGGAAATCCAGCGAAGCGGCATTCCGAAAACTCCGACGACCGTACCTGCTGTATGCCGAACCCCAGCCGCCCAAACCGGCTTTGTCCCCCAAGCCGAAACCGAAGTCGAACCCACCCACCCGCCCCTGACCCATCGATCCTGTGGTGCACGTCACCGACGTTCGACCACATCCTCCCTGCGGAAACGAACCTTCGGCAGGCATCCATGTCGGTCCTCGGGCATTCGATAGCCCGCAGCGCAGCAAACCACGCTGGCCCAACCACGCCCGGGAAGGTCCAGGATTTCGTCAAACTTCGCCGATTCGAAGCCTTCCAGCGGGCAGGTATCCACCCCGACGAGCGCCGCAGCCGTCATGAAGTTCCCAAGGGCAATATAGACCTGGCGCGTCGCCCACTCGTTGATCATGGGACGGAGCCCGCCCTCGACCAGTGAACTGACCATCATCTTCCGAAAACCGGCCAACCGCTCCACCGGTGTTCCCCGCACCTCGCGGATGCGGTCCAAATAGGCGTCAATGTCCGATGATCCGAGATTCAGACGAATGCAGAACACCACCAAGCGGGAAGCCTCAGACACCTGTCGCTGTCCCCAGGCGTGAGCCAACAGTCGTTCTCGAAGCGCCCGATCCTCCAGCACCAGGAATCGCCAGGGCTGAAGCCCGAACGACGATGGCGTCAGCACCAAGGCTTCCTCCAAACCGTCCCAGGTCTTCAGCGGAATATCCCGGGAGGGATCGAAAGCCTTGGTCGCGTAGCGCCAGTTAAGGCTCTGAAGCACCTGCTCCGTCGTGATCGGGTTCATAGACGACCCAGGGGACAATCCGCTCGAACGCTGCGACGCTACGATGGAACCAAGAGCCCACGGGCGTCGAGCAAGCTCAAGCCTGACTCACCACCTCTCCTCCACCTCAGGCCGGCGTCGCGGGGTCCGCAAGCGGCGCGGACGCAGCCTCGGTCAACTCTTCATCTTCGGGTGCCTCGATTTTGGGAATCAGATGGGACGGTGCAGCCTCAATACTCTGGATACGATACCGGCTCTGCACCCCGTCGAACTCAAACTCCACTTCCTCGCCCACCGCCTTGTTCAGCATGTTCTGCGCGATGGGGCTGAGATAGCTGATGATGCCCTTCTCGAGATCAAAATCCCAGGCCCCGAGAATGTTGAACACTTCCGGATGATTGCGCTCCAACTCCAACACGCCCACCCGGCAACCGGGACTCACGACGTCCGTCTTGGGGTTCGCAAAATCTGTCCCTCGCGCGCGACCCAAGTCCCGTTCGAGCTCCCCTTTGCGGCGCATCAGGACTTTTTGGGACTCTTTGGCTGCTTTGTACTCGTGGTTCTCGCGGAGGTCGCCATAGCTCCGAGCCAGGGCGATGTCACGGGCGTTCGCCGGAACCTTCTTCTCCACCAGTTCCTGATACTCCTTCTTTCGACGCGCCAAACTCGACCAGGTCACCAAGAGATTGGTGTCCTGCTTAACGTGCTCCGCCGAAATCAACGACTGCACTGCCGGATACGCCTTCACGATCCTCGCCAGAAGCGACCGCTTGTCCATGTCGTCGAAACTGGGCGACAGTTGAAGGGTCCGAGTCAGGTCCTTGATCACGTCGATGTCCGCCGACGAAATCAGTTCCACGATCAATTCCTGGTCGTTCAGGATATAGTCCCGGAGTTTGTTCGTCTTTTTCTCGAGGAACTGGTCCCGCTCGATCGCGGACATCATGGCTCGGAAGACTTCCGGGCCAAGCACATCGACGTAGGCGTCCGAACGCTCACGCGCGAGCCAAAGGAGAAGATCGCTGCTGGCGGCATGCTGGCTCACGAGTCGAACCAGTTTGTCCTTCAGTTGTTGAAAGCGATCCGCCCGGATGAGCAGGTCCGTCATTTCCGAGACCACCTTCGCGGGGGCATCGTTCATGAGGCTGAGAACCGAATCCGCCCAGTCGTTGGGACGTTCGGCTCGATACGAATCCAGAACGCGGCTGTGCTTGGGAGCGGCCGCTTCACCCAACACCGCGAGAAGCCCTGGCCCCGCCGCCCAGACTTCCGCGGTCCCCAATTCACCTGCGATCGGCGGCGCACCCGTCGCGGCTCGCACATCGTCTCGGGCGAGCACGCCCTCCAACGACAAGCCAGGCATCGTCTTCAGGTGGCTGACAATCTCCGTGTTCAGCGCCAAAATGGCTTCCGTCCCCGCTGCGACCCGATCCGAGAGGTCTTCGACACCCTTCAGCAATTCGTAGACGGCAACCACGCGTGCCTTCAAACCCTTCGCGATTCGCACGTCGGCGAGCAGTCGGTCCTGGGCGCCAATCTCCTCTTCCATCAGGAGAATCGGGTCCGTTTTCTTCACCGGGACCTGGAAATGTCCGTCCTTCCGCAGAGCGCGCTTCGCCAGTTCCCACCACTTCTTCCAGTCATCACGGATGACGTCCGGCACGAGCGCTTGCTGAACTTGATCCAATGTCGCGCGTCCATTGAAGCTATTGAGAACGATCCGCACCAACTCGAGATGGTTCGTCGCTGCGAGTCGATGCAACGATTCCAGATTAGTAAGCTTTCGGGCGAGTATGTGGCCTTCCGGAATCGGCTTCAACGAATCCGCCGCGAAAGAGAGGTCCATCCCGTGTCCGGCTTTCCCTGCAAAATCAATCGTCAACCGCGCCACCACGGCGTCCACACCAATAATCTTTCCGCAACCCCAAGCCCGATGGACGCAGTAGCCCGCCGCGTGAAGCGCAACCAGCGGTTCAACGTGCCGACGTTCCAGTTTTCCGATGGCCACAAGTCTTTCCAGTTCGTCTCTCATACTTTCTCGCCCGTAAGCACCGTATCCGCAAACATCTGGCGTGGTCCTGCAAAAACCAAGAGAAATTGCCGTTCGTATTCTGACACGACATGCCGGTAGCACCGCGTTTATTGAAGACCTTGTCGACCGTGAATCGGCCTCGGCCCGACTCAATCCACCCGACCGAGCCCTCGTCCAAGAACTGTGCTACGGCTGTGTCCGCTGGCGTACCACCCTCGACTGGCTGATCGAGCGCCGCACCCGGGAGGCTCCTGTCCCCGCCCTGCGAGCCGTCCTCTACGTCGGCTTGTACCAACTCTTCTGGCTCGATCGTATTCCCGACCACGCCGCCGTCCACGCCACCGTTGAAGTCGCCCGAACGTTTGATCTCGGCGCCCAAACCGGCTTCGTCAATGCGCTCCTTCGAAATTACCTTCGCGATTCCGATGCCACCCGCGCCGAATTGACCCAACTCAAGACGATCGATCCTGCCATCGGCTGGTCCCACCCCAAATGGCTGGTCCAACGTTGGTCCACCCAACGCACCCCGGAACAAGTCCAGGCCTTCCTCGCCTGGAATAACTCCCCCGCCGCCGTGTTCGCCCGCGTCAACACGCTCAAAGCCGACCCTGCCAAACTCATCGCCACCTGGCGGGACGAAGGGGTCGACTATGCCTTCGCCCGTTTCGATTGGACTCCCGAGAACCTCGTCTTCCAACTGCGTCGCCACCCCCCCCTCACCAAGCTGAAGTCCTTCACCGACGGGTGGTTCTACGTTCAGGACCCCAGTACGCTCATGGCCGTCTCCCTTCTCGATCCCCAACCGGGCGAGGAAATCCTGGATTTCTGCGCCGCCCCAGGGGGTAAGGCTACCTTCATCGCGCAACGCATCGACAACGACGGCGTCGTCATCGCCTCGGAAAACGACCCGCGCCGTCGTCAGCGCCTTCAGGAAAACTGCCATCGCCTGGCCGCCGATGTCACTGTCGTCGGGCCTGATGATCCGCGTGCAGAGGGACCCTTTGACGCCGTGCTGCTCGACGCCCCCTGTTCCAATACGGGAGTCCTGCGACGCCGGATTGATGCGCGCTGGCGCCTGACGCCGGATGCACTCAACCGCTGCAAAGCCCAGCAACTGGACCTGTTTGCGCAAGCACTTCGCCAATTGCGCCCCGGAGGACGCATCGTCTACAGCACGTGCAGCGTCGAACCCGAGGAGAACGAGCTCTGTCTCCAAACGATCCTGGCGAATCATCCCGGCACGACGATCGAAGCCACACGCCAGTTGCATCCCATTGACGACAAGGTGGATGGAGCCTTTGCTGCCCGCATCCGCCTCGCGGAGAAGCCCAAACGGACGTGAACTGTCACAGCCCGGACATCTTGCGAGCTTCGCCGCCGTGCGCGATCCCGAGGCTGGAGGTGAAAGGTTGGGCGACTTCCAACCCGGAACGTTCCACTTTTCTAAACCGAGCTTATATTTAGTCCGAACCAATTCACTATCAATCGCTTAAATACATGAAACGGCTGTTAATCCTTGGAGTTCTTCCAGCCCTCATTCTGGGCTCCGCGCGAGCAGCGACCCTTCGTGGTGTCGTCGTCTCCGACGAATTGGATGGCCCGCCCCTCTCCCGGGTTGTCATTCGCGCGCAAGGTGCCGGCGACGCTCCCACGGATGGATTGGGACGATTTGCGTTAACGATTCCCCGAGCAAAAGCAGGGGAGCGCATTCGCTTGGAAATCGTTCTTCCCGGGTACGTGCCGGTCAACTCGACCCAACTTGACGTCACGCTTCTCGCGGATGAAACGGCGACGGCTCCAACCATCGTCCTGACTCACGAGCCAATCCGCGACGAAATGACCCGGCGGTTTTATCGAAGCGCCTGCTGGGTGGCGACGCTGGAACGGGCGCGCCTCGCGCCCAGCAACACGCCTGCAAATGTGGGACCCTCGACTCAGAACTTCTCCGAGCGTGATCGGGACCTCGCCCTACGTGCCTCGGGAACGATGGCGGTACAGTTCGCGAACGTTCCAGAGGCAGCCATGTCAACGGTCTATCGTTCGGCGTTGAACCTTTTCCTGGAAGGGCAGATTGCCGATTCCCTGGGTTTGCTCGCCGGTCCCGGACTCCTCGAATGGCCTCGCACCACCGAATCCGGCGCCGCCCAGTTCGTCGAGGCCTGCCTGCTGAAAGCCCGGATTCTGACCACCCAATGTCGTTTTCCGGAAGCCCGGACCGCCTACCACGTTGCCACCAGCGAGGCACCCGCTAGCCATTCCGCGTGGCTGGGCTTGGCGCTTTTCGAGCAGGGTGCCCAACAGTACCAGGTTTCGCTCCAGGCGTTTCAGCGCGCTGTGGCCCTCGCGCGCGCGTCAAGTCGGCCGGAACTTATCGCGGCAACTCTGGTCGCCTCCGGACATATTCACCGCGACCAGGATCGATGGGATGAAGCGCAGAAGGTGTGGCTGGAAGCCTTGGCCCTCTACCGAGGTTCCAGCACCAACGCAGCCAGCAGGCATCTCCCGGAAGTCGCTGGCACCCTGAACGATCTCGCCACACTCGACATGGACCTTGGCCGGGTCCCCTCCGCCCGGGCCTCTTTTGGTGAAGCCCTCGAAGTCTTATTGCCGCTCGAAAAGGCGTTTCCCATGGCCTACAGCCCGATGGTGGCTGCCCTGCGCAGCAACCTCGGCATCCTCTCCAGTCTCGGAGGAAAGCCCGATGACGCCCGACTTCTCTTCGAACAAGCTCTTGGCGCTCAGAGGCTTCAAACCAAGTACTGCCCCTCTCCATGCTGCGTGGACCTTGCCCGAACCCTCTTCAACCTGGGATTGCTCGAACATCGCCAAAAGCAACTGGCACGCGCCCGTGCCGCTTATACCGAAGCGCTCGCGATCTACCGTCAACTCGCTCAAGACCAGCCCGTGACGTACACCGCTGACCTTGGCGATACCCTGAACAATCTTGGCATGCTCCAACGCGAGGAACGCCGACTGCCCGAAGCGACCCAGTCCCTTCGGGGAGCTCTTGCCGCCTACCGAGCTGCCTCCCGCAATCATCCCGAACGCTTCCGAAACTCCATCGAACGGGTCGAGGCCCGGCTGCTGGAATTGGACCGGGCGGCCACCGCGCCTAGCTCGGGAAGTGGCGCACCACGCGATCAGTAGGTTTTCCCTTGCCCGCCTCCGGCCGCGGCGAGCAGGTTGGTCGGCAAACAAGTCGATCTCAGACGAAGCCAGCGCATCCCATCCATGGACCTCCGACCTCTCCAGAACTACATCGCCGGCCAATGGGTCGACGCGGATCACTCCGGACTGCTGCCTGTCGAAAATCCCAGCACTGGCGCCATAATCGGCAATGTGCCCCTCTCCACGGCCGCAGAAACCCAACGCGCCATCGAAGCTGCCGCTGCCGCCTTCCCCGCCTGGAGCCGAACGCCGGTTTCCCGCCGCGCCCACTACCTGTTTGCCCTGCTCGAACACCTTCGGAAGAACGAGGAGGAACTCGCTCGATCCATCACCGAGGAGAACGGCAAATCGCTCACCGACGCACGGGCCGAAGTGAAACGCCTCGTCGAGAATTGCGAGGTCGCCTGTGGGATGCCGATTCTTCAACAAGGCGCCAAACTCATCGGCGCCTCCGATGGTATTGATGGTGAGGTCCTTCGGCTGCCCATCGGCGTCTTCGGCATGATCGCACCGTTCAACTTCCCGGGCATGGTGCCGTTCTGGTTCCTTCCCTACGCGATCGCCGCCGGCAATACCTACGTGCTGAAGCCGTCCGAGCAGACGCCTCTCACCCTGCAGCGCATTGGACGTCTGATCGCCCAAACCAACCTTCCCCCCGGCGTCTTCAACCTGGTCCATGGCGACAGGGTCGTGGGTGAGGCCCTCATGGATCATCCCCAGGTCAAAGGAATCTCCCTCGTCGGTTCCACCCGTACCTGCCAGGCCGTCGCGGAACGATGCACACGGAACCGAAAACGGTTCCAAGCCATGGGCGGAGCCAAAAATCACCTCGTCGTCATGCCCGATGCCCGGGTCGACGAAGTGGTGCGCAATCTCCTCTCGTCCTGCTTCGGCTGCGCCGGACAACGCTGCATGGCCGCATCCGCCATCGTCGCTGTGGGCGATGACACCTACGACGCCGTCTGCCAGCGCCTCGTCGATGCCGCCCGCCGTGTCATCGTCGGAAATCCACTCGATCCCGCCGTCGCCGAGGAACCCATGCTCATGGGGCCGGTCATCTCCGCCAAAGCCCTCGCGTTTGTCCACGAGATGATCGATACCGGGATCCGGGAGGGGGCTCGCCTGGTCCTGGATGGTCGCGCGGTTCAGGTCGCCGGCGCCGAGAAGGGGCACTTCATCGGACCCACAATCTTCACGAACGTGAAACCCGGCATGGCCATCCACCGCACTGAAATTTTTGGCCCAGTCGTGGTCGTCCTCCGTGCTGCCTCGTTCGACGACGCTGTCGCTATACTGAATGGTCACGCCTATGGCAACGGAGCGTCCATCTACTCCCAAAACGGATACTGGGTCCGCCGTTTTAAGCTCGAAGTCGATTGCGGGATGATCGGCGTCAACGTCGGCATCCCTGCCCCGGTCGCCCACATGCCCTTCGGCGGGATGAAGGCTTCCCAATTTTCCCAGATCAAGGCCCAGGGACGCGCCGTGATCGATTTCTTCACCGAATCCAAAGTCATCACCGAACGCTACTGGACCGAGGTTTGACCCGGCGCCAAGCCTTTATCCCCCCGCTGGCGCCGGTTCTCACCCCGGGTGCGACGGGGTCGCGGTGCCTTGGTGCCCCAACTATTGTCTGGCGTTTAGACCCCTTGAACGGCAGCCTCCCGCCCCGGATGCTGGTTCGAAGTGCCAATACCCCCTCTCCCGTCGCAAGCCGAGACCTGGTTGTCGTCAACCGTCTCGGAATTCATGCTAGACCCGCAGCCATGTTCGTTCGCGTCGCCAGCCGTTTTCACAGCGAGATCACCCTGGAAAAGGATGGCGAACGCATCAACGGCAAGAGCATCATGGGTTTGATGATGCTCGCCGCAGGACCGGGAAGCCGGCTCCGAATCGAAGCCGCCGGCGAGGACGCCGATGACGCCCTCCGCGCCTTGGACGAACTCATCACCGTCCGGAAATTCGACGAAGAGTAGGGGAGCGCAGTATTCCTTCCTGTTAGGCCGCCCTCCCAGCGGGCCCTAGTCTAATCTCTTAAAGAACAGGTTTGCGATCTGGATTGGGGCATGCGGTGCCCTGATAAGCGTCGCACCTGTGGCAGGCAGTCCTGTCACTTCAAAGCCTTCCCCCAAAGCCTTGCCGTTGACTTCCACGGTCAGACGGTTGCCCCGCAGGCGAAACAGGCCGCGGTT
>Ga0105047_10019945_pt1 | contig 10321 bp, 9 predicted proteins | sample MAT04_FD_78384 | JGI IMG/M metagenome (GOLD analysis project Ga0105047, IMG submission 78384) | Freshwater microbial communities from Lake Fryxell liftoff mats and glacier meltwater in Antarctica - MAT-04 (megahit assembly) | ecosystem: Environmental > Aquatic > Freshwater > Ice > Liftoff... | reverse complement strand
GGGCGCCGGGCTGGATGCGGTTCAGGCCCGAACCGACGACCCGGTCCCCGGCGTTCAGACCGGACAGGATTTCGACAAAGCCGCCCTCCACCGCGCCGGTCTCGACCTCGACCCTCTGGGCCGTCGATCCACCCTCGCCCCGCGCGATCCGATAGACGAAGGCACCCTCGCCCTCGTACTGCACCGACGCCTCGGGAACGGCCGGTGCCGTGCGCACGCCCTGCTGGACCGCGACCCGAACCGCCATGCCGGGGCGTATCCGCGCCCCCGGATTCGGAATCTCCGCCCGCGCCGTGACCGAGCGCGTCTGTTCGTTGACCCGCGTGTCGATCAGGGCGATGCGGCCGGTGAAGGCTTCGTCGCCATAGGCGTCGATGGTTGCCGTGATGGCCGTCCCGCGCCGCAACAATCCGAGGTATCGCTCCGGCACCGGGAAATCCACACGCACGACGTCGATATCGTCCAGCGTCGTGATGACACCGCCCGGATTGACCAGGGTTCCGGCGGTGACAGAACTCAGCCCCAGGATACCCGGAAAGGGTGCGCGGATGATCCGGTCTCCGCGACGCGCCAGCGCCGCCGACAGCGAGGCCCGGGCGGTCTGCAATCCGGTCTCCGCATCCTCGGCCGTGACCCGTGGTGCCACGCCCCGTTCCGCCAACGCCTTCAGGCGATCGGCCTGCCGCTGGGCCTGGGCGAGCCGGGCGCGGGCCTCGATGATGTCGGCATCTTCCTCGCGCGCCTGCAACTCGACCAGGGGCGTGCCGGCGGCGACCCGTTGGCCGTCGGTGAAGAGCACCCGCGTGATCAATTCGCTGGTCGACGAGGTGATGTTGACCGAGCGCCGCCCGCGCGCCACGCCCAGCACCCTGATTTCGTCGGTGAACTGGCGCGGCGTCGCCACCGCTTCGGACACGGTCTGGCCGCGCCCTCCGCCAGGTCCCCCGCGGCCGCCCGGACCACCGCCGGCCTTTTCGTCCCCGGCGAACGCCATGCGCAGGATCACCGCCACGACCATGAGGCCCAGCAGAACCGCAGCGGTGACGAGGAAAAAGTGACGCTTGATCACGCGGATCGGCCTCCGGCGATTTAAACAGCCGACTTAGCGGCTGACGCCGTCGACGCAAACAAGTTCATGCAACGGGTACGGTTCCAGTTCCCGTGGCGACGCCTTTGCACCATCGTGTCGCAGTCAAAAGCGACGCCATAGCGAGATCACGGGCCCGCCGGATCGGGGCGTTTCGCGTCCGGCCACGGCCTGCCGCCACCCGGCCTGAAAACTCCAGTCGCCGAAATCACGTACCACCGAGGCCTCCAGCGAAAGCCATCGAGGCCCATCCTCACCGTCGCCCGCCCCCGCGAAGGCCTGGGCCAGCACCATCCAGTCATCCCCCAGATGGGCGCCGGCCGTGGCGTCGATCCTCGTCTCGTCCGGCAGACCGTCGCGCATCCGGCGCGCGACCTGCAGGTCGATGAAAGAGCCACTGGGGGACCAGCGGCTGTCCAGCCCCCCGAACGACCGGCCCACCGAAGCGCGGACCTCCCAGTCCTGTTCGCCGACGCCGGGCGCTGCATAGCCGGCGTTGCGTCCCTCGCCGCCGTCCGCATAGCCTCCGTACAGGCTGACCGCCGCACGGTCGTCGTGCCAGACCTGCCAGGTCAGGCCGATCTCGACCGGACCTCGCCCCTCATAGTCAACGAAGGCGTCTTCGCCCGACTGCCAGTCGCCCTTGACCTGGACCGTCAGGCGATCGGTCAGCCCGTATTCCGCGAACAGCGCGATCACGGTGTCGCGGCGTTCGGCCGGCAGGTCTGCCGGGACGCCGTCAGGGCCGTAGCCCTGGTTGGCCCGAATGTCCTCGAACTTGAGGATGACCTGTCCCTTGCCCTTGGCGGGCGTCCATGGTCCGGCCAGGGCCGGGCCGGCGAGCGCCCCTGCGATCGCCCCGATCAGCAGCGTGCCCGCCAGTCTCAAGCGTCGTAGCCCGGCGACTTCCGGTCCAGCATCCGCAGCGCGCCCGGCCAGGCCAGGGCGGAGATGAAGCCGACGCCCTTGCCCTGTTCCTTCGTCTCGGCCTGGGCGGCGTCAGGCGCGAACAGCACATGCTCGCGCCCACCCGACAGGGCCGCGACCTGCTGGGCGCAGGCGCGTTCGAGGAAGAACATGCCGATCCAGGCCTGGGCCGCCGTCTGGCCCACCGCCAACGTGCCGTGATTGCGCAACAGCATCAGCGGCTTGTCGCCGAGGTCGGCCACCAGCCGTTCGCGCTCGTCGTGATTCAGCGCCAACCCCTCATAGCCGTGATAGGCGACCTGATGCTGCAACAGGCAGGCGTTCTGGCCGATCGGCAAAAGACCCTCCGCCTGCGCCGCCACGCCGACGCCCGCCACCGTATGCAGGTGGATGACGAACTGCGCATCCTCGCGCGCGGCGTGAATGGCGGAGTGGATGGTGAAACCGGCCGGATTGATGAAGTTGGTCGTCTCCTGGACGATGTTCCCGTCCAGATCGACCTTGACCAGCAAAGAAGCCGTTATCTCCTCGAAATAGTAGCCGTAGGGATTGATCAGGAAATGGTGCTCGGGCCCCGCCACGCGGGCCGAGATATGGGTGAAGATCATGTCGTCCCACCCGTGCAGGGCGACGAGACGATACAGCGCCGCCAATTCCACGCGCGTTTTCCACTCGGCCTCCGAGACCCGGGGTTTCAGCGAAGTGATGGCTCCATCGGCCATAATCGTCATCCTTAAGGTTGTGGCGGACATACGGTCGCGCCAGAGCGGCCCGGCGTCAAGATTCAGTTTCGATTAACCAGGTCTTAGCGCCTGTCCCGCTATCCTTGTTGCGTGCCGATCCAGCTGGCGCGCCGGAGACGCCCGTGACTGTCCTCGCCCAGTTCCGTCCCGCCGTCGTTCTGAAGCCGGAGTCTGTCACGGAGCTGCTCGCCCTGGCGCAGGACCCCAGCGCCGACGCCCGCCAGCGCCTCCTGATCGCTGTCCTTGGGTTGTGCGACACCCAGCAGCCGACGGGGGACCTGTCGATCGTCCTGGGCGAGATATTCCTTACCCTCGCAGCCCAGGCCGAACGCGATGTCCGAAAGCGGCTGTCCGAGAGCCTCTCGCGGGCCGACTGGGCGCCGCGGGCGCTGATCAATGTTCTGGCTCTGGATGAGATCGAAATCGCGCGGCCCATTCTGGCCAACAGCCCCATCCTGCAGGACGAAGACCTGCTGCAGGTTCTCGTCGCGGCGACCCTGGAACACCAGATCGAGGTCGCCCGACGGCCGAACCTTACCGGTCGTGTGGCCGACGCCATCATTGATCGCGGCGAGCCCGCCACCATGACCGCCCTGGCGTCCAATCGTTGCGCCGAGATCAGCGTTGACGGCGTGCGTCGGCTCGTCGAGCACTCACGGCGCATCGCGGCCCTGCGCGGACCGCTGACCCGTCATCCCTTGCTGACCGAGCAATTGGCCGAGCAGATGTATCACTGGGTAGGCGTCGCTCTGCGGCAATCCATCGCCGCCCGCTTCCAGGTCGACGAGGCCCGGCTCGCACCCCTGATCGATCGCGCCGTCGCCGATGCTCATCGCGGGGCCGGGATCCCCGTACCGGCCAACGACAGCCCGGAGCGCGAGGAAATGGAGCGTCGCCTGATCGTCAAGCTCCAGGCGGCCGGTCAGCTTCGGCCCGGCTACCTGATCCGCGCCATCCGCGAACGCAGGCTCGGCCTGTTCACCCATGGACTGGCTGCACTGGGCGGGTTTACCGCGCAGCAGGTGCGCGCGGCCCTGGCGAACGCGACGCCCGAAGCCCTTTACTACGCCTGCGCCGCGGTCGGCATCGACCGGGCGGTCTTCCCCGCCGTGCTGACCGAGATCCGCTTCCTGAACGGCGGTTCTCCGGGGGATACGGGCGTGGCGGTCTGGCTGCGCGGCACGATCTCGCCGGACTCCGCCGCCCGCGCCTTCCGCGCCCTGATCCCGGCCTGAGCCATCACTGTTTGACACGGGGGCTCCGGTCCGCTTGCGTGAAACCGTGAACCAGCCCGCCATCCGCATCGCCTTTGTCGCCTCCGACCGGCCGGAAGCCCAGGTGGCGCGTGATCGGCTGGCCGCACGCTATCCATCGGCGCATTCTGGCGAGTCCGACGTCATCGTGGCGCTGGGCGGCGACGGCTTCATGCTGGAGACCCTGCACACCAACCTCGAGCGGCGAACCCCCGTATTCGGTCTCAACCGCGGCTCGATCGGTTTTTTGATGAACGACTACGACGAGGATGGCCTCCTCGAACGTCTCTCCTCAGCCGTCCGCGCCGTCATTCACCCGTTGCAGATGGATGCATGGACCGAATCCGGTCAGGTCCACAGCGGCCTTGCCATCAACGAGGTTTCGCTGCTGCGCCAAACCCGCCAAAGCGCCAAACTGCGGATCAGCATCGACGACAAGGTCCGGCTGGAAGAACTGGCCTGCGATGGCTGCATGATCGCCACGGCTGCGGGGTCGACGGCCTACAACCTCTCGGCCCATGGACCGATCATTCCTCTGGATGCGCCGGTGCTGGCCTTGACCCCGATCAGCGCCTTTCGGCCGCGCCGCTGGCGGGGTGCCCTGCTGCCGCACACCGCGCGGATATGTTTCGACGTCCTGGAACCCGACAAGCGTCCGGTCAGCGCCACGGCTGACAATTTCGAGGTCCGCCGCGTCGCCCGGGTCCAGGTTATCGAGCGTCGGGACATCGCCCTGACCATGCTGTTCGACGCCGGACGGTCATTCGAAGAACGTGTCCTGGCGGAGCAATTCATGGCCTGATCGTCGTGCACGGGTTTTTAAGGTCGTCGGTCCAATCTGGCGCGTCAACAGTGGGAGTCCACCGTGAGCAACTCTGCCCAGGTCATCCGTCCGCCCAATACCCTTCGCATGAAGGTCGGCGGCGCGTTCGGCGGCATCGATGCCGGTGCGATCGCCAAGGCCGAAGAGGCGCTCAAGGCCATGTCTTCGCAATTCGGCCAGTGGCTGCTGGACGAGATCGTCAAGCTTGACAGGGCCCAAACCGATATTCGCGGCCTAGGCTACAACACAGCGACCGCCGAGGCGCTCTATTTCCGGGCGCACGACCTGAAGGGACTGGGCACCACCTACCAGTATCCGCTCGTGACCCGTCTCGCCGGTTCGCTCTGCAAGATGATGGACGATCCGGTCAAGCGGCTGGCGGCGCCGCTGGCGCTGCTTGACGCCCACATCGACGCCATCAAGGCCGTGGTCCGCGACCAGATCCAGACCGACGACCATCCGACCGGCCGTGTGCTGGCCGAGGCGCTTGAAGCCCGGGTCGCCGAACACCTCGCCTGACGGGCGCGTCCAGCCCCTGATTTCAGAATCGCCCGCCCCTCCGGCGGGCGTTTCGCTGTCGATCAGGCGGCGACGCCGATCCCGGTGCGGGCCGGCAAGGGATCCTGATCCAGCCGCTCCATCAGATAGGCCAGATCCTCGCGCGGCGCGTTCGGCCGCTGGGTCAGGAACCGCTCCAGCATCTGCGTGCGGAAATCGTCGCCCGAAGTGTCCGCACCCTCGGCCTGGAGTGTGCGCCAGGTGTCGACCCCGGCGCGATAGGCCTGATACAGGCGCGGCGGCAGCCCGGCGCGGTCGTAGATCGCCTTCAGGCCCAGCGGGCCGGCGTCGTGGATCATCAGCCACGCCCGGGCATGCGGCGTTCCCGCCAGCTCCGCCATGCCGTGTTCGAACAGGGCCATCTGACCTCGCGCCAGCGCACGCAGCATCAGCGAGGCGGTCAGGGCGCGTCGGCTGTTCAGATTGGCGACGAACTGCGGCAGGTTGGCCTGATGAGACGCCTGATCGACCAGATCGACCGTCGCCCGCTCGCGCGCGAAGGCGGCCAGTCGAATCGCGGTCTCGGGTGCCACGGCGTGACGCGTGACCAAATGCTCGCGCACGGCCTCGGAGGCCAGTTCGACCAGCCGTTCGGTCACCGACAGCGGCAGAACCTGGCGATAGGCGATGGCGGCGACGATTTCGGGCGACGAACCGAAGCGGTCGACGCAGCGGCCCAGCGCGGCCTCGGCCACGTCCGCGTTGTCATTGGCCGCCAAGGTGCGGACGGCCTGTTCGCAGCCGACGTCGGCGACGGCGTCAGCCACATCGCGGCCTACCCTGGGCCGGCTGGCGACGGCGACCTGACGCACGGCGGACCCGGCCCGTACGATCTCGATCAGGTCTTCGTCGCTGAAGGCGGGAGAAAAATTGATCATCGGCAAGGCGACACTGTCCACGTCGGCCGCAAGCCGGCGCGCGACATCCCGGGGGATCAGGTCTGACGCCTTCAGGGTCACCGCCATGGCGCGCCGCACCAGTTCTGCCGCGTCCTGGGCCAGCATGCGCAGGATCTTCTGCGCCGCTGCCCGGTCCTCGTCGTTCAGATCGGCCCGATCCATGCTGCGACACAATTTGTGGGCGGCTGCGGCCCGGTCGTCGTCGTCGGTCGCCTTGATCAGGCGGCGGATGTCCACGTCGGTCAGGCGGGCGCGATAGGCGGTCATGGTCAGGGGCTCGATTTCAGGCTGCGCCGATCACCATCGCCCCGTCATTCTTAACGACGGGTTCACCATCGCCCGATTGCGGTTCAGGTTCGGCTCACCGGTCCCGGACCGAACGCGCCGCCGAATCCGCCGGGCTTGCCGTCCCCGTCCTGTCCCAGCAGCAGGGCCAGCAGGCTCTGGTCCTGTTTCAATCGATCCAGCCGCGCCGCCAGCAGCCGCTCGCGGTCTGACAGGTCGGGCGGCCTCTGAAGCGAAGCGGCCGCCGGGGCCCCTTCGCCTGCCGATCGCTGCAGGTTGGCATGGACCTCGGCTACGGTCGCTGGCCGGCCTTCACGGTAGAAGATCGACCGGTTGGCCGCCGCCGCTTCCGGGAAGATCGCCGCCGCGCTGCTGCCCGGTCGCCGGTCCAGCGCGTCCATCAACTGCGCCGCGCCCGCGGGTCCCAGAAAATGCGCCGCATACAGGTCGCCGGCCCCCGGTTCCCGCCCGATTCGCCCCCTCAGATAGGCGGCGTTGGACGCCGTCAGTTCTCCCGCCATGGTCGACGCCGCCTGGGCATCGAACCGCAGGTCCAGCACCACATTGCGCGCCGAACCCTCGACCCGCCAGCGTCCATCGCCCCCGCGATAGATCAGATCGGCGTACTGGCCATAGCCATGCTTGGCGCCGTGCGCCTTCACCGTGCCCAGCCAGGTCTGTTCGATGAACTGGAACAGGCCCGCCGCGGACGACGTCCGCGCCTTGGCCGAGGGATTCATCGCGCTCTCGCGCCGAGCGGTCCGCACCAGAAAATCGGCGTCCACACCGGTGGCGCTGGACGCGCGCCGGATAGCCGCCTCGACCCCGCCAGAGGATGGAATCGCTCCAATGCTCATGAGGAGAGATGCTGGGCGTTCATGGTTAATCAAACCCTAACGTTGCCATTTCGCCACTGGGAAACGGTCGCCTCTTTTGGGCGGAGACTCGCCGCAAACTTGCCGTAACGTCAGCGCTCAACTTGGCCGTGGACGCTGTGGGGACGGCGAGAGACAGGGAAGAACGGCCATGATGATCAAGACCGCAGGCGGGCCCGGAATGGTAAGCCCCATCGACTACGGCGAACGAAAATCTCCGGGACTGTCCCGCACCGGCTGGATCGCTTTCTGCGTCGTCGCCGCCGCCCACGTCGGCATCGGCATCGCACTTTCTAACCAACGCTTCCAATTCGAGCCGGTCGTGGCCGTGCCTGGCACACCGACAGTCGTGACCCTCGAAGATGTGCGCCGACCCAGACCGGTCGATCCGGTGAAGACTCCCGTGGTCCCCAAGGCCCCCAACCTGCCCCACCACCGGACCGATGCGCCGACACAGGCGACCGACATCCTCGCCGCCGTCCCCGGCGACAAGCCGACGACCAGCACGACGGTGACGATCGGTGCCGCGGTCGAGACACCGGTCGGGGACGCTCCCCCGGCCGAGACGCCGCGTCCTCCTCCGGTCATCACCAATCCCAGCTGGTCGCGCCAGCCCTCGGCGGACCAGATGATGCGGGCTTACCCGCAGCGCGCCATCATCGACGGCGTCGCCGGGTCGGCGTCGCTGAACTGCCTGGTCCTGCCCAACGGCGCGGTCGCCGACTGCAATGTCGCGAGGGAAACGCCGGGTGGCTACGGTTTCGGGAGGGCGGCGCTCGGCCTGTCGCCTCACTTCCGGGTCAATCCCCGCACAGTGGACGGCGCGGTCGAGGGCTCGCGGGTCAATATCGTCCTGCGCTTCAACCTGCCGGAAGACTGATCAGGCGAACCTGAGCGGATCGAGGGCGGCGGCGTCCGCAAGCGGTGCCCTGCCCTCGATTCCGTCCGCCACGATCTGGGCCACCAGCGGACCCAGCAACCAGCCATTTCGACGTGGAGCCAGGGCCAGGTGCAGACCGGGCGCGCCTCCCGGCCCCGCCAGTGGCAGGCCGTCGACGGTCGCGCCGCGAATGCCGACCCGTGAAAGCCCGGCGGTTCCTTCCACGCCCAACAGGGCCAGACCGGCCTCTAACTGCCTTCGCGCCTCTTCGGAGTCGGGCTCGAGATCGCAGCGGCCCTGCTCCATTGTCGCGCCGATCACCACGCCGCCGCTCCCGGACGGTGCGACATAGACGCCAGCCCCCCTCAGCGCGCGTGGCGGCGGCGATGCCACGGCCGATGTCAGCTGGCCGCGGATAGGCAGGATCGCCGCCACAGCCGCCGCTGCCTGCTGCGGCAGGCCCGCGATATCGGACACGGCCCCCATGGCCAGGACCAGGCTGGGCGTGAACCAGGTGCGGCCATCGTCGGCCTCGACCCGCCAGCGCCGGGCGTCGCCGCTCACCCGGACGACACGGGCGCGCAGCAAGACGACGCCGGATGCCCGCGACAGGCCCGCCAGCGCCGCCTTGACGTCGATCCGCCAGTCATCGGGCGTTGTCAGACCGCCGTCCGTCGCCTGGGCGCTGAAACCCAGGGCCTTCAGCCGGGCCACGGCGTCCGCCGCGTCCGGCCCGCGCCAGTCCGCGCCCTCGCGATACAGGGTCAGGCCACAGGTCGCGGCGAAGGCGGGCCACAGGTCGCGGGCCCGCCTCAGAAGGCCCGCGCGATCGGGCGGCAAATTGTCCAGCAGGGATTCGAGCGCCGGTGCGAGCATCCCGACCGCGACCGAACTGGCGTTCGGACCGCCGGGGTCGATCACGGTCACGCCATGCCCCCGGCCCGCCAGTTCAGCGGCGGTGCAGAGGCCGAGCACGCCGGCGCCGATGACGATCACGTCTGGAGAGGAAGGCACGCTCGACCTGATCGACCGCCCGGGTCTTCTTTGCAAGGGGCGCCAACGCGAACGTCCCCGTTATCGCTGGGATGACGGGCGGTCGTTCGCTACTTGAGCGCCGGATGAAGCGTCTATTCGGCCGCGATGGCGGCCGCCCGGGTCGAGTCGATCCGGGCGGTGAGGGCCGCGTGCTGGTCCCACAGGGCCTGCGGCAGGCGGTCGCCGAACTGGATGTAGAAGTCCGGGATCAGCGACGCCTCCTCGGCCCAGACACCGGCGTCGACGTCCAGCAGGGTCGACAGGTCGGCCTCGGACAGGTTGAGACCGGACAGGTCCAGCGATGCACGCGTCGGCACCCGGCCGACCGGCGTATCCGCCGCCTCGGCCTCGCCGTCCAGCCGTTCCGAAATCCACTTCAGCACACGGGCATTGTCACCGAAGCCGGGCCAGACGAATTGACCGTCGTCGTTCTTGCGGAACCAGTTGACGAAATACAGACGTGGCAGCTTGGCCGCCTCGGTGCGGCTCGCCATCGACAGCCAGTGGGCGAAATAATCGCCCATGTTGTAGCCGCAGAACGGCAGCATGGCGAAGGGGTCGCGACGCAGGGTGCCGATAGCGTTCTCGGCCGCGGCGGTGCCCTCGGACGCGACCGACGAGCCGAGGAACACCCCATGCTCCCAGTCGAAGGCCTCGGTCACCAGCGGCACCGCCGAGGCGCGTCTACCGCCGAACAGGATCGCATCGATCGGCACGCCCTTGGGGTCTTCCCACTCCGGCGCGATGGTCGGGCACTGCGAGGCCGGGGCGGCGAAGCGGGCGTTCGGATGGGCGGCGGGCTCGCCCGAAGCCGGGTCGTGCGGTTGGCCCTTCCAGTTGGTCAGGCCTTCAGGCGCGTCCTTCGTCAGGCCCTCCCACCAGACGTCGCCGTCGGCGGTCAGGGCGGTGTTGGTGAAGATCGTATTGGAGGCCATCGTTGCCAGGGCGTTGCCGTT
>Ga0105047_10019944_pt1 | contig 10322 bp, 8 predicted proteins | sample MAT04_FD_78384 | JGI IMG/M metagenome (GOLD analysis project Ga0105047, IMG submission 78384) | Freshwater microbial communities from Lake Fryxell liftoff mats and glacier meltwater in Antarctica - MAT-04 (megahit assembly) | ecosystem: Environmental > Aquatic > Freshwater > Ice > Liftoff... | reverse complement strand
TTATCTGGCACTATGGCTGCACTTGGATCCTCATCTTTATGGCTATGTGCGTAATGATATGATATAATAATTTTATTGTAATAACAGTATAAATACCAAACTCAAAGCTGATTAAAGAAGCTTTGAGGAATCAACTAAAATAATAGTATTAATGGAGGAATGACATGAGTTTACCAACTTTTTTTCTGATATTTATATATGTATTTAATATAGTATCCGTTTTTACACTGATTTTTGTAAAACGAAGTGATACTAGAGTTATATTTACTTGGCTCTTAATGTTCTTTTTTCTACCATATGTTGGTTTTATTCTTTATTTTCTTATTGGCAGTAAACATAAAATGCGTGTTATGTCAAAAAAATATGGTATGAATGAAATTGAAGAAAAACACAGCAAAGCTCTTAATAAACAAATTCATGACATTGTAGCAGATAAAATACAGTTTGAAGAAGAAGAAACTGAAAACTACAGAGACTTGATAACTTTGAATTCAAAAAATGCAATGAGTTATTTTACTCAAAATAATAATGTAGAACTTTTAATAAATGCAGAGCAAAATTTTTCTCGTATTTTTGAAGATATTAAAAATTCAACTAAAAGTATTCAAGTATTATATTATACTTTTAAAGCGAAAGATAATATTGGTAAAGAATTTATTTCTCTTTTAATTGAAAAGGCAAGTCAGGGAGTAGAAGTAACTCTAATATATGATGGTATTGGTTCTTTAGGTACTCGTATGAGTGATTTTAAAGAGTTACAAGAAGCTGGTGGACATGTGTACAGATTTTTACCATCAATGGTAAAAAGTTTTTTACATATAAATTATCGATTACATAGGAAAATAGTTATTGTTGATGGGAAAATTGCTCATACTGGCGGAATTAATGTGGGAGACGAATACTTTGGTTTAAAAAAGATAAATAAACCTTGGAGAGATACAACAATACGATTGACTGGTAACTGTGTACTTTCACTTCAAACAAGATTTTGGACTGATTTGGTTTTTTTGAAAAATCAAAGCTTTAGTAAGAAAAATAAAGCTACATTGATGTTCGATGAAAAGTTTTTGAAAAGCTTTAATTGCCCAATTGAAGAAGGGGATATAGGAGTACAAATAGTTACAAGTGGACCTAGTACTCGTAATGATACTATAAAAGATGGTTATGTTAAAATGATTACCACCGCAAAAAAATATTTATATATTCAAACACCATATTTTATTCCAGATAAAACACTATTAGAAGCTCTAAGGCTTGCTGTAAATTGTGGTGTTGATGTTAGAATTATGCTACCGGGTGTACCTGATAAAAAATCTATTTATGCCGTTTCACTATTAAATGTGGCGAAGCTCCTAAAGGACGGCGTAAAGGTATATTTGCATTCCGGTTTTCTTCATGCAAAAACACTTGTTATAGATGACCACGTTTCAACAGTAGGCACTGCAAATATAGACGTGAGAAGTTTTAGCCTTAATTATGAGATCAATGCTTTTATTTATAATAATGATTTTGCAATTAAGTGTCGTGATACATTTTTAGAAGATATGAAAGACTGTACAATATTTGATATTGAAACTTATTCAAAACGTGGCTTGTGGAAAAAAATTTATGAATCTATTTGGCGTTTTATTGCTCCAATTGCTTAAAAAATCAGGAGAGTGAAATTATTTAACATAATTGATAAAAATTAAATATTGATACAACAAAAGCCCTTGAATATTCAAGGGCTTTTGTTTTTTTGGTGGAAATGCAAAGTGAAAATTATGCTTAGTAAATAAGCTTTTGGGTTAAACTATAATAAATGTACACCTCATATAAATTTTGAAACAAGGGTGTACATTATTCTATTTGTTTTTGTTCAAGATTTTTCTGGCGATTATTAAAAATAATACGTTGAATAACTTCTTCTATGAAAATAAAAAAAACGATTCTTGATTTTTCATAGGGTTTTAGATTATCTGGTTGAAGGAATTTTGACATCCAAAAGATCTTATTATAATTAGTCAGTAAAGAAGCATTGTATTCTTCAACAATCAATAAAACTTGACTATTTTTTTCTTTTGAAAGGTTGTTAATTCGTTCGAAAGACTTGAATTTACCTGTTGTAGAAAAAATAACAAGTAGACTTTTGTCATCAAGTAAACTCTCCACGGAAATTTCATCAGGTACAGCAATAATAAACTTATTTGTGTTGATTCGCAATTTGTATTCAAAATATTGGGTGCAAATAAACGAAGGGCCATAACCAAAAAGAATAATCTTTTCATAAGAATTCATAAGTTCAATAAATTCATCAACTAAGGATATATCAAAATCATTTATAAAATTTTTGATTCGTTCAAGCTCCATTGAAGATTTGTTTTCAGGAAGGCCCTTACCATATAAAAAATCCATATATTGTTTATAATTATTAAACCCAAGCTTTTTTACAAATTTTGAAATCTTAGACATAGAACAATCACAGACTTCAGATGCTTTTGTTATTGTAATATTTGTAGCAGTTTTTGATAAAGTAATAAGAGTTTCATTAATCTTTTTTTCTAAAGGATTCAATTTATTAAAGTCAATATTTATCATAATCACTATTAGATAATCATTATCAGATAATCTAAATATACTCCTTATTTTATTAAGTAATTTAACAACTACTTGTGTTCTGATTGTATCACTAGTGAAAGTGTTAGTAAAGTAATAATATAAGAATTTTAAGAATAAAAGTGGAAAACTTTCCATATAAAAAGAATAATACAATAAAAAACGAGTAATTTTCCGTAAAAACATTGACATACAATTCTGATTATAGTATTCTATTATTGTAAACTAAATGAATTAGTAATTAAGGAGGCAACGTATATGAATAAGGAAAAAATATTAGAAGATTTGAAGAGTATTTTATTAGAAGAACAAATTAATACAAATTATGATGATTTGTATGATGCATCTGCTGATCGCTATAAAAAATATGCAAAAGCTAAAAAAGTATTAGATGTTCCAATGCCTACAGCAATTGTGTTTCCAAAGTCTGTGGATGAGGTTAAATCTCTTTTAATGTATTGCAATAAAAACAATGTTAATGTAATTCCAAGAAGTGGTAAGACTGCAACAGAAGGTGGTCTAGAAAACTGGAAGGAACTAACACTTATAATTGATGGTAAGCACCTTAATAAGATTATTAAAATTGATGAATATAACATGCAAGCAACTGTGCAAGCAGGTGTTCCTCTACAATTAATTGAAGATGAACTCAGAAAATTAGGATGTACAACAGGGCATTCTCCACAATCTAAACCAGTTGCGGAGTATGGCGGACTCGTAGCTACAAGAAGTATTGGACAATTCTCAACTTTATATGGTGGAATTGAAGATATGGTAGTAGGACTAGAATGTGTTTTCCCAGATGGACATATTTCAAGAATTAAGAATGTTTCACGTCGTGCTGGCGGCCCGGATATAAGGCACATTGTTATCGGTAACGAAGGAACATTATGTTATATTACAGAAGTTACCGTTAAAATATTCAAATTTTTCCCAGAGAACAATAAGTTTTATGGATACCTTGTAAAAGATGTAGAATCTGGAATTAAAGTATTAAGAGAAGTTATGGTTAATGGGTACCGCCCATCTGTTGCTCGAACATATTCAGAGGAAGATGCAAGACAACATTTTTACCACTTTTACAAAGGTAAATGCGTATTAATATTTATGGCTGAAGGAAATAAAGAAATGGTAAATGCTGTTTGCACAGGGATTGAAGATGCTACTGGAAAATTCAAGGATAGCATTATTGAAAAAGTTGATAGCAAACTTATAGAAGATTGGTTTAATCATTTGAACTGGTCACAACAAGATATTGATGATGAGTTCCAAGGAATGATTGATAATGAGAAGCATGATGGATATACAACTGAAATTTCAGCTAACTGGGAGATGCTTCCTAAAATATATGATAGCGTTCTAAGCAGAATTAAAACAGAATTTAAGCGTCCAAACGACTTGACAATGCTCGGTGGACATTCATCTCATAGTTACATAAACGGAGCTAATATGTATTTTGTTTATAATTATAATATCAATTGTGCACCAGAAGATGAAATGAGAATATACCACCATCCAATACAAACAATTATTGTAGAGGAAACATTAAAACTTGGAGGATCTATGTGTCATCACCACGGAATAGGCAAGTTCCGTAACGAATGGACAAAAGCAGAACATGGCAGCGCATATTATATGTTAGAAAAATTAAAAGAAGCTTTTGATCCAAATGGCATTATGAACTTTGGAACTATTTACCCACAAGAAGAAGGTATTAAATATCAAAAATAATAACTGATTTTACAGTTAATAGTATTTGCACAATTATTTAATTTAAAAAATAATACATAGGCTTAAGAGTAAATTCTTTAGCCTATCGTATATAAGGTGAAAAGGATTACAACACTTAAAGTATGCCTCAAAAATACTTTGAAATAAAAACTAGTTATTAGGGGGGGGCAAATGTATGAATAATAAAAGTTTCAAAAGGTATTTTCAATTTGTACTAATTGTTTTAGCAGCAGGAGCGATATTTCCAATTATTTATTTAAAAACAAATTATCAGGAAACTCTTTTACAGGTTTTCAATATGACATTACCTCAATTGAATTCTATTTATTCTGTACTCGGAATTGTATGGGTAATTGGTTATTTACCAAGTGGTTTATTAAGTGATAGGTTTTCTGCGAAGTGGTTATTATCTATTTCACTTATTGGAACAGCAGCAGGCGGCTTTTGGTTTGCTCAAATTCCTAGTCACAGCAGTGTAGTTGTTATTTACGGTATATGGGGCATATTCTCAGTATTTACCTTCTGGAGTGCTCATATGAAGATTGTTAAATTACTTGCGAGGAAAGAAGAAGAAGGTAGGTTTTTCGGAATACTTGATGGTGGGCGTGGTGTAGTAGAAGCTTTACTTGCAAGTCTTGCACTTTATATTTTCAATAATTTAATGGGAGGCAGTGCAAATTTAGCTTATAAGAGGGCAGCTATAGTATCAATTATATATATGTACTCAACAGTGGTGTTTGTGGTTGGTATTCTTGTTACAATCTTCGTTGAAGATGATAAGAAGGCTGGATACCAAAACGACGCGAGTGTAGCGCCTAAACAAAAGGTTAAGTTATCAGATTTCGCAGGGGTATTCAAGAATAAATATGTGTATATAATGGGTGGAATTATATTCATGTCCTATGCAGTATATTGGACAGTTTATTATCTTGGAGGATTCCTACAAACTAACGTTGGAGTTGATGCAGTAAGCGTAGCAACTATTATGTTAATTGTTCTTTGGATGAGACCTATAGGTGGAGTAATTGGAGGAGTTTTAGCAGACAAATTTGGGAAAGAAAAAACTCTTGGTTTTGCACTTTTAGGAGCAGTAGTTTGTCTTCTATTAATAGCACTTTTACCAACTAGTTTAAGCAAGAGTGTGTTCTATGTGTTAATTGTACTCGGAGCAATATTCTTATATGCCATTCGTGGTACTTATTGGTCATTACTTGGTGACGCAAAAATTGATGACAAGATAATGGGAGCAGCAATAGGATTAATATCTTTAGTTGGATATTTACCAGACATTATATTACCGATATTTAACAGTGCTCTATTTAAGACATTTGGAGACAAAGGTGGATACAATGCATACTTCATAGCAAGTGCATTAATGGGCGTTACTGGTTTAGTATTAGTAGTTGTGTTTACTACTCTTAATAAAAAGGAGAAAGCTAAAGTTGAAAATAATTTGTCTAGTTAAATTCATTCCAGATGTGGATAACTTTACGTATGACTATGAAAAAAATGTACTGGTTAGAGATAATGTGAAGTTAATCCTTAACCCTGAGGATGCCTGCGCCTTAGCCTTTGCTCTAAAAATAAAAGAAAAAAATAAAGAGACTTTTGTAGAAATAGTTAGTATGGCTCCACAAAGTACTATTCCTCTTATAGAGGATTTGCTGAGGCTGAACGCTAATAAAGCAACACTTATATCTGATAAACACTATGTGGGTAGTGATACTTATGTAACAAGTAAAATTATAGCTAAGTATTTAAGGGACAAGGAATATGATTTCATTCTTACTGGAAGTCATTCATTAGATGGCGATACTGCTCATATACCATCACAAATTGCTGAAATATTACAAATTAGTCAGCTATCTAATATTGTGAAGGTTTATGAGGAGAGTCTAGAAAATGATAGTGTGATAGTTCTAGTAGATTGTGAAAAAAACTTTTCAAAATACGAGATGGCACTTCCAAGTGTTCTAAGTATAGGAAAAGAGAGCAAATATAAATTGCCTTTTGTAAAATACAAGGATTTAGAGCTTAATGTAAGTGATAGGATATCAGTGATCACAAATGAAGAATTGAAGTTTCTTGAAGATGAAGTTGGTACTTCAGGGTCATTAACGAATGTAAATAGAACCTTTGCGAGGAAGCTTAATAAGAAAGAAAAAGTGGTTGTGCGTAATGATGATGAAGGAATAGACGTGGTGTATAAATTTTTAAAAGATAAAGGATTTGTTTGATTATGAATAGAAGTTTAATCTACTTTGATGAAGAAGATTTTCAGAACTCCATAGATTTATTAGAAGTAGTAGATCAGATTTATAAAGATAGTGAATATGAAACCTATGCTATTTGTTTTAATCATGATGATGGCGTAATTGATGGGAAATTTGATTATTTAATTAGTATTCAAAATGAAGACATAAAGAATTATGATATTCAAAACATAACAAATTGCATAGAAGAATTACATCATATTTATGAGTTTGATAGCATACTAATTCCTGCCACCTACTTAGGTAGGATGCTTGCTCCAAGACTATCAATGAGACTTAATGTGGGCTTAGTTGCAGATGTTACAGCCATTGAGCATAATAATGGTCAAGTGGAGATGGTAAGACCGGCCTTTAGTGGCAAAATTTTTGCTGGTATTGTTAACAGGAATTGTAAGACAATTATGATGAGTATAAGACCAAATGTATTTGTCTATACCACAGAGTTTTATAAGAAAACTGAAAAAATTCAATTTAAACCAACTACAGTGAAGCCAACTAAGATTAAGTTACTTGAAACAAAAGAAAAAGAAAAAATAAAAGATATAAGAGAAAGTGAAGTTTTGGTTTCTGGTGGCGGTGGTGTAATAGGAGATTTTAAACATCTATATTTATTAGCAGATGAATTGAATGGAATGGTTTCTGCTAGTAGAAGCATTGTTGATAGTGGTATAGCGCCACGAAGTATTCAAGTAGGTCAATCAGGAAAAACTGTGAGCCCGAAATTATACATTGCACTCGGAATTTATGGATCCCTTCAACATATTGAAGGGTTAAAAAATGTTAAAAATATAATTTCTGTAAATATAAATAAGGATGCTCCTATTTGTAGTTTGGCAGATATTGTTGTTCAAGGAGATGCCATAGAGTTTATTGATAAAATGGTAGAAAAAATAAATGAAAATAGAATTTAGGAGGAATAAAAATGAATATTACAGATTTTAATATGAATTATTTTTCTATAAAAGGTAAGAATGCAATTGTAACTGGGGGTAACACTGGGCTTGGTCAGGCATTCTCTCTAGCACTTGCAAAAGCAGGAGCAAATATCTTAATGCCTAGTGTTATGCCGGATGATCCAGCATTTAATGAGCTAATCGAAGCAGAAGGCGTAAAAGCAATATACATGGAAGGTGATATAACAAAACCAGGCGTTTGTAAGGCGATAGTTGATAAATGTGTTGAAGAATTAGGAACAGTTGATATTTTACTAAACTGTGCAGGGATATGCATTTGTAAACCAGTCTTAGAATTTGGTAGACGCGAATGGGACATTATGATGTCTATTAATCTTACAGGAGCATTTGAAATGACTCATGAAGTTATACAACATATGATTCCACAAAAGAGCGGTAAGATTATTAATGTTTGTTCAATGTTCTCTTTCCTCGGTGGACAATGGTCACCAGCTTATACTGCTTCAAAGGCTGGTATAGCTGGCTTAACAAGAACATATGCTGATGAATTAGCACAATATAATATTCAAGTTAATGGTATTGCACCAGGATATTTTAAAACTAAAGCTGCAGAATTTTCAATGAATGATCCAGAAAGAAATAAAAGGATTATGGACCATACACCAGAGGGCAGATGGGGAGATGTTCATGATTTAATGGGATCAACAGTATTCCTTGCAAGTAAAGCTTCCCAATTTGTAAATGGTTCTGTTTTAGCAGTTGATGGTGGTTATTTAATGAGATAGTATTATAAAGTAAATATCAATCTAGCATAGGAGGAAGAGTATGAATAATAAATATATTATAGCAATCGATGGTGGAACGCAAAGTACAAAAGTAGCCATTTTTGATACATTAGGAACAGAGGTTTGCTCTCATACCTTACTGCTTCGAGAAATCGAGCTGGGTGAAAACGGTAGGGCGGAACATCCTGATGATGACTTGTGGGATAGCTTGAAGCTGACTTGTAATGAAATGTTCAAAAAATTCAATGGTGATAAAAAAGACATTATAGGAGTAGGACTTGGCTCGATTAGATGTTGTCGAGTCTTGGTCAAAGAAAATGGTGATTTAGCATCACCGATGCAAAGCTGGATGGATCTTAGATTATCAAGACCTTATGAACATGATGATGACAATGTGAAGTATGTTACGACTACAACAGGATATCTTACTTATAGACTGACTGGTGAAACCAAGGATACAAGGTCTAACTATGTAGGTCCTTGGCCAATAGATCCAATGACTTTGGAATGGTTTGAAGATAAAGAAAAGTTTAACGAATTTAATACACCAAGAGAAATGCTGTTTGATCTTGTTGATCCTGCGTCGATTTTGGGAAAAATTACAGCTAAAGCTAGCGTCGCAACAGGCATACCAGTAGGCTTACCAGTAGTGTCAACGGCAAATGACAAAGCAGTTGAAGGTCTCGGTGCAGGTCTTATAAATGATGGAACAGTCCTAGTATCATTAGGTACTTATATTACTTCAATGATGGTAGGAGAAGAAAATAATCCGAGTGCTGTAAACTACTGGAGTAATCCAGGATCTATCAAAGGAGAGTGGCTTTATGAAAGTAGCGGTATAAGGAGAGGCATGTCAACTGTTACATGGATAAAGGATCTTTTGGGTGGTGATATTGTTAATGAAGCTGAAAAAAGAGGTATGTCACCAGAAGGGTATCTAAATGTTCTAGGAGCAGACGTACCAGCCGGATGTAATGGTCTTTATACAGTGCTTAACTGGCTAGCGCGACCGGATAAGTTGCATCAGCGTGGTATGATGATTGGGTTTAACGGCACGCATAAAGGTCAACATATGTTCCGTTCTATACTTGAAGGTATTGCATTTACAATGAAGAATTATGCAGAGGCGATGTGTGATGAACGAGGTATAGAGCTATCTAATATTATAGTTAGTGGTGGTGGATCAAATGGAGAACTCTTTATGCAAATATTTGCTGATGTCTTTGGCGTACCGGCTCGCAGAAATGTGGTAAATGGCTCTGCCAGCATGGGTGCTGCAATATGCACAGCCTTGGCACTTGGCGTTTATAAGGACAATGAGGAAGCGATTGAGCATATGGTGAAACGTAGAGACACTTTTATACCAATTGATGAAAATGTGAAGCGGTACAAAGAGATGAACGAAAATGTTTATAAACATATCTCATCATACACAGATGAACTTTTAAATAAATCGCATGAGATTTTTAAAAAGAAGATATAAAGGCTTTATAAGGGTATCCTTGGTAAGAACTTAATACAAGATATGTCAAGTGGTGGAGAATCTGTTGCTAGTGGTATAATATTATCTGAAACACTTGTTGCATCATAAGGTGCTGGAGAAACAATGAATTTAGAAAAAGATTAAACGTCATGTATTAGTTGTAGTAACTAATACATGACGTTTTTTTTATAAAATTAAAAGGTGAAATACAATCACTGTGCCAATAACTATCGTTGAGAAGTCACAACACTCTATAATATGTTTATTAGAATATCCAAGGATATCTACAATCAAAACTATATCAAACAACCTTACAAATATTTGAATTATTGACTAAATTATATTGTAATATTCAAAATAATGAAGCATAATAGTATAACTGACTAAAAAAATTAGTTGAAGGTAAGTTAATTGAAAGTGCAAAAGTTATTATGATTTCAGCAATGGGGCAAGAAACAATTGTTAGAGATGCTGTGATGTCAGGTGCTATTGGCTTTATAATTAAACCATATAATGAAGAAACAATAGTAAAAGCTTTTAG
>Ga0105047_10019943_pt1 | contig 10323 bp, 11 predicted proteins | sample MAT04_FD_78384 | JGI IMG/M metagenome (GOLD analysis project Ga0105047, IMG submission 78384) | Freshwater microbial communities from Lake Fryxell liftoff mats and glacier meltwater in Antarctica - MAT-04 (megahit assembly) | ecosystem: Environmental > Aquatic > Freshwater > Ice > Liftoff... | reverse complement strand
CTACCTGAAGTATCCACTTGCCTTAACTCAGGCCAAGCTATATAATCCTCTTCACACGTTTCGAAAAATTAGTTTTTTTCCAAACAGTACTTTAACAACGAATTTGTGCGTTTTTCTCGATGTTTTCTACGTTAGTAGCGATAGAAAACATATCTTTAATATAGAGCCATTTGTTAGTACCAGAACAACAAGATGTTTGTTCTGATTTTTTCAGTTATTTTTCATTCTAAAAAATAACTACTTTAAATCTTAGTCCTTCGGGGCGAAAGATTTGTACTAAGAGTTTGATCGTGGCTCAGGGTGAACGCTGGCGGTGTGCCTAAGACATGCAAGTCGAACGGGGAGCATTTATTGCACTCAGTTCACTTTTTGTGGATTGAGCGCAATAAATATTTCTAGTGGCGAACGGGTGAGTAACAAGTACGAACGTACTTCAAACTGGAGCATAGCCCACCGAAAGGTGGAGTAATACTCCATGTGATCGCAAGATTAAAGTCGCAAGACGGTTTGAAAGCGGCGTGCTTACTACCAGCTAGTTGGTGAGGTAATGGCTCACCAAGGCTTTGACGGTTACCGGCTCTTAGCGGAGGGTCCGGCACAATGGGACTGAGACACGGCCCATACACCTACGGGTGGCAGCAGTTAGGAATTTTGCGCAATGGACGAAAGTCTGACGCAGCGACACCGCGTGGAGGATGAAGGCCTTCGGGTTGTAAACTCCTTTTGACTCTTCATGAAGAAGAGTAGAATAAGCAGCTACTAACTACGTGCCAGCAGTCGCGGTAATACGTAGGCTGCAAGCGTTACCCGGATTTACTGGGCGTAAAGCGTCTGTAGGTGGTTTGAAAAGTCTTGTTTCAAAGACCCCGACTCAATCGGGGAAAGGGGCAGGATACTGTCAAGCTAGAGTTATTGAGAGGTTACTGGAATTTGTAGTGTAGGGGTAAAATCCGTGGATACTACAAAGAACACCAATGGCGAAGGCAGGTAACCAGCAATATACTGACACTGAGAGACTAAAGCTAGGGGAGCAAATCAGATTAGAGACCTGAGTAGTCCTAGCCGTAAACGATGCCTGTTAATTTCTTTCGATTTATCGGAGGAGATGTAAGCTAACGCGTTAAACAGGCCGCCTGGGGAGTATAGCCGCAAGGCCGAAACTCAAACGAATTGGCGGGGAGGCGCACAACCAGTGGAGCATGTGGTTCAATTCGATACAAAGCGATAAACCTTACCCGGGTTTGAACTGTACCTGCATAGTCTAGAGATAGGCTAGCCTTCGAGGGTGGTACAGAGGTGTTGCATGGCTGTCGTCAGCTCGTGACGTGAGTTGTTCTCTTAAGTGAGGTAACGAGCGCAACCCCTGTCGTGTGTTACTATGTCACACGAGACTGCCTAGCATTATTTTGTTAGGAGGAAGGAGGGGACGATGTCAAGTCATCATGATGCCTATGTCCAGGGCTACACACATCCTACAATGGAACGTACAACGGGTTGCCAAGCCGCAAGGCGGAGCTAATCCTACAAAACGTTTCTCAGTGGGGATTGCAGGCTGAAACCTGCCTGCATGAACTTGGAATTGGTAGTAATCGCAAATCAGCAGATTGCGGTGAATACGTTCTCGCCTCTTGCACACACTGCCCGTCAAATCAGCAAAGTTGGGGGTACCCAAAGTCTTACCTCGGTAGGACCAAGGTAAATCCAGCGATGAGGGTTAAGTCGTAACAAGGTATCCGTACTGGAAGGTGCGGATGGATCACCTCCTTTGAGATACGACAAACACTCTTAGTTTCTGGTACTAACAGACGGCTCTATGTAAAGAGTTAATGCACAAATTCGTTGTTAATTTTATAAAAAATCCCCCGTAACTGGGGGATTTTTTAGTGCTAAAATTCAACATGACCATTTTCTATCTTATTCGACATGGTGATACTCAAAAAAATCAAGATGGTCAATATGATTTTGACCCGTCACTAACAGATCTAGGTAAACAACAAGCCAAAGATCTTTCACTTGAATTAAGCAATATAAAGTTTGACAGATATTATACCTCCACAAAAAGCAGAGCCGTCCAGACAGCACTATTTTTTACTGGTCATAATAATAAAATAACTATAGACCCTGCAATTGTAGAAGCACGAGGACCTTTTGTTGCTCAAAACCATGATGGTAATTCCGACCTAGAAAAAGAGGATACATTTATGGCTTTGAAAACTGAAAATGAAAAGCTTGAATACATATCACAACAAGGCTCAGAATCCCCAAGTCTCATCGCAAAGCGCATGTACAGTTTTCTAAAAAAGCTTTCTATAAAATACCCAACCAAAACTATTGCGGTTTTTTCGCATACTTTTTCCATCCGCATACTTTTGGCTTATTTAAAACAAAGCCAAGTTGAGAATATCTTTGATGTTAATTTAAAAAATTGTGGCTATGCTGTTCTATCTGTTTCTCAAGGAAAAATAATTATAAAAGATGTTGTTGGCTTGGTATAGTAATGAAAATTAAACTTCTGATAATAATTCTTTTTGCAGCTTGGACTATATTTTCAATTCAAACCAACTACCATTTTCAAATGGATCAAGGTCAGTTTGCTCTTCGTTCTTTGCAAATAGTACAAAACAAAGAACTTACTCTTCTTGGTCCAACTACATCAATAAAAACTCAAACAGGTAAACAGTTTTTCCAAGGTCCCCAAGGTTACTATTAAAAGTATTAATACTAATGTTTTCATTGTCTCTTTATTGTATAATCAAATCCGTAAAACAAAATGACAAAATTTTTATCTAACCTTCCAATAGAAAAAGATAACATGCCTCAACACATTGCCATAATCATGGATGGCAATAGGCGATGGGCCAAGTCAAAAAACCTAAAACCAACTGATGGTCACCGAGCCGGTGCAAACAATTTAGAGAAAATAATAGAACATGCTGCTCTTTTGGGTGTAGGACACGTCACGGTATACGCTCTTTCTACTGAAAACTGGAAAAAAAGAACTCTTGATGAGGTTCGAGGTATTTTTGGTCTTTTAATCGAGTTTGCCAAAACCAAAAGTGAAATTTTTAGAAAAAGTGGTATCCGTTTTTCAATCCTAGGCGACTATACTGTTTTCCCATTTCATGTAAAAAATGCCTTAAAACGAATGCTAAATCTAGTTCTTCCAGAACAACGTCTAGTCTTCAATGTTGCACTAAATTATGGTGGTCGTGATGAGATAGTCAATGCTATTAAAAATATTGTCAAAGACAAGGTTCATGTAAAAGATATAGATGAAAAGTTAGTTTCCAAATATATGTATACCAAAGACCAACCCGATCCAGAGCTGATTATTCGCCCAGGTGGGGAAATCCGTCTATCAAACTTTTTACTTTGGCAATCATCATATGCAGAGCTATATTTTACTGATACTCTTTGGCCAGACTTTGGTCCAATTGAACTAGAAAAAGCAATCTACTGGTACCAGCAACGCAATCGAAAATTGGGCAAGTAGATATGATTATTCTATTCCAGGGATTTTAAATATACCAACCAGTATAAGTCGCAGTATAAAAATAGAAAAAATTACCAAGATTCCTCCTTTTAAATCAGAAAATATGACATCCTTCATGTCAGAAATTAGCTTAGCGTCTCCAGCTGCCCTAGATATGCCAACAAATGCCCAAGCTAAGCGTAAAAATAGTATTCCACCACACATTGATATCAAAAAGGGATATAGATAGTTAATAAATTTGTAAAAATCCACAGGCACACAACCCAAGGCAGTATCCACATACTCAGAACTTCCATTGCAAGACCAATTATCTCTAGGTGTACCCACTACAGGAGGTGCTAGGGCTTGGGTAGTAGGTATAGGGACTAATGTTAATGTAGGCAAAGGAATGGGTGTGATAGTAGGTGTTTCAGTCGGGATGGGAGTGGCGGTGGGTGTAGGTGTAAAAATACTAGTTGGTGTGGGAGTTGCACTTGGGGTTGGTGTAGGACTTGGAGTCAGGGTGGGACGTAGACTGGGAGTCACAATAGGAACTCTTGTCAAAGTAGGAATCAAAGTAGGCGTTACACAGACTTTTGTTCCAGAACAAATAGGTCGACCACAGGTATCAAAATATCTATAAGTAGGGCAATAATCACCACTATTTTCACATATACATGGTTTAGGTGTAGAAGTGGGAATAGTAATCGCAGTAGGTCTAGGAGAGCTAGTCACCGTAGGTCTCAGGGTTGGAATTGGGGTAGGTGGTTGTGGGATATTTGTGGGTTTTAAAGTTGGAATGGGGGTAGTTGTAGGACGAATAGTGGCTGTTGCAGTTGGCCTTGGGGTATTGGTTGCTGTAGGCATAGGAGTACTCGTTGGGACTGCAACACATTTACTCCTTACAACTAAACCCAAAGCTCCAGTTTCATCGTAGGATGCTCCAGAACAGCATGTAGAACAGCTATTACTCCCTCCCAAAGCCCAGCATGTTGTGTTTCCCCTCAGACAAGCTACTGGAGTTGGGGTTGGTTTATCAACACATGCACCAGCTCCACATATTTGACCAGTAGCACTACAATCTTGTCTTATATTCCAATAACCAAAACTATCACAACTACAGGCAATTGAAGAATCTGGGCCGCACCCATGAAAAACCCAGTTACTTAAAGATCCACATCCCCCGCAAGCTTGAGCAAAGACTGTCTGGAGACCTAGAAAAAAACTTAAAATTAATATATACACTACTCCAGTTTAGAATATTTCTACACCAAGAGCTACCTCTATAATTTGTACGGCAAAATAGGCACAAAATATAATTATAAAACCAATTATTCCAAATTGGACAGAGCCATATCCTTTCTTCATAGCTCCAGGCTCTCCCGCACTTGTCATAAGTGTTATCCCTCCAGTTATAATTTGCACCAACATATACATTCCAGCCAAAGCCATAATGTAAGGCGTAAGTCCAGTTAAAATACTTCCTATAGTAGTATCTTTAGCAAAAGGATCCAGTACTCCTCCTGTTCCAAGCGAAGGATCTGGGAGTTTTACTTGAGCCAAAAGTCTACTATTCATATTTATTTTGATATGCCAGGAATTCTTAAAATATCCACAGCAATCAAACGTATAACAAAAAGTCCAAAAATACACAAAATCAATCCTTTTACAGCAGAAGTAATAGTTTCTTGAGCTCCCCCTACTTTTTTAGGATCTCCGCCACTAGTTGACCAAAGTACAAATCCATACACCATTAGCAAAAAAGCAATTCCACCCGCAAATCCAAAGAGCCTGGGCAGTATCCATTGCACAAATCCTCCAAAGTCCATCGGAACACAACCCAAAGCCGTATTAGCATAGGGAGCAGCATCACTCACTGTACTTGTTATAGGTCCGTTTTCCCCAGCACAAAACTCATTTGCAGCCATAATTAGTTTTGGCCACAGAAAAGACAAATTATACATGTGCATAGTATACCATAATGTTACACTTGATAATGCCTAAATTACTGTTTTTACCTATCTTATTTTTAGTACTCTTTGTACTACAAAAGCAATTAAATGCCCAAAGTCTAGATCAGCAAATTCAAGATATTGGTAAACAAATAGACGCTCTTGAAAAGGCCACAGCTCCTCTAAAATCTGAAACTTCCGGTCTTTCTCAAAAAATATCTTCAGCACAAGGTCAAATAATTGCCCTTGAAAAAACAATCAAAAGTACAGATGAAAATCTAGCCAAAACTGATAAAATTCTCTCCGAGCAAGAAATACTCTACAAGGAACGTATTTCTAGGTATTACAAAAACACCACCACTTACTCACCAATTAGTATCCTTTTAACCAATACAGGAAATGATTCACTACGCTATTACAGCTTGTTTCAAAATATTTTACGTCGTGATCAGCAAAATATAATTAGCTATGTCACTCAGATGGACAGTCTAGTCAAAGCCAAATCCCAACTTGCTCAAAACCAAACTAAACTCCAAGCCCTCAAAAAAAGCATGGAAAGTCGTTTTGGATTCCTGCAAGCTGAAATAAAAAAAGCTGAAACCTACAAAAAAGAACTTTCGGAAAAACAAAAATCCTTAGTTGCTCAAAAAGAATCCTTGCTTAGTACATCAGTAGGAAATGTTTCAACAAGCGACGATCCAGCTTCTAGAGCCGACTACAATCCTGGTTTTTCTCCTGCCTATGCTGCCTTTAGCTTTGGAGCTCCACATAGAAAAGGTATGAGTCAATATGGTGCCTATGCCAGAGCCAAATCAGGTCAAGGATATGAAGAAATTCTAAAGACCTATTATGGCAACATAAAAATTGAAAAAATTTCCAGTCCAGACAATATTAAAACCACCGTCGGGCAACTCCCTTTTGAAGACAATTATTTAATTGGAATTGCAGAAATGCCAGCAAGTTGGGGAGACAATGGCGGCGCAGAGGCTCTAAAAGCTCAAGCCATAGCGGCTCGAACCTATGCTTTGACCTACTTAAATTGGCGCATGGGAAAACGAGAAGTCAGTGGAACAATTTGCGTCGATGAAGGCTGTCAAGTCTATGCCTCAAGTCGTAAAAACAATCCCGGTGCCTGGAAAAAGGCAGTTGAAGATACCAGGGGTATGGTTGTTGTCAGCAATTCCACGAACGATGTCTTTTCTACCCTTTATGCCTCTACTTCGGGAGGTTCTACCTATAGTTATACAAGTTTAGGACACTCAACCCCAAGTCTTTGGGATACCAAGTGCAATAATGGCAACTGCTGGCCAGGCGATGCTTGGGAAAAACAAATCCCTTCCCCTTGGTTTTACAAAGGTTGGTACAAAACTCGTTCTGGTGTTAGTGTCGGTCGTTCTCATCCATGGCTAAATACTCAAGAATTTTCAGATATTGTCAATGCTGTTTTATACTTTACAAAAAATGGAGACTCTTCCCATCTCTCACAAGTTCAAAATTGCCTTAGTTCTTGCGATTCAAATGCTTGGTCAGCAGAAGAGTTGGCTAGACAAGTCACAGATAAAGGAGGGCCGGTAAGTAAGATTACAAATGTCAAAATCAATTTTGGCAACAATGGTCAAGTTTCCACAGTTACCGTAGACACCGACAAAGGCAGCTTTAATTTTCCAGGCGATGCATTTAAAGAAATATTTTCAATTCGAGCACCTGGTGCCTTGCATATCAAATCAATGCTATTTAATATAGAAAAGAAATGAAAATAAAATATTATTTATACATAGCCTGGTTTCAGTCTCTTCTGGCCATGCTAGGTAGTCTTTATTTTAGCGAAATATTAAAATATCCCCCCTGTGTGCTTTGTTGGTATCAAAGAATTGCCACCTACCCTTTAGTTTTTATCATTCCTATAGCTATTCTTTTTAAAGATACAAAAATATATAGATATATATTTACCCTAGCTATACCTGGATTATTAATATCTATCTATCACAACTTACTTTATTACAAAATAATTCCCGATGGTCTTTCTCCGTGTTCTACTGGTGTTTCTTGTACCACAAAGTATATAGAATATTTTGGGTTTCTGACTATTCCACTTTTGGGTCTTATCGCCTTTGCTGTTATAATTGTTTCAACTTATATTTATTATAGAAATGAAAGACGACATTAAAATAATTGGTTCCATCCTAGTCATTATCCTAATCGTATTTGGCATTATTATTGCTATTTCAAAACCACCCCAACAATCTGTTAGTACAACACTCTCTACAGAACAACTTGCTCAGACTCTAGTAAAATCAGATAGTTTTACATCAGGACCCCAAGACGCCAAAGCTACCTTAGTTGAATTTGGAGATATGCAATGTCCAGCTTGTGCTTCTTTTCATCCTACAATCAAACAAATAAGAGAAAAATATAAAGACAAGTTAAGATATGTTTTTAGGCATTATCCACTTCCTCAACATCCACAGGCAATTCCTGGTGCTAGAGCAGTAGTGGCTGCCCAGGCTCAAGGTGCATTCGATACCATGCAAGATATGATTTTTTCAAACCAAAGTGAATGGACAACTCAAAAAGATCCGTTTGTCTCTTTCAAAAAATATGCCCAAGATTTAAAACTAGACTTAGTCAAATTTGAAAAAGACTACAACGATCCAACAGTAGCCTCAAAAATTAACCAAGACACCGCCGATGGAAATACCGTAAATGTCAATTCCACCCCAAGTTTCTTTTTTAACGGCAAAAAATACGAAGGTGATTATTCCATGGCAAGTTTCCAAAAAGAAATAGATGCCATGCTAAAATAAGGAATGCCAGGACGAAGTACCTTATTTTCAGCTGACGAAGTAAATCCAAAAATTACCTTAGGAAATACCCCAGCAAACTCAGAGCATTCAGACCATAGAAAACAAGTTTATAAAATTATAGAAGGGGTTACCAAGACATCTTTTTCCCCTCTTATTTCCCAGCCAAAATTTTTTACCTTTTCAGATCAATCTGAAGATGAAAAAATAATTTTAGTTGTCCGTCAGCACTGGTATGTAAACCTTCGTTGGGTTTCCACAGCAGTCCTCATGGCCCTTGCCCCACTTTTACTAAACTTTCTACCTGTTTTTGATTTTGTTCCCATAAAATACCAACCAGTTGGTCTTTTCTTCTGGTATCTACTAATCTTTGCTATAGCCTTTGAAGGATTTTTAAACTGGTGGTTCAATGTCTTTATAGTTACAGAGGAAAGAGTTGTAGATATTGACTTCGTAAATCTAATGAACTCCAAAGTTTCCGACGCCCAATTAGATAAAATCCAAGATGTTAGCTATGAAGTAAAAGGTATGGCTGCTACTTTTTTAAATTTTGGTACGCTCATAATACAAACAGCTGGTGAAATCCCCGAACTAGAAATCCACAATGCACCAAATCCAGACATGGTTGCCAAGGTTTTACAAACTTTAAGATTAGAAGAACAACAAGAAGCACTTGAAGGAAGGCTAAAATGAACTTAAACAACGTTGATATTTTAAATTTAATTTTTAAAGCATTTTTTGTTTTTGGTGCCATAATCTATTTTATTTTTGCTAGTATAGTCGTCAGGCAGGTACAACTTATGACTACTAAAGTGTTGGATATGTACAACACAATTTTAATTACCATATCTTGGTTGCATTTACTTTTAGCCTTTTTGCTGGTAGTTTCGACGCTTTTTTTGTAGAATAGATAATGCACGTTACCGCCCTGCCACTTTTTCAAACTTTTTCAGGCAACACCTGGACAGGTTTTAGCCAAACAGACAGCTCATTTGCTTTTATTTCTTTGGAAGTTGGGGACATAGGTAGTCCTACTCATATCGGCAAAGCCAAGCTAGAATATCTTCTGTCTCATGGCATAAGTCCAGCTCAAACAAATCAAGTCAAAACAGCAATTCATTTGACAATAAATGGAAATAAAGTCCAAGTTTCTCTGCACGGAGATGCTAGTTTGCTAATTATTCGAAATGGAAAATATACAGAAATAAAACGCTCTACTATGGGTCAACTCCAAGAAGGGGATGTTCTGATTCTAACCAATCAACAAACTGTCGAAAGTCAAACCTGGAGCGATATTAAAACCAATTTGAGTAGTATTACTATTGAAGTTTTGGAGAGAAAATTTTTAAATGAAGAAAAAAATCCTCACATTGTTTTAATCTCCATAAACAGTCTAGATATTTCAATGTCTAAAAAATCTCAGTATTCATCAGTCCCTTTGCACACCAAAGCCAAACTACCAAAAATAAATTCTCGTTTTTTAGTTCTAATTCCAATTCTAATATTTGCTTTAGCCTTTGGCATTAAGCAGACCACTTCTGTAGTTTCTTACAGTCAAGCCAAGACTGAGCTGGAAGATGTTCTAACTCAAGCAGAAGGTATATATCCTCTAAGTCCCGCCTCTGCTCAAACGGGTGGTCAAAAAGCTCAGATTTTATTAGATACAATTAAATCGCAAAAAATAGAACCTTGGCAAGATGAATTTCAAACCAGAATAAACCGTATTGCCAGTAAGCCCGCCAAACTAGCACCCACGACTATTCCAACCGATGCCACAGGTACTACAAAGCCATCAAACTCAGGATCTCTAGGAGATGCCCAACCATATTTCGACGCAACTAGTATTAATTTAAACAGTAATTATTCACGTCTTGTGTCACAAGACAATAAACTATTTTTACTCGATACTGTAGCAAAACGCCTAGACAGTCTACAAATAGATACTAAAGAATCTGCTAATCTTATAAAAAATAATAGCCTTGAAACTGTCCAGCTATTGGCAAGCAATGCCAGTGGAATCTTTGTAGCCAACAATACCAATCTCTACAAGGTCGACAGTAGTAGTCTAACCAGTGTTCTAAAATTTAGTTCCACCGAT
>Ga0105047_10019941_pt1 | contig 10325 bp, 8 predicted proteins | sample MAT04_FD_78384 | JGI IMG/M metagenome (GOLD analysis project Ga0105047, IMG submission 78384) | Freshwater microbial communities from Lake Fryxell liftoff mats and glacier meltwater in Antarctica - MAT-04 (megahit assembly) | ecosystem: Environmental > Aquatic > Freshwater > Ice > Liftoff... | reverse complement strand
GCATCCACAACGCGGCCTGCGCCATCTTCCACGCCGAATACGAAGCGGACTGCGAAACCTCCGCCGATACCGAGGATGCGCTGCGCACCCTGGTGCGCCACGTCGCAGCCCTCGGCGACGCGGTCACCGCCGCCGCAGACTCCATCAACCCCGACGGCGATTTCGCCGCCGAGGTCGAGGAACTGCGCCAGTCGGCCCTGATGATTGCCAAAATCCACGCCCTGCAGGCCCCGGTCCCGGAACCCGAACCGACGCGAAGGGCACGGCCCCGAGGCCTGCGGTGGGGCGGCTCGGGCTCGGGATAGGGCACGGCTGCGTGGAACATTATCCACCACAGCGGCGACGCCGTATCCCAACCCCGACACCCCGCCGGGGGCCCGGTCTTTCGTTTCACGAAAACCGGGATGACAAACTGTGGGTGGATGATGACCCCGCGCCCTTCTGCGACTTCCGGGGTTAGACCCTTCACCTTCGACGGCCTTGAGCTGCGCCCGACGCTTCCGCTTCCGCCGCCCACGTGATAGGCGCCCGCCTATGTCCAGCTCTCCTGCCGCCGAGGCCGCGCGCCGTCGCACCTTTGCGATTATCTCCCACCCCGATGCCGGCAAGACCACTCTGACGGAAAACCTGCTGCTGGCCGGCGGGGCGATCCGGGCTGCGGGTGCGGTCCGGGCGCGGGGCGAGAACCGGCGTACGCGGTCCGACTGGATGAAGATCGAACGGGAACGCGGTATATCCGTCTCCGCGTCGGTGATGACGTTCGATCACGCCGGCCTGATGTTCAACCTGCTGGACACGCCCGGCCACGAGGATTTCTCGGAAGACACCTACCGTACGCTCACCGCCGCCGACGCTGCGGTCATGGTGCTGGACGCCGCCAAGGGCATTGAGCCTCAGACCCTGAAGCTGTTCGAAGTCTGCCGCCTGCGCGACATCCCGATCATCACCTTTATCAACAAGATGGATCGCGAGGCGCAGGACCCGTTCGAATTGCTGGACGAGGTGTCGTCCAAGCTGGCCCTTGATCCCGCGCCGCTCTACTGGCCGGCCGGTTCGGGCGGGCGGTTCAAGGGCATGCTGGACCTTCGCCGCGACATGTTTTTGCCATTCGTCAAGAAGGGCGGCGGTGCGCCGGGCGATGAGGATGGGCACCCCGCTGCCATAGCTTTCCGTGGCAACGCCATCTCCCGATACCTCGATCCCGACGAGCAGGAGGAGCTGTCGGACAACGCCGAACTGATACTGGGGGCCGGCAAGACCTTTGACCCGCAGGCGTTTCTCGAAGGCCACATGACGCCCGTGTTTTTCGGTTCAGCGCTGCGCCACTTCGGCGTCGACCAGTTGCTGGAGGGCCTGGGCTCCTACGCGCCGCCGCCCAAGGCCGTGGCTGCGCGCAAGGCCGCCGAGGCGATCCACGTGGCCCCGGGCGACCGTGAGGTCACCGGTTTTGTCTTCAAGGTCCAGGCCAATATGGACCCGAACCACCGCGACAGAATTGCCTTCCTCAAGCTGTGCTCCGGAAAATTTTCGCGTGGCATGAAGCTGAAGGTGCAGAACACCGGCAAGCAGCTCAGCGTCAACGCGCCCATGATGTTCTTCGCGTCCGACCGCGAACTGGCGGAAGACGCCTTCGCCGGTGACGTCATCGGCATCCCCAACCACGGGGTCCTGCGCGTGGGCGACAGTCTTTCCGAGAGCGGCACGCTCAGGTTCGCCGGCCTGCCCAACTTCGCCCCGGAAATCCTGCAGCGGGTGCGGGTAAAGGATCCGCTCAAGGCCAAGCACCTGAAGAAGGCGCTGGAAAGTCTGGCCGAAGAAGGCGTCACTCAGCTGTTCCGCCCGTCGATCGGCTCGGACTTCATCGTCGGCGCCGTGGGACAGCTTCAGTTCGAGGTCATGGCCGACCGGCTGCGTGAGGAATATCAGCTGGACGTGATCTTCGAGGCCAGCCCTTACGGCGAGGCCCGCTGGATCCTCGGCGACAAGGCCGTCATCGAGGACTTCATGAGCAAGCATCGCGGGGCCATGGGCACTGACATCGACGAGCAGCCGGTGTTCCTTGCCAAAAGCTCCTGGGATGTCGGCTATGCCGTCGACCGCAACCCCGACATCCGCTTCGAACGGTCGAAGGAACGGGCGTAGGTTGTGGCGACGGATCCTCTCTTGCCTCCCCCACTTCGCGGGGGAGGTACATTGACCTCTATCTTCCTGTATGGCCTGCCAACGCCCGGGCTTGTCGATATCCCGACAACGGCCCAGCAGCTTTCACCCCTGATCCCGGGCTCCGCGGACCTCGCCGATCAACCCGACGCCTCGGCGGATGAAGCCATAATCCTTGCCCCTGGCGGAACGTTGGAACGCGACTATGTGCTGGCCCAGGCTTTGCGGGCCCTGCGCCCCGGTGGATCTCTGCTAGCCTTTGCGCCCAAGGACAAAGGTGGCGCGCGCCTCCGCAAAGCCCTCGAGCACTTTGGCTGCAACGTCACCGAGGACGCCCGCCGCCACCACCGGTTCTGCCACGTCACGCGCGGTGACACCCTGCATGGCCTCGACGCCGCTATCGCTGCCGGCGCACCCCGCATCGTGCCCACCCTGGGCGTCTGGTCGCAGCCGGGCGTGTTCAGCTGGGACCGGCTGGATCCCGGTAGCGCCCGGCTGATTGAACACCTGCCACTGCTGGTCGGCGAGGGCGCGGACCTCGGCAGCGGGGTCGGGCTGTTGGCCGCTCGGGTGCTGGCCTCGCCGAAGGTGACGGCGCTCATCTGCCTCGACATCGACCGGCGCGCGGTGGCCTGCGCCCGGCACAATCTGACCGATCCCCGGACCACGGTGCGCTGGGGGGACCTGCGGACTGTGGGCGACGAACTGAGAGACCTCGACTTCGTGGTGATGAACCCACCCTTCCACGACGGCGGCGCGGAAGACCGGGGCCTGGGCATTGCCTTCGTCCAGACCGCCGCGCAGATGTTGCGACGGGGCGGGGTCTGCTGGCTGGTGGCGAACCGGCACCTGCCCTATGAGGCCACTCTCGGCGCGGCCTTCGCTACCGTGACGGTCCACGCTGACGCCGGCGGCTACAAGATCATCGAGGCGCGCAAATGACCCTGGCCAAGGTGCCCATGGCCCGGCTGGACCGGCTGCTGGCCAACCTCGGCTACGGATCGCGCCGCGAGGTCACCGCGCTCGTCGCGCATCGCCAGGTGGTGCTTGACGGCGTCGTCATCAAGGACGCCGGCGCGCGCATTGCCCTGACGCCGGATATCTCAGCGCGGATGACCGTCACGGGCCGGCCCCTCGATCCGCCCGCGCCGCTGACGTTGGTGATGCACAAGCCCCTTGGCGTGGTCTGTTCCCACAAGGAGCCGGGCCGCAGCGTCTATGAACTTCTGCCGATGCGGTGGCGGGCGCGGATGCCGTCGCTGTCGACCATAGGACGGCTCGACAAGGACACCTCGGGGCTCCTGCTGATCACAGACGACGGGGCATTCTTGCATCAGGTGATCTCTCCGCGTCATCATGTGGCGAAGCGCTACATTGCCACCCTGGACCGGCCGCTGGACGGAACTGAGGCCGAGCGTTTCGCCGCCGGCACGTTGATGCTGGAAAGTGAAACGACGCCCCTGGCCCCCGCGACGCTGGAACCGCTGGGTGAGAACCAGGCCCGGCTGACCATCACCGAGGGCCGCTACCATCAGGTCCGACGAATGTTTGCCGCTGTCGGCAATCATGTCACAGGCCTGCATCGCGACCAGATCGGCGGCCTGGCGCTGCCCAATGATCTGCAATCCGGTGACTGGCGCGCCCTGTCACCGGAAGAGCAGGCATCGGTTTTCGCGTAGAGTATTAATGCTTGGGGCAGTGGGTATTGGCTTTCTCCCAGTATTTACTGGTGAACTGGCCTGCGTTCGTTAACCATACCGTGCAAGTTAACCACTTGTTAAAGTCTGCGGCTCCGGCTTTGCTGTGTTCCGACAAGGCCCGGTCAGAGCGTTCCAAGGTGGGACGCTGGCGGGTTCGGAGCCGGTCATGTTCGAACTGGGCCGCGAGCTGAAGCGTTTCTTCTCCACCGAGAAGATGAGGACGCCGTCCGACGGTCTGACCCGGGGCGATTCGTCGCTGCTTGAGTTGCTGAACGCGCGGCTGCTGGCTCAGGAAGCCAAGGCCGCTGACATCGCCGCCGGACGGATCGGTGCCAAGGACAAACCCGCCCGCCGTCTGGAAGCCGCCATCGTCTGGCGCGAGGTCGCGCGCCGCACCGGCGATCCGGTAGCACTCCGCAAGGCCGCCGCCGGTGCCGAAACGGCCGCCGCCGGGTTCGACGCCGATCATCGTCGCGACGGCTGGGCCCGGGCGCGCTGTGAACAGGCCTTCTGCGCCCTGCTCGGTGCCGAGATCTTCGGCGATGTCGGTCTAAGTGCCGCCGCTGAACTGGCCTTCAACGAGGCGCGTTCGTCGGTAAAGGGCGGGCTGGCCGCACCGCTGGCGGATGTCGGCCTGGCCGCCATCGAGGGCCGCCGCATTCTGGAAATCTCCGATGCCGCCGAGGCACGGGCCTGGTCGGCCCGGCTGAACGCACCCATTGCGGCGCTCGACACGATGTCCAAACGGGTCCCGGCGGCAAGGGCGCTGGCGGCCGAATGCCGCCTCATTCGCGCCGATCTGCTGGCGGTCTGGGGTGCGCGGCTGAAGGATGGCGACCTGCTGGATCTCGCCGCGCGCGATGCCTCCGATGCTGCCGCGCGCCTGGACTCCGCCTATGAGCCGCTGACCTGGGTACGCGCCAAGGTCGCCCATGGTCAGGCGCTGGCGGCGCGTGGTGAGGCCGTGGGCGATGTTGATTCCCTGGCCGCCGGCGCGGGTGCGCTGGCCCTGGCGCTGGACAATCTGACCCGCGATCACAGCCCGCTGGACTGGGCGCGCACCCAGGTCGCGCTGGCCCAGGCGCTTCAGGCGCTGGGCGAGGCGGCCAGCGACGCGCGCGCCTTCGAGCATGCGGTCAGCTGTTTCGATCGCGCCAGTCTGGTGCTGAAAGAGACGCAGACCTTGCCGCTGCGCGGTGTCGCCGCCAGTTCACGCGCGGTCTGCCTGGCGCGGGTCGCCGAGATCACCGGGGATGGCGCCGTCCTGGACGTCGCCGAAGCCGCCATGAAGATCGAGCTGGGCAAGCTGTCGCCGCGCCGCGATCCGGTGGGTTGGGCTTTGGCCCAGCTGCATCTGGCCCGCATGTACGAAGCCCGGCTGGGGATGACCGGCGTCGACCGGGGCGAGCGCGCTGCCGCGCTCATGGCACTGGACGCAGCTCTTGACGTGTTCGGTGAGCACGGCCTGCGCTCCGCCAGCGTGCTGGCCAACGATGCGATGGAACGCCTGCGTGACAGGCGCGGGGCCCCCCAGACGTAAATCCCGCTTTCCATCCCCCGGATCATCGTGTTAACTCGCGCTAGGGGACGTCATGCTGAAATCGCAACTTCCAATTCTTGTCGGCCTCGCAATTGTCGGGTTCGGCGCGCCTTTGCTGGCGGCTGACAAGCCGAGCTCAAGTGCCGATTGGCTGAAACGACCGACGTCTGAAGACCTGATGTCCGTCTGGCCGACCGAAGCGCTGCGGCGCAGCATCGGCGGCAAGGCCACGATTTCGTGCACGGTGACGATACAGGGCATATTGCGGGCCTGTCAGGTGGTGGCCGAAACGCCGCCTGGTGCCGGGTTCGGAGGCGCAGCTCTGACCCTTTCGCGACAGTTCCTGATGCGACCCGCCCGAGAGAACGGTAAGCCGGTTGAGACCGTCGTTTCCATTCCGATCAATTTTGCCGCGCCCAGGCCGGAAACCGGTTCCTACCTTGCGCCGAAGTTCGACCCGCCACAGAAGCGCGACCGGGTCTACAATCGCATCCCCTGGAAACGGGCACCCAGTCTGGAGGATATGCTAGCGGCCTACCCAGCCAAGGCCAGGGCGGCCAAGGTCGGCGGCAGCGTCTCGCTCGACTGTCGGCTCAACAAAACGGGTGGCATTTCCGGCTGCGATATCCTTCGCGAGGAGCCGCGAGGTTACGGATTCGCTGCAGCGGCCAGATCGATGAAGGATCGCTTTTCCGGTCCTCTGGTCGACTCGCGGGGAGAGACCCTGGCCAGCGCGCGGGTGACACTGGCCTTCGTGTTTCCTGCAGCAGTGCTGGACGGTTCTGCGGCCGGGATCGGTCGCCCGGAGTGGACCGCCTTACCGTCGGCGGCGGACATGGCGGCTGTGATGCCAGCGGCGGCAGTGAAGGCTGGCGCTTACAAGGCCCGCGTGGTCATGGAATGTCAGGTTGTGGCCGAAGGCGCACTTTCAGGCTGTGTCGCAAAGACGGAGACGCCATTGGGGCTGGGCTATGGCGATGCAGCCATTCGCCTTTCTTCAGCCTTCCGTCTCAGCGTGTGGACCGATGAAGGATTGCCCGCCATCGGCGGGAAGGTGCGGGTCCCGATCCGTTTTGATCTCGACATGACGACGGCGGCAGCAAGATGACTATCTGCCACGCCACCATTTGAGGCCCGCGCGCTCGATGGCCTCGAGCACGGCGTGCAGCGCGACGCCCATCATGCCAAGCACCACCAGCGCGGCGATCATCCGGTCGGTTTGCAGCTTGTTGCCCGCGTCGAGGATCTGCCAGGCCAGCCCGCGCACACCGCCCGAGCCGGCCCCGAACTCGGCCACCACCGCGCCGATCAGGGCCAGGCCCGCGCCCACCTTGTGGCCCTCCAGCAGAAACGGCACCGCCGAGGGCAGGCGCAGCCGCACCACCCGCTGCCAACGCCCGGCACCATAGAGGGCGAACAGGCGTTCCAGATCCGGGTCCGCCGAACGCAGGCCCGCCGTCGCCCCGGAGAAGATCGGGAAGAACGCTACGAGTACCGCCAGCGTCACCAACGCCCGCTCAGGGTGATCCAGGCCTGCCCAGATCAGCACCAGTGGTGCAATGGCGACCACCGGAGTGACCTGCACTACTGAGGCCAACGGCCGGATAGCGCGGTCCAGAAAGGGACTGACGGCGGTCAGGATCGCCAGCGCCTGGGCAATCAGGCTGGCCAGAAGCAGGGAAATCAACGCCACAGACAGGGTGCGCCATGACGCTGCGACGAGCGCCGGCCAGTGTTCGGCAAGCGCACCGGCCACCGCAGACGGCGGTGGCAGGAAATAGACCGGCACCTGCATCACCCGACAGGCGATCTCCCACCCGCCCAGCAAGAGGGCGATTAACAACAAGGGGGCTAGACGGTTCATGCCGCGACGCCCGCGGCCAGCGCGGTCGACACCGCCTCGGCGGTGGTCCGGAATGACGCTGCGGTTCTGAAGTGCGCCGGACGCGGCAGGGGGCCGTCCACGGGGAAGTCACCGGCGATCTGACCAGGCCCGCGGCTGATGACCACGACGCGTGAAGCCATGTAGACCGCCTCCTCGACATTGTGGGTCACGAAGACGATCGCCGGTTTTGTGGCGGCCCAAAGCGTCAGGACATCGTCGGCCAGAGACCGCCGGGTGATCTCGTCGAGTGCCGCGAACGGTTCGTCCAGCAATAGCAGTTTCGGACTGGTCACCAGCGCGCGCGCCAGCGACACCCGCATCGCCATGCCCCCGGACAGCTGCGCGGGCCGCGCCGCCTCTGCACCGCTCAAGCCCACGCGGGCCAGGGCCTCGTCGGCGCGACGTCGAGCCTCGGGCCGAGCCGTACCGGCCAGCTCCAGTGGCAAGGCCACATTGGCTTGTGCCGACAGCCAGGGCGCAAGCGTCGGAGCCTGGAACACCACCGACGTCTCGCCGCGCCCGGCCGCCCGGGTGACGGTCCCCCGCGTGGGCTGTTCCAGCCCGGCCAGCAGCCGTAGTGCCGTGGACTTGCCGCAACCCGAGGGACCTACCAGCGCCACGATCTCACCGTCGCCGATCTCCAGCGAGAACGGTCCCAGCGCCAGTCCTCGATCGTAGTCGACTTCGACGTTCTTGAGTGCGGCGACATTTGTCACTTGGGTGAGAACGCCAGGGTGTAGGCCTGTTTGGGGTCGAGGCTTTTCGGATAGACGCCTTGGGCAGTCGCCATGTCGCTGAACGCCTTCCAGCGGGCGTCGGTCATGGTGCCTACCGGCAGGCCTTCGGCCCCCTCTATTATCTTGTAACTGCGCAATTTTTCGCGCGCCTGGGCCAGCACGTCAGGCGTCATCTCGGGATTGTCCTTGCGGATCAGCGCGTCCGCAGCGGCTGGATCTCCCGCGAGATAGTCGCGCCAGCCCACGGCCGAGGCCTCGACAAACACCTTCACCGCCGCGGGGTTCTTCGCAATCATCCCGTCGGTGGCCAGCACCATGGTGGCGTAGCCGGGGTAGCCCTCGTCGGCCAGCAGGAACACCTTGGTCTTGAGGCCGGCCATCTTCTCGATCGTATAGGGCTCGGAGGTGACATAGCCCTGCTGGGCGGCGCGTTTGTCAGACAGGAACGGGGCCGAATTGAAGTTGTACTTGCGCACCTGATCGTCGGTGAACCCGTACTTGGCCTTGAGCCACACCCAGAAGGCGGTGACCGAGGCGTCGGAGAGCAGGATCGGATGGCCTTTGAGGTCGGCGATCTTTTCGACACCGGTGTTCGGGTGAGCGATCAGCACCTGGGGGTCCTTCTGCATGAAGGCCGCGACGGCCTTCACCGGCACACCCTCCTGGGCCAGGTTCATGACGATGAAGCTATTGGAGCCCATGCCCAGTTCTACGGCATTGGACGCCAGCAGTTGCGGCACATTCACGCCGGGTCCGCCCTGTACGATCTCGACCTTCAGCCCGCGCTTGGCGTACTCGCCGGATGCCAGCGCCTGATAGAAACCACCATGCTCGGCCTGCGCCCGCCAGTCGGTGGCGAAGCGGATCGTCACCGGTGCATTGGCGGACGGCGCGGCGGCTTCGTCCTTTTTCCCCGGAGAACACGCTGCCAGCAGCGCGGCCGCCGCAAACGCCAGGGTACGCAAGACTTTCATGGACACTCCCGACTTGAACCGCACAAAGGTTAGGGCGGAGCGGCGGCGGTTCCAAGGGGCAGATAGCAAGAGGGCGGCGCTTCGGTTGCCCGAAACCCCGCCCTCTCATACAGATCCGTTGGGGGACCTGTGCCTCCTGGCCAACTGTCAGTTCGGTTTCGGGTTGCCCCGTGGTTTTCCCTGACCGCCGATGTCAGACCTTCCGGTTGGTCCCGGGTTACCCCGGTTCCTGGCCTTCCAATCCGCCACTCCACTCGCTTGGTTTACAGGTCCGCCGTTGCCGGTTTTTCCGTCCGCCCGCGCCGCAGTTCCTGTCGGCAAGGGAACGGTGCCCCCGATCAAAAATCCGCGCAAGATGGTCGATTCCGCTGGCGGTGAACCACCGGTTGAAAACCGGTTGAAACATTGTGGATTGTCAGTCAGTTCTTCAAAAGAATCCGGCATTTGTCATTGTCCACAGGAACGCGAAATCGAGACTATCGGGCCGACGCCAGCGCCTCGCGGCGCTCCTCGAGCGACAGCCACTCCTCCTCGGCCGCCGCGACCTGCCCTTGCTTGGCGACCAAGGCCTTGGTGAGGCGGTCAAAGGTCGCTGGATCGCGACCATAAAGGCCGGGGTCAGCGAGCGAGGTTTCCAGCCTGGCGATCTCTGTCGGAGCCTCGGCGATCAGAGATTCCAGTACCTCAAGCCGCCGCTGATCCTTGTAGGTGAGTTTCGCGACAGTTTTTGCCGGCGCGGGCTTCTGTGTGGTGGACTTCGCCGTTTCAGCCTTTGACAGCGCCCCGAAGAACCCGGGGTTCTGGCGAATGAAGTCCTGCCACCCGCCCGGTGTTTCCACCGCGCGACCGGTGCCGTCCAGCCCGATGGTCGAGGTGGCCAGCCGGTCGATGAAGTCGCGGTCGTGGCTGACCAGGATGAGGGTGCCCTCGTAGTCGGCCAGCAGGTCTTCCAGCAGGTCCAGGGTGTCCATGTCGAGGTCGTTGGTGGGCTCGTCCAGCACCATGACATTGGCCGGATTGGCCAGTGCACGGGCCAGCAGCAGGCGGTTGCGCTCGCCGCCGGAAAGGCTCTTGACCGGCTGGCGAAGCTGGCTCTCGCGGAACAGGAAGTCCTTGGCGTAGGCGTTGACGTGCTTGGGCAGGCCGCGCACGAGCACTTGGTCGCCACCCTGCGGGGTCAGCACATCTTTCAGGGTTATCTCGGGCGAGCGCGCCGCGCGGGCTTGGTCGATGTAGGCGACTGTCAGATTGGTGCCCAGCTTCACTTCGCCAGAGTCCACGGTGATCTCGCCCAGCAGCAGTTTTACCTGCGTGGTCTTGCCTGCCCCG
>Ga0105047_10019939_pt1 | contig 10325 bp, 8 predicted proteins | sample MAT04_FD_78384 | JGI IMG/M metagenome (GOLD analysis project Ga0105047, IMG submission 78384) | Freshwater microbial communities from Lake Fryxell liftoff mats and glacier meltwater in Antarctica - MAT-04 (megahit assembly) | ecosystem: Environmental > Aquatic > Freshwater > Ice > Liftoff... | reverse complement strand
GCGCCGTGAGGCCAGCGTTGGTAGGGCGGCGGCGGTCGCACTCCGTACAAAGTCTGTTGAACTGAACCGGCCGCTGGTATGGGGATTCTAACGAGTTCGGACGGATTCGTCTCGCGCGATCTGCTGGCCGGGTGTCACAGGTCGCGGGTACTCCAGAGACCTGTGCGATCGACGCTCGGCCCCCGGGCACAGGTCTGTCGAGTACGCCCGGCCTGTGGCACCGGGCAACGGGCGGCGTGAGGGGTCGTGAACAGAATGTCGCACCGTCCGGCGTGCGGAGGGAGAGCGTCGGGGCGGGATCGACTTTCTCGGGGGAGGGAAATTATCTATTGCGATTTCTGACGCGGGCCGTAATCTAGGTAAACCTGATGTCTGTTCCAAGGATGGTTCGGTGCTTCAGGGTAGCCGTTTTTGCACAATCTGTCGGTCGCGATCGCCGTTTTGCCATGGAGGGCAATCCACGTGGACGCACTCAAACAACAATTACTGCGCATTCAGCAGCAGCTCTCTGGACTTTCCGCATCCCAGAAGATGCTCACCGGGGCCCTGGTTGTCATCATGGTGATGACGATGTCCTACTGGGCCCGCTACGCCGGCACCGCCGAGATGGAAGCGCTGCTGGATCAGGCGATGAGCGCGGAGGATATCTCGCGGATCAAGTCGGTGATCGCGTCCAAGGGCATCAGCTACACCGTCACCGGCGAACGCATCATGGTGCCCAAGGATCGCAAGCAGGAACTGCTGGCAGATCTGAGCTACGCACAGGTGCTGCCGCGAGATATGAAGGATGCGTTCGAGGAGATCGTGCTGGGGAACCACAATCCGTTCGATTCGGACAAGCAGAAAGAGCAGTTGATCAACTTTGCGCGGGAGAAGAAGCTGGCGACGATCATCTCGATGTGGCCGAGCGTGAAGAGCGCGACGGTGATGATCGACGGGTCGAGCAAGCGGAACCCGATGCGCTCGATCGAGCCGCGCGCCAGTGTTGCGGTGACGATGAAGCCCGGCGATTCGGGCACCAAGAAGCTGGCCGACGCGGTGACGAACCTGGTGGCCGGGGCGATCGCGGGGCTGCGCAGCGAAAGCATCATGGTGACCATCGACGGCAAGGCCTGGAAACAGGCCGACCCGAACAACCCCATGAGCGGCGACGACAACCCGATCCTGGCTACCAAATCCCGCTACGAAAGCTATTACGCCGACAAGATTCTCAAACAACTCACGTGGATTCCGAGCGCGTACGCGACGGTGTCGGTGGATCTGAATACGAAATCGCAGACGATCATCGACAAGGTGGTGGATCCGAAGGGGAAGGTTGAGGCGCTGCTTTCGCAATCGACGACGGCCGAAGAGAACACTGCCGGCGCGCCCGGCGGCGAGCCGGGAGCGAATGCGAATATGGGCATGACCATCGACGGCGGCGGCGGCTCGCCCGGGCAAAACAGCACGCGTGAGACGACCGACATCAAGAACCTCGCGGACATCAGCGTGAAGAACACGTCCACCAACGCCCCCGCCGGTGACGCGGTCGCGGTGGCGGCGTCGGTGCGCGTGCCGGATTCGTACTTCATCAGCATCTGGAAACGCCAGAACCCCGGCTCGACCACGGAGCCCAGCGCCGCCGATCTGGATGCGCTGGTAACGTCGCAGCTTCCTGCGATCCGTGCTGACGTGCGGATGGCGACCAATATCAAGGACGACACCGCCATTAGCGTGGCGCGTTACATCGACGTATCCGAACCGCTCACCGGCGGCGAAGCGGCGGCCGCGGGCCTCGCTTCGCTGCCCACCGGTTTCGGGTTTGGCGCGAAGGAAATCGCGATCGGCGTGCTGGCGATCGTGAGCTTGTTCATGGTGTCGATGATGGTCCGCAAAAGCATCCCGCAGCCGGTCGTGCAGACCGCTATGGCCAGCGGCGGCGGCGAAGCCAAGCCCTCGTCGCCCGGGTCAATCACCGCGATCGCAGAACTCGCCGGCGTGGTCGGCGAAGGCGGCGTGCTGCTGCCCGGGCGCGAATTATCCGATGGCGACATGGAAGCCCAGCAGGTCATCGAACAGGTCGGCACGATGGTCAAAGAAAACCCCGACGCGGCAGCGAATCTGGTGAAGCGCTGGTTGAATCAAGAATAGAAGCAAGGAGATAGGAGACAGGAGACAGAAGACAGGAGAAGCATAAAAATCAGGCGGCCTTCTGCCTCCTGTCTCCTGCCTCCTATCTCCTGTCTCCTCCCCAGTCATGGCCAAGGAACCGAACAAAGAAGCGAACGGCGTCCGCAAGGCGGCCATTCTGCTGCTCACGCTCGAGCAGGACATGGCGGCGGCGGTGATGCAGAAGCTCTCGCGCGAGCAGATGGAAGACGTCAGCCGTGAGATCGCCTCGCTCGGCGAGATCCCGCCCGATTCCCGCAACAACGTCTTCCGCGAGTTCTACAACCTCGTCCTGGCCAACAGCTATGTCTCCGAAGGCGGCCTGGATTACGCCAAGGCATTGCTCCGCAAGTCGATGCCCGAGGCCGACGCGGAAAAAATGATCAAGCAGGTAACCCAGCAGGTCGCCACCACGCCGTTCGCGTTTTTGCAAAAGGCCGAGAGCGAAAACCTGCTGACTTTCATTCAGGACGAACACCCGCAGACGATCGCGCTGATCCTGGCGCATCTGAACCCCGCCAAGGCGTCTGAAATTCTCGTCGGTCTGCCCAGCCAGAAGCAGATCGAAGTCATCAAGCGCATCGCCAACATGGAGCAGACGAACCCGGACGTGATCAGGGAGGTCGAACGCGGCCTCGAGCATCGCCTGTCGGATATCGTCTCCCAGACCTTCGAAAAAGCCGGCGGCGTCGACACGGTGGCGGAGATGCTCAACCTCGCCGACCGTAGTACCGAGAAGGGCATCATGGAAGGTCTGGAGGCCGAGGATCCGGACCTCGTCGAATCGATCCGCCGCCTGATGTTCGTGTTTGAAGACATCCTGATGGTCAACGACAAGGGCATTCAGAGCGTGCTGAAAGAGATCGAGAACGACGTGCTCAGCCTGGCGCTCAAGACCGCCAGCGAAGAGCTGAAGCAGAAGATTTTCAAGAACATGTCGGAGCGCGCCGCTCAGTTGATCGCAGAAGACATGCAGTACATGGGCCCGGTGCGTGTGAGCGACGTGGAAGGTGCCCAGCAGAAGGTGGTGGACGTCGTCCGCCGACTGGAAGACGCCGGCGAAATCGTCATCGGCGGGCGCGGTGGTGGGTCGGAGATGGTCGTGTAGGAGAGGGGCAAGTAATGAGGGGCGAGGGGCAAGTTACGTACTTGCCCCTTGCCCCTTGCCCCTTGCCCCTGATTGCTTCCCATGGCTTTGATCAAATCCACATCCTCCGCCGCTTCTCAGGCTCGGCCGTTTAGTATGGCGGATATTGAGTCTTACGCGCGCACGATGCTGCTGAAGGCGCGGCAGGATGCCGACCAACTTCTGGCGGCGGCGCAGACCGAGGCGGATAAGCTTCAGGCGCAGGCAAAGATCGAAGGCCTGGCGCAGGGCAAGAAAGAGGGCGTCGCCCAGGGCAAAGTCGAAGGTGCCAAGGCCGGCAAGGCGGAGGCGTTTGACTCGGAGAAGCAATCGCTCGGCGACCTGATCGCCATGCTGCAAACCGCCGTGGCGTCGATCGAACAGCAGCGGCGAGAACTGGTCGAACGCGCCGAATCCGAAGTACTACCGCTGGCGCTGACCATCGCCCGGAAGGTGACCAAGCGCATGGGGGCGCTGGATCCCCGTGTGGTCGAAGCCAATGCGCGTGAGGCGGTGCGGCTGGTGTTGTCGCGTCACGATATCCGACTGACGACGCACCCGACGCAGAAACGGCTGATGGAGGAGATCGCCACGCGCCTGAAAGCGGATTGGCCGCAACTGGAGCGCGTGACGATCGTCGAAGACTTCAACATCTCCCCCGGCGGCTGCCGCGTTACGACGGCGGGCGGGGAAATCGACGCGGAACTGGACACGCAACTCGATCGCATCGCACGGGAACTCGTGCCGGAAATTGAGCCGCAGATGGACGCAGATGAACGCGGATAATCAGGAAAGGGATTTGTCATGCTGAGGTATTCCGAAGCATCTACTGGCCAGCCAAGAAGACCCTTCGGAGTACCTCAGCGTAACACGCTGCGGACGGCTTCCGTACATCTGCGTTTATTAGCGTCCATCTGCGGCTAACAATGTCTACCCTTGCTGACCAACTTGACGCCATCGACTCCGCACTGCCTTTCGGCGTGTCCGGGCAGGTGTCGGCCATCTCCGGGCTCACGATCGAGGCGCTGGATTTGCCCCTGCCGGTCGGTTCGCTTTGCCGCATCTATGCCGGCGGATCGGATTCGCACCTGGTGCTGGCGGAGGTGATCGGGTTTCAAGGGGAAAAGACGCTGCTGATGTCGTTCTCCAATGTCGCCGGCGTTTCGCGGGGGGACAAGATCGAGAACGTCACCAGCGCCCCGCGCGTCTGGTGCAGCGACCAACTGCTCGGCCGGGTGATCAACGGGATGGGGGAGCCGATCGACGGGCTCGGCAAGATCCCGCGCAGTGTCTCGCGTCGAATCGACAACCGCGCCGCCACCCCGATGGATCGGGTCAACATCCGCGAGCCGGTCACGACCAGCGTCCGCGCGATCGACGCGCTGCACACCTGCGGGCGGGGGCAGCGGATGGGGATTTTCTCGGGTCCGGGCGTCGGCAAATCGACGTTGATGAGTCAGATCGCCAAGAACACGGATGCCGATATCTCGATCGTCGCGCTCATCGGCGAGCGCGGCCGCGAGGTGCAGGAGTTTATCGAAAACGCCCTCGGCCCCGACGGCATGAAGCGCGTGGTGATGATCGTCAGCACGTCGGATGAAACGCCGCTGCTCAAAGTCCGCGCCGCCAAGGTCGCCTGCACCGTCTCTGAATATTTCCGTGATCGCGGCGCGAACGTGCTGCTGCTGATGGATTCGCTCACGCGCTTGGCGCAGGCCCAGCGCCAGATCGGCCTCGCCGCCCGCGAACCGCCGGCGACGAAGGGATTTCCGCCCAGCGTATTTGCGCTGCTGCCTGAGATCATGGAGCGTGCCGGCAAGACGGTTGCCGGTTCGATCACGGGTTTCTACACCGTGCTGGTCGAAGGCGACGACTTCAACGAGCCGATCCCCGACGCGGTGAAGGGCATTTCCGACGGCCACCTCTGGCTGAACCGCGCGCTGGCGGCCAAGGGGCATTTCCCCGCCATCGACGCCATCCAGTCCATCTCCCGTGTCCGCGGCGACGTCACCGCGCCCGAGCAGGTGAAGATGGCCCGCCGCGTGCTGGGCCTGCTGGCGATCTACGAAGAGATCGCCGACCTGGTGAGCATCGGCGCGTTCGTCCCCGGCCAAAGCCTCGAACAAGACACCGCCGTCAACGCCCGCCCGCGCATCATCGAGTTCCTCAAGCAGGACGCCTCCAAACCCACCACGCTCGCCGAGGCCCAGGAACAACTCATCAAGCTGAACGGCTGGATCGACCAGATCGAAAAAACGCTCTCCACCCCCAAGAAGCCGCAACAAGCCGGCCGATGACCGCCCGCGGGAAAACGGATTGGCCGCAAAGCTGCTCCTCTGCTGTGTCGCAAAACTACATGATTTTTCCGCAAACGTCCGTGGCGTCTATCGTGAGAAAAAACTATTTTGGTAATCTGCAGTGTTCGCTGACCATTATTATGTCCACACTGGGGTGAGACCGGGTACGGCGGGGACTTGAACGATACTCGTTCAGAAAAAATCAAAGGCATTCCATTATGTATCAACGTTCGAAGGCGATTGCGTCTGCATCACTGGTTACGATTGAAGGCTTGGAAGATCGTCGGCTCTTGTCCGCGACGATCTACGAGAACACGTTTGAGTACACCGGCCCGGATCACGTGGCAACGGGGATAACTGCCAGCCTGAACAAGACGGCGAAATCAACTGCGCCGCAGGGGCAAAAGTTCTTGGGCGAATTTGGTAAGGAGAACGTCAGTCTTAGCTTGGGCAACATCGGCGCGCACGAGACGGTGACCGTGAGCTTCGACCTCTATCTGATCCGCAGTTGGGACGGCACAAGCACCTATAGTGGTTACGGTCCGGACTCCTGGGGCTTCAGCATCGACGGTGCGTCGAAGCTTAGTGCGACCTTCAGCAACAAGTTCTCCCATTACAACATTCCCGTCTACCAGCCTCAGTCATTTCAATCGCAGTCGAGTGTTGGCGGCCAGAATGACGCCGGCACCGGTGCGGTAGCTACGGGCGCGCTGGGCTACAGCTTTCAGAGCCGCTCCAACATGGATGCGGTCTACCACTTCACCTACACACTCGACCACTCGAGTCCCACACTTGCTCTACTCTTCAACGGCTCGCCCAATCAGGACAAGAACGATGAGAGTTGGGGCATCGACAATATAAAGGTTGAGGCCGAACCGGTTGTGACGATCGAGCGCGCAGAGGCCGATGCGTCCGGCGATGGGCCAGACCTGCGTGAGGGGCAGTCCGACGTCGCTGCGTTTGTTCTGAAACGTTCTTTCGGCGGGGGGTTGCTCGAAGTCCCGATACGTGTAGCTGCGATCGTACAGGGGACCGCCGGGTTAGCAGCACCCGTCGATGACTATACGACTAGTCCCGGTATCACGGGCGGCAATAACGACGACATTACTGTAAGCTTCGCCGCAGGCGAGCTGGAGACGACGATCTACATCACAGCGCTGGCCGATGAATTGATTGAGGGGGATGAGACCGTCACGGCCAGCCTCTACGACGGCTATGGCACCGAAGGGTATGAAATCGGAGCTGCGTCGCATGCGCAGGTGACCATCAAAGATACGTCCGTTCTTCTCAATTCGTTGGGCGTTCGCGATCTTGCGAATGGAGAGAATGATACCTTCGCGACCACCCCAGAAGTTGCTGTCGCGTATGTCGTCGAGCAGGCCAATGGCAAAGCGACTATCCAGATCGGCGCAGAGTATTCGCCCAACACACTCGCGGCGGGCGAACATATTCTGTTTGCTGTAGATGGCTCGGGTGTCACGGGCGCGGCGGGTAGCAATAATTCAGGATCGTTCGGAGGAGAGTTTCCGATCAGAACGCTAGACCCCTCACAGGAGCCGGATCGTACGTGGGTCGTTACGGCAGGGGTCGACACTGACTTGGACGGGCTACTTGATTCGACAGAAGTTGAGCGCACGATCCAGGTACATGTGTTCCGACTCTCGTTCCAGAAAACGTGGTCCGACCAGATCAGTGGGGAAACAGGCAACTCGATTACTGCGGGCGCCACCAAGCAGCCAGCGTTTATCCTCATGGGCGATAGCTTTGATGAACTCGCGTATGCGAAGTCGGACTTCACCATATTGGGCGACGCCCCTGAACTGCGTTCCAGACTGGTGTTCGGCTTTGCGGACATTGAAGAAGCTGCGTGGACGCACGCGCCGAGTTTCAGTGTTTCAGGGAACACTGTCTCGGTGTGGGGCGAAACGGTCGGATCTGGAGTAAGAGACAAGAAGATCGTCTTCGGTTTCGACTCCGATGAAGATGGTGCTCTATCCAAAAGTGAGGTGCTCGGTTGGAGCCCGCACTTATTCAAAGTCGTCAACTCAGATGCGTATCAATCAGCAATATCGAGCTTGGGATGGGATATGATGGGTGGAGAGTTCTTGGGACGGGTACATTCTGTCAACCTGCTTAACGCCTTTCTAAACCATGGCGTCCCGAGCGGTGCGTCATTCGCTGACGATGCGGTGAGCGTTGATGGAACGCGATTGAGCCATAAGGTCGGTGCTGACTTCCTAGGCGGCGTCGCGCCCATCATGAAGGCGGTGTTCTTGTCCACCAGTGCTATTGCTGCCGACGTCATCGCGTCTGATGCGATGACGAAACTTGTGAACGCTGCGATCCAATTGCACAAAGTTGAGATGCGAGACGCGATGCTCGCGAGTGATTTGGATGCCGATATGTCAGTGGAGTTCGGGCCGTTCAATTTGGCGACCGACATCAAATTTTTGGGGGAACAATTAGGGTTCGATATTGATGCAGACCTAGCAACCGCCATTGGCAAAGGTGCCTTAGATGCGGAGATCTACGTGACTGCTGGCTACATGCAAGATTTGATGGGCGAAGTGCCATATGTGTTTGGTTGGGGTGATCACGTGATTGAGCCAGACGTGCCTTCCGGTGCAACGGTAGATTTCCGTATCGCTGTTTCGTCGGTCAGGGTTCGCGGTGTAGTCAAAGACCTCTACGACTTTGAATATACAAGCGGCACTAACGCCGCCTCGCGGGCCGCGACTGTACAGGCGGGCTACGGAACACTCGGCAGCGCAGGGCATGTGTACACGACCGAGATTGTATTGGATGGTGATAAGACAGGTTTCCGAACATTGGGTCTCGGAGAACGTCAATTCACACGTGCGTAAAGGCACCGTCGCCGCGCCTGTGAACTCTTTGATAGTGTTCTGGCACCCAAAGCCTGTATGAGTAACACGAGCCGCAAGACAAAGTTTCAGATTTGGGTGGTCTGTCTGCTGATCGGCTTGCCGCTTGCGGTTGGCGGCGGGTATCTCTGCTTTCGCTTGGCCGAGCCTTGGTTCTTCTATGGCGGCGGGGAATCACGGTCGGCGACCGGGCGCGATGCGGTCGAGCGCGCCGAAAAGGTTCTTGGCGATATCCAAGGTGGTGAATGGAAAGCAGTTGCTTCGAATGCACGGGCCGAGTGGACGGAAGACGACTTTTTTGGTGACAGTGCCCAATACTTTGCCTTCAATCTTCCCCTCGATGAAATCCCGACTTTCGAGGAAGCGGTCAGGACGCTTTGGTCGAAGTCCTCGGCGTTCCGCGGGCCGGATCAAATACAGTCGATGCCGACCGCTAACGACGAACCGCAATGGTTCAACGAACGGCTTGAGGATGCGGTGTATTACCAACTGGGTATCATGACGATCGGAATCAGCCAAACGACCGGACGAGTTCATTTGAGAGTTTGGGAATCGTGAGGTGGGAGGGCGTACAGCGACGCAGATAGAAAATTCTAAGGGGTCGGGTTTCTTTTATGATTATTGATTTTTCAGGGTCATCCTCCGCACGCCGAGACGACTTCGCGACGCGTCTGGTGGATTTTCGATCACGTTCACGACGGGAGTGCAGAAACAGGGTTGGTTCTCGGTCTCGTTTTTCACCCCCCGAAGTTGTTTGGCGTACCGATCGAAAAGACAGCGGTTTGCAACCATTTCCGCGGGCTTGCTTCGGCGGGGCGACGGGCATTGACTCCGTTGCCGAGGTAGCGTCACACGAGCGTTGGCATAATATCCTCATCAACGAGATCAACGGTGGTGCCGTCGACAGCGACATGGATTTGATTGCGGACTACCGCGAAGCTGGTCTCGGATTGACGGTAGGCAATCGTGACACGTTCGGATTAGTTGCCAAGAATCCGGTCTACGCCACGTACGGTGATGGCGAGTACGCCGTCATGCTCTTCTCCAACGGCAAAACGGGAGATGCGTCAAAGGATTGGAGCAAAGGCGGAAAACAATGGTAGGGTTCTACTCGAAAGCTGTTCGCGTGTTAGTCATCGGTGCGTTATGCACATCTACGTACGGTCAAGTGGCCATGGAATCCCCCGAGCGAAAATTAGCGGTTGATTACGTGTCTTGGACCACTCCCAAAAGTTCGGCTGACGGCGATAACCCGTTTCGTAAAGCAGCGTTGGCGTGCGGTGAGTCAATCGTTGATGAGTTGATCCGTGCCGCGAACTCCGGCTACCAAAAGTGGAACGCGATCTACCTACTCGGAGAGATTGGGTCTCGACGAGGTTTCCCATTCTTGTTTTCGGAATATCTGATACGAGCAGATGCCCGGATTGCGACGAGCCTAGGTAGTTCGCTGGGTCCTGCGGAAATCGATTATCTTTTCGCTAATGAGTTGTTGGCAGACAAACCGCTACGAGAGCTACTTTCTAACGTGCTACGAGATGACTGGAACGCGCTGAAAGATCAACCGCTCTCAGATATCCGAGTGTTTCTTCACAATAAATTACCGACGATCCGACAAAGTTGTATGAAGCGCAGCGTTCCGGTCTCAGGATAACTGTCGGCCGTATCATTGCGAGGGAACGTAATGGGCGAGTGAAACAGTGTCGGTTCTCGTTCTTGTCGACTCAAGAGCGTTTCAAAGAAAAAAACCCGCCGGCGCTGCGCGATTGTCGTGACAAATGCGCAGCGCGGGGGTCTATGTGGAGAGACGCTGCGCGCGTGCATTCGCGTGGCGGGTTCATTGGAAAGTAAAGAGCGGGTTGGGTCAGGAATGTG
>Ga0105047_10019938_pt1 | contig 10325 bp, 7 predicted proteins | sample MAT04_FD_78384 | JGI IMG/M metagenome (GOLD analysis project Ga0105047, IMG submission 78384) | Freshwater microbial communities from Lake Fryxell liftoff mats and glacier meltwater in Antarctica - MAT-04 (megahit assembly) | ecosystem: Environmental > Aquatic > Freshwater > Ice > Liftoff... | reverse complement strand
CTCGATTGAAAAAACTTCGACCCTATCACGAAAGTGATAGGGTCGCTTTTTATTAAAATTCCTGTTCGCAGTTGTTGATACCGTCTTATTTGTTGTATCGGCACTCTTAGTCTCGCACTGGCAAGCGCCAGACAGCGTGGCTATCCCACGTTCAAGGTTGACAGAAACTGCTCGAGGTCGTTGCGGTGCGCGTCGCGTTGTGCCTGGAGCTGGGTACGTTCGGTGCCCAGCTTTTCCAATTGTGATTCCTGGTCGTTGAGCTTCTGCAGCAAGCGTTTGTAGTAGTCGGAATTTTGCGCAACCGTTTTCATGTTCTCACGCAGGCGGCTTTGCTCCGTCGTTATTTCGCTCGTGAGGCGCACGCGATCGGCTATCTCGCGTTCGGTGTCGGTGATCACTTGTTTCAGCGAAATCACTTTCTTGAGTGTTTCCAAAACAGCGGCTGGGATTTCGCCAGTGCGGGTGTACGCGATGAGAGAGTTCATAGCGGCCGACACCATCGCAACCGACGTCGAACGCACGGCCTCTTCGTTCACGACCAACACCGTGACTTTGTGCGCCGGCACGTTGCCTTCAAATCGATAGAGATCGTCCGTGGTTTCAACCGGCTTTTGTGTATCGACCAGTTTGTAACCCGCTCGAGCCGCCGATGGATGTTCAATCAGCAGCATTTTGTCCTTGCCGCTCTTGTTTTCGGCGCGATATTCGCGTGTTGCACTCAGTCTGTTTTCCAGCATCAGGACACCTTTCACGATGCGTCCGCTGACGATGTTGGAACTGGCTGAGACTTTCGAATCGTCGACGATCATGTCGAGATCGATGCCGTAGCTGAGCAAGCGTTGTTGTCCGGGTGGGACATTGTTGATTTGTGCATCGCCCGCATAACGATTCTGATCGAGCACCGTTACCGGTCCCTGCAGGAGATGTTTGCCTGTCGTGTTCTTGATGCGCACGCCGTTGAGTGGATTTCGCGCCAGCACAGCTGCGTTGTAGATGGACAAACGATCAATGCTGACGGTGTCTGTGATGATGGGCAGCATGGCGGACTTTTGTCGCGCCAGCGTGACGTTGCCCACGGAATATTGAAAGAGCTCGCCCATTCTGGATGCGGTGGCGGTGGACTGCACGCTGGATTCGTAGTACGCCTGGTCTTGTAGCTGGGCTTGAGCAAGACCGCCCGTTGCACGCAGTTGTAAAGCAGCGGGTGCCGATGACGCCGGCGGTCTGTTTCCGATTCCCATTGAAGTGCCGCCTTTTACGCCGCGTGCACTGAAATCTTCGGCGGTTGTCGCCAGGCCGCCGCCACTACCGGGCAGCATTGCACCGACGGAAGTACTCTCGGCGATGCCGGCGTCATAGACGCGCGGGCGCAACCCAGCGAACAACTCCTGCGTAACGGTTGGGCGCGTGAGATACAGTGGCTGATACAGGTCCATCATGAATGACATCGGGCGTCCGCTCACCAATGACAATGAAACGTCGTTCCAATCACTCTCGGTTTGATTTTCGACGATGGCCCACCCCTGCAGTCGATTTGTCTTGTCGTCGAGCAGCAGGCGATAGCTCGTTTTCCAGATCGGTGTCTCGACCACGTAGCCAATACGTACGCGTCGTTCGCCGGCGCCATTGAAGCTGATAGTGACTGGCTTCTTGTCCTTGTCACGCGCCTGACTGAGCGCTCCCAATGCTTTCGTGAGTTCGTCCTGCAAGCGCGGGTCTTCGAGCGAGAGACTGGTGATTGACGGTAGCTCGACAGCGCGGATGGTTGCGCCCGTGAGCAAGTTGAGCACTGGCGTCTCAATCGTTTTGTCATTGGCAGTGGTGACAGTACGCGTTTCAACACCGAGTACCGATCCCGTCATGTGCTCGGCACGCGATTGCACCGATACGCGTGCGCCACGCAGTTGATTCAGTAAGCTGGCGAGACTGGGATTTGATGTGATGTCAACCTGAAAGCTGCGCAGCGTTTTCGCTACCGGATCTTGCGACGGATAGGTGATGGCGGTGACGCGTCCGCCGTCCTGATCCTGCAGCACCAGCGATTTCAGAATGTCATTGATCTGCGCAGTCTTGAACCGTAGTTCGGTGGCGCTGTTGCCGCGCACTGTTCCGGCGTGTTCGAAGAATCCAACACCGGACGAGAACAGCATCACACTCTGCACGGGAACGTCGGTTTTCGGCGCGGCCGTGGTTGGTGTTTGCGCCGCGAGGTTCGCCGAGGCGGTCAGTGTGCCGAGCGCGATGTTCAATAGTGACTTGGGCATGCGATTTACTCCCACGAGGATGTAGCAGCGCCGCTACAGGATTGCGGAGCCAGAACTCAGGGCCGACGTAGTGTCTTACGTACAAACGGAGACGCCGACCGACGTCAGTCTTGCACACCATGCGGCGCGCGGCAATTTTCCGGGAGGCCGCTCATCAATTCGCAATGCAAGATTCATGATAGGTCCGGTCATGTAACAACGACGGGTTGTGCGGCATCCTAGTGGAGGATCCGCCGGTTTCTCCGCCCTCTTCGCCTCATGAACCTTCGATCAGCCGTTAACGGAGCGCTTCGCAGTCGCGTCACTTCCGCGGCGATAATTGCATTTATTGCGACCGGTCTGGCCGCGTTGGTCACAGCGTTCGACCTGGCCGACGCCGCGTTGTGGCGCCAGCCGCCGTTGCACGACGCAAAGCGGTTGGTGCTGATCAACAGCACGCACAAGACACCCAACACAGCCGAACGCAAGGCGCGCTGGTCGTACGCGCGTATTCAGGAGATCAAACACCGCGCGCAGAGTTTTGAGCACATTGCGAATTTCACGACGGGTGGACCGACCGTCACCGGCATTGATGTGGCCGAGATTGTGCCGTGCGAGTTTGTGTCGCCGGAGTACTTTCGTGTTGCGGATGTGCGGGCGGTGCGCGGGCGTCTCTTCGTTGCGTCGGACGATTCCGCTGCGGGCGCGCATCCCGTGGTCGTTGTGTCACACGATTTCTGGCGGAATCGACTAAATGGTAGGGCGGATGTTGTGGGATCGACATTCGCACTCAACGGCTTCGTGCACGTGATTATTGGCGTCGCGCAACCAGGGTTTCGCGGATTCACCGGAGCGGCCCAATTCTGGCTGCCAACTACGATGTCCTCAGCAATTTCGTATCCGGAATATCTCACGACCGATCAGGACTTCATCAATGTGGTCGCAAAGTTGAAACCTGACGTTTCCGTCGAGCGAGCGCGCGCAGAAATGCAGCGACTTGGTCCCGAGGTGTACGCGGCCGCGCCTATTCAACGACCTGAGCCCGGGCTTCGATCGGGCGCTGGTCTCAGTACGGTACAGGAATTGCGCGTAGCTCCGGCAACACGACGGGCGGTACTGACGTTACTCGTGGCTGTTTTCTTTTTGCATCTGCTGGCGTGCGCCAATGTTGCAAGTCTCTTGCTTGGCAAAGCAGCAGCGCGGCGGAGAGAAGTTGCGATTCGGCAAGCATTAGGGGCGACACGTTCACGAATGCTGCCTGAAGTGTTGACCGAAAGTGCGTTGTTAATCGCAATCGGCGGCGCGCTTGGATTGTTGCTGGCGTTCTGGGTCAACACTTTCCTTCCGTCGGCCGATCAACTGTGGGGCACGCAAGTCTTAAGCTCACCGCTTGGCACGTTTGCGCAACCCGCATTTGGAGTGCGCAGCGTTGGCTTCGGGCTTCTCCTGACGCTGGGCACCGCGGTACTCGTGTGTTGGGCGCCCGCTGCGGGGCTGCTCCAGTTGGATATGTCGACAAATTTGCGTGACGGTGCCCGCGGCTACACCATGGGCGGTGCAACGCTTCGTCGGCCAAATGCGCGCGGCGTTATCGTCGCGGTGGAAGGAGCGCTGGCAATTGTTCTGCTGATGGCCGGCAGTCTCATGATCGACAGCTTCTCACGCATGCGCAGCACGAAACTCGGTATCGACGGTTCGCAGGTGCTGACGTTTGACTTGCGCGTTTCAGAGGCGAAAGTGCCACCGGATGCGGCGCCGGCATTTCTTACGCGCGTGTTGGAATCCCTGGCGAGAGTTCCCGGCGTGGTTTCCGCGACGGTCGACGGTGGGGCGCCGGTGAGTGGCAGCGCCAGCAGCTCATTGATCATTGCCGGCCAACCGCCGGTGGCTTCTGATCTACAGCCGCCAATACTTCGACACTACGTCGGACCGGACCATTTTCGCACACTCGGAATTCCAGTGTTGGCGGGGCGCACGTTCAATAGTCACGATGTGGATGGACAACCGCGCGTTGTCATCATTAGCGAACTCGCGGCCAAGCGATTCTGGCCCGGCCAAGACCCAATCGGGCAACGCGTGTGGTTTGGCGGCGGAAGCAACTTTGACAGCATTGAGCGCAGCGGCGAGATCGTGGGTGTTGTGGGCGACGTCGCATATCAGCCGCTGGACCGCGAACCGTTTCGCCCAGACTTTTACACACCATACACGCAGTTCACCTATGCATCACGCATGGTGTTCGTGCGGACAATTGGCGAGCCGAATGCAATGGTCGGAGCGGTGCGTGCGGCAATGAAAACTGCTGCGCCTGATGTTGCATTGCGCAACGTGCAGTCTATGGATGCATTAGTTGGCAAATCATGGATGCGTCAACGCTTTGATGCTATCTTGTTTGGTGTGTTCGCTGTGCTCGCGCTACTGCTCTCGGCCAGCGGCATTTACGCGGTCGTCTCGTATGCGATCAGTCAACGAACGCGCGAGATGGGAATTCGCCTGGCACTTGGTGCCAGCAAGGGTGCGGTGATCCGTCTCGTGGTGCGCGAGGGAATGGTCTTCCCCGTGGTGGGATTGCTTGTGGGGTTGGTTGTCGCTTTCGGTTTGACGCGGATCATTGCGGCGTCGTTGTATCAGGTGTCGCCGACGGACCCCTTCGCGGTGACGCGGAGCGTGCTGATACTCGGCGCAGGATCGCTGTTGGCATGTTTGGTGCCGGCAGTGCGGGCAACGCGGGTGGATCCGCTCACGGCGATTCGTGTTGACGGATAAAACGGAGTTCGCTGAGTGTGTTTGGCGGGGCGGGATGTTTGATTGCGAAGATTCGTGAGAATTCCAACTCCGGTTTAATTGCAATAGAGCGGATTTAAGCGGAGTTAGCGGATTAAGCGGATACTTCGCATTCGCGTGTGTGGCGACTCTCCACGAACAGTCAAGATCGCAGCTTTCTTGATTTTTTGCTCTCGCTCGGACTCTGGTTTTCGCGCGGTTCTATCCTGCAGAAAGAGGCTTCGAATTAGGGTGTTGCCGACGTAGCGTTGAGATGCGATGTATCCGGTTAATCCGTTGAATCCGTTTGAATCCGTTCTATTGCAGTTAAAAACGATTCCCGAAATCCGGCACGGCGCCAATCACGGCACGGTCCCCACAAGATCACGTATTGCAGCAGCCAGCTTCTGCATCTTAGGCGCATCACACGAACCCTTCGCGTCAGCGTCAGTCTGCGACGCTAAAGCGTTCAGCGTTTCACGCCGCGCCGCAGTTCCCGCTTTCTCCGCACTATTCAATCCGGCACGCACCGCCGAGATCCGATCGCCGTTGAGACAGCGATTGCGCTCCAACTGATCGACGTACGCTTTCGCGAGTGCGAAGCTGGCCGGCCACACCATTTTGGGTTGGCCCTGCGCGTTCAGATAGTCGAGGTGCACGGTCTTGGCCGCGTCAATCTCGTTCTGTGAAATGAACTGGCTGGGCGTGAGCTCCGCGATATCGAGCCCGCGCGCAATCTCCGTCAATCAGTACACCGTAGCCCTCGCACGCTCCGCCCGCGAGACCAATTGCCGGATACACCGTGATGTCGTGGCACTGATTGGGCCCCATTGGCGGTTTGTCTTCGCCTGTCATCTTCGCGATCATCGCGGGCAGCGCTGCACGAAGCGTCGCGCTGTCGGCAGCCGTCGCTGCGCCGGTGGCGCCGCGCGCTTTCACCGCGCTATCCAACATCGGCTTCGTGAAATTCGGCGGCAACACCATGGCCTCTCCAAACACCAGCACGGCGAAGTTGCCGTTTGCCTTGGCATCTGCAAGCAGTTTTGCATTATTCGCGATATCAGTCAGGGTTGGACCGTGCGCCACGGTGCCTTTGAGATGGTTGAAGATGCGCGGCGAAGCAACAATGGCGGCCTTTGCAGGATCGGCCAGGGGCACCTTGATCACTTCAATGCGAAAACGCGCGGAGTTGGGATCGGTGTTGGATTCGCTGTCAGCGCAGCCGACAAGTTCGGCAGCCGGGCGTACGTCGGATGATCCCGACACGTAGATGTAGATGTTGTCGCGATCTCTCGGATCTTCGAGCACGGTGTGCGTGTGCGATCCGCGGCACGTCTGCACGTTACCGATGTACTTCGGATTCTTGATGTCGGCGATATCGAAAATGCGAATACCGCGCAGTCGATCTTTGTTGTCGAGACCGGACGCGCCCTGTGCACCACAATCAAGCCGACTACTGGTGCTTTCACCGGATACGAACAACAGATTCCTGTAAACCGATATGTCGTTCTGCGACGCCGGGCAGAAATACGCGGTCGTCAGCACGGGTGCACTCGGTGCAGAAATGTCCCATACCAGAAAGCCGTTGTAGTTACCCTGGATGGCGTATTTTCCCGAGAATGCTATGTCGGAGTTGGTGGTTTCGAACTTCGCTGGCTGTGGCGTCTTTGAGAGTCATCGTAAATTCGAAACGGCTTCACCCGCATCCAACTTTCCGGCGCGCAGTCCAACGCGCGGGTCGTTACGCGTTGCTGCGTTGGTCGGTTGGTTCGATGTCGAAGCGACGGTTGTGGAGTCACGAGCGCAAGCGACGAGCGTCAAGAGCGCTGCAGATAGCGGGAGCAACAATGGCGATGGAAATAGGCGCATGCGAAGACATGAGAAGGGTTGCTCGGCAGACTCGAACCAGTGGCGTAGGCTACTAAATGCCGGGTCGAGCTGTAAGGGCGATACCAGCAATCTGTCGGTGAGCGATGGCGGCAATGGGAGCGCAGTGCCCGTGCTCTTTGTTCACTCGTTTGCCGGAAGCGCGGCGCAGTGGCAACCACAGCTTGATCATCTACGCAGCACGCGTCGGGCGGTCGCGTTCGATTTACGAGCGCATGGCCAGTCCGATGCGTCATCCAACAATGACTATTTCATTCGGGCATTCGCTGACGACATCGGCGTGGTGGCCGATCAACTTGAGCTGGGTCACTTTGTTCTGGTCGGTCACTCCATGGGCGGAGCGACGGCCATCGCCTATGCTGGTGCTCATCCCGATCGCGTTGCGGGATTAGTGGTCGAAGGCATTGGTGGGAAGATGGACGACAAGATGGCAAAGCTAATGCTGGAGGCTCTTGACGCGGACGTTGAGCAACAGATGCCGGAGTATTGGAAGCGGCTGCTCGCCAACGCGTCGCCGACTACCGAAGCTCTTGTCAAACACGACCGCGCCGTGCAGACGAAGGTACCGGGACTCGAAGTAAAAATTATCGACGGCACGAGTCACTGGACACAGCTCGACCAAGCCGGGGAATTCAACCGCATTCTGGATGAATTCCTGTTGGAGCTGCCCGCTTAGTTACCGGGTGGAGTCGGGCACCGTGATGCGACGCGCCGAATCCGCGAGCCCCGCCATTCTGCGTGGCGCGTAGAACACGGGGTTTGTGGATCGACCGGGCGACGAGACGCGTCCAGCGGGGGCGGCGGCGCCGCGTCCTTTCACTGGCGCCACGCGAACAGTATCCGGCCTTTGTTTGATGGCGTCGAGCTTGACATTGATTCGTTGACGCTCCGCTTTTGCCGAGTCGGTGGCAATCGCACGAAGTCCTGCGGTCATGGCGCTGTCGCTGTAGCGCAATGGAGTTGGGTCCGTTTGGCGGATGTCGTAATATTTGCGGATGCCTTTCGGCACGGACAGAGCTGTATCGGGCATCGCCTTTCGTGCCGGTGTCGTTGCGCTGCCTGCTTTTGTTTTCTGTTGCGCAGGATTCCAGGCGTTGAGCCTATTCATGATCTTTGTAAGCTCCTCGTCTTCGGAGCCTGTCCGCACAACCTTGAGTGCAGGTTTCGTGCTGTCCGCGTTCGCTCGTGGCGTTGCGTCGGCCTGCTCCCTCGGCTTCGGACGCGCCTGCGGCGCTGCCGGTACCATCGCCACCGCCGAATCCATCGGGGGCCATCCAAACACGTGCGAACGCTGCGCCGTGACCTCGAGGCCGTACGCCAGAGTGCACAACATCACGGCCGCCGCAAACGCACCGATTGTCGTTGGTGAGAATGATTTCGGCGCTCTGCTCACCATGCGCCGAATACGCGCCTCCAATTGCGAAGTGCGCGTCACGAACGAAGTGAGCGGCGACAAACCCGACTGCGCGCGCTGATACACGTTCACCAGCAGATGGCCGTACCGCCGCACATCGCCATCCAAACCCAGCACGCGCGCGTCACAATCGGCTTCCGTTGCCAGACGCAAGCGCGCCAGTGCAAACCACAGCGCCGGATTCCACGGCTGCAGTGCGGCCATTACGAGTGCGCCGAGTGTCAGGGTCGGATCGCCTGCCAGCGCGTGTTCCTGTTCGTGCGCGAGAATCGTGCGCACATCGGCCGAGGGCATTTCCGTCACCCACCGCGGCAACACCACGTGAAATCGCGTGACGCCCAACAGCGCCGGACCAATATTGCGCGATAACAAAACGGGCACACCTTCAACCACCGCGTGGTCAAGCGCATACGCGACACCGCTCAGTCGAGCCAACGTCACCGCGAGTGTCACCATCCCGAGCAGCGCCAGTGCACCACACGTAATCAGGAGCGGTGTATCGAACACGCGAAACGACCGTTCATCAACACCAATCGCAGCCGGAAGTCCGCCGGTGCTATTCAGTACTGATTCAATCACCGGTTGCAACTGCGTCGGTTTCGGGCGGTTCCATGACCGGACCCGCGCCGATTCCTGGGCGTTCCACACACGCATGGGCGCCGCCTCGGCATTCGGTGTCGAACCAAATGCCGGAACGGCGTAGGCCATTGCCGGCTCTGTCGACGGATGCCTCACCAATCCCTTTGCCAACGTGAGGGCCGAGCAGATGGTGGAGAGCACCATTACTGCTATCCACACCCATCGGGTTGGTAGTCGCAGCGCCCGCGCTCCGTATTCAAACGCGTTGCCAGCGATCGCGAGAATCCCGCCAACCAGGATGGAGTACAACAGCCAGTTGATGATCATTTGCTGTCCCCGCGTTTGACCGCCTTGCGACGGGCCGGTGATTTGCCTGCGGCGTCGGACTCGGTCTCGCCCTCCTCGTCGTCCAACCGATCATCGAGCACGCGGCGCACGCGTTCGAGATCGGTCCGTGTCAATCGGCGATCTTTCACGAAGTGCAACAACAGCGCCTCGGCCGATCCAGCGAACATCTTGTCCATGAGGCGGCCAAACGCGCTGGTGCCGGCTTCCTCGCGCGCCACCAGCGCGTGAAACCGATGCATGCGTCCTTCGGCGACGTGGGCAACATGCCCCTTCTCCTCGAGGATGCTGAGCATCTTCTGCACCGTATTGTGCGTGATAGCATCCGTGAGCTCAGCGCGCACCTCGGCCGCCGTGGCCGGGCCACGTGCCCACAACACGGCCATGATGTCGAGCTCACGCTCGGTAAAGGCGACTCCCATAGCTATCTCCGAATGCTTTCGGAGATAGTGCATCGTTTGTCTGCGTTTGTCAACCCAGTTCCGCTGCGGAAGGTTGTTCGAGGATGCTATGTTGTCCTCAAGGCAGCCTGATCCGACCCGAACAATCTCCAATACTCCTATGACTTCTGATTCTTCCGATATCGCCGCCACTGAGTCGCACGATGGAATCGCCGTGCTGCGAGGCAGCGGTATTACGCGCGGCTGGAACGGCATCCGTTACAAGACTGGCCTCTCAGCGAAAAATACTGACGCGAAGAAGCTATCGATGAACGTCGCGATGATTCCGCCGGGTGGTGTCGCCTATGCGCACATTCACGTGGACTTTGAAGTCATGTTGTACATACTTGAAGGCAACGTGCGGCACGAATACGGCGCGGCGCTGGAGCATCGCGTTGACAATACAGCGGGCGACTTCATTTACATCGCGCCTGGTATTCCGCACGAAGTGTGTAATTTGAGCGACACCGACCCCGTCATCGCGGTGGTTACGCGATCGGATGCGAGTGAGTGGGAACACATTGTGGATTTTCCCAGCCAGCGGCGGCCTCGTGAGGCGTAACGCAATTATTCGTACAGCGCTCTGGGTTTCGGTCGGGCTGAATCTGCTGGGCATTGCTGTCTTTCTTCCAGCAGCGATGGGGCGCGATTCGGCGT
>Ga0105047_10019936_pt1 | contig 10326 bp, 12 predicted proteins | sample MAT04_FD_78384 | JGI IMG/M metagenome (GOLD analysis project Ga0105047, IMG submission 78384) | Freshwater microbial communities from Lake Fryxell liftoff mats and glacier meltwater in Antarctica - MAT-04 (megahit assembly) | ecosystem: Environmental > Aquatic > Freshwater > Ice > Liftoff... | reverse complement strand
CGACGACGCTGGCGATGAACGGCCGCAAGGCCGTGTGGAGCCACCCCGCCTTCGCCGACAAGTCCGTTTTCGCCCGCAACGACAAGGAGCTAGTCTGCGCGTCGCTGGCGGAGTAGGTTGCGTCGAGGCCGCAGGCCGAGCCCACAACGCACCCGCCCGGTCGCGTTTGCGTCCTTCGACCAGCCGACCGAGGCCATAGGAACCAGTCGAAACAATCTGAATTTACTTGACAGAGATGCAGCTGGCTGCGACTCTGTTAGCATCCATTCAAGCTAGAAGTCCGCTTATTCAAACTTGGCCGGAATTAACTTCATGCAAGCGTCAGAGACGAAGCTTCGGCAACTAATCGAAGGCGAAAAGCAGTATGTCATTCCCCTGTTCCAGCGACCCTATAGTTGGAGTGAAAAACAATGGAAGACACTCTGGACAGACGTGCTTGAGCAATCACGACACAATGACGGCAGGCCACACTTCTTTGGCTCGATAGTTACGACTCCGGCCAAGTCGGTACCACAGGGCGTTGGTAAGTACCTTTTGATAGACGGGCAACAGCGAATTACAACCATACAAGTTTTCCTTGCCGCTATCCGCGACGCGGCGTTTCGGTTAGGCGACACCAGGCTCCGAGACCGGATAGACGGCCAATATTTAATAAACGCCTATGAAGAAAATGATGAGAGATTAAAAGTACTACCGACCCAAGATGATCGCGCTGCTTATCGCGCGATCATCCGAAAGGACGACATTCCAGAGAATCGTCTGCGTACATGTTATCATTTCTTCCTATCTCGCCTCGAGAAATTGCCGGTCGATCAGCTCGATCCTATTCACTTGGCGGTAGTTAATCGCTTATCGTTGGTCAGCATTACTTGCGACGAGCACGATAATCCTCACCTCATTTTTGAAAGTCTTAACGCGAAGGGAGAAAAGCTTACACCAGCAGACTTGATCCGTAATTTCTTGTTGATGCAAATCCATGTCGGACATCAAGAGAGATTGTTTGGCACGCTTTGGCTACCTATTCAGCATGCATTAGGAACGGACCTGACCGAGTTTGTGCGCCATTACCTCATGAAAGAGGGAAAGATACTCAAGGAAGCGGATATCTATTTCGAGCTTAAAGATAGGCTCGCAAATTCAACCCCGGCCCAAGCAGAAGCGTTTCTACGCGAATTGTATCGCCACGGAATGTTTTACGCGAAGTTCGTCAATCCGACGCGGGAGTCCGATGTCGAACTGTCCGAAAGGCTTGATCGCTTAAGACGGTTGAAATTTACGGTAGCCTACCCATTCTTATTGCGTGTGTTCGACGCGTCCGACAGCAACTTAATCAGCCGGGATCAACTTCTGCAAACGCTCGATATTCTCGAAGCCTTTTTGATTCGCCGGTCGATATGCAACATGCCGACGAATCAACTACGGCGGATGCTGCCTCCGGTCTTTGATGCGGCTGGCGGTGCCGGCCCAGGATTTATCGACGGACTTCGGAATCAACTCGGAGGGAAACGTTGCCCGAATGACGAGACGTTCGCGACGGCGATCGCGACGGAACCACTCTATTCGTCTGCGGAGAAGAACGCCCGCCTTCGCTTGATCTTGGAAAGGCTCGACCGGGCCTCCGGTCACAAAGAACTGGCCGACCTGTCTGGGGCACAGATCGAACACGTCATGCCGCAGACGCTGACACCGCAGTGGCTGGAAGAACTGGGGGAGAGTACCGAGGAGCAGTCCGCCAAGGTATTGCACACCCTGGGGAATCTAACGCTGACGAAGTATAACTCTGAATTATCCAATAAGCCGTATAAGGCTAAACGAAAAGAGTTCGTCGGGAGCCATTTCGAGCTGAACCGTTACTTTGCCGATGTCGAGCGATGGTCGCCGGACGCTGTTCTCAAACGTGGCCATATACTTGCCCAGCAAGCTCTCAAAATTTGGGGCGATGTTGGTCAAGTTGCTGCTCCTCCCAAGACGGCGAAGCAAACGAGCTCGCCGCCCGTGGCGGTACGGTTTCGTGATACACATTTACCCGCTATCAACTGGAAGGATGCTTTCGTCAAATTATTGAAGCAGTTCGACGCGTGTAGTCCTGGGCTAATACATAATATCGCTGCGGAGAAAACCTTTCTTGCTGTGATCGCTTTGGATGAAGACCGCTTTCGTCGATCTAAAGTGCAATTCGGCGACGCATTTATCAACACGCACTCCAGCGGTTCGCAGTTTCAGGAGTGGTGCCGTAAGATCGCAAAAATGGCTGCAATCGCGGTCGATGATTTCGAGTTTGTCTTCGCCGCGGATGAGGCCGTTAAGGTAACCAATCATTCGTGACGAACGCCCGGCCGAGGCCGGCGCGGTCGTACTACGCCTGGCCCGCACGGATGTCCTGCCGGGTTTCGGAAAGGGTCTTGACCGGCACGCTCACGGCGGGTCGCCGAGGAGTTCGCGCCGGAGTCGGTCGAAGGGGATCGCGGTGCCGGGTTCGGCGTCGGCCCGGGCGATGCGGGTCGCGACGACGCGGAGGTGCCAGTCGGGGGGGGCGAACGGGCGGGCGTCCAGGCTGTCCCAGAGGAGGCCGGCCAGTTCCAGGCGCTCGTCGGGGGAGAGGCGGACGATCGCTGGCAACGAAGAACCCCGGCGATGGCGGCGGGATTAACCGATCATGTGTGGTCGTTATCGGAGTGGCTGGCATTTCCAGCCGTGCAACGCAAGTAGGCCACCACCGGAAAACTGAACAAAGACATAAATAAGGACGATAAGACTGTCGGGCGAATTGAATTTGAAGCAATCCCCGCTTCGACTTGGGGTTCAAAATACGCATATGTGATATTTGAATCGCCGGCTGCGCCGCTGCCATACGAACAGACTACTCGGACCCCGATCCCAGAAGCTGTGAGGAGCGAAGTGTGGAGGCGTGACAGCGGGCGGTGCGTGCAGTGTGGTTCAAAGCAGAACCTAAAGTTCGACCACATCATTCCAGTAGTTTTGGGCGGGGCGACCTCTGTTACGAACTTGCAGATCCTCTGTCAATCATGTAACTTGTCAAAAGGGAAGAAGATATAGTTTCGTCGGTAGTGATCTACCAAGCCTTCATTATCGCGGTAGAATTCCGCCGTCGCCCACGTCCCGGAGTGGCGCGGGGGGCGACGGTCCGAAGGCGTTTCCTCCCCCGCGGTGGGGCGAGGCCGGCGGCCTCGACCCACCCTACGAAATCTACCGGCCCGGCGAACCGGTTCCGGCGGTGACCGGGGCCGATTGGCTCCTGGCCTGAGCCTTCGACCCGCGGTATCATCCACACGGTTGTCGCAACGGGGGAATCCATGCCGCCGACACTTCAATCCCTGGGCCTCGACCGGCTGTCGCGGGCGGACCGGATCGCCCTTGTGCAAGCCCTCTGGGACAGCATCGCGGGCGAAACCCCGGCCGCCCCCATTTCGGACGCCCGCCGCCGCGAGCTGGAGCGCCGGGCCGACGAGGACGACGCCTCGCCCGACGACCTCATTCCGTGGGAACAGGTCAAAGCACGGGCGCGATCCCGGTTCCAGCCATGATGCTCCCGGTCTCCTTCCGGTCGTCGGCCCAGGCCGAGTACGACGGCGCGGTCGCGTGGTACGACGCCCAGCAGCCCGGCCTCGGCCCGGCATTCGAGGCCGCGGTCCAAACCGTCCTGGCAGTCATCGCCGGACAACCTGACCGGTATCCGGTGTCGGCCCGCGACATCCGCGAAGCTCCGGTCGGCCGGTTCCCGTACTGCGTCTACTACCGCGTCCGAGTCGGCCGGGTCGTGGTGGTCGCCGTGTTCCACCAGTCACGCGACCCGGCGGAATGGCAGTCGCGGAGCTAGCCCACAGGTTCGATGCGCCTCACTCCTCCCCGGGGGAGGCGAGTTTCAGGCCGATCACCGAGCCGATCAGGGTGGCGAGGAAGAACAGCCGCCAGAACGTTGCCGGGTCTTTGAACCAGATCATGCCGATCGCCGCCGTCCCCGCCGCCCCGATGCCCGTCCACACCGCGTAGGCCGTGCCGAGCGAAATCTTCTGCGCGGCCAGCGTCAAGAGGCCGAAACTCACGACCGAGAGCAGCACGAACGCCACCGACCAGCCGAGCTTCGTCAGACCGGCGGAGAGCTTCAGGCAGGTCGTGAAGGCGCACTCGAACACGCCCGCCAGGATGAGGTAAACCCAGGCCATTCGCGCCCCCCGTAAAGCCCACGGACGGCGGTCCGTGGGGGTGCGGCCGGTTTTTCCGGCCTGCCCTGTCGCCGGATCGGTGCCGTCGCTACAATCTCCAGGCTTCGCCCCCGACGAAGCGGGCCGTGCGGCCTGCCGGGGGCCGATGCGAACTCCTTACCGTCCTGCCCGTCGCCCGCGCGTGCGCCGGCGGCGGGCCGCTCCCCCCTAAACTATGGTCAACCGCAACCTCATCCGCCAGCTCGCCGTCGAAGAAGACGACCTCCGCCCGTCGTTCGCCGGCCTCACCGACGACGAATCCTCGTGGGACAGCTGGCTCACCGAAGAGCCGCAGGTCTTCGAGTCGAACAAGATCGTCTCCGGCCGGGTCGTCGAGATCCGCGGCGACGACGTGGTCATCGACATCGGGTACAAGTCCGAAGGCGTCATCAAGCTGGACGAGTGGAAGGACGACGCGGCCGAGGGCGGCGGCCCGCCCAAGGCCGGCGACACCGTCGAAGTCCTCCTCGAAACGGTCGAGGGCGAGGACGGGGCCATTGCCCTGTCGTACCGCAAGGCCAAGCGGCAGAAGGAGTGGAACGCCGTCCTCGCCAAGCACAAGGAGGGCGACGTGGTGGCCGGCAAGGTCATCAAGAAGATCAAGGGCGGCCTCTTGGTCAATATCGGCGTCAACGTCTTCCTCCCGGCCAGCCAGGTGGACATCCGCCGCCCGCAGTCGATCGACGAGTACATCGACCGCACGATCGAGTGCGTCATCCTCAAGATCGACGAGCAGCGGCGGAACATCGTCGTCAGCCGCCGCAAGCTGATCGAGGACCGCCGCCGCCTCCAGAAGGACAAGCTGTTGTCCGAGCTGGAAACCGGGCAGGTCCGCAAGGGCGTGGTCAAGAACATCGCCGAGTTCGGGGCGTTCGTGGACCTCGGCGGGATCGACGGCCTGCTCCACATCACCGACATGGGCTGGCACCGGGTCACCAACCCGCGCGACGTGGTCCAGATCGACCAGGAGCTGGAGGTGTACATCCTCCACATCGACCGCGACAAGGAGAAGATCGCCCTGTCGCTCAAGCACAAGACGCCCAGCCCGTGGCAGAACATCGAGGCCCGCTACCCGGTCGCCACGCGGCACGAGGGCGAGGTCGTCAACATCATGCCGTACGGGGCGTTCGTCAAGCTCGAACCCGGCATCGAGGGCCTCGTCCACATCTCCGAGATGAGCTGGGTCAAGCGCATCGCCGACCCGAAGGAGCTGGTGCAGATCGGCGACAAGGTCGAAGTCCAGGTGCTGAACATCAACCACGACAAGAAGGAAATCTCGCTCGGCATGAAGCAGTGCCAGAGCAACCCGTGGGGCGAGGTGGCCAAGAAGTACCCGACCGGGACGGTCATCACCGGGACGGTCCGGAACCTGACCAACTACGGGGCGTTCATCGAGATCGAGGAGGGGATCGACGGCCTCCTCCACGTCAGCGACATGAGCTGGACGCGGAAGGTGTCGAACCCGTCCGAGGTCGTCCAGAAGGGGCAGAAGATCACCTGCCAGGTGCTGAGCGTGGACCAGGAGCGCAAGCGCGTCGCCCTGGGCCTCAAGCAGATGGCGAACGACCCGTGGGACGGCGACATCCCGGGCCGGTTCCAGCCGGGCCAGAAGGTCCGCGGGAAGGTGACGAAGCTGACCAACTTCGGCGTGTTCGTCGAGCTCGAACCGGGCCTCGAAGGGCTGCTCCACATCTCCGAGCTGTCGGACGCGAAGATCGAAAGCCCCGAGGAGGTCGTCAAGGTCGGCGACGACGTGGACGTGAAGGTGCTGCGGGTGGACACGAAGGACCGCAAGGTCGGCCTGAGCATGAAGAACGTGGACGACGGGCTGGTGCCGGACGAGATCCCGGACCTGTCGGCGATGGACGGGTCGGAGCCGTCGTCGATCCCGGCCCCCAGCCCGGCCGGGACCGCCGCGGCCGCCGCCGGCCCCGCCCCCGCCGGGACCGCCGCGCCCGCCGGCGGGTCGAAGGAGAAGAAGGAGAAGCTCCGCGGCGGCACCGGTGCGGCTGGCCCGCTGTTCGCGCTGCCGGCCGACGAAGCGGCGGAGTAAGTCGTCGGGATGCGAAGGAGCCTACCCGTTTCGACGGGTAGGCTTTTTTCGTTACTTGGTCGGCGTGACGGGGGTGGTGAGGCCCGACGGCGGGGCGGCGGGGACGACGCGCTCGATTACTAGCGGCGGGCGGAAATACATGCCGGCGACGAACCCGACGGCGGCCAGGAACCCGGCCGTCGCCTGCCACAGGCGGACCACGGCGCGGCGCGACGCGGCCCCGGCCTGGAACATCAGCCGGTCGCGGTCGAGGGCGGCCGGGGCCGGGGCCAGCCGCGCCAGGGCGGCGGCCAGCGGGTCGGGGTCGCGGCCGGGGGGCGGCCCGGTCAGGGGGTCGGACGGGTCGGGCATACGGCACCTAGTTGCTCGCGCAGAACACGCAGGCCGGCCGCGTACCGGCGGTAGCAGGTCGCGGCCGACGACCCGACGGCGGCGGCGACCTGCTCGAACGTCAGCCCGCCCCACAGGTGGGCGACGATGACCTCCCGCGCTTCGGCCGGGAGGCCGGCGAGGGCGGCGGCCGCGGCCCGGCCGTCGAGGCCGGCCGGGTCGTCGCCCGGGGCGAACCACGGCGGGGCACGGCCGGCGGCGGCGGCCTCGTACTTGTGCCGCCGGCGGGCCGCCCGCGAGGCGTCGATCGCCCCGTTGCGGACGACCTTGTACAGCCAGGGTAGCAGGTTGTCCGGCGGGGTGCGCAGGCGGACCAGCTTGAGGAACGCGGTCTGGACCACGTCCTCGGGGCAGGCGCACCACTGCCGGGCGTACAGCACGAGCGCCGCCGCGTACCGGTCCACCAGCTCGCCCAGTTGCTCCGGTCCCATCGCAGGAAAGACGCCCCCCGGGGTCGGGGATTTCATCGTGGGCGACTCGCTCCGCGAGTCGTCGTTTCCGGATGGGTTCGCGCCCGTTCGGAAACGACGACTCGCGGAGCGAGTCGCCCACGATGAAGAACCATGTCCTTCCCCCCGCTGTATTACTCGGGTACGCTCAGAGCGGGAATGGCACCGCACGCAACCCGCGCGGCCACCCGCTTCAGGCGTATCGCCGGCGGAGGAGGAAGCGACGATGAGCGAGCCGCAGAACTATCCGGCCGGGTGGGACGCCGCCCGGGTGAAACAGTTGATCGACCACTACGAACGGCAATCCGAGGACGAGCAGGCGGACGAAATTGAGGCCGCGTTCGAGGCGGACGGCATGACGATGTTCGCCGTCCCGAACGAACTGGCCGACGAGGTCCGCGCCTTGCTCGCCCGCCGGCGGAGCGCCTGACCCGGCGGGAGCGGCATGACGTACCTCGTCGTCTGTACGGTGGCCCTGGTCGCGTCCGGGCTGACGTTCGTCTCCGGCTTCGGCCTGGGCACCCTGCTCCTGCCGGCGTTCGCGCTGTTCGTCCCGGTCGAACAGGCCGTCGCCCTCACCGCCGTCGTCCACTTCCTCAACGGGCTGTTCAAGCTCGCCCTGGTCGGCCGGCACGCCGACCGGGGGGTCGTCCTCCGGTTCGGGCTGCCGGCGGTCGCGGCGGCGTTCGGTGGGGCGTGGGTGCTCGTCTGGCTCGCCGGGGTCGGGCCGGTCTTCACCTACACCGCCCTCGGCCGCGACGTGGCCGTCGTGCCCGTCAAGCTGGTCGTCGGGCTGCTCCTCCTGGCGTTCGCCCTGGTCGAAGTCGTCCCGGGGGTCCGCGACCGCTCCTTCGGCCCGCGGTTCTTGCCCCTGGGCGGGGTGCTGAGCGGGTTCTTCGGCGGCCTCTCCGGGATGCAGGGGGCGCTCCGGTCGGCGTTCCTGGCCCGGGCCGGCCTCGCGAAGGAGGCGTTCGTCGCCACCGGCGTCGTCGTCGCCTGCCTGATCGACTTTACCCGGCTCGGGGTGTACGCGGCCGCGCTGGCCGCGGCCGGCGACCGGCTCGACTACGCGCTGCTCGCCGCCGCCGTGGCGTCGGCGTTCGCGGGGGCCGCGCTGGGCAACCGCTACCTCAAGAAGCTGACGATGGCGGGGGTGCAGCGCGTCGTCGCGGCCATGCTGTTCGTCGTCGCGCTGGGCCTGATCGCCGGCGTGCTGTAGTTTGGTGCCGAAACTGCATACGACCACCGACTTGTAACCGCCGCCGGGTTTCCCAGGACAGAGGCAGACGGGCGAGAGGGGCGAACGGCCCGGCTCCCCGCCGCAGAAGTGGCCGCGATGCCACCCGTTGCCGGGTCCGACGGCGTTCTCACCGCCCAGGCGTCTGCCAATGGTGCCACCGGCCGGATCGACGACACGCCTCCGATGTTCGGGATGCGGTAGCCGGGGTGTGGGTCACGAGGAGGACCGATGAACAAACGACTCACGGCGATCATCCAGGCCGAGGGGACGGGCTTCACCTCCCTTTGCCCCGAACTCGACATCGCCAGCCAGGGGGAGACGGTCGAGCAGGCCCGCGACAACCTGCGCGAGGCGCTCGAACTGTTCTTCGAGTGCGCCTCCCCCGAGGAAGTCCGCGAGCGCCTCGCGGGGGACGTGTTCGTCACCCAGGTGGAGGTCACGGTTGGGTAAGGACGACCAAGAATGTTCGGGAACCCGCCATTGTCGCGCGTTTGTGCCCGGTCGAAGTAGACATTATTACCCGTGCAAGGCGCTCACTTCCGATAGGCGCACGCCTTGAGCGCCTTGAACGCCTTGCTGGTTTCCTAGCACTTTCGGAGGCCGTGCCAGTGGGTCGGCGAGCGCCTTCCTTGATCTCTCGCCACCGATCGGCCGGTTATTGAACACACTTTCAGCGCCCCGCCGTGCCGGACGTTCACCCCATGCACCTCATTCCGCTCGGCGACCAGGCCGTACTCGCCTACCTGCCCGACGAGGCCGCCGCGGTGCGGTTCGCGGCGGGGGTGCGGGCGGCCGCCCCGGCGTGGCTGCACGACGTGGTGCCGGCCTACGCCAGCGTCGGCGTCTTCTTCGACGCCGACGCGATCCGCACCGGCGACGTGGCCGCGTGGTTGAATACAGTCGCGGCCGGAGACGAAGCGGACCCGGGCCGGCCGCCGGCGGCGCACGTCATTCCCGTCTGCTACGACTTCCAACTCGACCTGAATCGCGTGTGCGACCACACCGGCCTCGCCGCCGATGACGTGATCCGCCTGCACGCCGCCGCGGAATATACGGTGTACGCGGTCGGGTTCGTACCGGGGTTCCCGTACCTCGGCTACCTGCCGCCGGAACTGTGCGGGGTGGGGCGGTTGGCGTCGCCGCGGGGGCGGGTCGAGGCCGGGAGCGTCGGGCTGGCCGGCCGGCAGACGGGCGTCTACCCGCTCCCCCGGCCGGGCGGGTGGAACCTCATCGGCCGCACCCCGCTGACGCTCGTGGACGTGGCCGCCGGGTTCTTCCCGGTCCGCGTCGGCGACCGGGTGCGGTTCGCCCGCATCGACGCCGCGGAGTTCCGGCGGTTGGAGGGGGAGCGGCTCGAAGGGTAAGGCAAAGCCCGCCCGTTGCAACGGGTGGGCTCGATCGTCAGTTGTCCCGCCGGCCGAACCACCAGCAGGCGGCCGCCAGCATCAGGGCGATGTGGGCGAGCGACACGCCGAAGGTGGCGAGCAGCGGGGCCGGCGGGCCGGCGGCCTGGACCGCGAGCCGCTGCATCGCCGGGGTCAGGGTGCCCTCGGAGATCAGGCGGCGGGTCAGCACGTCGAGTTCCCGGGTCCGCGGGAGTACGTCGTGGGTAGTGTCGATCACCGGCCCGACCCACGCCGACCGCTCGGCGTCCGGCCGCTCCGCCCGCACGTCGTCGTACCCCGACTTGATCTGCCCGACGACGAACAGGAAGAAGGCGAACCCGACCGTCAGGAGCATGGCCGCGACCGCGCTGCGGGTGACCACGGCCACCAGCGTGGACATGGCGTACAGGACGGCGAAGGTGAACGTCAGGATCGGGATCGCCCACAGGAAGTCCGGGTTCCAGTACCCGGACCGGACGGCCAGCGCGAGCCAGATGCCCCCGACCGTGAACGCCGAGAGGAGGAACACGAACGTCAGCCCGCCGACGTACTTGTACACGAGCAATTGGGTGCGGCCGATCGGCTT
>Ga0105047_10019935_pt1 | contig 10326 bp, 9 predicted proteins | sample MAT04_FD_78384 | JGI IMG/M metagenome (GOLD analysis project Ga0105047, IMG submission 78384) | Freshwater microbial communities from Lake Fryxell liftoff mats and glacier meltwater in Antarctica - MAT-04 (megahit assembly) | ecosystem: Environmental > Aquatic > Freshwater > Ice > Liftoff... | reverse complement strand
CAAAGTCATGGTTTTATTGAGGCGCCCCCTGGGCGCGGCTCAGGACAACCGGCACAGCAGCCCGCAATAGAATGCCACTTCGGAGAGTTGCTGCGTCGCGCCGAGGCAATCGCCGGTGTACCCGCCGATGCGCCGCTTGAACAGGCGCGCCAGCCACCAGGTGGCGAGCGCGGCGCAAAGGACGCCGACGAGCGCCTGCAGCAACGGCAAGAAGAGCAGCGGGAGCAGCGCGGTGAGCGCGGCGATTAAAAGGTCGCCGCGGCCGATGCGCGTCGCCAGAGGTTTGGCCTTGCCGTCGTCGCGCACATAGTCGAGCGCACGCAACAGCGTCGTCGCGCAAAAGCGCGAGAGCGCGTGGCCGGCGATCAGTGCCGCGGGCAACCGCGCGGCGTCGATTTCGATCAGCGCGAAAAACTTGGCGAGCAGCAGGATGACGAGCGCCACGGCGCCAAAGCTACCGATCCGCGAGTCCTTCATAATGGTCAGGATCTGCGCCTTCTCCCAGCCGCCGCCGAAGCCGTCGACCATGTCGCTCCAGCCGTCTTCGTGAAACGCGCCGGTGACGTAAAGCGTGATCGCCATCGCCGAGAGGACGGCGAGCGTCTTCGGCCAGACCAAGGAAGTGAGCATAAAGGCGAGCGCCGCGGCGGCACCGACGATGAGCCCGACGGCGGCAAAGTAGCGTGCCGAGCGATCGAGCGCATCGCTGCTGTGGCCGACCCAGAGAGGAACCGGCAGTCGCGTAAAGAAACGGATCGCGCCGAAGAAGTAGCTCAGTTCAGACCGCATATCAGTCATCCGAAAACAAAGGTCATCAAGACTCGATCTGTTCGCTGACCCCGGCCGCTGCGAAGCTTGCCATTTCGTCGAGAAAGGCAACGGCGGCCTTGACCAGCGGCCAGGCGAGCGCAGCGCCGGTACCTTCGCCGAGGCGCAGGCCGAGGTCGATCAGCGGTTCGGCGTGCAGTGCGCGCAATTGCGCGCGGTGGCCGGGCTCGGCCGAGCGGTGGCAGAAGACGCAGTAATCGCGAACTTCGGGTGCAATGCGCGCCGCCGCAAGCAGCGCCGAAGTGACGATGAAGCCGTCGATGAGCAGGGTCATTTTGCGCTCGGCGGCGGCCAGCATGGCGCCGGCCATCATCACCATCTCGAAGCCGGCGAACTCGGCGAGCACCGCAAGCGCCTGCGCGCCGCAGTCGGTCTCTGCGCGGAGAGCTGCTCTCTGCGTGGCTTTAGCGAGAAGTGTGCGCTTCCTCGCCAGGCCGGCGTCGTCGAGCCCGGTGCCGCGCCCGATGCACTCATCGAGCGGCGTGCCGGTCAGCGCGTGCGTGACCAAGGAGGCGGCGGCGGAGTTGCCGATACCCATTTCGCCGAAGCCGACGACGTTGCAGCCGGCGTCGGCGAGTGCGTGCACGATGTCGGCGCCGCTCGCCAGTGCGGCGTCGCGCTGCGCGGCGCTCATCGCCGCCTCGACCAGGTAGTTCTGCGTGCCCCAGCCGATCTTCGCGGCGATCAAGCCGTCACGGGCGCCAAAATCATGCGCGACGCCGGCGTCGATGACTTTGAGCGCGAGCCCGTTGGCGCGCGCGAAGACGTTGATCGCCGCGCCGCCGGCGAGGAAGTTCTCGACCATCTGCCAGGTGACGTCCTGCGGAAAGGCCGAAACGCCGGCCTTCGCCGCGCCGTGGTCGCCGGCGAAAACGAGGATGTGCGGCTGGGCAAACGCCGGCGTCAACGTGCCCTGGATCAGCCCGATGTGCAGCGCGAGCTGTTCGAGTTGTCCGAGCGCGCCGATCGGCTTGGTCTTGTTGTTGATCTTGTTCTGGAGCGCGGCGGCAAGGCTTCGGTCGAGCGGGCGGATAGCGGGTTGCACGGGAAAAGTCCTGGCCATCGAGGCGGCAAAAGCCGGCAATTATACGCCTGCCGGCAACGTGTTAAGCTAGTCCGCATGAGAGAACTGATTATCGGCGGCGCGCGATCGGGGAAGAGCGTCCTGGCCGAAAAACGCGCTGCGCACAGCGGTTTACGCGTCGTTTATGTGGCCACGGCGCAGGCGCTTGACGGCGAAATGGAGCGCCGCATCGCGCATCACAAAGCGCGTCGTCCGGCGCACTGGGGACTCGTCGAAGCGCCGCTCGATCTGGCCGCGGCCTTGCGCGCGCACGCCGCGCCAGACACCTGTCTGCTCGTCGATTGCCTGACGCTGTGGCTCTCTAACCTGCTCTTTGCCGGGCTCGCCGCCAAACAGGCCGAGGCTGGCGAGCCGGTCGGCTGCGCGCTTTTTGCCGGGGAGGTGCAGGCGCTGATCGACGCCTTGCCGCATCTGCCTGGAGAAGTCGTCCTCGTCTCCAACGAAGTCGGCTGGGGCGTCGTTCCGATGGCGGCGGTGTCGCGCCTTTTTGCCGACGAGCAGGGCCGGCTAAACCAGCGCGTCGCCGCCGCCTGTGAGCGCGTCACGCTGGTCGCCGCTGGCTTGCCGCTGGCGCTCAAATAACATTTTCCGGACAACAGGAGCGTTCATGTACAAGCGGATCATGGTGGCGATCGACGAGAATTTCGCAACCGGCAAAGTCTTGTCGACGGCGGTCGAACTGACGCGGCTGTTCAAGTCCCAACTGCTGATCTGCTACGCACTCGACGAGACAATTTTCGCGCAAAAGATGGGCGAGATCATGCTTTCGAACAGCATCGGCGAAGTCGAGCGAGCCCTGCGCATCGGTGTCCAGGAATTTCTCGACCAGGCCGTCGCCATGGCGCACGCCGCCGGCGTCGAGGCTGAGACGCGGATCGTCGAATCGGAAGTCAAGCAGGTCCCGCAAATGCTCGCCGAAGCGGCCAAGGCGTGGCAGGCCGACCTGCTCGTTGCCGGCACGCACGGCCACCGCGGCGTCGAGCGCTTCTTTGTCGGCAGCGTCGGCGAAAAGCTCGTGCGCACCCTGCACACCTCCCTGCTGCTCGTGCGCAACGACTAGCGCCGCGGCAGAGCGGCAGAGCGGCAGCGACACGTTGCGTGTGGAGAGCAAAGGCGCGCCGCTTTCGTCGTAAAATCGGCCATTCTTCAATGGCTGCAGGCCCAGTTTTTCATGCGCGAGGTCGAGCACGACTGCATCGGCCTAAATTCCAGGAGCGATTGCGTGAGCGTTTTGATCCTCTCGATGTGCCACCGCCGCCGCCCGGAGCGCGTCGTACCGGCGCACGCCCGGCCCCGGCCAGGGCCCTGCAAGCGGAGCCTCTGCCCAAACGCGGCAGCGCCGGAGGCCGGCCAGTGCGGGAACTGAGCGCACCCCCGGCCGAGGCCCAGACGCTCGAGTTCACGGCCGCTGACTGGCTTGATGTGTCGACGCCGGTAAACCCGCGGCCCTATCCCGTACCGGCGGTCGACCCCGCGTGCTGGCATGAGTGGCCCTCCGACGACGACGGGCTTCTGCCTGCCGCCGCCGGCTACTACGGCAACGAGCGCCTGCTTGCGGTCGGCGGCGTCAGCGCGGCGACCCGCGCGCTCCCGCACCTCTTCCCCCCGGCGGCGCTCGCCTGCCTCACGCCGATGGACGATGCGCACAGCGCAGCCTGGCATCGCGCTGGCCACCCGTTGCGGCGGCTGCCGACACTCGCCCGCGCGCTCGCCGCGGCGACGCCTAAGGTGCTGATCGCCAACCCAAACCCGCTCACCGCGATGACGCTGCCGCGCGCTACGCTGCTCGCTGCGGCCGGCGAACTCGATAAACGCGGCGGCTGGCTAATCGTCGACGAAACACTGGCCGACGCCGACCCGGCAAACAGCGTCGCCCAGTTTGCTGGCCGCAACGACGCGCCGCGGCTCATCGTCCTGCGTTCGCTCGCGCCGTTCTTTGGCTTGCCCGGCGCGCGCGTCGGCTTCGTTCTCGGAGCCACCGATAAGCTCGACAAGCTGCGCCAGTTGCTCGGGTCGTACACGCTGGCAACGCCGTCGCGCGCCGTCGCCCGTTCCGCACTCCTGGACACCGTCTGGCAGGCCAGGGCGCGCGAACAACTTGCGTTGAGCTCGCTCCGCCTTTGCGCGGCGCTCGCGCCGCTTGGCGAAACGCAGGCGACGGCGCTCTTTTGCAGCGTCGCAACGCCGCACGTCGACGGCCTCGTCGAACATTTCGCCGCCGGCTCGATTCGCCCGCACGCCGCGCACGGCGTCGTGCGCTTCGCGCTGCCGCGCAGCGACGCCGAATGGCGCCGCCTCTCAACCGCCATCAGCGCATGGAAAGCCCCGGCATGAAACGACTGCTGGCTCTGCTGTTGCTCGTCGCCTCATGCGGCCTCGCCCGCGCAGAGATCGCTGTCGTCGACGACAGCGGCGCGACGGTGCGCATTGCACAGCCGGCCAAACGCATCATCAGCCTCGCGCCGCACGTCACCGAGAGCCTCTTCGCGGTCGGCGCCGGCGAGCGCATCGTCGGCACCGTGGAATACAGCAACTACCCCGAGGACGCGAAAAAAATAACCCGCGTCGGCGGCTATTCGCGCCTCGACCTCGAAGCGATCGTTGCCTTGAAGCCCGACCTCGTCATCGTCTGGGAGAGCGGCAACGTCAAGGCGCACGTTGAAAAACTGCGCGCCTTGGGCCTCACGCTGTACCTCACGCAGCCCAACCGCATCGAGGACGTGATGAGTACGCTCGAACGCCTGAGCCAGCTCGCCGGCACCCAGGACGTCGGGCGCAAGACCGTCGCCGACCTCAACGCGCGCCTCGAACGTCTGCGCCAGAGCTACAGCAAAAAACCACCGGTGCGCACCTTCTACCAGATCTGGAAAGATCCGCTCTCCACCGTCGGCGGCAAGCAGATCATCTCGAGCGTAGTCACGCTGTGCGGTGGCGAAAACGTCTTCGGCGGGCTCGACGCGCTGGCCCCGATAGTCAGCGTCGAAGCGGTGATCGCCGCCAACCCGGAAGTCATCATCGCCAGCGGCATGGGTGAAGTACGCCCCGAATGGCTCGCCGACTGGAAACGCTGGAGCTCGATCACCGCCGTTGCGCGCGGCAACCTCTTCTTCATCCACCCCGACCTCATCCAGCGCCACACCCCGCGCCTGCTCGACGGCGCCGCGCGCCTTTGCCAGCAACTCGAAACTGCGCGCAGCCGAAGACCGCGCTGAGCGCTCGGCAACAGACCCTCAGGCGATTGCCGCGCCGCTGAATTGGACGGCGAACGCCAAAACGGCTATGCTTCACGCCTCTCCACGCGCCCGTAGCTCAGCTGGATAGAGTACTGCCCTCTGAAGGTGAGGGTCATTCAGCGAGGGTGCTGTAAAATGAATATCACACCCGCCATGCAATGTGGCCCAAAGCGCCTGTAGCTCAGCTGGATAGAGTACTGCCCTCCGAAGGCAGGGGTCGCACGTTCGAATCGTGTCAGGCGCGCCAAAACCCCCATAAATCAATGCTTACAGCAGCTATTGCGTTGCTTTTCTTTTGCGGGTAATAACGCAAATGGCATGTTCGACAGTAGTCGTTTGTCGGTAGAGGTCCGGTGACAAGGTCACGAGCGGCGGTAGTCGTTGAGTCTATGCCTGGAAATGCCGTGACCATTCTGTGTCCAATTTGCGACCATCGCGTGACCATGGCGTTACTTCGAAATGGCACGAGACCAGAATTGTGAATATCACTTCTTGTGACCAGGGCTGTAACTCTTAATAAGAGCCAGTTCCCAGTGGTTTCACCAAGTGCGACTGCTCATCGGCTCCACTTGCAGCGTTCGGCATAAGGGGAATGCAGGCAGTCGGAGAGTCGAGGCTGGTGTGCGGCGAGACTTGGCTACCCTACTCAGCGCCGCCAACACCTCTTCCGAATCAAGAAGAAATCTCAGTCTTTCGTGACAGCAATTTCATCCGGAACGTATTCGGCCAGATCCTTCAATTCGCATTGAAAAAAACGGCAGAGCCGATCCAGATGGCCGGTTAGCGTGCCGGAGCCTTGAAATGAGCAAAACATTACCTCACGACGGAAGATTCTCTACGTTTGGGAACAAATCGAACAGGGTATGGCAAGCAGTACGCATAATCTGACGGCTATTCCGATCGCAAACGGGGGGGCTGCCATGGCTAGTATCCAGGTTCGCAAAGAGACAGGACACCTGATTCTGGATTTCTACTTTAATGGAATAAGTGTCGCGAACAAACGGCACTCTCCGATACTCCTGCCAACCGCAAGCGTCTGGAAAAACTTCTGGCACGAATCAAAGATGAGATCAGCCTTGGCACCTTCGAATACGTCCGACATTTTCCTTCCAGCAGGTTGGCCAAAAAATTTGTTCAGTCCCCGATGAGTGAGGCTGTGAAATCGCTGGGCATTGTGATGGCCGGCGGCGATGTGCCGATAAACAATGGGACTCGAGGCGAATTGGATACCCCATGTTTCAGGGATTCTTCAGAGACCTGGTTCTCTGAGAAGCAGGTCGAGTGGCGTCAGTCCTATCAATCGAGCCTCCGAGAAGTCCTCGATATGCATTTGCTTCCCCGCTTCGGGGACCAGAGGGTCAGCCGAATCACCAAGGCGGACATTCTTGCTTTCCGTGCCCAACTCGCCAAAGTTCCAGCACGGGGCAAGACTGTAACGCTGTCCAACTCGCGTACCTATTTAGGAGGTCCTTGGATGTTTCAGCTTTACGCAACGGATAAAAGCCGATACGTGCGATGGATGCCCGGCTTTTTGGTGAGAAACACCATAGAACGCGTCGTTAAACGAGTACCACCGACAAAGCCCCGATAACGCCCAGCCTCAAGGCTCCGTCCGGTGCTATGCCGATAGCGCAATACTTCTTGAATCTTGCGCATGGATAGGCTTTCCTTTGGCATCCCGAACCGCTTTCAAAAAAAGCGTCGAGCTTACCTTTAACTATTCATGCAGCACCATCCCTATCGGTCACGATCAGCGCGAAATCGTGGTCACGATCCCGCGAAACACCGGTCACGTTCTGGCAAAATCACCGGTACCGATGCGAGGAATACGCATCATCCCGTTATGATGTTCGAGTGCGAAAGCCCTGGCTGGCTTATGTCATCAAGGCGTAATCATGTCTCAATAGACTCGGAGCATAAGATTATGGGGAGCCCCGTTTCATGTCCGCCACTGTTCTTGTCGTTGAAGACGAGCCATCGATTCAGGAACTGATTGCAGCCAGCCTGCAGCATGCAGGACACCATGTGCTGCTCGCGGGGAGTGCCGAAGAAGCAGAACAACTGGTGAGGGACATCCTGCCCGATGTGGTGTTGCTCGACTGGATGATGCCGGGCATGACCGGCATCCAGTATGCACGACGTTTGCGCAATCAGGAACGCACGCGCGATCTGCCGATCATCATGCTGACGGCGCGCAGTGAGGAACATGACAAAGTCGCCGGGCTGGAGGCTGGGGCCGATGATTACCTGACCAAGCCTTTTTCACCACGAGAATTGCTGGCGCGGATCAAGGCGGTGTTGCGCCGGCGTGCGCCTCAAATGACCGAGGAGTTCGTCGAAATTGACCGCTTGCGCGTAGATCCCGTGACGCATCGGGTTTCCGGAAATGGCCAGATACTTGATCTGGGCCCGACCGAATTCCGTCTGCTGCATTTCTTCATGACGCACACCGAGCGGGTGCATAGTCGCGCCCAGTTGCTCGATCAAATCTGGGGCGATCACATTTTTGTCGAGGAGCGGACGGTGGATGTCCATATTCGTCGCCTGCGCGCTTCGCTGGAAGAGACCGGGCATGACCGTCTGATTCAAACGGTGCGCGGTAGCGGTTACCGTTTCTCGGTGCTCCCCGAATAAATACTTTTGCCGTTGCGCGGGCCCTGGCGTGAGTCTGCTTTGGGTTTATACGGTGCTGGAATGATCGGCGTCAATGCCCATTGACTCGCCGGAGGTCGATCGGTTGAAGGAAGTATTTCTGAACTATTTCATCGACTAAATTCCATAGTCATAATGTCCAGAAAAGGCTACCTATGCTTGCGCAGTTGGGAATAGGCAGCGATTACGGCTGGAACGTAAGCCATCGTTTCGGGGTACGGCGGGATCTTGTTGCCATGCCGGATCACCGCATTTTCACCGGCGTTATAGGCGGCCAGCGCAAGCTGGATATCCTTTCCGAATATATCGAGGAGGAAGCGCAAGTAGCGTGCTCCGGCACTGATATTACCCTCCGGCGTACTGAATCTTTCGATCCCCATCCGCCTTGCCGTTGCCGGCAGAACCTGCATCAAACCAATAGCTCCTTTCGGCGATATCGCCGCCGGATTGTGCCGCGATTCGACATGAATAATGGCGTGCAACAGCTCCGGGTCGATTTTCTGTTCATATGCTGCTGCAGCCACCATTGCCGCGAACGGCAGTTTGTCCTGGCCGACCGTCAAAGTACTCGATGGTTTCGTCCGTGGGAGCGCAGTTTCGGCAGTGCGATCCGATTTAAGACGATAGCTGGCCGGGTCCTTCAAATACAAGCGATACGGCGAGCTATCCGGAACATTGGAAAAATGTGCGACGCCGTCACTATCCACGAAAGACCAGACATTGCCGTTGGCATTTGCCGGGGAGGCAAGTGCGAGCAGTACGCCGGCCGCTTGAAAGAGAATCCGGGAGCAAATGCGCAGCATTGTCTTAGTACGCCTGTTTGTCATGCAGAACAACAAGAACCGTCTTGGCGATAATGGACAGATCAAGTTTCAGTGACCAGTTGCGCAGATAATCCAGATCGAACTCGATACGTGCCTCCATCTTTTCCAACTGTTCGGTTTCGCCACGATGACCGTTCACCTGAGCCCAGCCGGTAATCCCCGGTTTGACCTTGTGGCGCACCATGTATCCCTTGATCAGTTTGCGGTACATCTCGTTGTGTGCAACCGCGTGGGGACGTGGCCCGACAATGCTCATGCGCCCCTGCAGAACGTTGAAGAACTGTGGCAACTCGTCGAGTGATGTTTTGCGCAGGAACGCGCCCAGCCGCGTGATCCGGCTGTCGTGACGGGTTGCCTGGCGGATCTGGTCGCCGTTCTCGCAGACGGTCATTGAACGGAATTTGTAGACCATGATGTCTTTTCCATCGAGGCCGTAGCGGCGCTGAACGAAAAGAACCGGACCCGGCGAAGTGATTTTAACGGCGAGCGCGATAGCCAGCATGATGGGTGAAATCAGCGCCAGAATAATGATTGACAGCACGATATCGCTGCTTCTCTTGACGAAACCGTTGATGCCGGAGAAGGGCGTGTCGCAGACGCTGACGACCGGGATGCCGTTGATGCTGTCGACGTGCCCCTGAATCAGATCGGTCACCAGAAAATCCGGAACGAAATTGATGGAAGAAGTGGTATCACGCAAATCATCAAGCAGTTTGAGAATGCGCGGTTGCGTGGTCATCGGCAGGGTGATGTAAATGATATCGACCTTGTTTTCCCTTACGAAATCGGGGAGTTCGTCGATTCTTCCCTTCAACAGCAGACCGTCGACGGTCATCAGCCGGCTTTCGTGGCGATCGTCAAAATACCCGTCAATCTCGATACCCAGGTAGGAACTGGATTGGATTTCACGGGCCAGGCGCGCGCCGAGTTTACCCATTCCGGCGATTACCGCATGCCGGCGTTTGGCGCCGTTTTTCAGCGAGGGGCGCATGGAGAACCTGAGAAGACAGTGCCCGAGGAACTGCACGACGGGGGTCAACACAGCCCATGTCAAAATCATCTGCTCAGGAAATGCTTTCAGATAGCCGGTGGCATAGGCAAAGAAGAGAAGCATGGCCGCGATTCCTGTCCAGCCAATGGCGATATCCAGTGCTGCCCCGCGCAACGACTTGTCATGCCTTGATTCACCGGGGAAGGAAAGTGAAAAGGTGATCAGCGAAAGAATAATGTACTCGCGATCAATCGACTCACCCGCCTGGGTAGCAACGGCCAGCAAGGTGAATATGATCAACAGGGGATCGAGAAAAGCATTGCATAGCGACAGCAAGGAAATCCTTGCGCTCATCAATTTCTGTTGTCGTTGCAAAGTCGAAAACATCGCTTCGCCCTCGATGGAATGGGAATATCGTATTCAAAACCTGTTACAAACAGATGACTACCCGTGACCCAGGGTGACTTTGTTCTACCGCTAACTTATTGAATTACCGTCATTCCGGCGGAAGCAACCGAAGCAAGTGCAGAGCCCGGAATCGAGGAAAACCAACGAACTGGATCCCGACCTCCGCCGGGATGACGGTTTTCGGTCAGGGAGGCGCTGACTAAGTAGCGCATCGTCATTCCCGCGCAGGCGGGAATCCAGGAAAACCAACGAACTGGATCCCGGCCTCCGCCGGGATGACGGTTTTCGGTCAGGGAGGCGCTGACT
>Ga0105047_10019934_pt1 | contig 10327 bp, 11 predicted proteins | sample MAT04_FD_78384 | JGI IMG/M metagenome (GOLD analysis project Ga0105047, IMG submission 78384) | Freshwater microbial communities from Lake Fryxell liftoff mats and glacier meltwater in Antarctica - MAT-04 (megahit assembly) | ecosystem: Environmental > Aquatic > Freshwater > Ice > Liftoff... | reverse complement strand
CCGGCAGGGTCTGTCCCCCCGGCAGGGTCTGCCCCGCCGGCCTGCCCCCCAGGCAGGCGATCCCGGCCGCGCTAGAATCACCGCTTCTGCCTTCGAATCGCGCGCAAGCGCTGCGCTTTGAGCACTCCGCATCCCGCAGCGAACCTGGTCATAGGATTCGCTGCCACCACCCAGGCCATGATCGCAATCTGCACTGCCGCCCTGCCAGCGCTGGCGCCGGCGATCGCACGAGCACTCGGTGTGGATGCCTCACTGATCGGCTACCAGGCGAGCATCGTATTTGGCTGCGCGCTGTGCGCGACCTTCATCACCGGCACCTCGATCCGCCGGCTGGGCGCCACCCGCACCATTCAGGTGTCTATGCTGATGTCTGCGGCTGGCCTTCTGCTGGCGAGCCTGGGCAGCGTGCTCTCGATCATCTGCGGATCGGTGGCGATCGGCGTCGCCCTGGGCATCACCACCCCGTCGACCGCACACCTGCTTGCGCGCTTCACGCCGATCGAACGGCAGAACGTGGTGTTCTCGCTCAAGCAGGCCGGGGTGCCACTCGGTGGCATGCTCGCTTCGATCATCGGGCCGCTGATCGCTGTGGCCGCCGGCTGGCAGAGTGCGCTGGTGGTGTTTGCTCTGGTGTGCGTGCTTCTGGCCATCGCCCTGCAGCCGCGGCGAGCGCACTGGGACGATGACCGTGACCCGCACGCGCCCTGGCTGCAGCATCCGTTTGGCGGCATACCGGTAGTGTGGTCTGATCCACCGCTCCGTTTCCTGGTGCTGGCCGGCGCAGCCTTCAACGTGATGCATGTGGCGCTCACTGCATTCACCGTGAACCTGCTGGTCAAGGACCTCGGCTATTCGCTGGTGATCGCCGGGTTGATCTCCGGCCTCGCGCAACTGGGCGGCACTCTGGGGCGGGTGTCCCTCGGCTTTCTCGCCGACCGAGTGCGTGACAGCCTGTCCATCCTCACCATCGCCGGCGCCGCGATGACATTGATGTGTCTGCTTGCCGGCCTGCTCTCGGAGCGCTGGCCGCCAGCGGCAGTGATGGCAATGTTCACGCTGTTCGGCTTCATCGGCATCGGCTGGAATGGCGTGTTCCATGGCCAGCTCGCCCGGCTGTCGCCGCCCGGCAAGGTCGGCCTCACCTCCAGTGGCGCCGGCTTCTTCCTGTTCACCACCGCCATGGCCGGCCCGTCGCTGTTCGCCGCGCTGTACAGTGGCGTCGGCAGCTACACGACCACGTTCGCCCTGCTTGCATGCACGCCACTGGCCGGCATGCTGCTGGCGCGCTCAGCGCAACTGCGGGTGCGCCGTGCCGGCCGCTCGGCGCGCGCCTCGGTATCGGTCACCCCTCACTGAACGGACGCACGCCCGCTTGAACAAGGCCTTCACCCGAGAATCAGACCAGGACGACGACGACGAGATCGAGGCGCCGTCGCCCCTGCCTGCCGGCGCCAAGAACTACATCACCCCGCAGGGCTACACCCGACTGAAGACCGAACTCAAGCACCTGCTCGATCGCGAGCGCCCGGACGTGGTGAAGGCCGTGTCCTGGGCTGCGTCCAACGGAGACCGCTCGGAGAACGCCGACTACATCTACGGCAAGCGCCGGTTGCGCGAGATCGATAGGCGCATCCGCTTCCTCACCCGCCGGCTCGATCTGGCAGAAGTTGTCGATCCGGCGGCGCGCGAGGCCACCGATCAGGTGTTCTTCGGCGCCACCGTGACCATCGCGCGCCACGACGGCATCGAGCAGACGTTCTCGATCGTGGGCGTCGATGAGATCGACACCGAACGCGGACGCATCTCGTGGGTGTCGCCGATGGCGCGTGCGCTGACCCGGGCGCGCGAGGGCGACACGGTCAGCCTGCGCACCCCGGCAGGGGTGGAATCAATCGAGGTGGGATCGGTCGTCTACTGCGCGCTGGATTGAGCGAAGCGCAGTTTGCAGTCATCACGCTCACCCGGGGCGAGCAGCGTCCCTGTTTTTCAGCGGACGGGTTGCACCCGGCAGAGATGCTGAAGCGCATCAGACTGACTTTCCAGAAAACACGTCAGTCTTGCTCTGTCATGACCTTCAGTGCGCCATACGCAGGCACTACCGAAGCCCACCGGCCGCAGCACCCGCAGCCACGCGACGTATCAGGAGCAATCGCCATGGAACACATGATCCAGTTGCACATCGAGAAGCTGCCCGAAGGCGTGTACCTGGCCACGAGCGACGAGGTGCAAGGGCTGGTCGCGCAAGGCCGCACGATCCAGGAGACCATCGAGATCGCACGCGACGTGGCCAGGAAGCTGATCGAGGCGCAGACCGGCCCCGGCACCACACCGCTGCCGCCGGCGCGCGAGGTCTTCGACTATCCGCTGATCGTCGCCACTTGATGGGGGCACTGGCAGGCTTCCGCTATCGGGATATCGTCAAGCGGCTCAAGCAACTCGGGTTGGAGTTCCACCGACAGGCCGCGGGCAGCCATGAAATCTGGTTCAACCCGGCGTTGAACCGCTACACCACCATCCCCAACCACCCCGGCGACATGCCCGAGGGCAACCTGCGCGCCATCCTCAAGCAGGCCGGCGTCGACGCCGAGAATGCTGCGAAAAGTTGGTGCCTGACCATTTGCTGAACCGGACACGCAACGGCATCGCGCTGCCCGCCGGTTAGCTCGAACGTCCAGTCTTGCTCTGTCATGAACTTCGGTGCGCCATACGCAGGCGCCACCGAAGCCAACCGGCCGCAACACGCGCGCGGGCAGCCACGCGGCGTAGCGGGAGTATTTGCCATGGAACTTCGGTAAGGCGTTGCTCGATCGCGCGAGTGATCACATCGGGGATGCCGGCGGGCGGCCACGGCACGACAATGCGCACCCTTTTGTTCGGGTAGTTTTGGGCCTGCGCCGGGGCGGTGCAGACGACGAACGCCGAAACGGCAGACGCAATCGCAACAATGGTTCTCATGCGTCCTCCAGGCTGAGAAACTCCCCGAAGCCAAACACAGTCCGTACCTGGCTGGTGATCGCGAGGATTATGATGTCGAGCCGTTCCCGCTGATACCGATCGGACGAGATCACGACCGCCGGCCGCTGCTTGGTCGTGGACTGATCCGTGAACGGAAACGGCACCAGGATCACGTCGCCGAAGGCGAACTGCATTGCGGGCCTCCAGGGCTGTCGTTGCAGCAGTCCTACATCTGATCGTAGGCTGCGTCCGCCTCGTTGTCCCACGCCTGGGCGAAGCTCTTGTCTGCCATTCTGGCGGCTGCCTGGGTGAGGCGCTGTTCTTCCTCGCGCATGCGCAGGAAGTCGACGAAATCCGCCACCTCCGCTACGCGGTGCGGCGGCAATGCGTTGAGCTTGTCGATCAGTCCGGCATCGATAGCCGTCATCGGTCTACCCTTGTGCCTTTGCACTGCGCTTCAGTGTGGAAGAAGAAGGGGGGCATCCGGGTCAATACAGCAGGGTCGCTTCCTGGTCCCGGCTGCCCCCTGACCGCTTGCCCCTTGACCGCGGTGGCCAACGGCGCCATCAGACAGCGTAGCAATCGTCGTGGTCGCCCAGCAGTACTTCGACCGGCCTGCAATACGGTGAGCCGCGGGCGCCCAGATGTCGTGAAGGCCTTATCAGGGGCCGCGTCCAATGCAGACCGCTCAGGCCGCGCTGCGTTCGAGTTGTCGGCCCAGATCGAGCACCATCCGGTCGAGCTGTGTTGTCGAATCCCGGATACGCCCGACCGCGGCCGCGTTCGCCTCGGTCATCTGCGTCACCGTCTCGATGTTGCGGGTCATTTCCACCCGGGCCGACGTCTGCTCGGTCAGCGCTCCGCAGATTTCGGCGTACGCCTGCACGACATCGTCGGTGCGCGACTGCACCTCGTCCATCGACGCTCTGGCCTGCTGCGCAAGCGCGACGCCACTTTCCACTCGGCCCTGACTCTCCTTCAGTCCATGCGCGGCCGAACGCGTCGAGCACTGGATGGCTTCCACCATCACTGTTATTTCCTCGGTAGATTGCGCGGTGCGTTCGGCGAGCTTTCGCACCTCGTCGGCGACGACGGCGAAACCGCGACCCTGCTCACCGGCGCGCGCGGCTTCTATCGCGGCATTGAGTGCGAGCAGATTAGTCTGCTCAGCCAGACCGCGGATGACATCGACCACGCCGCTGATCTGCCCGGCGCGGCCTTCGAGTTCGGCCATCGATACCGCCCACTGATCTACCGCCACGGCGATCGCGCGCATTTCATCGACGGTGCGCCCGACGGTGCTGCCTGCAAGCGCCGTGGCCGTGCGGGTATCGGCAGCGCTTTGCTGCGCCACGCGCGCGCTGCTGGCAACCCGCTCGAGCCCCAACGAGAACTGCTCGACTGCGGCAGCGGTTGCAGCCGTCGATTCGCTCTGGCCCGCCGAGGCGGCGTCCACATCGGCGGCAACCTCCGAAAGCGCACTGTTCGCGCCAGCCAGTCCTGACGAGCAGAGCTGCAATCCAGCGCGGTGGCTGCTGAGATCGTCGCGCATGCGCGCCAGGTTGGACATGAGGCTGTCGGCGTTGCGGCTGGGCTGGACTTCGACCTCGAGACGACCGGCTGCGATCGCCTTGGCCACGTCGACCGCTCGCCCAAGCTCGCCACCGAGCTGATACAGCAGCCGATGGGTGACCAGCATCGTTGCACCGGCACACACGAGAATGGTCAGCAGCAACGAGCCCCACATCAGCGCCCGGGAGAAACGGATCGTCCCGGCGGCTTCCCGCTCGAGCGCCTGGCCCAACGCAGAAGCGTTGGCCACCACCTCGTCGATCGCCCTGCGGTGCTCGGCATAAGGCGTTTGCAGTTCCACGAGCGCAGCATTGATGGCGGCGGCGTTGCCTGCAGTCAGGGCCGGCAGCAGCCGACCGTAGGCGGTATCGAAGAACCGCTGTGCCGCCGGGGCGGCCCGCTCGATCAATGCCTGCCGGGTGGCGGACGCGATGTCCTGCGTGCGCCAGAACTCGATCCGACCGTTGAACTCCTTGTCCAGATCGCGCAGACGCGCGATCAGCGCATTCCGGGCGGTGGCATCGGACGCACCTGCGAGCTGGTGGGCGACCAGGTTCGCCTCCACGATGTACGCCGGCGGTGGCAGCACATCGGCGATCAGATCCTTGGCCAGCACCACCTTGCCGTACAGCGGCCCGTTGACCTTCAGCTGTTCCATGGTCAGCGCGGATATGCCGCCGAATGCCAGTACTCCGATGGCGATGATCGAAACGATGACTGCGAACTGCAACTTCAGTGACCACGTACGAGCCATGACCTGTGTCCTTGGATTCCGTGGAATGGGCGCAAGACAGGCAGTATCCCGGGTTCACGGAGGGATATCGACTTCCGCCACGCGAACTTGAGCGTGCGTGCTCACTGCCAGCGCCGGTCTTTCATTCATGCGATGCTCATGGCGTCTGCGCTCACCGATACCGATCGTACGGAGTCCCGCCATTGCCGTAGCCCCTTCGTCTGCAGCACCGTCACCTGCCAGCGGCAGCGACTGGCGAAGCCAGCCCTGGCTGGTGGTGACCTTGATCACGCTGGCGCAATCGGTCACCGCCTGCGCCAATGTCACGCTGCCGGCGATCGCGCCCAAGCTCGCGCAAACGCTGGGCATCGACCCGTCGTGGATCGGCTATCAGGTGAGCCTGCTGTTCGGCTGCGCGGTGATCAGCGCGACCTTCGGTGGCGGCATGGTGGCGCGACTGGGACCGGCGCGCACCGCGCAGACGGCTGCGCTGCTCTGTGTGCTCGGCATGCTGCTGGCCGCCGTACCTGATATCGCCACGCTGATCGTCGCCACTGTGCTGTGTGGTAGCGCACTCGGCCTGATCAACCCGGGCGCGGCACAGGTCATCGTGCGCTTCACCCCACCGCGCCACCGCAACCTGATCTTCTCGATCAAGCAGACCGGCGTGCCGCTGGGCGGTGTACTGGTCGGACTGACTGCGCCGGCGATCGCGGTCAACTTCGGCTGGCAATGGTCGGTGCTGCCGGCGATCGCAATGGCCGTGATGACCGTGCTGTTGATGCAGTGGGCACATCCGGTCTGGGACACAGAACGAAATGCCAGCGCGAAACTGTTCGGCACCCGAAGCGGCGGACTCGGTGTCGTCTGGGCCCTCCCGGCGCTTCGCTGGCTGGCGCTGTCCGGGTTCTGGTTCGCGTTCATCCAGCGCTGCGTACTGACCTTCCTCGTGTCGTATCTGTATCTGGTCGCCGGCTATTCGCTGATCGAGGCCGGCGCCCTGCTCGCGCTTTATCAGGCCGCAGGCGCCCTCGGCCGGCCGCTGTGGGGACTGGTTGCCGATCGCAGCAGCGGACCGCCGGTGTTGATCGCGCTCACCCTGTGCACGATCCTGACCTGCAGCGCGCTGTTCTGGCTGGACGCACACTGGCCGCCGTCGCTGGTCGCTGCGATCGTGACGCTGCTCGGACTCACCTCGTTCGGCTGGAACGGCCTGTATCACGCCGAGGCCACCCGCATCTCGCCGCCAACACAGATCGCAATCACCACCGCTGGCACCTCTTCTCTGACCTATGCTGGCGTCCTGGTGGGGCCGGCGCTGTTTGCCATCGGCTACCAGCTCACCCAGAGCTATCCGCTGATGTTCGGCTTGCTCGCGCTGGCTGCGGTATGCGGCCTCATCTGTCTGTGGCTGTCGATCCGCCACGGACGCCTGCCGGTCGCCACCGAGCGGTAATCGCGGCAACGTCGCTCTGCTAGACTTCGCTTTTACGGGGTGCATGGCGGCGGTACCGCGCCAGAGTCGAGCGTTGCAGCGGCCAGGGCACAGACCCCGCACTGGGTCTGTCCCCGCGTCCGCCCAGGGCCCGACTGAAAAGACGCCCCGGCTGCCCAATGTGAGGAGACTTACGCGATGCAACGACACGGCTGCGCCCGACCGATCGGGCTGATGGTGGTACTGGGTCTTGCCATGGGCAGCGTGCTTGCCCAGCCGAGCACGCCGGCCTGGAAACCGCAGCGCCCGGTGGAGATCATGGTCGGGGCCGCCCCCGGCGGCAGCATCGATCTGACCGCGCGCCTGATCCAGCGCGCGCTCGATGAACGCAAGCTGGTGGGCACGCAGACGGTGGTGGTCAACCGGCCGGGCGCGGGACAGGGACTGGCCTGGGCGCAGATGATCGAGCGTTCCAAGTCGGTGCCGGTGATCGCCATGGGCGGGCCGAACCTGGTGTCCAACCCGGTCACCGGCCTGCATCCGATCGACTACACCGATGTGACCACCCTCGCCGTGCTGTTCGATGACTACATGGCGATCGGGGTGCGCGCCGACTCGCCGATCCGCTCGATGCGCGAAGTGATCGACCGGTTGCGCAAGGACCCGGGGGCGCTGTCCATCGGCGTGGCGCCCTCGCTTGGCAGTGGCGCGCATACCGGCGGCGTCGTCGCGCTGCGCGCTGGCGGCGTGGACGTGAAGAACGCGCGCTTCATCGTGTACAAGGCCGCCGGTGAGGCGATCGTCGCCGTGCTCGGGGGTGACCTCGATCTGGTGGTAGGCACGGTCGCCAACTTTCCTGCCCATGTGCAATCCGGTCGCATCCGCCTGATCGCGGTCACCTCGGCCCAGCGATTGAGCGGCAGCATGGCCAACGTGCCCACCCTGCGTGAACAGGGCATCGACGGCGTCTACACCAACTGGCGCAGCGTGATCGGCCCCAAGCCGATGCCACGCGAACAGATTGCATTCTGGGAAGAGGCGCTTGCCTCGGTGGTCAAGACCGAGGAATGGCAACGCGATCTGGAGCGCAACTTCTGGACCGGCAACTTCCTCATCGGTGAGGCCGCGCAGCGCTATGTGGCTGAGCAGGCGCGCCAGTTCCGCGACATCTACAGCGTGCTAGCACCAGTCAAGTAGTCGCCTGCCGCTGCCGCGGCAGAACACGCCACGACCCGCCACGCCACAGCAAGCCCGAAGCCGATGCTTCTTCCGACCGCGCGAAAGCCCTCGCCATGAACCGACCGAACATCCTGTTCATCACCTCCGACCAGCAACGCGCCGACTGCTACGGATTCGAGAACCCGCAGGTGCTCACCCCGCATCTCGACCGCCTGGCGCGCGAAGGCACCCGCTTCTCCTCCGCCATCACGCCGAACCTGGTCTGCCAGCCCTCGCGTTCGTCGATGCTCACCGGCATGCTGCCGCTCACCCACGGCGCATGGGACAACGGCGTCGATCTGGACCCGAAGATCGGCGAGCAAGGCTTTGCCGGCGCGCTGGCCCGCGCCGGCTACGCGACCGCCTTCATCGGCAAGGCACACTTCGCCACCAAAGCGACCTTCGAGCCCACTGGCACACCCGAGGATCGCTTCAACGGTGCGCTCTACGATCAAGGCTGGGGCGGGCCGTACATGGGTTTCCAGCATGTCGAACTGATGGTGCTCGGTCATATGCATCGCAACCGCCCGCCGCAGCGGCCGATCGTCGGCCACTACGAGCGCTGGTTGCGTACCCGGGGACGTGACGAGGAAGCCGCCGCCTTGTGGGCCAGCGAAACCCGCGCCGGCACCGGCGCTGCCCAGACCTGGAGCTCCGGCCTGCCGCTGGCCTGGCACAGCTCGACCTGGACGGCCGATCGCACGATCGAATGGATCGCCCAGCGTGATCGCAGCCAGCCGTTCTGTGTCTGGGCCTCGTTCCCCGACCCCCATCACCCGTTCGATGCGCCGGCGCCCTGGTCAGGTCTGTACGATCCGCGCGCGCTCACGCTGCCCGAGCATCGCATCAAGGATCTGGATCGCCGTCCCTGGTGGCACCGCGCGGTGCTCGAAGGCAAACCCGATCTCAGCGACCCGGTGATGCTCAAGTTCCGCACCGAAGGCTCACGCTGCCCCGACCAGAGCGATGCACAGTTGGCCGAGATGACCGCCAACTATTACGCGATGATCTCGCTGATCGATCACAATGTCGGCCGCATGCTCGAGTCGCTGCAAGCGCAAGAACTCGATCAGGACACGCTGGTCATCTACAGCACCGACCATGGCGACCTGCTTGGCAACCACGGCCTGTATCTGAAACACCCGATACCGTATGAAGACCTGTTGCGCATCGGCATGATCGCGCGCGGGCCAGGTGTGCTGCCGGGTCAGGTGGTCGATGCGCCAGTGTCCACGGTCGACCTCGCCGCCACCTTCTGCGACGTCGGCGGAGGACGCCTTGCCGAGGGCGCACAGAGCCGCAGCCTGCTGCCACTGCTGCAGGGCAGGCCGCAGGAGCGGCCGGTGGCCTACAGCGAATGGCATGTGCATGCATCGCGCTGCGGACAGGCGTTGAAGCTGCGCACGGTGCGCACCCGGGATGCCAAGTGCACGTTCGAACTCGACTCAGGCGCGGGCGAACTGTACGACCTGAAGAATGATCCCCAGGAGATGTTGAACCGCTTCGACGACCCGGCATACAAGGGGCTGCGCGATGAACTCGAGCAGATGATGCGCGATCGTCCGGGCGAGGTTCGCAGTCCGCTGGCCGAGCCGATCGGGATGGCGTGAATTGACGCGTGCACGGGCTGTGAACTTCACGCTGTCAAAGTCACGGCGTGCCATCCGACAGTGCCATCCGCAGTTGACCGGGCCGCTGAGTTGTCCGTAGAATCGCCGGGTATTCAGGAGAGTGCGGGTTCCGGGGGAAAGACGAAACGGAACCTGCCGCCGAAGGCGCAACCCGCCCGGGATCGCTCAGGCCAAAGTACTGGATGCGGTTTGGCAGACTGGAGAGCGGTTCAGCCGTTGCGGGTGGCAAAAATGCCATGCGCCGCGGAATGGGACCCACCGAAGGGGCAACGCGGCCGCGGACGATCGAACGTCCGTCATGCGCAATCTCTCAGGTAAACGGACAGTTGGGCGGCGTCGGGTTCATCGATGCTGCCTCTCTGTCTGCACAACCCTGGAGATAGCGATGAAAGTCATCGTGTTGGGTGCCGGCGTGATCGGCACCAGTGCTGCGTGGTTTCTGTCCAAGGCCGGTCATGAAGTGACCGTGATCGACCGCCAGCCGGTCGCGGGCAACGAAACCAGTTTCGCCAACGGCGGGCAGATCTCGGTCAGCCATGCCGAGCCCTGGGCCAACCCGTCGGCGCCGCTGAAGGTGCTCAAATGGCTCGCCCGAGACGACGCGCCCCTGCTGTTTCGCCCGCGCTTCGACCCGGCGCAGTGGCGCTGGTGTGCGCAGTTCATGCTCGAGTGCCTGCCAGCACGCACCCGGCACAACATTACCCAGATCGTACGCCTCGGCCTGTATAGCCGGGCCACCCTGCAGGCGCTGAGGGCCGAGACTGATATCGCCTATGACCACCT